>MWWI01000028.1_pt1 | contig 32536 bp, 31 predicted proteins | sample 1047321 | NCBI WGS metagenome assembly MWWI01 (sample SAMN06349966, study PRJNA376086) | soil metagenome | isolation source: FI-1 sample Antarctic (ecotone) soil | place: Antarctica | reverse complement strand
GGAAATCGTGACAAATCATTTTGAAGAAGCCGCCAAGCAAGTGGCGGCATATCCGTTCCGCGAAATCAATCCGAAAAACAAAGCCGGATTTTTGATTCAAGCGATTGAACAGAATTATAGTTTGCCCGATGGTTATTACACCCATTTGAGAGAAGCGGAAGCAGTCGAAGCATCTGCCAACCGGCAGGCAAAAATTGATACCTGCACTTACTGCGACCAAAAAGGATGGCGCAACGTAAGGAGCGAGCAGGATAATTTTTACGGCGTGATGCACCAATGCACTCACGACCCGGAAATCGAGAATCAATTTGAAGACCACAAATTGTGAAACCGGCAAACCAAAATTGATTGCGATTCACAAAAAAAGAGCAGAGAAGTCTGACTCTTTTTTATTTTCACCACGCCACAAATTCTCAAATCCGTCAAAAATTCTTGCCCGGTTAGAGGAAATTTGGGTAGTGTCAAAAAGCACATACGGTATGACCATATAGTATGTGTAACCACACCGGCTAAACCGCCTTGATAACTAACTCCGCCCTTGCCTGCTGACCGCAGGCTACCCTCTCCGCCTCGACCTTTCGCACGACTAAACTTAAACCGTTTAGTCTATCTAACCGAAACTCGCGCCAAATAATTTGACGCGAGGCGAAAGGCGCGACTGCGCTTTTGCCCGGCTGACCACAAACGGGCAAACCGAAAATGTGAAACCGATTAACCCATCGGTCGTTCACATTTTCGGACGCTGGGGTTTTGCCGCCTGACCGGACGGACTGCAACCTGCGGAGAGGGTAGCCTGCGCTCCCGCTAACCGCTAGCTTGACGGCAAGGGCGGAGAAGACGTGAAGACACTTTTGCAAACCTGCAAAAGAAAATAAATAACCTGCTCTGCCTAGTGGCAAATAACTGCCCTCAAAAAATCTCAAAATTTTACAAAAAATTGCGTAATGTTTTGCACTTTTTTGTCATATCTAATAAAGAAGCAAAAAAGAATTTCTATTTTTAAGAAAACTTCAAATCTATAGCAAAGAGTAAAACCCGCGATATAGCGCGGATTTAGTTAGGTAGAAGAGAAAGTTCAGTGCTAAACAGTTAATTTTAGAGGTAAATATTCGTGAATAATCTCGTAAATGAAATAGGTGGGTATATCAGTATCATTCAAGTTCTCATTGGAGGCATTCTGACTTTTCTCGGCGGTATTGTAGGAAATCAACTTCTACAGAGAAGGCAGAGAAAGAATGATCGTGAGAATTTATCTGCGACTTTCGCCGGTGAGATAGGTGCGATACTTTGGGTTATAAAGAGAAGGAATTACATACAAGAAATCGAAGCCGCTCTAGAGAGGATGGAGAGTAGCGGAGAACGGGTTAAATTTACTAGACCAATCTTACGAGACTACCTTCTTGTTTATAAACAAAATGTAGGTAAGCTAGGCGTTCTCGATTCTCCTTTACCAAATGAAATTGTTACTTTTTACACTCATATAACTGCACTTTTGGACGACAACGAAGAATTAGGCAATACAGACGTAGATACAGTTAATCTAAATTATCTCAAAAGAAGACATAGAGAGGCACTTGATTTGTTGAAAGAAACTGTGGCATGTGGCGATATAGTTTTGGAAAGGTTAAAAGTCCTTTAACCAAAATTAAACAAATCCCAACCGAAGCTGCACAAAACAAAGATGACTCTAAGAGGCTAACATGAAATTAGCTGAACATTACAAATATGGACAAAATGACTCTCTACTTTTACGGCGCGTGCCTGGCGGGAATCCTGGCAGTCACGACATTTCTGTTCAGCGTGATTTTAGTTCCCGCATGGAATTGGGGCAGCACCGTGCCGGCGGCAATCGGCAGCTCGGTGAGCGGAATCTTCGGCTCGAATTCCGCTACGCCGAAACCTTCTCCAAGCAGCCGGCAGGCTGCCGCAACAAGTGCGATTGCGCCGGTTGTAACTTATCAAGAGAAGTCTGCCAAACCAGCCGATTGCGGTCAGATCGTCAAACAGATCAAAGCCGGGAAAGCGGTCAATTTGCCACAGGAATGCGAGCAGACTTACCAGGCGGCGAAAGACCGAGAACAGGCAAAGCTCGAAGAGCAGAGACTCAAAGAGGAATCCAGGCAAAAGGAGCTTGACCGCGCAAAAGCGGAACGAGAAAACGCGCAACGCCTGGAGCTTGAACGCCAGCGCGATCTCGACCGGCAGCGTGAGCAGGAGCGTCAAAGACAGGAAGCCGAGCAAACCAGAGCCGCTGCTGCCGAAAGAGCGCAGAGGCAGCAGGAAGCCGAAGACCGAAGGCGACAAGAGGCTAGGGAAGAATCCGCCCGCAAGGACGCGCAGCGAGCGGCTGAGCAGCGCGAGCGAACCAGGCAGCAGGAAGTCCAGAAACGGAATGACGCGATTATTAAATTCGGCACCGATTTGAAAAAAATCTTCAAAAAGAACAGGTAAGTTATGGAATGGTGGCAGATATTCGGAATTCTTTTCTTCTTTTTTGTCGGGCTGTATTTTTACAGCGCGTTTGCCAAGGAAGCGGAGAGAAACCGGCAAAAGGAGAAGTTATTACTTATGGCAGACCCCTACGAAGACGGACAATGGCGACACCCGGGAGAACTCGTGCAAAATGGCGGTAAAAATAATAATTTACGGAACGCTGGTGAAAGCGAAGACCCGGATGAAAGTTTTATTACGAGACTGCCGAAGGCGGTTAACAATGCGGTCAATCGAAAGCTGGACAAATTCAGCTTGAAAGATAAAGTTGAAATCGGCAAGCTCCAGGTCGAGCATATCACCAACGCGAACGATTACGCCGATCAATTTTTCGATCTGCAAAACAAAAGCAAAACCAACAAGGCAAAAGGCTTGGAACTGGACAAAAAGATTCTGGAAAATGAAAACGCGCTCAAGGACGTTCAAACAATCGATTCTCACAGGGATCTGCAAAATAAAGATAGAAAACTGGATTTAGACATCAGCATCGCGGAAAAGGAAGCGCGGCTCAACAGCATTAAAAATCCGCCCGCGCCTGACCGACAGCCGACGAAAGCGGAACGAGCCGCAGATAGCCTGAAAGAGATTGAGGAAAGAATTAAAAAATTGACGAAAGAGATTGAAAAGGTCGAACAATTCTCGGTTTTGTCCGATGAAGATAAACAAAGAAAACTGAATCAATTAAAAAACAAGCTGTTCGATTTGGAAGAGCAGCGCACCGATTTGTTATGAAAGGGCAGCTCGTCGGTTACAACGCGCTCGGAAAGGCACTAACGCTGCCATCCAAAAGCCGCGTCTATCATCACCACATCATAGGAAGCAGCGGCGGAGGGAAGTCGAAATTCCTGGAATCTTTAATGCGCGGCGATCTTTTGAGCGGGCAGGGTTTCTGCCTTATTGACCCGCACGGAACGCTCTACTCGGACGTGCTAAAATTCTGCGCTTACCGCGTGTTGAACCGTGAAATCATCCTGCTCAATTTGAGCGAGCCGAGGCACATCGTCGGCTTTAACTTTTTCACCAAAGAGAAAACCGGCAAGACAAATGTGCAGGTTGATAATCTGATCAATGCGACGCTCCACGCCTGGGGAGCGAAGAACTCCGACAACACGCCGACACTGGGACGCACGCTGAAGGTCATTTTTACGTCAATGCTCGATGCTAATATGACCTTGCCGCAAATTGCCCGGCTGCTTGATTTTAAGGGCGCAAAATTGATCAGGGAGGATTTGGCGGCAAAGATTCAAAATGACCTGATCAGGCGCGAATGGCTGGAACTGGCGAGCCTGACGAAATTGGGAGATTTCCGCAATGAGATTCTTTCGACAAAGAACCGGCTCTTTCCGTTCCTGACCTCGGATACGCTTTTGCAGTTTGTCGGGATTGAAGGAAAAACCGTTGACCTTTTGGAAGCAATGAACGAGCAGAAAATCATTCTCGTCAATCTTGCCCGGTCGGAGGATTTATCGCACGACGAAGCCAGGCTGTTCGGGTCATTACTGGTCAATCAGTTTTTCCTATCCGCGCTTCGTCGGAAAAAAGATGCTTCGGGACGCGACCCGAAACCCTACCAGCTATATTTGGACGAGTTCCAAAACTTCGTCTCGATTGACCTTTGCGATATGCTCGACGAGGTTCGGAAATTCGGGCTGTTTTTGAATTTGAGCCATCAGCGGTTTGGTCAACTGAATGAGGATATTGAAGACGCAATTTTAGCCAACTGCCGGATCAAGACCGTGTTCGGGGGACTACGGACGGAAGATGCCAGGCGGATGGCGGAAGAACTGTTTATCGGGAAAATCGACCCGCTGAAAATCAAGGCGGCGATTTACCAGACAAAGCACTGGTATAAATACGTCCGTGAAAAGGTCTATACAAAATCGCGCGGGTATTCGGAAAGCACCGGGTACGGCAGCGGGACGGGGAGCGGCACCTCTTCGGGAGCAGCAACGGCGACGATGAGCGGGCAAAGTATGCTGCCGCCGTCGGACGATCTGTTTACAGGCTTGATGTGGTTTGAAGAGCCGCCTGTCAAAGCAATCAACGAGTCAGCGACGAGCGCGTTTTCCGATGTAGAAAGCAGCAACCGGTTTGAAAGTGAGAGTCATTCGACCGGATACTCGGAAAGCGAAGGCGAAGCGGACATACCGGTGTTTGTCCCTGTTCCGTATCAGGAGTTATCAACAGTTCAATACTACACGCCGGACGAACAGCTTCTGGAACTCACCCAAGCCTTAAAATTGCAGCAGCAAAGGCACTGCTTCATTCAACTGCCGAACCAGGAAACGCAGCCGATTCTGGTGCCTTTGGTGAAGGATTTCTATGTGTCAAAAGAGAGTCTTGATTTATATGTCAAGCAATTAGCTGAAAAAGCGGATGCACTCACGCCGGAAGAAGCCGACCGGCGGATTTCACAGGCGCGGCAGGATTTACTACAATTAGAGAACACAGAATCGGATTCTCCGGCAGAACCGCTCGCCACTCCCCCACAGTCAATCGAGCAGACGACCGCACCGAATAAAAAGGGTCAAACCATCTTCGACAAACTGAAGAAACTTCATTCCGACAAAGATATTTAGCCATTTAATTATTTTAACTAGCCGTTTATGGAAGCCGTAAAAGGACAACGCCTCAAAAAATACTCGCGCGAGCGGGCGGAAAACTTGCCGCCGCGCCGCATTACCACTCGGTCAATCGGAATTATCGATATCATCGAACGCTACCGTTTTATACCGACTTCTTTGATTGTTCGCCTTGTCGAAGGCGATATGCGGACGACTGAGCGGCATCTGCAAAATCTGTATCACCAAAGCTTGATAAACCGCTTTGCATTTCCTTCGACATTTTACCCTACAGAATTTATTTATTATCTAGATGACCGGCGCGCTTTGGCGCTGCTGACAAACGCCGGACGCGATGCCGAAAAACTCGATTACGAGACAGTTAGGCGCAATCGCGAAAAGCGATATAGCGAAATCACGATGAGCCGCGAAATGATCAAGATGCAGGGAAGACTGATGCACCTGCATCACGAGCTGATGATTTCCAGATTCCGGTTTATGCTGGAGAGAGCTTGCCGGAAGTCAGGCGGTAAAGTTGAGATGCTCGGATTTTATCAAGGCTCGACTTTGTGGAATACAGTCGAAGTTGCCAAAGTGATTTACGATAAGGACGGGAATATACGGGAAGTGGAAGAATTCGAGACACTCCCCCATCGCCCGGACGCATTCTTTGCGCTTTATTTTCCCGACCGGACGGGCGAAGAGAAGACACAGTATTTCTTTTATGAAGCCGACCGAAAGAACACTTCAATAAAGAAATTCAATAAGAAATTACGCGCTCATTTTCATTATGTCGTCAAGCAAAAACGGCACGGCGAGCATTACGGCGTCAAGCGAATTCGCGCGGTGCTGATCGAATCAATCCAAGACTGGTGGACAAACCAGCTTCGGCTGCATGCACGGCATCCGGTCGTCGCGGGTAAGAAGCCCTCTCCCCTCTTCTGGTTCACGACTTCGGACTTAGTGTTCGAACAGAAGACAACTGTCAGGATAAAAGGCGTTGACAAAGAAATACCGCTTTATCTGGAAAAACCGGAACTGGTTTTCGGGAAGATTTGGGCAACGCCGCTCGATGATGACGAGCGACCGGATTTTCAATCATTAATTGATTAAGCAAAATGAGTAACTCCCCTTTCAAATGTGCAGTGTGTCGTCGCTCGTTTTCAAGTTTTGCGATGCTTCGCAATCACGCGAGGGAACATCAAAAACAAACGCGACATTGCAATAACTGTGGTGCAAATTACCAAACCAACGCTTACCATAAATGCTAATAAAAGATGGTTTCAGAAACGCTATTAGTAGGATTGATGACCGATTTGATAATTGTTGGCTTTGGCTTGTTCTGCAGTGAGTATAAGTTTTTCTTTATACAAAAACAGAAATATGTGGCTGCGAAGTCAATGCCAAGAAATATCATATAACTGACCACATAATTACTAGGCGTATCAAACATTTACCAGAAATTGTGTTCTTATTTTATGAAGAGTAAAATCCACCAATCGCTTTTTTATGGATTGAAATCACTAACGGATGTATTTGGAGAGTTACGACTTATTTGGTTAAAGGAATTATTAAAACTATGATGATAACTAATAAATATATTATTAAACCGAATGTATTAGAAAAATTAAGGGATGCTATCAAACGCCTACTTGTTGAAAATGATTCCAACAACTTTGTACCAACAAATCCGTGCAACAATTTCCCGAACGTAAAAATTAAAAATTTTGGGCAAATTGATAAGTGTTTTTTTCGAGGCGCACAACCTAAAAAAGCCGATTATCTGTCACTTGCGGTTATAGGTATCGAAACCGTCATTGATTTACGAGATACACCGAAAAGTTACGAAAAATCATTGGTCGAAGCATTGCAGATGAGATACATCAATATTCCAATGAGCGATACTGAATATCCAAAAGTGGAAAACATCGAAACATTCTTGAAACTTATTAATGATCCATCAATAGGAGTCTTTTACGTTCATTGTGCAGGTGGAAGACATCGCACTGGAGTGGTAGGAGCCGTTTATCGTTTTACAAAATACGGATGGGATTTTGATCGGGTTTATCAAGAGATGAGGAATTACGATTTCTATACTCGCTGGGGGCATAGTGTATTGAAAGATTTTGTATTTGATTATGCAGAAAAAATAAAAATCGAACGAATTGCTTCGACCAAAACCTCCTAAGCAATTCGCTAGGCAAACCTGCTCTCTTGGAGTACAATTGCCGCGAATAAATGCTTATTTGCAAGTTATTAGTATAAATTATGCGATGAAGAACAAATATTTTAATACTGGTTTAACCTTTGTTCTCTTCGTGATCATGATTTCCACCGCCGTTGCGCTATGGCGAGGTATTATTCCAATCGATTGGTTAGCATCGCTTGGTTACGAGGGAATATTTTTTGTAAGTCTTATCAATGGAATTGCTCCAGTAGGAGGTCCGTCACAGATCGCAACATTCTTTGTCGCCAGCAAGTTGAATCCCCTCGCGGTTGGGCTGGCAGCGGGAATTGGAGGAGCGATTGGCGAATTAGCCGGCTATGCATTTGGATACTTTTTTCGTTCAGCACAAACTGCAAACATTGAGCTTAAGATTCAGCGTATTGCTAATTGGCGGTTTTTGCGTGTTTCGCAGGAACGCTCCTTTATTCCATTGTTTGTTCTTGCGAGTATTCCAAATCCATTTTTCGATCCGGTTTCTGCGATTGCAGGATCGCTGAGAATTGGTTTTGTGCGGTATTTTATTCCGGTTTTACTTGGGAAGATAGTTCGGCATTTAGCAATTGCTTATGCAGGCTATTATATGATCGATATGAATATTGAATTAATCTTTAGCTATCCTTTGATGGTTGCTTTCATCGACTCAGGGCTTTTTGTTGTGATAGTCTTTTGCATAGCCCTGGTTGCTTGGCTTGTTCGCTCGGTCTTTGAATCTGAACCTGACCCATTTCTTTTAAGTTTCACTTTCTTTGCGTTTGCAGGTCAATGTATTCTGACCGCTGAAATGCTTCGTGGTATTTTGACTGCCGAGGCGGTAGTTGTCGGTCAGCAAGAAGTGATAGTATTAGTTCTCTTTTTGCCTGCGGTAATTTTTCTATTATTACAAACCTTTGTCGTTAGATGGCAGGTGGATAAAACGGTCAAACACTATGAAAGACTTCTTAAATCCTATGGAATTGGTGAACGCTCCCCCGAAGAAATTGCAAGCTGGGCTGCCGTGCTTATACGAATTACGGGAGTAGATTTTTTCCCTGAATTTTACCTGGAATATATTAAAGTCGGAAGCCCGCGCGAGAAGCGGAGGGAGCAAGCAGTCTCAATCATACCGAGAGGCAAATTTAATGTTGGAGACGATGGAATAGTATCGAATGCCCTTATTGTTCCACAAGAGGACCGAACATTACTATGGCGTTGTTACGCCCTTATTTGTTTTCTTTCTTGGGCAGTTTTCGTAATTTGCATTCTGGTTGCAAGGTCACATAAATAATGTCGGAGTTTTTGCAATCAAACGGACCAAAACGTCCGAACAGTTTATCTTATATCATCCCGTCGGCTGTTTCAGTTGTACGAGTGTTTCTAGCAGTGTTACTTGTTACCGAGATTAACGCTTCGGCAGAAAGGATGTTAGTGGCTGCTCTCGTCGGTGTGCCAATTGTAATAATTCTTGATGCTGTCGATGGAATGCTCGCCCGCCAACTTAACAGTCAGACGATGTTAGGTAGTTTTATCGACATTGCTGCAGATAGGCTTGTCGAATTCATATTTCTTCAATATTTTGTCAGTGCTGGTTTAATACCACTCTGGTTTATTTTGTTTTTCTATGGGCGGATTGTATTAACAGATGCTTGCCGGATACGAGCGTTTGGAATGGAAAAGGTTTCGGCAAATGGAATTCTTTTGCCTCAACCTTTAAAGGTTCTCGTCTTGTCGAAATTGAGTAGAAGTAGCTATGCGACGCTTAAGGGAGTGTTTTTTTCTTTGCTGTTTCTAGTAATGTATAACGGCAACATATCGCTTTCATTGCTAGAGCTTTCTATAATGCTCGGTGTCTTGGCTTTCAGCTTATTAAGAGCAGCTCCTATTTTGATTATCTATCTTCCACGACAAAAAGAGCCAGAGACTACCAAATTCCAAAATGACAGTCGACCAAAAGTGCAAGACATAACAACGCTCACAACAAAAGTTACATCTTGGCTACAGTTAGCATCAGACATATGCCTTGCTCTGATACTTATATGGGTTGCTCTACACTAGAAGATAAATAGTTGGTCTCTTAATACTAACCATGGTTCAGTTTTAAGTGAGAAGATATTGTCCGACAAATAAACTCAGAAGCTGACATAAAATCGAGTCATAATGTCAACTCATAAATAATTAACACTTTACCATAAGCCTGCCTCTATTTATTAGCGAATAATAAATCTATGGTGTCAGAAAACACTGGTTTTTTATACAGGCAAAAGTGTAAATTAATAGTCGGCAAAACTTCCTGTCCCAGAGGCTCGTATTCCTTACGCTGGCTCGAATAAAACGCGCCCGACTTGCGCATTCTGACCGAACTGCCCGTCACCGGGTCTGCCGTGATCCAATCGACATTGCCGAAACTGCCGTCGTAGTTTTGTTCGGCAATCACCGCCCCTCCTGCAAACACTTTGGTTTTGACCTTCGTCCCTTGATTATTGATTTCCGTCAGTGCGCTGTTGAAAACCGTCGACCAGATTTGATAATTATTCGTAATAATCGGCTGTTGCGGCGGCGAAACATAGAGCCTCTGCAATGTTTCCGTCATCTTTACCGCATTCCGTCGCCGTCGTAGGATTGCGTCGTTACAGTCGTTGTTAGAATTGCGAAATTACCTCAACCATATTGTCAGTAATTGCCTTTATTTCTATTGATTTCATATAGATAGTGTTTAGCTCAGTTTGGAAAAATACGTCCAAAATCCATACTCCTTTTGGTAAAGCCAACTTTAGTGTTTTTGAATTTGCCTCCCAAAACTCTTTCGGAATGTCACTTTTTTCATCTACTATCTGCCCTGAAGAGTGTCTTATTTGAATCGCTATTGGTGAAATTTCTTTCACAGTAAGATTCTTTATTCGTCCCAGAATTTCAGGTAAATTCAAATTAAACTTTACATATTTTATGGTTAGAGGCGTACTATCTAAGACGATAGGGTTTTTTGATTGTTGGATGTCTAATGGAGTCCCTCTAAATTCAGGTAGATATGCTAGTTGAAAGCCTGGACTATATATTGGAATCCAGTAGCCATCTGGTTTTTTTTCCTCAATAAATATATGAACTTTTATACTACGACTACCATCTACATTCAGAAAGAACGTTCCATCATCTTCCGTTTCAAAAACTTCTACAACATCTTCTGTACAGTCTTTGCAACGAGGATAAACTATCATTGCTGTTGCCTTAGAAACGAATTGTCCCTTTGAAGAAATAGCTCTTCCTCTGATTTGCGTTATTGTTTGCGATTTAATCGAAACAGGTAAAAACAGAATCATAAGAATTATAAACAATTTAGATGTCTGTATTAATATGTTTCGTAAAATTGTCTTTTTCTTATAATGCATAATTTTACCTGCCATTTCACAACGAATTTATTTGTTTTCTACAAGCATCAAGCACTCTATCAGTATTTTGCTCGCTTAAATCAGTTTTGTTGTCGCCGCCATCACTAGGAAACAAGAGAGCTAGTCTTTTATATGTATCTGTTTTTTTTGTTTGCGGATTTCTAATCAAAGTTCCTGTAGGAACGGAATCAGAAAAAATTAAATGTCCAATTTCATGTAATAATTGCGTAACTCTAGACTGTAAAGTGCCTGGTCGATAACGACCAAAACTTGGCAAACGATCGTTTCCTAGTCCAATTCTTCTAATAAAAGAGCCTCTTGTGTTTATTGTAATGCTGTTAGGTTCAATAAAGCCATACTCCGACCTGGAACCATCAAGCGAAGGAATGCGTCCTGGAACTCTTAATGGAGGAAGAAGTGTTATAACTCCCATTCTTATTCCAGTATTAGAACTTTCAAGTGCCTGAAACGTATTTTCGTTTACAGCATTTTCAAGAGCATTCAATGCAGCTTCGCCGGCAGTTCCGAAAAGTTTTGAACAAGGATTGTCACCTTGAAGTATAATTCGAGCTGCTTGAACAGCAGCTCGAAAATCACGCATATTACTTGATTCCTGTTGCTGAGTTTGAGAGGCAACGCTGTTATCAACCGCCCACGCGGAAACCGGATTGCCTTCTCGTCCCTGCCGAACTTGGGTACGCCTCAAGCCTGGTATCCGCTCATACTCGTCGGCTCGCCGGTTGTCCGCTCCGACATAATTTCCGTCCAGGCTCGGCGGCGGCTGTCCCCTAAGTGCCATCCGGTCATGCCACTCGATGGTGTAGGCAGGCTCGAAGAGTCCTACGTTGGCGGCAAACGCCACGAGACTACAAGGCGCAGGATGTCCCGTATCCGGCATCGTGCAACCCCATTCCGGTCGCCTGATGTCGCCGCCATACTCGTATTCCGGCGTGTTGATTTCTTCGCTGTAATATGGGTCGTGTGTCGGAACTATTCCGCCGAGCGGTTCGAGTTCGCGGCGCGAGTGCGAATAAATAGCCAGTGCGCCGGTTTTCAATGTCTGCTGAACGCTCCCTGTTACCGGGTCGCCGTGCTGCCAGACCACTTCGCTCGATGCCGGGTTCTGCTGGGTCGCCGGATAAATGCGCTGCTCTGCCAAAAGTGCGCTGCCGACATAAACTTTTGTCGTGGTCTTGTCGCCCGCCGCATTCAGTTCGGTGATAATCTTACCCGTCACCGCAGAGCGCACATAGTATTTCGCTTCTTCGGTGATGACCGGCTGGGCAACTCCGGGCGGGGCGGGGTTCTGCGTTTGTTCGGTGCGCTCGAACTCTTTGACCCGCTCGCCGTCGCCGTCGTAAGATTGCGTCGTGATTTTGGTTATATCGTGGAAAGTTGTCTGCCCGCCGCCGTATTGCTGTCTTTTGGAAAACTCCGCCATTCGTCCCGCCGCGTCAAACTTACTCCGCTCGAATCGAACTCTGCCGGTGCTGTAAGTGATGTCAACGATATTGCCGAGCGCGTCAAAGACAAGCGATTCGCCGCTTGCCGCCTGTCTTCTGCCCGTCGCGTTGGTATAGGCAGCGGTGAAGCTTTCACTGCCCGACCAGATATTCGTCTGCCGACTCGTCATATTTGAAAAAGTGTCGTAACCAATCGTCTGGCTGTAAGTGGTGAATTGCTGCCCGTCGGGTCGCGTCCCCGTCCCGAACTGATTGTTGGTCAGCCGTCCGGCAAAATCATATTTGAATGTGCGGTCGAAGCCCGCGTCCAAAACATTGTCCACTGCTTTCGGGCGCGAGTCGGCGTTATACTCGAAACCCGATTTCTGCACAAAACCGCCCGCGACCGTCGCCGAAGCGACTTGATAATTACTCACGCGCAGCCGGTTGTCATACTGCATCGAAACAAGCGCACTGTCATCGGTTTTGTAAGTCATCTGTTTGATTGCTCCAAAAGCGCGATACTGAATGCCGTCGATGTAATTGCCCGAAGTGTTATTACCGAACGGCGTTCCCGACACGCCCGTCAATCTGCCCGTTTTGTCGTTTGTATAATTCACCGTCGATTGAAACGGGTCAGTAATTGACTTTAGTCCGCCGCCTAATGAGTAGCTGTAGCCGATGGTGAAGTTGCCCGACAACCCCGTGAAAGTTTTCGTTTCAGATGTCAATTGTGAAAGAGAGTTATAAGCGTAACTGGTCGAGCCGACAAGATTGGTCTGCATATTTGTCCGGTTTCCAGCCGCGTCATAAATGAATGTCGTCGTCGGCGCAGCGGGAATCGTCGAGCCGGTCGGCACAGAGTAGCTGATTTGTTCAACCAATCCGCGCGAATTGTATGCATAGTTGGTAATCGCTCCGCGCGGGTCGATTATTTTTTGAATCGAATCATCTTGATTATATACCCAAGTCGTGTTCGTCAGAGCGTCTTCAATCGGATAATGACGGGTTTCCAAACGTCCGTGTCCGTCATAGCCAATCGTTATGTCTTGAAAAGTTTGACTGCCTTCCGCTCCCGCATATTGCCTGGTTTTCGTAACCTGATCACGTCCGTTGAAGGTATCAACGGTTGTCGTGTAAGGCGTTATACCGTCCCACTCCATCGCTTCGGTTTTAACGGTTCTGCCGAGAATGTCTTGATAAAGTTTCTGTATTCGCCTGGCACTGTTAGTAGGTTGGTCGTCTCTCGGCACAAGTTCGCTTTGAATGGTCGTAACCTGCCCGCCGGCGCAGCCGCAGCCGTCGTAACTAATGAACATATCCGAATTGTTCGGTGTAGGCGAATCCAATCCGTCGGTGTTAATTTTTCTTGTCACTCTACCTTTCCAATCATATTCTTGAGAAGTCCACAAAAAGCCGCGTGTTAAATCATCGCCCGCCGGATTCCAGTTAGCATCCGTTTCAGTCGGCACGCTTTGGCGTTTGGTTCTGCCTAAGATGTCATATTCGGTCAGCGTCCCCGACCATCCGCCGGTGCTACCGGGAAGCTCGCTGCGGCTCTGCCTAACTCTTCCGGCTCCGTCCGTCCAACTTTCTGAAACAGCCTCATTCTCTCCAGCGGTTATGGTCGCAAAGACCTTCGACTGCACACTGTTTATCGGGTATTCATATCTGGTGTAGGCGCCGTTGTTGACGATTGTTTGTCTTTCAAGCCTGCCGACCGTATCGAAACTTCTCGTTGTTTCCTTACCGATTGTATTGCCTGCAGGCGCGGGCGATTTCGCCCAGACATTTGCGCCAATGTCAAAACGGTATTTGACATCAGAAAAGTTTCCGGCAGGATCGGTTATTTTGGTCGGGTAAGCAAAAGTATTTCTATTCAAAAGGTTGGTTGGATCATCGTTAAATACATCGGCATAGCTGATTTTGACTGTTCTACTCAAAGGGTCGGTTTGTGAAACCACGCCGCCTGCCGTGTTGTATTTGATGCTTGAAGTAACCGCAGAAGTCGCTTCGGTTACATTGTGGCGAGTCGTTGAAGTCAAGTTGCCTCTGCCGATAATGAAAGTTGAACTGTAACCCCTGCTACCGTGGTCGTGCTGAATGACCGAAGTTAAGTTTTGATTCAACGCCGTGTCGGTTGTAAAATCTCCTCCGTCATAGGCATAACTAACTTTTGACACCAGTGTATTTTCCCCTTCATAAAGCTGACTGGTTGCCGGCAATCCGATGATGCGTCTGGAAGTATAAGCGCTATCCAGATTGTAATCGGTTATACTTTTCTTTTTTACGGTCGATTGGTCGGTATCATAAACTCTGACTGTGCTGACCAGCCCGTAAAGGGCAACGGGTGAGCCTAGTGAAACCGGGTAATAACTTACAGTCGTGCGCTTTGTATTGGTCGCATCCCCTACTTTTGAATCGGTCACGCGCGGGTTGAGGATATACGATTGATTCTCGTCGTCCTGCGTCCAATTCGTCCACGTCCATCGTTTCCGGTCTGTTCCCGCACAGGCGGCGGTTACGCAATCTTCGGTCGCCAGCGGCAATCCTTCGTTCCAACCCGATGCGCCGACATACGTTTTCGATATTAAGCTGTTCGGATGATCCTGCATCGCAACTTCTATCATCATTGCCGAGCCGCTGATGTTGCCGGGCAGATTGTAAGTTCCGCTCACCGGCGCTTCATTTTTGAGCAGCACTTCATTTCCGCCGTTAAAATCTTTGACAAAATTCCAGGTTCTGGTAAAACGCGGGCAGTCGGTTTGTACTCCGGCGGGTAAATCATAACTGTGCAAGTTGATTCTGGTGCGATTCAATTCATCATTATTCGCGGCGCGATTGGTAACTTTATAAACCTGCCCGTAGACGTTGTAATCGAAATGCGTCGAACTGCCGCCCGGATAGACGATGCTTTGCAGGGCTTTGATATCGCCGGTCGCCGGTCCGTAGACGGACGTGACGCTCGTGCTGTTAAACTGCGGATACATGGCGACATTGGTGTAGTAAAAATTTGCGTAAGTGTGCAGCTGGGTCGCGCCCGAACCGTTAGCGGCTTTCCAGTTCTGGGTAATCGCAAGCGGGTTGTTGTCCGCGTCATAAGCAACATTAATCACTCTGCCCAGCGTATCGGTAATGCTTTTCAGCAGCCCGTATTCGTCATTTTCGATAGTAATGTAGTTGCCGTTTCTGTCTTTTATTTGCGTACAGCGATAAGCGTTTCCAATCCAGGCGTAATTCATCATTGTTCCGTCGGTGGTGGTAACGGTGATAGTTACAAACTCGACCGGCGAAGTCGGACTCGCCAGCTTGTTCAGCACTAATTGCGTGTAGTTGGAATCCTTCGTCTCGTAGATGTTTGAAGCGCCGAGCTGTTGTTTGAACTCTACTTTCGCTCCCGACGGCGTCACCATCAGGTAGTTGTATTGACCGGTTGTGCCGTCAAGATAATTCGGCTCAATTACGGGAAAGCCGAATCGAAAGCCCGGACTGACGTTGCTTTTATCGGCATCGAAAACCATCGTCGAGCCGTCCTTTGTCCAAATGAGCGAGTTGTAGGAAATTCCAAACCCGGCATCCAAGCCGGCGCGTCCCGGAAGATTAACCAGTCCGGCTCCCCACGAAAAGTTTCTCGAATAAAGGTCGGTGCCGCCCATTGAGTTCTTCGGCGAGAGTCTCGTCTTGGCGAAATCATAGGTATAAACCTGGCTGCCGATTTGTTTCAGGTAAGCCGACGGAACTGCCGTGTCGCCCGGCGCGCCGAGTGTTTCGGATTGGTAAACTCCGGTTGCGCTCTTATAGATATGCCAGACGCCGGTCGAGGGTCGCCAGACTGAGAAATCCGCTTTGTTGTCGCCGTCGTAATCGGCAGGCACGGGCTGGTCGGCGTAGTTTCCCCAGGCGGGCGATAATACAGCACCGTTAGAGCTTTGAGAGACATACCAGGTTCCAATCGAGCTGCGAAATACCGCTTTGTCCGTTTTGCCGTCGCCGTCGTAATCCGCCGGCACGGGAGTATCGCTGGCGTTTCCCCATTGAGCGGCGGAATAGCCGGCGGTGCTGCCCTGCACATACCACGTGCCGTTTGACGGGCGATACACGGCAATGTCAGTACGATAGTCGCCGTCATAATTGCCTGCGACCGGGATGTCTCCTGACGAACCAAACTGCGTGGTTGTGGTTGTTCCGTTGCTGCTGTTCTGAATCAGCCAGGTCGCGCTCGAAGGTCTGAAAACCGCTAAATCAGAAATACCATCACCGTCATAATCGCCGACCACCGGTTTATCGCCGGATTGTCCGAATGTGACGGTTTGCGTCGTGCCGCTCGCGCTCTTATTAATCGTCCAGGTCCCGGCATTGAAAATAGCAATGTCGGTCTTATTGTCACTGTCGAAATTACCCGGCGCGATCAGTGAAGCCGAGAACGCGCCGCTTGTCTGAGTCAGATAAGCGCCGTTTGAGCTTTGCTTAATTTTCCACTCTTTGGTTGAAGGGTGCCAGCGTCCGACATCGGCTTTGCCGTCGCCGTCGAAATCGAACCAAACGCTTCCCGCCGGCTGCGATACCATTGCAGCCGATGGAGCGATTGCGGCGGAACCTGCTGCAACCGCATTCGCAGATTCGGCAGAGGAAACAGTTAAACCGAGGAATGAACCGAAAGATGAAATAACCGATGAAACCGAAGAGGCAAAAGGCGAAGAAGGCTGCGCCAGCGCAAAGCCGTTCGGCATACTCGGCGCGGTAAAGTAACTTGAAACCGATGAATAGCCGTTCGAGACGTAAGCGTTGAGGGCTACCACCGGCTCAGGCACATTATTTATAATCGAATCTGGTAAAGAACTCGATAACGAAGAAGCGAAAGCCAAAGCTGCGGATGGCGGAGAAACAGGTGCGGGTATTTGAGGAATCGGCAAAATCGAAGCGGCGGAAACCGGTCGTGCCGATCCGAGTAAAAACATTGGGCTGAGCAGAGCCGTTATCAGCAGCACAACCGCAAAACGAGCGGTGATTTTATATTCGGCTGCCGATTGCAGCGCTCTTGAGTAAAATCCGGGGATCGAGTTTTTTCCGACGTTCAATTTGCAGGCACGCACCTTCATCTTCGTATTTCTCCTCTAAGCTGTTTTTGAGTTGTTCGAGTTGTTTCAGCGCGCGAGATGCGATACGATGCAGGCTGCTTGTTGGGCATCGAAGGCGCACCTCGAATGTGCTGAAGATTCTCTTCAAAACGGTCCGGTTGGTAGTTGGTAGCTACCGGTCGGACTTTTCTATTTCTTAAATTTCAATTTACCGGAACTAGGGAAAGTTGGTTTTTATCAGATAAGTTCAAACCGGAACTTGCCTGTCAACTGTTAAAGCCTGAGCTTTTACAGAGTATTAAACTGCTCTATTTTGTATTTAGCGTTCATAATGCAAATACACGAATTGTATTTGCATCATTACTTCTTGAAGTGTACAGCCGGGAGTTTCAAGACTTTTCTACCGAATCTTTCTCCGGTTGAATTGTTTTTTATTTTCCAAACACAGAATTAAAAAGCACAAGGTTCTTCCTGAGATTTTGAGTATTCTGAAGTTTATAAAATAAATTCAACATACTGGGAGATCGGTAAGTTTTTTTAGAACATTGAAATAGTAAACTTATTTAATTAAATAAAGCAAGACTTTTTAACTGTCCGATTCTGCTAATAACTGTCCATTTCTGCTGTTTACTGTCCGATTCTGCTAACGCTTGAAATTATTTCGATAATTATTCGGAGTTTGTCCGAACTTCCGTTTGAAATCTCTCTGGAAATGAGACTCGTTTCCGGCGCCGACTGTTAATCTGATTTCTTTGACGTGCAGTTCGGTGGTTTCCAGAAGCTGGCGCGCTTTTTCCAGCCTGAGATTGTTTATGTATTTTAAGAGGCTAATGCCGGCTTCTTGTTTGAAAAGATGCTGGAGGCGTGAAGCGGACAAGTTGACAGAAGCCGCTAAATCGCGGATAACGAACTTTCGGGAAATGTCTTCTTTGAGTCTACTGAGTATTTTTTCTATTCGATGATCCATCCGCTTCAAGCAGAGGAGAACAAAGAATGAAAAACTTAAAATATCATCGTCCGATGGAAAAGTTATCAAATCGATTGCTGATTTGCAAAAGAAATTATCCCTCAAATTCCGGGACGCTTGATGATTCGATTTACTTCTTGATAAAGCCCCAAACTCCGGGTTTGACTACAATTCTTGCCTTCGATAAAAACCCTTCAAAAAGTGCAAAAGCTGTAGAGATACTTTCCCCTCTGAAAAGGTAATGATTGTTTTCGGCAAAACGTTACAAGAATAATTTCTTGAAGAGAAAAAATAAGATGAAAATGTCAGCGGGAATTTTTAGTCAAATCAGTTCGTAAGTAAAAAATACTCAATCAAGATTACTTTGAAATGTGAATTATTCGGTAGTGTCAAAAAACCCTCTGAAAAACGGCTGAAGAAAAGCCTTATATTTCGTGTGTTTTGAATGAGAAAAAACAGGTGTCAGAAAACAGTAGTTTTCTGACACCCTTTTCCGTCATGCTTTATCCTGCTTTTGAGTCACCTTACTTAATCCTTCGTTTAATATTTGCGGACGCGGGTGCAACCGAATTCACACAATTTGAATTTATTGAATGACGTTTTTTATGAGAAAAGCTGTTTCCCCTCTCGTCCAATGACTTACTAGATGGCGGAGAGTAGCCAAGTCCTTAACTAAGAAGATCCCTCCGGCTAATACAATCACCAGCGCGGCGAAGACGACGATAAAGATGACTCCAAAGAACAGGAGAGCTAAAGATAAAATCTGAACATCTGGGGCTCTCTTTATTACTAGCTGGCGTTTAAGTACTCTAATTATGAAGGTTACTTCCTGCCCCACGTATGCCCCATAAAGAAAAACAACTGCGAATGAAACACTCATTATACTCGGAAGCAACAAAGCCAAAGCAAATTTTAAGCCGTGACCTTCTTTATCATAGATAAACGCAAGTATTCCCCGGTATCGCGTAGAAGAACATGTTCGCTTTTAAGGCTATATCAAGATAATACTGGTGAAGTTTTATATGTTGATCGTATTCTAACCATCGCGGGTCTTTAGTTGGGTTTAGAGGAGTATTGTCATGAAAAATGTAAGCCCATTTGTGACCGCGCTTTTTCGATGGCGTTCGCATTTTCGTGGGAGTTGTCACTTACATAACGAGATGCCTAACGAGGGACCTGCTTTTTGAGAGGTCGCAAAACTCAAAAGAATAACTCATCCCTTGTCTTCATGTTTAGTAGGAAAATTGAGCTTACGAATTATGTCTTTGAACCGTTCGTCTTCGCGAAGAATAGTGAACCTCGGCTCGACCTTCAGCAACACTAGCCATTGATCGCGGTTCTTGTAAGCTTTTTCCAAGTAGTCGAGAGCTAGATTATAGTATTCAAGGAATTGGTTATGATCTTCCAATGCGGTGCGGGTTGTTACCATCGCGGCATAAATCGTTGCTAATTGGAAGGGAGAGACATACTTCTTCTCGCTGAACGCAATTAACTTTTTAAGTTCTGCCTGCGCCTTATCTTCTTCCCCAGAGAGTGCGTGAACATGTGCCTTCGCGGCTAATTTGACCGGATTGCCGCGTGCGAACCTAACGGCTGTCCTTGCCGCTTTATTAGCTTCCTTGAACATCGCCTCCGCTCCTTTAGAATTACCTTTCTTCATGTACTCCAGCGCAAGGGGCTCACACGCGAGAGCAATGCCGTAATAGGCAGCATCGAAAAGCGGATTGTCGGTTTTCGCTTTAAGGAACTGCTTCCAGCTTTTCTCATAGTCTCCTTTATAATAGAGAATAAAGCCGTACACCATATTGCTCATGGGTGATGGCGGGTTAATCTCAAGCGCGCGTTTGATCTCTGTCAACGCCTCCGGAAATCTTTCCAAAGCTCCCAGCAAATGAGCGTAGCCTTGATGCGCCAGTGCATATTTAGGATCAATCTCAAGAGCTTTTTTGAATTCTTCCTCTGCTGCCAGCCAATCCCACTCGTAACACATGTAGGAATATGCTAGCGAAGTATGCGCCTCAACGAGCGTATGGTTTATTTCCAGAGCTTTGGCGGCAGGTTCTAACGCTTTTGCAAAACTCTCGTCTGGCGGTGAGATATTGTAAATCCCCGCCGCGACGTAACAAGCGGCGAGACCCGAATAAGCTTTAGCAAAAGTTTCATCAAAGTCTGTCGCCTGTGCAAAACTTTTGGTAGCCTTTTTTAAATAATCCAGTGAATCCTTGGAGAACCGGTTCAGGAACCCGTTCAAATAAAAGCGTCCCGATTCGTACTTTTGATAGGCATCAGACTTCCTCGGCTCATTCCTGTTTATAATCGCTTCAACCAATTTCAACTCAATTAAAAGTACTCTTTCGCCGTCTAAAGTTTTCTGGTTGATTGAAGCATTACCCAACCAAAAATCTCGATTTTCATTATAAGAGGCAGCATACTCAATCGTATTTCTTTTTATAACGGGCATCCTGCCTGAAAGACCCAAACTGATTAGTTCTTTATCTAAAAATACAATTGTTTTTTCTCCACTCTTATACCACTTGCTTAATCCCCAGGGAACGTAGAATCTGAATTTTATCTCACTTGGCAGATTTCCTTTATATTGACGTATTACGTTCGCCTGCGCGGTATGAGCTTCAATCTCTGATATTTCGACCATATATATAAACGCGCTTTTTTCTTCGATAAACTTCTTGATAGTGTAAGGGTGGTTTTTGTTCCACTGTTTCTCAAACTCGAAATACTTGTCGCGGAGTAAATCATCATCCAGAAGCAGTTCATCTTCTAAAGGCTTATTCAAGCCATTATCAATCATTTTATCCAGTATTTCGCTGTACTGATCTAAAAGACTAAAGTAATCGTCGGAATCAGGCACTGCTTGTTTCCTGGCATCCAAAATATTCTTTAGTTGCTGTTTCTGGTGCTTAAAAGTCCATTCCTTCTCCGGCTGGGGCTCCTCAGGCAGAACGACTTCTCGGAATTCCTCTTTGCGCGCTACTATTATAGATGCAGAGTCATATGCATCAGCTACATCTGTAAGTTGTAATTTCATACACACCCTCTTTTAAATAATCTTTTAAGCGACCGCTTGGGTAAGGCGACTCCATGCCCAGCGTTCCAAGAATAGTAGCGCAATTATACGAATTCAGCTGCCATTTATCTTCTTCATTCATTGGCGGGAGAGAATATTTTTTGTTTTCTAAAGGAGAGTTAGCAATATCAATGTCTAACTGCTTCTTGATTTCCAGACAGGAACTCTTATTTAAAGAACGCCTCCGTTTAATGAGCTTTACACAATTTTTTTTCGCTTCCTCGAACAGCATATTATCTCCCTCGGGCAGAATTTGTCCTGCAAACGACTCGCCTTTTTTTATTCTCTCAAAAAAATCGTCCATAGACATTCCGATTGGTTTTTTCGGACGAAATGAATAGATATTTTCACTATCCACAATATTTTTACCAATCACGCGAATTCCGACATGACCAAGCGTTAGCCGTTTCAAAGTTGCTTCATCAGGCGGATCATTTCCTTCTCTAGTTCCAGCCCACCGAAAAGCGTGTATCTCTATCGTCTTAATTGAGATTGGGCTAGACATAAAAATGGTGTCCCCTGTTATCTAGACAAAAATGTATCACATTTAAGGTCAAACGCTACAATAATATACGGGTTAAAAACATTAGTTTTTTGACACCCTCTAATTTATGTTTCTTGTGATGCAAGATTAACTTTCTACCTTCCGCAACATTTGCATGTGCCACTACCTAATGGACCTAAATGAACACTTTTAACTTTGTCGCCAATGTCTCTTTTGAATTCAGCCTTGCCATAAGTCTGATTATATTTATTAATTTGTTTGACTAATTCCTCTTTTTCACTATCTGTAAGGTTTAAAAAACCTTGAAGAACCAACAATACATTATTATTCATTTTATTATTCTCCTGATTTTAGCAATTTCTGACTTCTAAAAAATAATTTTTTAACTTTGAAGGTAATACCGTATCTACCGCAAACTGGACAGTCTGTCGGAGTTAAATCATATGGAATTGTATTACACTCTGGATAAGCGCATCTTCTACTAAATTGTCTGAGAGCTACTCTCATGCCTCGACGTTTTTCTTCATCTGTTATTCCTTGTCGATTATCCTGTTGACTTCTTAGTTCGTCCTTTTGATTTAACAAGTCATACTTTCTTTCAAAATCGTTAGATGTTTTTTCGGCTAGCTCTTTATACTGTCGGGAAATATCATTGTTATCAATACTAGATTCCAAACTATAATTTGCATTATTTTCCCATTTTGCTAAAAGCGACCAAATAGTAACGATGAGTTGAATCGTGCTTAAAACAGCCGCTACAATGATCAATCCAGCTAAATATTGCTGAATTGATTGTATTCCCAAAAAAGCCGCTACAATACCTCCAACCGATACGGGAACTGCTATACCGAAAAACAATAACAATCTCAGCTTTCTTTGGTTACTTATAAAACGACGGTTGAAAATATCAGCCGTGCCGAAAGCAATCAGGGCTTTATCCCTACAATCTTGAAGTTCTTCTTCTTTTGCCATAGAGAAATTTTTATCAACTTCGTAACATTGTTTTCAGTAATTATTGAATAGGTAAATCTACTTCTAGTATTCCTTCGTTATTTCCGCGACCCATATAAATTGTAACAACATGTGCTTCGCCTGTTACATCTGTTATCGCATCTATATCAACTCTGAGCGTAATGAAAAGTTTTCGTGACTTAAGGTAACCGTAAAGTGCATAATGCCCAATAACAATTGTTTCTCCTTTAGCAGAATAAGATTCTATAAATGAGCGAAAAAGGACAATTAAATCACCTAGCTTTACGCCGCGTTGAACCATTCGCAGATGAGCGTGCGGAATGACACGTAATTTAAAGTTTTTTTGCGCCGCTAAAATTTCTTCATTCAATTCTGGAAAGAATTTAAGTAAATCTGGCTCACGTAAATATTCTTCCGCATAATCGCCGCGCAATTCGTCTTCAATTCCTGCCAAGTCTTCATTGTCAATATATTGCTTTGAGTATGATAAAAGACGTCGCACTTCGGCATCGCTGATTTTAGCCATTAGTCAATTTCATGAAGTAGCACTTCATGTGGAGGATTGCTTAATTCCCAAGAACTGAGTAGTGCTGCGAATTCGCGTTCAGGTGTCATCGTTACATAAAACGTGCGGTTACTTCCATAGATTTCGTAAGTTCCGTCGCTTTCATTTTCGAGACGCGCTATTGTTCCCCTTTGTAGTAAATCGCTGAGTCGTCCAATGTATTGTTCCTGTTCGGGACTATAAGCAACCACTCTTAAAGAATTTCCGAAATGAATGCTTTTCCAAATGTCATTGGATTTTTTATTAACCTGTTCAGACCATAGCCTGCCTAAAATTTCCCGCTGTGCGGGAGGGGACATTGTGTGTATGGTGTTAATAGTAGAAATGATTTTTGCATTTCTCCTTGAAATGGAATCATCAAACGGTTTGCCTGTGGAAATACTTCTTAACCTTTCTATTAACTCAGGCAGGGGTTCATTGCCATCAATTATAAAATCAGCAATATGGGGAAGAATTGTTTCTACTTGCCTTTCAGTTGAATGAGATTCAATTCGCTCGATTAGATCGTTTTGTCTAATTCCTTCTCGGCGAAGCCTTTCAACACGGGTTTGTTCGTCAACCTCAATCACTGTTAAAACATATTTTGAGGGAGCAACATATTTCTTTAAGAAGTTACTTACCTCGACATGGCGAATTCCATCTATCACTAATGACTTTCCGGGTTTCCAATTGGGAGCCTGAGATAACACTTTTAGACAAAAATCTTCTAGATTAGTTTTAACTAGTTCTTCACCAATCTGCTGCCAGTTTTCTCTGCTGGATGGAAGACCACGCAATTCAGTAATCTGACGAACATAATCACCGAAACTAACATAATCTAATCCGTCTTCTTCAGCATAAGGTTTACCTGCATATGATTTCCCGCTGTTGATTTTTCCTGACAATGCTAAAACTGTACTCATAGTGTTTTCTCAAATAACAAATCTTTAGATGCTTCTTGTAAGATTACCCAGCCTCGCCTGTCACGTTTTTTGATTGTAATAGGATCGATTGTCTTCACATTGTTTATACGCATGAGCGTTGCAAAAGTTGATTTTTTCCGCTGTTCCCAAAATTCTGGATCTTCAGCGCAAATGTCTCGCGCGAAAGTTTTTATTTCATCCCATGAATCTTTCTCCAACCTGTAAAATCGCACTGAGCGAATTTGGCAAATGCCGATTACATCTCCACCAGACTTTTTCAAAAGAACTACGTCCCCGCTTTCGACTCGTTTATACGGAGCGCACCGAACAATGGAAAATCTAGTTTCTATCGTTTTTTTTCCGTCTAAAATATACCGCAAAAATGGTTCAATAAATACCCCCAAATGAACGGAAAACTTGGAGCTTTCCTTAGTTAATAAAGAGTTTAAATAAGCACTCCAATATGAATCATTCTTAACAGCATCGCTAAGAGCATCGATTACGTTTTCGCGCCAATCAATCATCAATTATTCTCATTAGCGAGAACATAATTTTCTTCGCGCTCTATATTTATAATCTTCATCACTTGTTTCATTGATTTATCAACAAGAATCTCTTCTTTTGTTGTTATCTTCCGATTTAATTTCTTAATTAGTGCCGTTGTCGCAGAATGTCCCGAACTCAATTCTCGCAAAATCTCTTGCAGTACAAATCTTCCTTCACAACCGAACACTCGATTTCCCGATGTCCAAATTTCGACGAGTCCACGACGCGGCTCGCGGCGACTGACTGACGGGAAAATATTGTTTTTCACAACGGTTAAGAGTTTCGGATCTTTAAATTCAAAATCATTATATGGCTTCAGCTTTATTCTAACCCCTTGCACAGTTTCTTCCAACCAATTTTCTTCCGAATCTAGCATATTTATGGGTCGTTCAACTAAATTATGTTCTTTCTTAACGAAAACACTCAAATCGCCGCGTCTCCACTCTTCATTTAAATTATGGAAATTCTCCACTTTTAACGCATTCACTTCAAAAGGAGGCGAAATGTAAGGAAGAATTCCCTTTTCTTCTTTTTCTAAAACTAAACCCACTTCTTTCGACCATTTAAATAATCCTTCTAAATCGGATTCGATTCCGGGTCTCGTTCCGACAGGCGGAAGACTAACCAATATACGCCCGTTCAATCTACATATTTTGTTTGCTGCCCATAAAAATCCGAGTAAATGTTTTTTATACCAAGGTGGGTCAATAACTACAATAGAGGCTTGAATGGCAGGAATATTATCTTTCACAACATCGCAAAGCATTATGTTTGCACCAGCCATATTTTTGGAAAAATATTTAATAACAGTGGAATTGTTATCAAGCAAGAGAGTTTTACGGGGAAAAGAAATTTCTCGCGCTCTTTGAAAAAGGCTTGGCGTTCCTAAGAACGCTATTGTTTCATTCGGTTTTGTTGCCTTAAGACAATAATCGAGTAAATAATTTGACGCCGCACTGCTAAATCGCCAATCATAATCGAGAGGGTGCGGAATGGGTAAACTAAAACTACTATTATCAGTTTGCACGCGATTATTTAGATTACCGCTTTTACTTTTTCTTTTTGTTCCGATTGAAAAAATTCTATCTGAAACTTTCCCTTCAATAATCAATCTTTTTAATGAAGAAAACGCGACTGAAGGATAAACTCCTGGAAGCGAGTTAAGTAAACTATTGAAGTTCGTTACTCCATTTTCAATTGATTGGTGAACCCAAAAGTCAACCAGTTTTTCAAAGTTTTGATTTTCCTGATTCATAAAAATTGAGTTCAAAATTTGAGAGGCACGTCGGCGATATTGAGCGAGCGTTGTTCACAAGAAAAGCGTTTTTCCATTTCCTTTTGCCATGCCTCGACAGCAATCCATTGATATTTTAACGCTTGCGTTTTGTCTTCGTCTAGACGTTTTTGAACCGGCGTAAAAACTTCTACCTGAAGAGGAACTGTTCGGAGGGGTAAATTTTCATTTAATTTTTGAAGTTCGTCTACAAAATGCCGCATATCATCTTCAATTCCAACTTTTGATGGTGTTGTAAACGTTGCATATGCGTAAAGGTCAATTCCAGTTGTCAGAAGCCGTTTCATCAACTCAAACTGTCTTTGAAACAAATTCGCGTCGGCAAGAGTGTTAAACGCGAAAGAGTCGGAATTGAAGCCCTTGAAGCAACAAACGCGCCCGTAATTTTGATAAGTTCCAATCATTTCTCGTTCTTTTTCAGAGAGAAATTGCCAAAAGTAATCATTGCTCAGGTTATCGTCAGACCAAAGATAAACATTTTCCTCCAACCCTCGTTCCTTAATTTCGTTCATCATCCACGCTACCCACTCCGGCGTTATATCAGGCTGCCCGCCGGTTAAATCAATCATCAACGGCGGATTAGGTTCTTTAAGATACAAATCTAAAAGCTGAGAAGGACTAAGCCAATCCGAGTATTTGCGATTTCCCGCAAGCAGCTCAAACGGCACGAAACAATACCAGCATCGCCAGTTGCAAACGGCGTTTTGAAAAACTTGGGCGCGAATTATATCAGCAGCCGGAAGTTTGAGCGCCTTTCGTGCGGGGTCTATCGGTAGCGGATTGGGCATCCATCCGTTACCGCTTTCGCGGCGAAAATGTCTGATGCGTCCGAAACCTTCGCAATTTGCCGGTTCAGTGAAGTCTTTCTCCTGCTCCGTGCCGGAAAATTTTGTGACGAGAAGCCGCTTGCCATCGGTATCAACTGACAATCGGCGGTAGCGGTCAGAAACGGCATCGGTATCAATGATCATTTCGCTTTTGTTTATTTTTACCTCCATCAAACTTACGAATAACTGGAACTTTTGTTTTGCCGACAGGCAAATTCGGAAACCGTTCTTCCAGAAACATTATTACTAAATGGGTAAAATACTTTACCTGCTTTTCGGTTAATTCCTCGTCGCGCGGAATATTGTGCCATCTCTCAATACATTTCCGGCAGCAAGTCGCTGTGGCGTGCTGACCGTAATGGATGGGATTTCCTTCCCATTTAGTTCGGCGACCATCGAACGCATCTGCTGGAGCTTGCACCGACGAGCGAATTCTTTTTTCGACGGTATTGAGTAAGTCAATTTTACCTTTTCGCAAAGCGTAATTAACTGCTTTTTCGTCAAATTCCTTATGCCAGTAGTGATGTCGAATAAATTCAAATTTTAATGACTTGAAAGTATTTTCAGCATCATTCAAGTCTCGCGCCCAAACCTTTTTCCATTCTACCAAATCGGCTTTGCACTGCTCACACTTTGGAAGAATACCTTCGTCGCGCATTTTTTTCGTTTGCTTAAAGTAATGAAGACCGCTGGCGCAATCCGATGTATGACACGTAATTTTCAGCGGCTCAAGAACATCTTCATCACTAACTTCATTATTCATCTTTTCGCTCGACATATTAAACCTCAATATCTGACATTGCCTGCTGAAGTAAATTTCGGTCTAATTCATTTAAACTCCCAAAATTCACCTTTTTCAAAAATAAATTTCGTGCCGTTCCCCATGGCTGTTCACTAACGCTTTGAAGTTTCGCTGCCGTTCCCCACCAATTTGTTATATTATCGTGCGATAAACGAAAAGCCATATAATTGGCAAGGGCATCAACCGGTACTCTTTCGCGGACGGCAACTTGCGGAACCGCCCATTTCAAACGCTCGACGGCTCCGTCTGCCGCTCCAACACACATTTTAGCTAATGCTTCTGCTCGCCCGTCCAACACAATATTACCGGCGAAACGACTTGCCTTTTTCTCTTCTGCCGATTCTCGCCGCTCTTTAGATGTTTCGCTGTATTCAATCGTATCGCGCACTTTTTTCTCCGGTTCCTGTCCGGCGTGGTAGCCTTCGTGTAGTGCGTCGTGAATCCATTTAGCCACCGAAGCCGTCTGCTGTTTCAGAACTATAACGTTTCGACCTTCCTCGCGGATGCAAGCTCCATGAAACGCGCCGGAGTCTCTAAGTGGTAAAACCGGAACTCCCAAACTCCAGAAATATTTTAATATGTTTTCAAACTCCAGAGAGCCGTAGCTTGCCAGAACTCCTTGTCGAAACTCCCAGGCATCAGTTGGAATTGTTTTTTGCGGCAAATCAACCGTTGCATCCAGCGTTAGTTGCGCCAAATAAATAGCGTATAAAGTATAAGCGTTAAGTTTCCTCTCGTTTGTCCCGGCTTTAACCAAAAACCGCACCGCTCTTACCGAAGAATTATCAAACTGCAAAGGCGCCGAACCGAATAATGAAGCAACTGAACAACCCAAAACGCGGCTAACCGTCGTCGCAGCTTGAAGAACAGAATTCTTTTTATCTTCTTGCTTTCCGTCGCTCTGCAATTGCGCTGCGACGGAGCGCGGTATTAATTTGTTCAAAACAAAATCTTTATTTAAGCCCGCTTCTTTAAGCCGCTTGAACATGCTCGCGGCAGTCATTTGCACATCGGGCAAAAATATATCTTCCCGGACAGTCAAGCCCATTACATTTATTACTTCTTTCACCCGTTCAATGCTTGCCGACGCATATTCCGTAGCTTCATAGCGTTGAAGTTGCTGCTCTTTAATGCCGAGTTTATCGGCAAGTGATTTCTGACTTAATCCCAGTGCGATGCGAGCCTGAATCAAGGCTCTCGGCAATTGGTCAAAGGAGGTCAACTCTAGAATTTTTCGCTCGCCCGAACGCAGCAAATCGTATTCGTGCAGTTCCGCTTTCAAATCAGTAAACTGACATGCCAGCGCATCTCTTTGTGCCTTTTGGACTAAAGGATGCAATTGTTTGCCTGCTTCTGGAGTCACCGCCTGCCGCGCCAGAGCCTGTTCAAATTTATCGGCTTGGGCTTTTGTGATACGGTATTGTCGTTCGTTTTTAATCATAGTTTTTCACCTTGTAAATTAATTGAGACGATACCTTTTGGCTCACTCGAATCCTTATCTTGTTGGAAAAAATCAATAAAAGTTTTATCGATTGTGCCTCGTGAATGCGCGGGAAAACATTCGCCGAGAAATTTTGCCTTTTGCGCGGCGCGCTCGTCATCGAAAATCAGTAAAACAGGATCGAGCAAATCGCCGTCGACTTCTTCCTCATCCCAGCAACAATCAAAATCATTGGGTAATTCTTTACTCGTCACGAAACTTCCGTCCAGATAAGCTCTCTGGCAGCCTGCATCTTTAAGAGACTGCAAAGCACTTGTTAATCCATTAAGAAGACGCCTGCGATGCGCGTTCTCGCCAAAACGCATAGTTATTTCCTCCCACGTCGCAACGTGTATTCCTCGCGGCAGATTTCCATTTTCAACAAATTCAGGAATCATCAACACAACTATAATGTTGTGTTGATGATTTTGTCAACTTCTACTGACTAATTTATATTTAGTTAATTTGTAAATTCGTTGAAATTGAATTTTTAGGAGTGAGATAGGTATATAAATAGTCAGTACGACAGTTTTTGACACCTTTTCTTTTGTCCGTTATGTTTCATTTATGAGAGTAGGAATTTACGCGCGCGTTTCGACGCACGACCAGCAAACCCTTCCGATGCAACTCGAAAAAATGAAGGAGTATATAGAGCATCGGGATTGGACGCTCGTAGCGGAGGTGCAGGAAGTTGGCTCAGGCGCGAAAACTCGACCGAAGCGTGAAGAGCTTCTGAAAATGGCAAAACGCCGGGAGATTGACGCGATACTGGTTTGGAAACTCGACCGCTTCGGCAGAAGCCTGGCTGATTTAGTAATGACGTTGAACGAGCTTCGGGAAATCGGAGTCGTTTTTGTATCTCTGACTGAATCGTTGGACTTCTCTACTCCGTCGGGTAGAGCGATGGCGGGGATGCTTTCGACCTTTGCCGAGTTTGAACGCGACATTATACGCGAGCGTGTTAAAGCCGGAATCGCCAGTGCGCGGGAAAAAGGTAAAGCGCACGGACGCCCTAAAACTGCTTCGCTAAAAACAGCAGAAATCAAAAAGTTAAAAAAACAAGGATTTAATAATTCTCAAATCGCCAAAAAGCTAAAAATCTCAAGAGGTTCGGTGATCGGGTTGCTAAATCAGTAAATTGTTCAAACGCTTTAGAAATTATCCTCATCGAAATTTTGATTTACGTTTCAAGAAATCTTGAAGAAGAAATTTGTGCAAGTTTATCAGTATTCCCTTTCTGCCCTTCCATTATCTTTTTCTCGAAATAAAAGCGCATCAGCGATTTTGGACGGGGTTGTTCGTCGGCTTTACTGTCTTTGACGAGAATTGCTGACAGGGAGTACCGGAAAGCAAAAGCTAGAACACCGAAAGCACTGATTAAAACTGACCAGCTTGACGTGCCAAGCGAAACGTAACACCAGAACAGTAGTAATAGAATTGTGATTCCCAAAAGGAAAAACTTGATACCCAAATTGAAAAAGAACGTAATTTTACGTTCTTTGAGTTCCCAAGCCCTCTCGTCGCATGAGAGGCTTAGGTTTTGTTCTTCTATAGTATTCTTGTGCGTTTCGCTTTTCATTCGGCTACCACCTTTTCTATTTTTAGAAAAATTTACGGTAACCGAACGATCTCAATACTTTATCTGAGACTTCAGGCTTTGCGACCCCGCATCGCTACGGGTGTGCCTTTACCTATGTTTAGTAAAACATTGTTTAATTTAACTAGTCAAGTTTTTTAAGATGTAATGTCAAAAAATTAACCGATATAACTATTGTGACCACTGTTGACTAATTGCGTAAGTTTGCTACGCTTCCTGCACTTCCCTTTTCCATAAATCAAAAAATAATTAGGAGGAACAAAAAGCATATGCAACTGCTACCGGATGAATTGCGTAAGCAAATACCCACGCTTTATTCGCAGGAGAATATCAAAACACAGGAGAAAACCGTTTATGCCAAGTTTTTCTTTCCCGCCGTCGAATGGACTTGGTTTGTCATCGAGGGCAAACAAGAACCGAATGATTTTGTCTTTTTCGGCTTCGTCATCGGTTTCGCCGAAGAATGGGGTTACTTTACCCTGAACGAACTCGAACACATCAACATCGAGGGACTAACCGTCGAGAGAGATTTACACTTTCAGCCGGGTAAATTCTGCGATGTAATCGCCCGGTTTCGTAAACAGTGTCGCGTGTTTTAACGCTTCCCTGCTCTATAATAACAATCTGTCGTTTTGACAGATTGTTTTTTATTTCTAAATTTGGGCATCATTCTAATCTGTAATTGACAGATATTGACAAGAATTGCCAATCTGCTATGCTTTCCTTGAAAGGAGTTTTATTATGTCAACAACAACTACCATGAATGTTTCCCTGCCCGAGACGATGAAATCGTTTGTCGAAGAGCGGCTTGGCGAGGACGGCTACGGCACGGCGAGCGAATACATCCGCGACCTGATCCGCGCCGATCAGAAACGCCGCGCCGAAGCGCAGCTTGAGGCTTTGCTCTTGGAGCGATTACGGAACAGTAACGTAACCGAATTCGACGTGAATCAAGTAAAGGCGGAATTTACCAAAAGGCTCGTTCAGCGCGGAAAGAAGAATAAATGAGAATTCTTCAAGATTCGAGTGTCCTCGAAGAGCTTATCCTTCTTGCCGGATACATCAATGATGACAACGAAGAAGCGGCGCACCGGTTTCTTGATGCCTGTGACGTGACATTTCGTTTCCTCGCCGAAAACAGACACGCCGGAGCGAGAAAAGCATTTTCAAATCCCGAACTTCAGGAAGTCAGGATGTGGCGCGTCAAAGAATTTGAAAAGCACCTGGTTTTTTACCAGCCGCTCAAAGACGGCATCAGGATACTGCACGTTATTCACAGCGCGAGAGACTGGCGAAGCTTATTTGATGATGAAGCGCGGTAATCGAAAATAATATGACAAGAAAATACAACAAAGACAATCCCCTGCTAAGAGCAGAACTCAAGCAAACTCGCCGCGATGAACTACGCCGCGAAGTGATGAAAGGCGTCAATGAAATCCGTGAAGGACGCTTTCGGATTTATGAATCGGGCGATGCACTGGCAGAGGAAATCATTCGTCGAGGTAAAGCAAAATCAAAGGCAAAGAAAAAGTAAATCGCTCAAGGTAATCGCATCAGTTTTTGCCGAACAAGAAACTAAATTTCGGAAGGAGTGCAGCAATAACTTCCCCTTCCGTAAAAGATCTATCAGAAGATAGGTCTTTTTTCATTGACCGAAAGTTTTTATAACGTTTCCTATTCTAAAGATTCCACAATCCGATTGATGAACTTTCGCCTTTTTAATTTGTGTTGTAATTGTTAAATTGTTTCTTTACTCAATCTATGAAGGAGAGAACAGGAAATGTTTAACTTTGAGAATCTTGACGAGAAAACGCGCGGGTTTATGCTTGAGGCAATT
>MWWI01000027.1_pt1 | contig 32997 bp, 38 predicted proteins | sample 1047321 | NCBI WGS metagenome assembly MWWI01 (sample SAMN06349966, study PRJNA376086) | soil metagenome | isolation source: FI-1 sample Antarctic (ecotone) soil | place: Antarctica | reverse complement strand
TCATGGTAATGTCGGACAAAGGTCTATCTTGCCGTCTTCACTCTGTCAACTTCGTTTCCGGCGTTACGACTTTAGCCCGAAAAAGCCAATAAAAGCCTTTTCCTATGGGAAAAAGCCAATAAAAGCCCGGAATATCTAAAATCAGTCTTGCTATTAGCCAGAAATAACCGGAAATAGCCAACCGTGAAACGGAGTAGCCAAGAAAAGCCGAAAATAGCCGAAAATGGCCTTGGCGGCGGCGGTCAGGTAGATTACACCCGGTCCATGCTCAAGAAATACGAGGTTCCGGATTCACCTAGTCCAGTAAAAATTGTCCTGGCCACGAACAAGGAACAAATTTTCGAACGTCTCAATTCCGGTGTTCCGATGAAGCTCGCTCTCGAAGAATTGATTGAGACGGTCACGGTTTCGAAGGTCAAATTTCCCACTCTCCACTACTCGACTTTCCGCCGCTTCGTGAACCGTGAAAGAGCAAAAACGACTGTTCAGCCTCCGGCGGTCACTAAGGCAATAAACGAGCCTACGGACGAGGGGAAGGCCCTCGGCGTTTCGCCTATCCGAAGCACCCCTCCCCTCCCCATCCGGAAACCTAGAATCGGGCCGGATGGCGTCGATTTCAGCGGCACCGACACCGCCGAAGAATTGTTCGGTCCCGCACCCCCTAAATCTCACTCCCACAAAATAATATGAAGACACTACACCTTGTTATGCAGCCGAAAGGCGGAGCTGGAAAATCGTTCACCAGCGTTCATCTCATCCAGTTCCTCCGAGAAAAAGGCCGAACTGTGATGGCTCTTGATCTTGATTCGTCCAACAACACCCTGGAACAATTCCGGGGACTCGATGCGACTGCACTCGACATTCAGCTCGAGGATAACAAGCACCGGGTGGATTCTCGGAAGTTCGACGCAATTCTCGAAAACATCATAGCTGAAGATGTGTCCGATGTGGTCATGGATGTCGGAGCATCGGTTAATGGGCCATTTTCAGCGCATATCGTCGAAATCGACTTTTTTTCGATGGCTGGAGACCTGGGGCTTGCGCCGATAATTCATGTCCCCGTCTCTGGAGGCCAGGGGCTGCTGGACAACCTCACGGGACTGCGGGCACTGCACGATCTAGCTGGGAATAACGACGCAAAATTCGTCATTTGGGCGAATCGCTTTTTCGGCGATCTCGAATTAAACGGAATTCCACTCGAAAAAAGCAATCTTCTCAAAAGCATGAAGGATTCGATCCTCGGAATCGTCAGAATTCCACGCTGGACCTCAGAAACGGTCAATGCGGACGTGGAAACGATGATGAAAAACAAGGTTACGTATGATGAAATCCAAGCGTCCGATGATTTCAAGATTTTCACAAAGTCGCGGCTCAAGAAAGTGAAAGCCGAGTTCTTCGCCAACATCGAGGCCGCTGGATTCCTGGACACAAGGCCATGACCGACAACGAACTTTTAGACGGTGCCCTCGCCGCAATGGTGCGAAAGTCCGGGATTAAAATTCAGAAGGATGATCCCATTCTTTTGAATGCCCTGGTCATCCAAAGCCTCTTCCGCGAGCAAGCTGAGCTTGCTCGTCAGATGGGAGACGAAATGATCCGGGCCGGGGAATCCAATCTTGAAGCTTCCAGCTCAAACTTTTCTGCGATCCTGGCCTCGAACGCCAGGACACATCAGGCAAACTCCGGAATTTTTCTGGATTCGCTCCGTGAGATACTGGCTGCACAAGCCGGGCAGAACCACGACATGGACGCCCTGGCCGCCGCTCTTTACGGCAAAATCAGGAAGCGCATGACGATGCTTTTTGGTTTCCAAATCATCCTCATGGCTTGTTTCGCGGTCGCCGTAGCGTTATTGAGATAGGCACAAATCCTTTTGTTTCCGAGCACCGCGCCCAATTCCCTTAATTTCCTGGGGGTGGTTGATCCGCATCGGGCTGGTTGGAATAAAACCGCGCGTGCGGTTCAATCAGCCGCCCTTGGACGCAAGGGCGGCTGCAAGAGACGGGTGAGACGATCACCTACGGTTACAATCTCTCCAAAGGCGACGCCGTCGCCCGCGCAAACACTCTCCTCAAAAAGGGTGAAGACGGGATTTTTGTTGAATTTTTCCGCAAGTCCGACGGCCAGCGCGGATACCTCAACCAAGACGGAAACCACGAGATTGCCGGGCGCGCTTGGGAATGACCGAAGACCCGCGCGGGATAGCTCGGTGCTATTGTAGCATACCGCTAAAGTCGAAAGATGGCAGTTTGCTATTTTAGCACTTGCCGCGTTGTCGCATCCTGCTACTTTAGCACTTCATGAAAATCATTTTTGTTCAAGGAAAAGGTGGGGTCGGGAAAAGCACTCTAGCTTTTCTCTTCGCAATCGCTCTCGACCGTGTTGGCAAGTCGATTTCAATACGCGATCTCGATCCGCAAGAAAGCCTCACCGCCTGGCTAAACGACACTGAGAATTTTAACTTCTCAAAAAACGGTGATATCACGATCATCGACACCCCACCCCGGATCGACGACCCAGCCGTTTTGAGCGCTATCGCGGAAGCTGACCGGATTATCATTCCGACAACTCCAAGCCCCGCAGAATTGGCAACTACTAGGCACAGTGCCAATGTAATCGCCCAACATATGACCCCGGGTGCCAAGGCCTTTGTCGTCTTCAATCGCGTGAAGAAAATGACTACTTACGGCAAAAACCTCGCTACCATGTCCGAAAATCTACCGATCCCGGCCGCGAGAAGCCATCTGTCCGAAAGGGAGGCCTACAAACACGCGCTCCTCGATGGCTGGAACGCCCTGGACGCAGCCGCCAAAGACGAAATTACAAGCCTAGCTCTCGAAATCCAGTAAATAAGCACTCAACTAATAAATCAAACTGCTAAAATAGCAAATCACTAAAAAATGAGCAACGCCACTGATAAACTCGCTAGACTGGCCAATTTTGGCAACTCCGCTGGTTCGAAACCCGCTGCCGCCGCCGTGGCGAAAGCTCCGGTGAATTCAGAAAAACCCGCACTTGCACCGCGAAAGAACGAAACTTCAACGCCGGATCTGGTAGAAAAGGGACAAAAGCCAGGGCAAGCCCGTCCAACTCTTATTCGGAACGTGGCTTTCACCGCAGATGATCAAAGACACCTGGACAGAGTAACCGATCTGCTGATTGAAGCGGGGGTATATCGTCCCAGCATTTCTGATGTGGTGCGCGTTGCGCTTCGAGGCTCAGCCACTCTAAAAGCTTCCTCTGCCTTACAAATGCTTGAGGAAAGCAGGAAATTGGATGGACGGCGTAAAATGCTAAAATAGCAATAAGATATTTTAGCTTTATACTAAATAAAGACACCGGAGGGAGAAATCAAACTGCTAAAATAACAGACCGCTATTTTAGCAGTTTGTTTGATGAGCCAGACAGTTGCTCCCGCGTCAGTGGGAAAGGTCGTTTTTGCGCTCGTAGAGTATTTTCAAGAGTAGGAGGAGCCGTATTTCTCGGGGGAGCCTGCTCACTTTCTGGGCAAGCTCCTCGTTAAAGTCGGAAATTCGCACCCAAAACAGATCAGGATCCAGCTCCCGGAATTTCGTCTGCCGGAAGAAATTTATCATCGCAAGGACTTCCCAGGACTCAAGGCCCGGAATCTCTGCCTCACGGATCTGGTGGATCGAAAGATCGAGTAGAGCGTTTAAAATCCGATAAGCTGCGGTACGCGGGATCTCCTGATCGGGTGAGGCCACTGATTGGATCCACGCCCAAGTCTCGTTTTCTAAATCGAAACTCTGTCTGGTGTAGTTTGGATTTTCGATTGGCAAGGTGCGAGACGCTAGAATTCGCGCTACCCGAGGGCAAGAGGCAAAGAGCGGCTTGAGATTGAAGACGCCGAAATCACACGAAAACGCCCAGATTCGAGCGATTCCAAGACGGTGCGGGGGGTGAATACTTCAAAAGCCAGGTGCAGGAATTCACCGTCCACCCGTGCAGCCGCGGGAAGATGGATCACAAGGATTTCGGTCTTGTCCTCGTAAGGCGCGGAGAGTTCCGAAAACGAAGGACGGATTCTCAATCCTGCCGGCAGAAAAGCTCGGTGTAAATGCAGGGAAAAGGTGGTCATGCTAAAAATGTCTCTCAGAGCCGGTTTTAGAGGGGGGACCATCCGAACGGCAACTTGACGCCTCGAATTAGCCAATCTAGCCGCGAACAGGCATTTGCGGCCCGGAAAAGGGTCACCCCTTGCCTTAAACCCAATCCATTTTTCATTCCGACAGAGTCGGCACGATTTCGGTGGCTTAAAACAACCGGGCCGGAGGCCGCACGATCCACCCCGCAGGGGTTCCGGGTAAGAAATATTTTAAGGATAAGGAGAGAATACGGAGAGAGGTTTCTCGATTCGCTCAAGCCCTTGTAAATTAAGGGCTGTAGCCGATCAAAATTGGAAAGCCGCGCCAATCTCCACCTTTTTTCGCGCCAATCTCCACCTAGTTGGAGACCTCCGCGCCAATCTCCACCTACTTTTAACGGGAGGGTGCGCCAATTTCCACCTAGTTTGTTGGGAGGGTGCGCCAATTTCCACCTAGTTTGTTGGGGGGGTGCGCCAATTTCCACCTAGTTGAATGCTGTTTTTTACTGTTCATATGAAAGCACGCGCCAATTTCCACCTAGTTTCCGCGCCAATCTCCACCTAATTTGAAGGAGTGGCGCGCTAATCTCCACCTAGTTGCGTCCTGTTTTATGGTGTTTAGCGCGTAAAATGAGGTGAATCAGGGACAACTTGGCGAGTTGTCCCTTTATCCATAAGGTGTGCGCCAATTTCCACCTAGTCTTCTAGGGTTAGATTGTCTTGCGGTCGAGCGGTGGTCATCCTGGTGGCCGTGATGATGTCGGAAACCGTCCGATTTGATGGATAAACCGTCCATTCTTCTCGTGTGGGATCTTCGATCCATGCGTCTCCCATATCATCGTTTTGGGCGACTCCAGACGTTTTGAGCTCGTCTAGGGCTTGTCGCACGATTTTAAGATTGTCCCTCTTCCGGGCGCGGCCCTGGATTCCCGATTGCTCCAGAACCTCTTTGAGTGTGAAGCGCAGGCCGATCCCTTTCCGCAAGGGTGTAGTCTGTGCGGCGTTGGTTGTGAGGTGGCAGAAACGCATGTAGAGCCACCGTGAGAGAGGTTTTTTAAGGGCCATGAGGGTGTCATACCGGATGCCCCTCGATGCGCCGCTGAGGATCGCTTTCGATGCCAGTGGATGAAACCAGATTTGCCGTGTTCCTTCTTTGTCTTTCAACCCTGCACTCGACATGAGGATTCCTCCATCGATGGTCACACCATCGCTCTCGATTTTTAGCCTGGCTCCCTGCAAGATTTCAAGAGCCTCGGTAATTTCCGTCCAGTTGTAGCCGTGTCCTACCCTTTTGAGCTCGTTGCGTATCTGATGAATCGAAAATCGAAGGCTGACGCTTGGTCTGTCTCCTTTCTCGTAGGGAACGATTGAGGCCTCCACCTGCTGCTGGACGGCGAGGTATCGGAGCGCGTTAAAAACAAGCTCCTCGCGTTTCCCCGGATACGCCAGGAACACCTCGTTCTTACCTTTGACTACAGCCGGAGCTATTTGGACTTCGTAAAGTCGGCCACGATGCGTGCAGCTCCGTTCGAGAACTTCGGCCTTCTCCAACTTTTGCAAGTGTTGGTGAACGAATTTCGGGATCGCGTCGAAGACTTCGAGCGTGTGCGACCAGTTGGGTTCGTCGATGAAAAGTGAATCGAAAAGCCCTTGCCGCTCTTCCCGCTTACCTGCATCCGTTATCAGCTCGTCCATTGTTTTTTTGGGCATGCGTTAGAATAATGAGCTTTTTCGGGAAAAACGAGAAGAAAAAAGGAAGCTCACAAAAAAGCGAACGCTTTTGATTTTAGTGCTTGCGCGTACCCGGCACTCCGATAGCTTCCCGCTTGTCGCGTGAAAATCGTACTTGAAAAAGAACTGGAGTCCTTGAAGAAGCGGATCCTGATAGAGATGGGCCCTGCGATGCGGGAGGCTCTCTTAGATCCGCGCACCGTCGAGGTGGTTTTGAATCCGGATGGAAAAGTCTGGGTAGAAAAAATGGGGCAGGACTTCGAGCACATTTGCGACATGACGCAAATCAACGCGCTGACACTCTTCAATTCCATCGCCCACTCCCTGGGCGAGGTCGTCAACTCGCAACATCCAATCTTGGAGGGCCGGCTGATCGTAAACGGTGCCAGGTTCGAGGGCTGTATCCCGCCCATCGTCGATGCGCCGGTGTTCGCTCTGCGAAACAAGGCCACCCACGTTTTCACCTTGGAGGATTACGTTTCCTCCGGATCTCTGTCAGAGGTCCAGTCAAAGGCAATTCAGGACGCCATCAAAAATCACCGGAATATCCTAGTGGTGGGCTCGACCGGCTCGGGAAAAACCACTTTCGCCAATGCTGTCTTGGAATCGATTTCGAAAACTTTCCCTTCCGCTCGTGTGGTCACGATGGAGGATACCCCGGAACTGCAAATCTCGGTTCCCAATTATGTGTCCCTTTACACTTCGCTCACCGTCACCATGCGTGATCTCCTAAAAGCCACGATGCGGCTGCGCCCCGACAAGATCGTGATGGGCGAGACGAGGGGAGGGGAGGCGCTTGATCTCCTTAAGGCATGGAATACCGGGCATTCAGGCGGTTGCTCCACGGTTCACGCGAACTCGGCCTATGCGGGCCTAACCCGTTTGGAAGAGCTTTGTGGTGAAGTCACCGAGCGGCCTATGGGCAACCTGATTTCTGAGGCTGTCAATTTGGTTGTCTTCCTCCGAAGAGACCCCGTGGCTGGCCGGATAATCGACGAAATAATAACCATCTCAGGATACGACGAACAAAACAAAAAATACAAATACCAGACAATATGAAATTGAATCAACGCAATAATGCGCTCAGAACAGCCGCCGTCCTCATCGCTCTCGTTCCCTGCACGGCGTTTGCAACCGGCACTGGAGGCGCAACGGCACTGCCCTGGGAAGGACCACTGAATACGGTTCGTGACTCTTTGACCGGCCCGGTTGCGATCGCAATCGGCACCGTCGCGTTTTTCGTGGCTGGTGGGATGCTGATTTTCGGATCGGAAATCGGCGACTTTGCCAAACGGACAATTTACGCAGTTCTAGCTGCTTCGCTCATGATCCTCGGCGGCACTCTCATCGAGCGACTCTTCGGTGCCGGAACACTCATCTAAGCCATGAACGAAGATGAATTGAAGGCGAACACGGTTCGGCAGAGTTTACTCCACCCGATTTTGTTCATGGGGGGGGAGCGCGAGCTTGCCCTCGTGACGATCATGGTCGGTGTGGCGATGGTCGTTTTCGTCCAAACGTGGATCGCCTTCTTTTCTGGCATAGCCTTGCTCCTGCTTACTCCGCCGCTGCTCCGTGCAATGGCGAAGAAAGATGCGCAGATGAGCAAGGTCTATCGTCGCTCTCTGAATTATCAAAAATTCTACCCTGCCGCTTCGACTCCTCATGTGATTAAGGCGCAGAAGATGACTTCCGAAAAAGCCAAGCGATGATCAACCTCAAGAGTTTTCAACGGGTGCAGGAGCTGGCTACGCCCGACCTACTACCTTATGCCTGCATGGTCGATGTGGGTGTCATACTAAACAAGGATGGCTCCTATATGGCTTCTTGGTATTACACCGGGAAGGATGATGCGAGCATGACGGCGCACGACCGCAACGTCACAAACGACCGGATCAACGCTGCTCTCAAACGTCTTGGATCTGGATGGTGTTTCCACTTCAATGCAATCCGGACCAAGTCCGATATTTATCCGGACAAGGCCACTTCGGCTTTCCCTGATGCCGTTTCGACCGTGATTGACCAGGAGCGCCGGGAATATTTCGAGGCTGCCGGGAATAGTTTTGAAACGGTCACAACTCTGACGCTGACTTACACTCCCGATCCGGTTACCCAAAAAAAGCTTGAAGCTTTGTTTTTTGAGACGGAGGGCGAAACCCGCAAGGATCGAAAAATGATCGGAGATAAAACCCTCGGCGATTTTAAGCGGGCTATACAGGAGTTCGAAGAAAATTTGAGCGTGGTCCTCGACCTTCGCCGGATGACCGAGAGGGAAGGGGAGTTGGAGGGGATTACCGTTACCTACGATGAACAGTTGAGCCTTTTGGATTTTCAGTTTCATCATGAAGGTTTCCGACCTGTGTTGGTTCCCCAATGCGGTATGTTCCTAGATTCGATCATCGGCAAATTTCAGTTCGTAACGGGAGTCGTTCCGAAAATCGGCGGGAAGTACATCAAGGCGATCACCATCGACGGATTGCCAGGTGCGACCTCGGCCGGCTTCTTGAATCCGCTCTCTCAGTTGGGCGTCGAATTCCGGTGGTGCACTCGTTATATCCCGATGGATGCGTACCACGCCAATGCCGAGATCCGGAAATACAGCCGGAAATGGGCTCAGAAAGTAAAAGGTTTCGTCGCGAGCCTCACCGGGAAGCCAAACGCAAAAATAAATCACGCTGCGGCCATGATGACGGCTGACGCGCAAATGGCGGAAAGCGATTCGAGCGGGACGCAGGTCACCTTCGGGTACTACACCGGGACAATCATCCTGCTGCATGAAGATCCGGAATTTCTCGAAACCGCTTCGCGAGCCATGCGGAAAGCCTTGCTCCGCCTCGGCTTTGCCTCCACGCGGATCGAGGATATTAATGCGGTGGAGTCCTGGCTTGGGACGATGTGCGGCAACTCATTCGCAAACATCCGGCGCCCCCTCCTCCATTCGCTCAACCTTTCCGACCTGATTCCTACCAGCTCTGTCTATGCGGGCCAGCGGTTCAATCCCTGCGACTTCTACCCGCAGAATTCGCCGCCCCTGGCGATGACGAAAACAGACGGTTCCACGCCGTTCCGGCTAAACCTCCATGTGTCGGATTTGGCGCATACTCTGATTTTCGGGCCGACCGGATCGGGAAAATCAACGCTCCTCGCGTTCTTGGCCTCGCAAATGCTCCGTTATCCTCGGGTAAGTATATTTGCATTCGACAAAGGTCTCTCGATGTACGGCATCAATCAGGCGGTGGGAGGAAATCACTACAACATCGGCGGGGAAACCGATGACGGCCGCACAACCCTCGCGTTCGCGCCTCTCTCTAGGATCGAGTCAGAGGGAGACTTTCAATGGGCGTGCGAATGGGTGGAAACCCTGGTGCAAATGCAGCTCAACGAGAAGGTATCCGTCGAAAAGAAAATGGCGATAAGGCAGGGAATGATTTCCCATCGGGACGCATCCCACTCCATGCGTCTTTCGGACTTCGTTACCCAGGTCCAAGATCAAGAGGTGAAAAATGCGCTCTCGTTCTACATTGCCTTAGAAATGTATGACGCGGAAGAGGACTCGCTGCGGGAAGGGAATTTTGAGTGTTTCGAGATCGAGGAGCTGATGCACTTCAAGCCGGAAATCAATTTGCCCATCATGCTCTATCTGTTTCGGTGCATCGAGAAGAAGCTGACGGGGCAACCTGCCTTCATCATAATCGATGAGGCGTGGATGGTACTCGGGCACGAGGTGTTCCGCGACAAGATCCGGGAATGGCTCAAGGTCCTACGGAAAGCGAATTGCGGCGTTGTCCTGGCGACGCAGTCTATCTCCGACGCCGCTAATTCGGGGATTCTGGATGTCCTGAGCGAGTCATGCCCGACCAAGATCTACCTCCCTAATGACAGAGCTACGCATGAGGAAAGCGGGCAGCACTACAAACGCCTCGGGCTCAATACGGCGCAGCGAACGATCATCGCTGATGCCGTTCCGAAACGGGAATATTTTATCACATCCCCGAAAGGGGATAGGCTCGTTGACCTGGCTCTAGGGCCAGTCGCGTTAGCCTTTTGCGCTAAGTCGTCCAAGGACGATCTGCGTGAGATGAGAGACTTTCAATCCATCCACGGGCCAGGTTGGCCTTTGGAATGGATCAGGAAAACAATGGAAGAAACCACAAAAACTATATGAAAATTAAACTATTAATAACATTAGGCGTCTCGGCTCTCATCGGTGTCGGAAACAACGCAAAGGCGCAATTTATTGTTAACGATCCAATCGCTACCGCTCAAACCGCTGCACAGCATATAATGCAATACACAAACATGGCGGCTCAGTATGCTAAACAAGTTCAAGAGTATCAAACTCAACTTGAACAGTTCGACTTGCAACAGGTCGCCGCAAGGGTTTTCGATACCGGGCAATTTGATTCGACCATGAGAAACCTGGATAGTTATAAGAGCGCATTCGATGTCAATGATTCAAAGTCGAAACTTGGAGGGCTTCCAAACTACTCGGACTTTACCTCTGGCGGTCCCACGCTAGATTCCGAACAATATTTGCGGAAATTAGGGCAAGCTACCGACAGAAAACTTGCGCTGAGCAAAGCACAGAGCGAGCTTGTCACCCGACGGATGGATTCAGTCGAGACTGACAGAAGTAGTCTCACACGTTTACAAAACGCAAATGCGAATGCGCAAGGCCAAATGGAAGCGGCACAGATTGGTAACCATATCAATTCCGAGATGGTCGGACAGTTGGTGAAAATGAGACAAGAGCAAGCTAGCGTTGAGCAAGCCCGACTAGAAAAGGAAGCTCTGAGCGAAACAGCCGAAGCCGAGGAAATCGCGCGGACTTTAAAGAGCTACGAAGAAAACAAACTTCTTACTGAAGAATATATAAACGAAAGTGCTCGACCATTGCCCAAGAAATTCTCGAAGAAATAAGAAATAAAAAATTAGCGCAATATGAAAAACAAATTATTAAAAGCATCTATTATCACCACATCTTGCTTTACTTTTTTGGCTTGTGAGCCATCGAGTCAAGAGCCATCGAGGGAAGAACTCAAAAGAGAGGCAGAGCGTGAAGCAGAGGGCGAAGCACAAGCGAAAGAGCTTCTAAACGAGCCTAGCCGCCCATTTCCCACGACATTCTCAAAGAGAAGAGAGGCAGAGCGTGAAGCAGAGGGCAAGCACAAGCGATAGAGCTTCTAAACGAGCCTAGCCGCCCATCGTCGAAAAAGTTTCTTAACTAGGATTGTTTTAAAAGGTTATGAACCGCCGATCAATACTTCGTAAGTATAAAGGGGGCCTACCTTGGGCTGTATTGATCATTCTCCTAAGCGCGACCTGTATTTGCTATTCGCAAACTCCTCACCATCCTACCTCTGTTCCCGACCTATTCACAGAAAACAGCGACCTATGGTTAGACAACCTCCTGCCTCACGTAAGGAGGCTGTTTTTTTTGTTGGTTACGATAGACTTTGCATGGGCTGCGATAATGCTAGCGATCAAAGCCTCGGAATTAGAAGATTTTACTTCGACAATTATTAAAAAATTGTTTTTCTATGGTTTTGGAGTATTGCTAATTATTCAAGGCCCTCGATTTGCGATACTTGCAGGAGAAAGCTTTATTCAGCTCGCTGGGATTACTGTTAACGGTGAGATAAGTAGCAATCCAGCAAAGGCCATTTGGGATAAAGCCCTAACGGCTTTGAGCACAATGTATGACGGCGCAAAGGAAATCAGCATCCTCCGTCGAGGCCTCCTCGTCTTCTTTGTAGGAATCGCGATGATCGTGCTGATTGCTCTTTGTGCATTTATGTGTTTAACTATTATTGTCACATATTGTGAATTTGTAATAGTTGTCACGCTTGCGACCTTCGCGCTCGCATTAAACGCTACTTCTTGGACAACAGAATACGGTAAGAAATATCTTCATTATACGCTACTAGCAGGAGTTAAGTTGTTCGCTACTGTTGTTATGGCCTATTTTGGCATTGCTTTAATTGATGGATGGATCATTAAACTTAAATATGCGAACCCCGCGCCAATCTTTTACGGTTTGGCGGGATTATTTATTTTTGCCTACTTACTAAAGTCCCTTCCTGACAGAGTAGTCGGTGCGCTTTCGGACGGGGGACTCAGCAACGATGGATTAAACATCGGCTCGCAGGCAGTAAAATTGGCTGCTGTCGGCACGATGGCGGCGGCTACAGGAGGAGCTTCCGCCTTGGGAGCCGCGACAACACTCGCAAAAGCGCAAGGAGCTACGGGCGTTATGGGTGTTGCGGGAGGTGCCGCTAAGAACCTAGGGAAGGCATTCGCTGAGGACATGAAAGGCAGTTTTTCGGCATCCAATAGGGCAATCGAGAACAGTCGTGCAGGGGGTGGCCATATTGGCGACCGAATGGCTGCAAATATGGACAACGAAACCCGAGGTCTGAAAGACTCGGATGGTAGCAACGAGGGAGGAAACGAAACCCGAGGTCTGAAATACTCGGGTGGTAGCAACAAGGGAGGAAATTCGATCTCTGCGGGAGAAGGCAATGCGCCATCGACTGGCAGCGTAGATTCGCAAAGCGATAGTCGTGGCGGCAGTGGGGATGCGTCTGGTGGTTCTTCCAGCCGCGAAGATAGTAAGCCTGCCACTGCGGAGGATGTGCGGGCCGCTGCATTTGCGGCTGATGCGGCATCGGCTGGGGGAGCTTTCAGCCGGTCAACTGGTGACAGTGTTGGGAGCTTTCAAGGGGGTGCCAGTGGGCAGGGTTCCACTGCCGCTCCGGCTCCGCCGCAGGTTAGCAATTCGGGATCTGGAACTGGATCTGGACGATCTGCGGAAATCGCGAGTGATTTCACGTCTCCAAGCGGATCCACGCTCAAAGCCGATTCAGGCAACTCGATGGGCACAACAGCCTTTGATCCCACTGGCGACAACATGGCAACTACGCAAGGGGACTCCGCTGGGCAGATTTCCAATGCCACGGGATCAGCCGCCCCGACGGTTCCTCAAATCAAAAATTCAGGCGGGGGGCCTGGTGCGCCGGCCAGACCAGCCGGCAATTTCACCCCTCCGGTCGGAACTTCCGTTTCGGCCAACCCTACGAATGCCACAGCGGACAACATGCAGGTGTCGGATCGTTTCGCAAAAATCCAAAAGGAGATGGAATCTTTCCGCCGCAAATCAATTTAATAAATTAAAAATAATATCATGAGCGAATCTGTACAGCCGAAAGTTGAGAATCCCTACCTGTCTAATCGCCGTGAGTGGGTCGAACGATATGGCGGAGAAATCCAGAAGGCTAAAACATGGCGCGCTGTCGCTTTGTTTGCCCTAGTTCTTGCCACCGTGGCCGTCCTCGGAGCTTTGTCATTGGCCAAAAAATCCGAGTTTGTTCCTTATGTCGTGGAGATGGACAAGCTGGGTCGGATCGCAAACGTCTCATTCCCTACGAACCACCTCGATGCCAAGCCCGCTTACATCCGCGGCGAGCTAGCGGGATGGGTCCAAGCTACCCGGGCGGTTTTCACCGATGGAAACGCCCAGCGGTTGATGGTTGAAAAGTCTTTCGCGAAGATCAGCAGGGGTGATCCCGCTTTTATTGACCTGGGAACGTTTTCGAAAGCCAACTGGCAACGTTCGTCCGGTGAATCGGTATCGGTAGAGATTATCGGCGACCCGATGGCGATCACCGATAGATCCTGGCAAGTGCAATGGAAGGAAATCGTGAAATCCCGAAATGGCGAAATGCTCAGGGAAGAAATCTGGATGGGAAACTTTGAAATTTATTTAGCAACCCCACGGACTCAGAAAACCCTTTTGGATAATCCTCTGGGACTGTTCATCCGCACGATCTCCTGGACCAAACAAAAAACGACGAACTACTAAGATGAAACGATTTACTATACTCGCCCTAATTGGATCGGCTGCATTCGCTGCCGCGCAGGTGGCAGAGCCGCCGTTGCCGGAAAACTTTATCGATCAGGCGGATAAGCTCCTGGAGATCGAGGACCAGGCCCCTGCGGCGAGTCAATCCTCTCCGGAGGTTTCGAGAGACATGGTGAGTGAGGCTTTGGACGCATTGCCGCCTGGTAGATACATCGGCGAACTCCCTGAGGATCTGTATCTGCAACTGGCCGAGGGGAAGGAAGGCGAAACCGCCTTGAAGCTCGTCCAAAGATGGGAGCGCGAGGGTCGGGAACCGCTGCTGCGTTACAACGGCAGACTGGTCTATACCTTCGGCTCCGGCACGCCTCTTGCGATTGTGAAGCCTGCGGAACTTACCGACATCGAGCTGGAGGAAGGGGAGGAGGTCCACGACATTCTCATCGGGGATACGATCCGCTGGTCGGTTGTCCCCACGATGAACGGATCTCCAGATGGGCTATCGCAGGTCACTCATGTCATTGTTAAGGCAAAGCAAGCCAATCTTACCAGTTCACTTATTATCTCGACCAACCGCCGCACCTACCGGCTTCGTCTGGTTTCCTCTTCCACGTTCCATCTTCCACTCATTGCGTTCAACTATCCGGAATCCGAAATGAGGCGGAAGCAAGAGGCCTATTCGAGACAGATCGATGACTTGGAGAGGGAAAAGCTGGCCGTCTCCCAGAAGGCAGTGGCAATCCATGAATCGCGCATTGCCGAACTTGAGGCCAAGCTCGCGGAAAAGGAATTTAAGGCAAAGGTGCTTTCTGATCCACGTAAGTTGAGTTTTTTTTACAACATCAGGCGTGAAAAGGGGCGTCCTCGGTGGACTCCAATAAGCTGCTACAACGACGGTACAAAGACTTACATTGTCATGCCGAACGCGATGAACACCGACGAGGCCCCAATCCTGCTCCTGGACAACGGTAAGAAATCCGAAATGGTCAACTATCGCCTAGTCGATAACAAATTTGTGGTGGATCGGGTCTTCCATAAGGCAAAGCTGGTGTCCGGAGTGGGGTGGGGGAGAGACGAAGTCTCTATCGAAAGGACACGCTGATGAAAATCGCCCTCCTAAGTGTTCTTTGCTGTTTTGCATCGGCGGCCTGCTCCACGGTCGGCAGCTACGATTCAGCGCGGCTCAGTAGCTATCAGGCTGCGATTGTCGCAAACTCGATGACCGCGGAGCTTAAACGCTACCCTCATGCAACGGTAGCACCTGCCGGGAATCCACTATTCGACGCCTTTGCCGATGATTTGGAAGCCAAAGGCTGGGAGTTGCGGCGGTCTCAACGCTACGAGCTACTAGGATCTAAATGGCAATCGGAATATCTCCGTGTGCAGGCCTCCAAATCTTCGCCCTCTGGCGTGCTAGTTTCGATGAAGACTCCCTATTTCGACGTAAACCAAGGTTTTGAAACCGATCCGTCCGGGGGAATCTATCCGGTAACCAATCCAACTCTATTTCTGAAAAATTATGAAGACTGACGAACAACTCGATCCGAACATCAATCCCGCCAAGGGCGTGAAACGACTGAACAAGCTGCCAATGATTTTTTTCATAGCGCTTACCGCCTTTGCTGCCCTGGTTATCTTGTTCGGAATACTCTCCAAGGGCAATAAAGCCGCTAACGGGAAGGAAGAGGAGAGAGGCGTGTCTATGGATGACGCTTCGGTGTCCCAGATTAGCGCTCAGATACCCGAAGGGGATATCGAGCCCAGTGCCGAAGTGGTCTATCGCGATGCGTCCGGATCAGCGAAAGGAACGAGGGGAAACGATAGCGAGATGGCCGCTCTCGTGGCGCGACTGGAAGCTTTGGAGGCGCGGCACGCCGCGCAAGCCGAAGAATTGCGGCAAGCGAACGAAGCCGAAAAACTGGCGGTCGCAAACGCCCCACTGGTGGTGGATATCGAAGGATTTCGCTCGCGATACTCTTCGGCTTCCGGCTCCTCCGGCTCCTCCGGCCCGTCCGGTTCCTCCGATCCGGCCGGGTCTTCTAATACTCGGGATTCTCGGGATTCCGCTTCTTTTGCTGCTTATGATTTTCCGTTGGTTCTTCCCTCCCTGGACGAGGAAGGGGATGGCCTTGCAAAGATCACCAAAGGGGATCTCGAAGCTGCCAATGGAGCTGTGAACGCGTACCGGAAACGTGCTGAGGACGGGACGGTTATCGTCCCGTTCAAGGTGCAAAGCCCTGTGGCGGACCTTGAACTGAAAGCCGGCTCAACGATTCCCATCACCATGATCTCGGGGATCAACTCGGATCTGCCGGGCGATATTGTCGCCCAGGTCAACGCGAACGTCTTCGATACCCGGTTGGGGGATTACCTTCTCATGCCAATGGGGACGCGCCTGGTCGGCACCTATGAGAGCGACAATGTGCTCGGTGTTGACCGCGTGGGGATCGTCTGGAACAGACTGATTTTTCCGAACGGCGACAGCCTTTCCATCGAGTCGATGCGCGGCTCGGACACGGAAGGCTATGCAGGCCTGAAAGACAAAGTGAACAACCACTACGGGCGCGTCTTCGGATCGGCTCTCTTGTTGTCTGGAGTATCTGCGTCAGTGTCGCTCGCGGGTGATGGTGGAGGTTCGGGCAGTGGACAGTTTGGACCGCAAACTGCACAACAGACAGCCGCGAATGAAGTATCCCTGAATCTTGGGCGAGTGATTACCGAGAAATTGAAGCAGGACATAAATATTGAGCCGACCATCGAAATCAGGCCGGGCATGAAGTCTATTGTCCTAGTGACGAAGGATCTGACGTTTGAGAAGCCATACGAACAGCATGTCGATTACAACAAGCTGGGCCACCCGGACTTCGAGCCTGAACCTTCCTACTACGATCCCCGTAAAGGCAGTGTAATGACAAAAACTGAGATTTCGAAATGACTATCAAGAACAACAAGAAAAACAAGGCGCCTGATCCTCTGGCTGAAGAGCTCTTTGGCCGACCCGCCGATTCAGAATTAGAGAGTTCGGCAATAACAATTGACGAAACGGTTGCGGATGCCGCGCTCATGGAAGAGCTGGGAATCCAAGTAGATCCGGATCTCGCTGATGAAATCTGCGCTGAAGTGGTCAGTGCTGCGGATCTCGAAATGATTCAACCCTGAAAACTATGGCGGCCAAGCGGTATTCGGATTATGCGGAAGAACTTGCCCAGCAAGTCATTGAAATGGTGGAGGCCAATCAGGCTCCTTGGCAGCGTTCTTACGATGCCGGCCAGTTGCTAGAGCCTGTGTCTTTTTCGACTGAAAAAGCCTATCAAGGCCAGAATGCCTTGCGGCTAGCACTCACTGGTTTTGCTCGCGGTTACGAAGATAACCGCTGGATCACCGAGAAAGCCGCAAATGCTCTCGGAGGCTCGGTGAAACAAGACGAAGGGGTGCCGGTGCTGTTTTTTACGGACGAGGCGACGCGTAATGTGGTTAACCCGACGACCGGGGAAAAGGAAACCCGAACCGTGAAGCTCGCCCGTCCGGTACTGGTTGTTACGATGGCGTACAACGTACACGAGGTGAATGGCCTCCAGGCCAAAGTTCCTGAGGCTCCAGAAACCCTTGGTTGGGAGAGTGCCGCTGTCCTGGAACACCTGCGTGATGTGACCCAAGCGAGGATCGTGCACAATGATTCCCCGGCGTATTCTCCGGCAAACGACACAATTTCCATGCCGCCACCGTCTAGCTACAAAGATGAGGGAGCGTACAACAAAACTCTGCTTCATGAAATCTCGCATTGGACCGGCAACGGGAAGCGGCTGAATCGCGATCTGAGCAATCCCTTCGGATCGTCTGCCTACGCCCGAGAGGAATTAGTCGCGGAAATCAGCGCGATGCTTACATGTCAGCAAACAGGCTTGGCCTTCGATCCCAACAATGGAGAGAGTTACGTGAAAAACTGGTGGGGTGCTGCAAAAGAACTCCTCCAGGACAACCCCACCGAAATTATGAAGATTGCGAAAGATGCTTATGCTGCGCGGGAGTTTATCGTCGAAGGGAAGGAACTAGATCGGCTCAAGCAGGAATCTGTGGAACATAAGGTCGAGCTTTCCGATGATGAGAAGCTATCTGGCAGGATCGCTCTCGATATTGCCTACCGGGAGAAGGACGAAGCCAAGGCGATAGCGAGGGCAATCGGGATCGAGCTGGAATGGGATAAGGCGAACAAGGGCTGGTTCGCGAAGGTAGAGGAAGGGCAGAATATCGGGAACCTAGCGAAATTCCGGACTACCGATGATCTTGACAATGTGTCTCGAAAGGAAGCCGAAAAGGCAGAGCCATCGAAGGCCAGCGAGATTGAGGCGATCATGGATATTCCCTATCCGATCAAGGATTTCGCGAAGGATGAGGCGAAGAAGTTGGGGGTGGCTCTGCGCTTCGACCGGCAGAACAAAAATTGGAAAGCGACTGGCGAAAAAGATGCCCTGGAAAAGCTGCAAGAGTTCGTGAAGGCTCAGTCCAAGAATAAAGAACGCAACCCTGTTGAGGCAATCAAGAGCGAGCCTGCGAGTGACGGGGCAGTCAATGCTGCTGATGAAGTTAAGGTGTTTCTGGATGTGCCGTTTAAGGATAAGGAGCGGGCAAAGGCAATCGGCCTGGTGGCAAATGCGCCTCTCCGTTTCGACCGGGATGCTAGGGCATGGTACTGCCACCATGAAGGGGATTTACCCGCAGGGCTCAAAGAATTTGAGGCGAAAGGTTTCAGCGCCAAACCAGAAGTACAATCGTTAGCCGACAAACTTTGGGAAATGGGTGCGACAGGGGAAACCCCCGAACCGATTTTCGATGGAAAGTTCCACCGTCTTGCGGTTGTCGGAGACAAGGCAGGGGAGAAGTCGCTGTCCTATAAAGCTCACAACAACGGGGTGGCGAACGCAGTCATAGTAAACCACATGACAGGCGAGAAAGCGAAGTGGTTGGGATCAGCGCCCAAGCTCACGATTGAAGAGCGGAAGGAAATAGCGTTGAGCAACGCGAACGCTGCGGAGAAGTCGCGTAGAGCTGCTGCCGGGGCAATTAAGGCCGCCGCCAATGAGGCTAAAAAGCTGCTGGCCAACTCTCCGGGTGCCAGGGCGGATCATCCGTATTTGAGGCGAAAGGGGATCCAGCCGCACCACCTGAAACAAGATGGAAAAGGCAACCTCCTCGTGCCGATGGGTAACGCTGCCGGGGAAACACGTGGCTACCAGAAAATCAGTCCGGAGGGCAAGAAGCGATATGCAACGGGGGCGGAGAAAGTAGGCAATTTCACTTCGTTTGGGAAACTCCAAAACGGCAAGCCGATCATCATCGCCGAAGGGGTCGCCACGGGTGCGACTCTGAGTGAAACGTCGGGGATCGCGACTGTCGCGGCCTTAGACTGCCATAACCTCAAATACGTGGCCTTGGAACTGCGGAAGGTCTATCCGGACGCCCCGATCATCGTTGCCGCAGACAACGATCACTCGAAGGATCGGAATATTGGATTGGAGAAGGCCGAAAAGGCTGCGGAGGCTGTCGGCGGTCGGGTTTTGGTGCCTCGGTTTGATAAGGTAAGTGAGGCCGATCTAAGCGATTTCAACGACCTCGCTCGCGCGCGAGGCAAGGAAGCGGTTGTACGAGAAGTTAGCGCGGCCGTCCGGACGCGCCCCGGTGCGAAGGCAGCTTCTAAAGCGGAGCGCGTAAAGGAAGGGAAAGCCAATGAGCGATGAAAAGCAGCCGATCTCTCCTGGGGCAAAAATGCTTCTCGTCGGGGCTGTGCTGATCGCGGGCCTCGGCTGTGGATACGGCTTGTCGTTCATGGTGATGAAACGGGAACTGGCCGCGCCGGTGTACACCCACGAAACGCACATTGGGGAAATTCGCCGCTCTCGGGACACCGAAAAAAAGCTGGCTCTGAAAACCTTCATGGGAGGAACGTTCGCAATTTGCGCACTGGCCATGGTTGTAGTCGTTGTCCGCAGCCAGAAATCCCCAGCGATAGACGATCTTCACGGTTCCGCTCGCTGGGCAAAGCTCGGTGAAATTCGCAAGTCCAAGCTACTCGATGACAAAGGTCTGTATGTAGGAGGTCTAAAATCCGGAAAGGATCTTCTCCACCTTCGGGATGATTCCAATACCCATCTTCTTTGCTTTGCGCCCACGCGCTCCGGAAAGGGGGTCTCCTTGATTCTTCCTACGCTTCTCACCAATCATGAAAAATCGTTTTTTTGCTACGATATCAAAGGGGAAAACTACTCTTTGACTTCGGGGTGGCGCGAAGCCGCGGGCAACCGGATCGTGAAGCTCGAACTAGCGTCGCCGGACTCGCACAAATACAATCCCCTTGATGAAATTGTTTTTGGATCCCCGACTTTTACCCAGGACGTTCAGAACCTCGCCACTATTCTGACTTCTAGGGGAGACGGTAAGAATCAGGCCGATCACTGGGAGTCTAAGGCAAGGGAACTGCTCTCGGCTTTGATCATCTACACTCTCGAAGATCAGTGGCGCGAGAAGAGCCTTTATTTCGTCGGAAATCTCCTCACCGATCCTGAAAAGGACGTCGATGAAACCCTAGAGCACCTGATTGACACATGCGAGCATGCCGACGCTAAAAATATTCTAGCATCGACAAAAAACACCCCGGACAAGGAACGTGGGTCCATTATCTCGACGCTTCAAAAAACGTTCGAGCTTTTTAAAGATCCGGTGATTCGGGAAAATACGTCATCTTCAGATTTCACGATCAATGATCTCGTGAACGGGAAGACTCCGCTGTCTCTTTATTTCATCGTGCAGCCGAATGATTTAAGCCGGCTTTCGACGATGGTGCGCGTCTTCGTCACCCAGCTCCTCAACAAGCTAATCTGCGGGATGGAGTTTGAGGCCGGATCTAGCCGTCAAAAAAACAAACACCAGCTCATCCTCATGCTCGATGAGTTTGCCTCGATGCGGTACATGCCGATTATCGAGGAGGGACTTGCCTACATCGCGGGCTACGGGGTTCGCGCCTATTTGATCGTCCAAGATCTCGACCAGATTACGAAATACTACGGCAAGGAAAATGGAGTGATTGGCAACTGCCACACGCAAATTGCTTTTGCCCCTAACTCAAATCAGACGGCAATGTATTTGAGTCAACAGTTGGGGAAAAAAACTATCGTCCGGAGGAAGGTTTCTCGCTCGGTCGGAAAATCTAGTAGCAGGTCAATTTCAGTGGATGAGCTGGGGCGCGAGCTGTTGACTGCGGAGGAAACCCGTCGGCTGAAGCCTATCGACCTAGATTCGAAAACTCTGGAAGGTGGCGAAACGCTCATCATGCGTTCCGGCGAGCATCCAATCAAAGGAACGCGAATCCTCTACTTTCGCAACGAGACCTTTGCAGCCAGGTCAAAGCTGCCTCCCGCTCGGATCAACAAGCCCGAGAACCCAAAATTTATCGAACAGAAAATCGCATGAGACACTTTATTTTACTTAGCCTTGTGGCTTTGGTCGCAAGATCCGGAGCCGAACAGAAATTTTCGGAGACTCAAGAATGGGATGCGAGGTTCACCCCTCTTGCGGAAGCTGAATCATTGTTCGAGATTGATTGGACACAAATCGGGCTCCCGCGCCCCCCGGATAGTGCTGCGGAAAGCGTTTATCTTGTGGAGCTGCAAAAAACGCGTACCCCGGAAATCATCAGAACGATAAAGCAGGAGAATGATGAGGCCTTAGACCCAGCGGAGTATCTGGAGCCTGACATCGGGATGATCGCAGCGCATGAGAATACCCAGCGGCTCTGTCAAATCGTAAGGCATGAATCGGGATTTGCCGTCCTTGGGCAACAAAAGAAATTCGACCGAGTGCGTCCCTCTTTCGTGAATCCGGAAATCATCACGGTGATCGCCAATCCAGGACTCCCGGCCTATCCCTCCGGCCACGCGTGCCAGATCCACCTGCTCGCCTACTGCCTCGCGGCCGTGAATCCTGAAAAATCCAAGGATTATCTGGCGATGGCCGGGGCTTTCAGCAAGAACCGGGAGGTCGCCGGTGTAAACTATCCTAGCGATTCTTATGCGGGAAAGATCCTCGCAAAGCTAATGGTGCGGAAGCTGTTGGATCAACCGTCGTTCCAAGGCGCGTTCTTTGCGGCGGCCACCGAGTGGCCGGGTCCTAGTCCCACGGACAAAATGATTGCACTCCGTGCCTATTCTCTCCCCGATCCCAAGCCTTCGAAAAAATGAAAGTCTACCTAGCTGAAAAACCAAGTGTCGCCCGTGAAATCGCCAGAATCCTTGGGGCGACACGGAAAGAAAACGGATATTTGCTCGGCAACGGCATTGCGGTTACTTGGGCTTTCGGGCACTTGGTCGGTGAGATGATGCCGGCAGATTATGATGCTGAATGGGGCAAGTGGACGTTCGAAAGCCTTCCCCTGATTCCCGAAACCTTCGGCTTGAAAAAAGTCGGTGATGAGGGGGCAAGCAGACAATTTGATGTCGTCGCGGATCTGCTTGGGCAAGCCTCCGTCGTGGTCTGTGCCACGGATGCCGGAAGGGAAGGGGAATTGATTTTCCGCAACATCTACGATTTGAGCGGTAGTACCGCGCCAATCGAACGGCTTTGGTGCAGCTCGCTTACCGATGAAGCTTTGACTAAGGCATTGGACGATTTGCAACCTGGCGCGAAATTCGACAATCTGGCGAGTGCTGCCCGGTGCCGCTCACAAGCTGACTGGCTTGTCGGCCTGAACGCCACCCGTGCCTATACCACTTTTATGAACTCGCGGGGAGCCTTATCGGTCGGTCGTGTACAAACTCCCGTCCTCAAGCTCATCGTGGACCGCCGTAGGGCGATTGACTCTTTCCAGTCTTCGCCGTTCTGGGAAGGGCAAGCGGTCTATCGGGAAACCGTCTTCAAGTCGGATCTCGAACGCTTCGCCGATCACGGGAAGGCCGCGGCCTGGCTCGCCAGTCTCGGGGATGCGCCGTTTGAGGTGGTAAGCGTGGAAACCAAGGAGAAGCGCGAAAAGTCGCCTCTGCTTTTCGACCTTACCGAGTTGCAACGTGAAATGAACCGGCGCCACAAGTGGAGCGCGGGGGAAACCTTGGAGGAGCTGCAAGCACTCTATGAGGCAAAGGTGGTGACCTATCCTCGGACTGACTCGCGGCATTTGAGCGATGACATGCTGAGCGAGGTTGAAAACGTCGCGGGGAAACTCGTCGCCGATCTCCTCCAGCTCGAAGCGTTGGAAATCTCCAAATCTCACCGGGCCTTCAACAATACCAAGGTTTCCGATCACCATGCCGTTATCCCGACTTCCGTTATTCCCGGCAAGCTATCGGAACGGGGGCGGATTTTGTATGATGCCGTGGCTGTCCGTTTCATCGCCTGTTTCTCGCCCGATTGCGTCAAGGATGTGACTAAGGTAAAGGGAAAAGTCCTGGAGGAGCTTTTTTCGGCCTCTGGGGTCGTTTTGAAGGCCTTGGGATGGCGCGGTGTGGAGCAACCGCCTAGCGACAAGGAAACCGTCCTCCCGGCCTTTGAGAAGGGCGAGAGCGGGGCTTGTGTGGTTTCGCTTAAGGAAGGCAAGACAACCCCGCCGAAGGAGTACAACGAGGCTTCGTTGCTTACGGCGATGGAAAGCGCCGGGAAGACTCTGGATGATGAGGAGATTCTTGATGCGATGAAGGAAAAGGGACTGGGTACACCGGCTACGCGGGCGGCAATCATCGAGGGGCTTTTGAAGCGTAATTTCATCGAAAGGAACAAGGGCAACATTCTCGCGGCTCCGACGGGGATTGCCTTGGTGGATGCGGTCGGGGATTCCACTGTTTCAAGCGTCGAGCTTACCGGGGAATGGGAATTTCAACTAAGGCGCATCGAGCGTGGCGAGGTAAGCGGATCTGAATTTATCGAGTCCACGAAAAAATATGTCCGGGAACTGATTGGAGAGGTCGCCGGTACCTCTGCTGAAAAAATCGCGGCCGTGAAGTCTGCGGCGGATTCCGACAAGATCGGCGATTGCCCGATGTGTGGGAAAGCGGTCTTTGAATTTCCCAAGCTCTACACCTGCCGGGACAAGGAATGTGACTTTGCAATCTGGAAGAAAATTGCCGGGAAGAGCGTCCCTATCACGGCGGCGAAAAGCATCCTCTCAAAGGGTAGAAGCTCGCTGATAAAGAGCTTCAAATCCAAGGCGGACAAGCCTTTCAGCGCGTTCCTTGTGTGGGACAAGGAAAAGAAGAAAGTGGGATTCGAGTTTGAAAAAAACTAGATTTTGGATCGAAACCAGTGGCCTCCCGTGGCAGTTCAAAAGCTTTCCACATGGTTCCGGTCGTTAAAAAAATTAGGCTCGTCCCGGTCGAACTCTTCCAGTTCCCTATGTGCCTTAGCGGCATAGTGGTGGTGAAGGATAGCTCTAACGTTCCTGGGAATCTCTGGTTTTGGTGCTTCCCCGTTGTTGTAGCTGGTGATTTGCGCCCCCAAACTCTCCAAGTATTCGACGTTTTCGGGGGTCAAATTCTCTAATTCGCTTCGCTTCGGATCGGATGTAATTGGTAATTTCATTTTTTTCTTTGTCGTTGGAATATTTCAAGACTGACTCAAGGACTCCAGCCCTTCGCCTGGAGTGGCCCTTCATCATTTCGCGCAAGTCGGCCTCGATGCCTGGGGCTTCTCCAAGCTTGGGAATCATCCTCTTGAAATCGCTTTCGTACATCGCGCTCCTGTCGGACTGTTGCAATGAAATACAGCCGTGGATCGGGATTCCCCGCTCTGCGAGCACTTCGCGCAAGGCCCGGACAGATTCGCCCGTTGTCACCACGTCGTCAACGATGTAGGCGGGCTTTCCGGTAGGTTCCAAATCTTTGTTCAGTGTCCATTTCACCGGATCGGCCAATTTCTCCAACGCGGTCTTTTGCGCTGACCTGGTGACGTGCTCGGCTCTTGCGAAGTCCTGGATTATCTCGGCGGTCGGGTTCTCCCTCTGGATCTTCCGGGCGATCATGCTCGGGAGTTTGTTTTCTCCGGTCGTTGATGGTGCGACGTAAAGGACGGAATTTTCCGGGAGTTTGATTGCCCATTTCCAGTATTTCAGCACAAGCAAACCAGTCTTCCTGTTGGGGAAGCCTTCTGCGGCAAGTGCAGCCTTCTCGGTCTTGAGGTCGGTTAGGTTCTTTTCGTTTTGTGTGACGTATCCGGGAAGGTCTGGCATCAGATTAAGGCAGTGGAATTGTGGATCTGGAGGCCGCGTTTCCTGGCTTCCCTGCGCATCGAGTCTGTTCCCTTGCCACCGGGGAAAAGTGCCACCGCATCGGCATAGGCCGCCATTTCGATATTCCTGCGAGGACCCGCGCCGCGACCGTGCGTCTTCCAATCTGCCTTGAAAACCCGGATCGGGATTCCCTGGGCCCTGGCCCATTTTTCGCCCTCGGCGTCGGCTCCGGACGCGCCGCCCGAAACCACTTCCGTGATGCCGGTCAATCCGTCTAGAAAATCCCTGTCTTCCTGGGAAAATAGGTAGTCCCGGCCTCCGGCGATGATCAGTTTCATAGTGGGATTATCGTTCTTGACGGTAGAAAAATCGAGCTAAATTCCAAAAAACAAGCTTTCTTTCCAGCGACTTCGGTCATGAATTTTTGAAGTACACCGGCGCGGTCGGGTTCCAACATGCTCCGCAGATTATTTCCAAGCCTGGCTTTCCCCATGCGTTGGCCTGGCATTTCGGGCAGGAATATTTGAGTTTGGAAGGTGGCCGGGGTTTCACCATTTCGCTTGTGCCCGTCTCTCCATTGGAAGTGAAGGCCTCCGCTGCCTGCTCCCATGCCCCCTCTGTCCCCTCGCTGGTGGCCATTTCGAATGCCTTACGCTGGAAAACCTCGCGCTTGTAGTATGCAATCAATTCCCTGCCTTTTAAAATATCCTCGGCCTCGGCCATGAACTTCCCTCCCTCCTGGGGATAGTCGGCCATAGTCTGCCCGGTTTTCTTTCCTCCCGGCTCTCCGGTCGAGCTGGGGATTAGCCCGATGGCCTCCATCTGGTTTCCCCATTCCGCATTATGGTATCCGGCGCGGGAATTTTTCCCGCAGTGATATTGCCACTGGTGGCACATTTCATGTGTGAGGGTTTGCAACAATTCAAGATCTCCGGTTTTGGTGAGGAAATACCGGGGATTCAGGCAAATTTCATCCTTCCGGTTGACCCCGTCCCTGGACACGTAGCCCAGGTGTTTGTAATGCCCGAAACGCTGCCCCTTATCCTCGAAAGTGAGAACGCAGCCGGGAAGCTGCCCGCTGAACAGCGAATTGTTCAGTCGGCCATAGCACTCCGAAAGGGTGATGTAGTCTCTAACGTGGGCGTGATGGGTCATGGTTGCTCTGATATTGTTTCGTACGAAACAACGGGAAAGGGTTGAAAAATGAAGTGCATTTGAGTTGCGCCCTCCTGCGTGATAGCAATCGGGGCGGTTTGATTTGATCGGAAAATCTCAAAGTCCTAGGGATTTTGCGAAGTTAGCAACAGCGTTTCCGTTCCAATTTTGGTAAGGGCGTGTCTCGTCGGATTGTTGGATCAAAGCGTTTAAGATGCTTAGTGGCTCACCGCATTGAGTTCCCCACTGCTCGGCTAGGCTCTCAAAGGTATCGCCAGATTGCAGCTTATAGACTGATCCAGCGACCAGCGGACACATCCTCCTTTCATGGTGTCCTCGCCGCCATAGCCGTCTTCGATCAAAATCCTTCCGTGCTTTGCGGTGTCCACGATTGCGCGGGTTCCGTCAAAGCCGTAGTCGCGCTTGATGATTTTGTTTTCGGTAGTGCTCATTTTCTTGGTGGGTGGTCTCGGGGCTGATTCCCTGCGACGAGAAGAGCTTCGCACAATGCGAATCTTTCCACAAGGAATATCTTCCGCGATAATTAGACATTATCGCGGATAAAAAGCTGGACATGGGCCGAAATAGCTGGTAGAAATTTCGGCATGTTCATCAACGAATGGAAACCACTGGAGGAAAAAGCGATCCAAGCCGGGATCTCACGCGAGCTTGCTGCCCTGATTTACAATGTCGCCCGTGATGCGGACGGCCACGACTGGAGGGCGGATCTCAAGGAATGGATCGGCGATGACGAGGCAACGATTCGCCGTGCCTTGGAGCATCCCGAAAAAATGAAACAAGCCTGTGAGCTGCTTCTTGCCACCGATGGCCTCACTTACGACGAGGGCCAGCTTTTCGCCGGAATCAGTGATGGAAAACGCACCGAACTCGAAAGCTGGATTCTGGGAATCGAGGATGAGGACGAAAACAGCATCTATGGTGAAGAACCCGAACCTTTCAACCCTAAGAAAATGGCTATCGCCATCGCCATCCTTCAACGCACCGCAAAGAGGGATTCCGGTTCGGGTCATGTCTGCCGCCAGTTCTTCAAGGCCTGTGAACAGAAAGCGGAAATTGATTTCGCGGATCTGGAGCTTTTGGACACTGAGGATTCATTCGCGATGATGATGGTTTTCCAAGGACTCTTGTTTGATAGCGAAAAAACCCTCCCTTTGCTCGGTCATTTAGTAACTAGAAACGAGCAATAAAATGAGTGCCAACGATCAGAACGACCGACTTGAAGAAAACTCCGCTTCCGTTGTGGCCGCCTTCAATGGTCTGGCGTTCCACTGTGGCGAGACGCGCAACCTTATCGAGGATCTGGATGAGTAAGAAATCCGTGCCTCCCAAGCTCCCGGAAAGTCTCCGGGAGCTTTACGACCGCGCCCACGCTCAAAGCACCAAATCGGCCTATCTGTCGGACATGGTGATTTTTTTCGATTGGCTGGAAAAACAGGGCGATCAGCATGAAATGCCTCTCTCTCCTGAAACGGTGATTGGGTTCCTTCTTCTTCGGTCTGAAATCGACGCTCTAAGCACTCTGAAACGTCGCCTCTCGGCCTTGTCTTGGGCGCATCGGTCGGGTGGGTTCATCGGGGAGGATAATCCCTGCCTTAGTCCAATCGTCCGCGAAGCTGTGAAGCTCTTCGCCCGGAAATACACGGAAGAGAAACGCACCGATATTGACGAGGCGGCTCCGCTGTCTCTGGAGCAAATCCGGGAAATGGTCATGCTCTGCAAATCTGACAAGAACCTCGTTCGCGGGGTTCGGGACAGGGCGATTTTCCTCCTCGGCTTCTCCGGTGGGTTCCGCCGGTCTGAAATCGTCGCTCTTGATTGGGAGGATGTTCAGGAAGTCATTGAAGGGCTGGAAATCACCGTGAGGCGTTCCAAGACCGATCAGGAAGGGCGCGGCGAGGTGGTTCGCTGCCACCGTGGCCGGGTTCCGGTCACCTGTCCCCTGCTGGCTCTCAAGGAATGGCAAACCATCGGAAAAACCAATTCCGGAAAGATATTTCGGCGGCTCTCGAAAAGCGGGAAGCTGCTCGCTCCGCTTCATTACTCCGGGGATGCGATCAACGAATTTGTGCGGTTCCGGGTTCGGGAAATGGGTGTGAAAAACTGGCGGGATTTCTCGGCGCATTCTTTACGCAAGGGCTTCGCCACAACGGCCATAGACGGGGGGGCGAGCATTCGGGCGGTGAAGGAACAAGGACGTTGGAAGAGCGAGAAAACCCTCATGCGCTACGTCAAAAACCGCAACTCGTGGGAATCTGCCGCCTCGGCGAAGCTGGGGCTTTGATTGCCTTACAAAATCTTTGAAATACCGCTTGCATCAAATCAAAAAAGATTAACTTTGGGTGCCTGATGAAACATCAGGGTAAGCATGAACATGAGCATGAGCAGGAACATCAAAAAATGCGTTGAGTGTGGCAAAAAGTTCGATGCCGGATTATCCCATCTCGGTAACGAATCCCGCCGCAAATTCTGTGAAACAAAATGCAAAACCGACTGGCACAACAAGAAACATTACAAAGAGCACGCCACGGAGATCAAGCAGGCAGTGACTGACCGCCGCCGGAGGAAGCGTGGAGGAAAGCGCGAAGGAGCTGGCCGCAAATCGCGCCCAATACCCCGGGAAGCTATCTCGATCCGGATCGAACCAAAAAGCGCGACTCTCTTCCGAGCGATCTGCGCCAAGAACCAGATGAGCCAAAACCAGCAGGTAACTGATTGGATTCATCGTGAAGAGGGCTCCTCCCCTCTGCCTTAGAAATTACTTTCATGGAACGTAAATCCACTCCCGAAATCAGCTCGTTGATCAAAAAGATCAAACTGCGGGTGTTGGACGGACGACCGCTCAATATCAGCGCGGTGAAAAGCGAATCCGCTGAATTGCTTGAACAGGCTTTTCTCATCCGGCCTTTTCTTGGTTGGGCGGAAGCTGTGAAATTGAGCGGGGTTTCATATTCGGTTTATCCTCATGAGCATGTGGAGTTTCTGAAGTGTCCGATTTGCTTTAAGGAATTCAAAAATCTAGCGAATCATATGCGTCTGGCGCATGAAAGCTCTGCCGAAGAGCTTGGTTGCGAGAAAGTGGCCGAGGAAGCTGTAATTGCCCGTATCGGCGATCTTAGGGAAAGGGATACCTCCACTCAGAGGCATTGGGAAGCTGCGTGGTCTAGGGAGTATGTTATTGATTATTTCGTGAAGTTTTATTCCCAGCGGAATCCTCCAAAACGCTCTGATTCCTTCCAGAATTCCGTGATCCGATATTGCGGCGGGACGGAGGAGCTTTGCAGCGAGATCGGACTTTACGATGCCAACGTGCGGGGGGTCATTTTCAGATCGAAAGAAGCGGTTATTGCCGGAATAAGGGAGCGTCACCGGCGAGGTTTCCCACTCAATCGGGTGGCGATCGAGAAGAGTGAAGTCCGCCAGTGCGGACTCTGCGAGAATGCCGTTCGAATCTTCGGCGATTGGCCGACCGCTGTCCGGGCGGCCGGGATAGATTTTGACAGCAGGATCCCTCGAAAATGGACTGTGGAGAGCGTTAGGCAGGCATTCCGGGACATCCTTCTAAAGGAAGGTGAAGGGCTTCGCTATGGACAACTCCAGAAGATCGATCCGGGACTAGTGGAAGCGGTCAGGTTTTACCTGGGGCCGTATCTCCAGGCTAAGGCTTCTGTTCTTGGTGGCACCTGAAACACCCAGAGGGTTTCACAAGGAGGTCAACTTGATCGGGCTTTGCCCCGCATTCGTTGGGAGCCAAGCGCGGAGGAATTGGGGAGGATTGAATGTAGGGTTGGGCTTGGAGGCCAGCGAAGGCGGTTGTAGATCGTCTGCGGCCGTAAAGCCCCACCCGGAATGAGTGACGAAACAAGTCCTCGGCGCGGATCGGAAACGGCGTTAAAAGAGCGATGTTCGGAACGCAAAGAAATGGAGGGGAGGACATGGCTCTAGCCGTTGGAGATTGGCCGCGGTGCGGATGCCAAAAAAAGCCGATAGGCTAGAAACGCGCACGAAGTAGCGTTTCAGGAGGCCGCACGAAGTAGGCCGATTGAAAACCCGCACGAAGTAGGGTTTTCCGTGAAGCGCACGAAGTAGCGGAACGTCTTCAAAAATAAAAGATGGGTACCGCTTTGGAGATAAGGTTTGTCTCGTTCAAAACACCGTAATAGCGGGAATCTAGACCGTTGGTTTTAAGATGGGAAATTACAAGAAACTCGCCCTTTTTCAAAGTCAGTTCTTGAAGGAAAAATTTAGGCATGAGCCGACCTTTCGCGTCAGCATTCAAAGCTGCCGACGAATTGAGCAGGGAACCGTTCACCCAGACCCCTGATGAATTGATTTTTACGCGATCACCTTGTGAACCTGCGACATGTTTTAAAGTGGGACGTTCCCGGAGATTTAGAAAACCGTATTTCAGATAACCCCGTTCCAGCGCAAGATCAGACCAATCCTTTGAAAGATAAAAAGCCACAAATCCCCCGCGAGAAGGAGAACCCTCAACGAGACGGTACAAGCCTGGCTGCATCGATTTCTCCAAAACGAACCGAAAACCTAGCGAATAGAAAAGAGTCCAAACTACTATAAACAAAGTAGTAAGAATGAAACAAACCTTAGTTTTTTTCCCAAGCTTATTCATCTTCCCTCCCCTCCCCTGCCCTCTAAAGTTAGTTCCTCTGAGGCGATTGAGCGCACTCTGATCATTCCGATTGCCGGGATGATGCACGACTCGAAACCGATCCGGCCGCGAAGCGCCCGGATCAGTTTATCGAGTTCTGTAAATTCTCCGTGTTCTTGAATCACGGCCGTGATGAGAAGGCGCAAGGTCATTTCTGTACTGCTGTTATCGTCCATTTTGGTTGGTGTTAAAGGTGCGCGCCCGCTCTGCGAAGCTGACTTTCAGCTTCGTGTCTTGCGCTCTTTGCATGATTGCCCGCTTGAATTCGTCCGAACCTTGCAGATGCAAGGTTGTGCCGAATTTAGCGACTGCCAGCTTCAACGAAGCATCGAGCATCGCGTCTGAGAATTTGTCTCCGACCAAAAGCCTTCGACCTTTGTCGATGATTTCTTCCTTCCGACCGGATGGGAGCTGGTAGGCTATGTCGCCGTTCGACCGGATCTTGGCCTTCAAACCGCGCAAGGTATTCCCGACCGGCTCCCATGAGTTGGGCGTGAAGACCTGATTTCCCGGATGCGTGGTGTTTATGTCGTTCCTGGACTGGAGGGCGCGTAGCGCCCCCATGTCCCCGGTTTGTGATTTGTCCTGGAGAAACTGGAGCCATGTTTTGTGACGAAAATCGTCACTGACTGACTTTGATCGGTTTTGATTATCTTCGCGGACAGCTTCCATGAGCTGGGCGCGTTCGAAAGTGAGTGCTTTCAGTTTGGCAATCCGCTTGCGCGGATCCGCCTCTTTTTCCATTACCTTCTCCTTCTTGGTCCGGATCTCGGTCGCCACCGAGTCCCTGGCCGATTTGAAAGCCTTCTTCGATTCATTTTGTGCGGCCAGCCGGCCTTTTTTTCGGATCTCGCCTTCTCGCTGATATTCAGCGTAAAGCTCTTTGGATTGTAGAAATTGGCTTTTGAAGCCAGCCGTTGAGACGACTTTCGTCGAAACCGAAACCTGTTCCCATTCTCCAAGCGTAGCTTGCAGTTTTCCTAAGCTGAAACCGCGGTCGATGCTCGACGCTTTACAGAAGACCCGCTCACTGCTGGAAGAAAAAACAAGTCCGGCACCCTGCTTGCGGAGGGTGGTTCCCCGAGCGGAAAGAAAACCCTGCACGCTCTGCCAGCTTGCCCCTTCGCGATTGATCTCTTCAGTGAGGGCCCGGGCAATGTTTTTTTTCAGCCAACCTTCGAAAGATTCCTGATTGCTGTGAGTTTCCCTCTTCTGGTTCGGATCTGACGGCTTTTTCGGGCTGACCCCCGTCTCCTTCCCCGCCCTTGCGCTAGGCGCTTCAAAACCGTGTTCCTTCTCAATGGCTTCGCGAACGTCGCGAAGAGCAAGAAATGCTTTGTAGGGAGTTCGCCGCCGTCCTCTCTGATCGAGTAGGTTTACGGCAAGATGCATGTGGGGATCCTGTGTGTCTCCGTGAACTGCCATGATCCGCTTGTGATCGCCTAGTTGGATGCTTGAGCAAACTTGCTGCGCTATCTTCTCAAGAGCGTCCTGATCGAGCTTCTCGCGCTCTCCAGGGCGGAAAGAAACGATCACATGAAGCGTGTTGTCCGGGTTCTTTCGGGAGTTCTTCGTTTTCTCGCGATGCTGCTCCGCGATGTGGTTTCTTGCAACCTCCCAATCTGGTTGCTCCACTTCAAAGCCGGCAGTCGTGATCGACTGGATACGCTCCTCGTCTCCAGGCTTCGCCCGGCAGATATAATCCGCCAGTTTGTGGAAACTTGAATCCGTTTTCCGCCCTGAAATTTTGATGATCATCGATCCGAATTCAGGTTCAGAATGAAACGTTTCACGGCCCTCTGAGTTTTGTTCAGCTCCTCGAGGTGAACTTTGATTTCATCCCCCCATCCCTCCCGGATGGCAATTTTGAGCAATCCTCCGATCCGGCCTAGATGGGCGTGAAGCGTGCACACCTCCTGCATCACCTGGTGATCGTAAACGGACTTCGGCTCATGGGCGCTTGCCAGGCATTTCAGATAGCCACTCACGCCCATTTGTTTTGCTGTTGCAAAGCCGCAATCCTTGGCCTTGGCCTCCACTTTCTCCAGCTCACTCAGGGTCGCGAAGCGCACCGTAATCCGGAGATTTTTCGTCGAGCCTTGGCGAGTAAGTTTGCTTTCACCTTTTTTCGTCATGGTAATGTCGGACAAAGGTCTATCTTGCCGTCTTCACTCTGTCAACTTCGTTTCCGGCGTTACGACTTTAGCCCGAAAAAGCCAATAAAAGCCTTTTCCTATGGGAAAAAGCCAATAAAAGCC
>MWWI01000026.1_pt1 | contig 33017 bp, 19 predicted proteins | sample 1047321 | NCBI WGS metagenome assembly MWWI01 (sample SAMN06349966, study PRJNA376086) | soil metagenome | isolation source: FI-1 sample Antarctic (ecotone) soil | place: Antarctica | reverse complement strand
ACGATGGTCATATGGATATGCTAGTAGGAGCTAGTTCATTTTCAGACGGTGGACACAAACTTATGCGTAATAATGGTGATGGCACATTTACCGATGTTACTGCGGGATCAGGTTTTGATGTTTTTGGAGGAACGAGTATAGAACATGCTACCTATGATTTTAATAACGACGGGTATTTAGATATTTTTGGAAACTCAAACATTATGTTTTTAAATAATGGGGATTTTACTTTTACGCCATATGTGGTTCCTTTTTCTGGAGCTGCAATAGCAGATTTAAATAATGATGGGTTTTTAGACGCATTTAGGGGGAATGCTATTTATTATAACGATGGCAACGCAAATAACTGGGTTGTTCTGAATACACAAGGCGTAGAAAGTAATAGAAACGGAATAGGTGCTCGAGTGGAAGTTTATTCAGCTTTAGGCACTCAAATTAGGGATATAAGAAGCGGGGAAGGATTTAAATACATGAGTACTTTAAATACACACTTCGGAATAGGAACAGACACTGAAATTGATCAAATAATAATAAGATGGCCCTCTGGAATCGTTGATGTAATTGAAAATCCGGACATTAATTCCGTTCATTTAATAGTTGAAGGAGAAGGTATTTTAGGAACACAAGATCAAGTTCTTGCTCCTATTACTATATTTCCAAATCCTGCCAACGACCAATTAAATATAAAGTACAATGTACCCCTTGCGGGAAGTGTTGCTTCGGTTTATGATATTTCTGGTAGAGTTATTCTTACTCAAACTTTAAAGGAAAACGCACTAAATATTTCTAACCTTTCTACAGGGTCATATTTTTTAAATCTTAACGTAGAAGGGAAATCCATTACCCTTCGCTTCATTAAAAAATAACATTATAGAATACTTTAGATAAAAACCCTTTGATAAATCTCAAAGGGTTTTTTGTAGTATTAATGGGATTGTCAGTTATTTTTTTGAAAGTTCCTTAAAGCCCATATTATAAAGCGTGAATGCAAATATATCTGCATTAAAATCAATAGTTTTAGAAATAGGAGCGCCAGCACCGTGACCTGCATCCACTTCGATACGGATTAATTTTGGACTCTTGCCATTATCTTTAGCTTGCAATTCTGCTGCATATTTGAAAGAGTGTGCCGGTACAACTCGATCATCGTGGTCTCCGGTTGTTACCATAATCGCCGGATAATCGACACCTTCTTTTACATTATGAACAGGTGAATATCCTTTTAAGTAGTTATACATCTCTTCACTTTCTTCAGAGGTTCCATAATCATAAGCCCATCCTGCCCCAGAAGTAAAAGTGTGGTATCTAAGCATATCCATAACACCCACTTGTGGAATTGCAACCCTAAACAATTCAGGGCGTTGATTTACTACTGCACCAACTAATAAACCACCATTAGAAGCTCCTCTAATTGCTAAATATTCACCAGAGGTATATTTTTTGTCAATTAAATATTCTGCAGCTGCAATAAAATCATCAAAAACATTTTGTTTGTTTAATTTAATTCCGCCGTCGTGCCATTTTCTTCCATATTCACCACCACCACGAATATTGGGAACAGCATAAACGCCACCTTGCTCCATCCATACAGCATTAGTTACAGAAAAGCCCGGTGTTAAACTAATATTAAAACCGCCATAACCATACAGTATGGTTGGGTTTTTCCCATCAAGTGTTAACCCTTTTTTATGTGTGATAATCATAGGTATTTTTGTACCGTCTTTTGAGGTATAAAACACCTGATTGGACTCAAAGTCATTTGGGTTATAGTCAATTTCCGGTTTCCAGAATACCTCTGAACTACCACTATTTTTGTCTAATTTATATATAGTTCCGGGTGTGTTGTAATTAGAGAAGGAATAATAGATTTCATTTGCCTCTTTTTTACCACGAAAACCACCCGCACTTCCAACACCGGGAAGTTTGATTTCCCGAATCTGATTCCCTTGATAATCATATTGATATACTTTAGAAACAGCATCTACCATATAGCTAGCATAAAAACTTCCACCACCTTTAGAAGGTCTTAAAACATTTTCTGTTTCCGGAATAAAATCTACCCAGTTGTTTTTGCCTGGGGAGCTTGCGTTAACAGTTACAATGCGTTGGTTAGGGGCATCTAAGTTGGTAACAATAAATAGTTTTTCCCCTTCATTTTCAAGCAGGTAAGTGTCATTATCAAAGCCTGTAATAACGGGGACAATTTTGTTGTCGCCTTTTTCCAAATCCATTAAATATAGTTCATTCCCACTTGTAGAAACAGATCTTGAAATCATTAGAAAGCGGTTGTCTTCTGTAACACTTCCGCCAACGTATCGCCCCTTTTGAGACTCCGCAGCTCCAAAAACAACTTGATCTTTTTGCTGGGCTTCCCCAATTTTATGGTAATATAATTTATGCTCATTGGTCATCGCAGAAAGTTGACTTCCAGTAGGCTTATCGTAGGTAGAGTAATAGAACCCTTCGTCACCTTTCCAAGAAAGTCCGGTGAATTTTAAATCTACCAAAGAATCTCCTATAATTTCTTTGGTTTCCACGTCCATCACAATAACTTTTCTCCAGTCACTGCCTCCTTCTGAGATTGAATATGCTACTAATTTTCCACTTTTAGAGAAACTTAAATCATCTAATGAGGTTGTTCCGTCTTTTGAAAAAGCATTAGGATCTAGGAAAACCTCTTCAGAATCCCCCTTTTTCTTATAAACAACATAATGATTTTGCAAACCATCATTTTTGTAGTAATAGGTATTTTCACCTTCTATAAATGGGGCGCTTATTTTTTCGTAATTCCAAAGTTCAGAAAGGCGATTTTTCAAATCTTCGCGATATGGAATTTGATTTAAGTAACCAAAGGTCACTTCGTTTTGTGCTTTTACCCAAGCTCCGGTTTCTTCAGAGCGATCGTCTTCTAGCCAACGGTAAGGATCTTTTAATTCCATACCAAAATAATTATCAAGGGTGTCTACTTGCTTTGTTTCCGGATAGTTCAATACAATAGCGGTTTCTTTTTCAGTCTCTTTGCATCCTAAAAAAAATGTGGAAGCGAGTACAACGATTAATATGTTTTTCATTTGTAGAAATTTAATTACCACAAATTTAAGAAAAAGAATACTTTAATTTAATGAAATAAAGGAGTATATCTGGGCCAGTACTTATAGATTAAAATTATATTGATAACAGCGACTAAAAGAGCGCCTGTAATGCTGGGAATATCTAGGAACAAATGATAGAGGACAATGTTGACAGAAATAGGTACTAAAACCAGAAGGGCAAATGCAACCCATTTGTTTAAGAGAAGAAGCAAACTAACTAGGATTTCAATAATACCCACAGCTTGCAACACATACCCTGTTGCTCTTAATGAACCCATAAATTCTGATGCATGCTCGGGGAGTTCAGGCATAGGCATAAAAAGTATGAATTTGTTCAATCCAAAAACCAGTAAAATTAAAGCCAATAAAAAACGAAGAATTTTAGTAAAAGTCGAGTTCATAAGATGGGTTGTTTATGGTTAGTTACTTTTTGAGAGCTTCAAAAGGCAATTAAAGATAAAAAAACCATTGGATATAAACAACTTACCTTTTTAGAGTGCTACTTTTTCTGCAAAATATTTTGAGATACCAGATATTCTGCAATTTGAATTGCGTTAGTCGCTGCCCCTTTTCTAAGGTTGTCGCTTACTATCCACATGTTTAAAGTATTTGGCTGGGATTCATCTCTTCTTATTCGACCGACAAAAACATCATCTTTACCTTTGGCATATATAGGCATTGGATATGTAGAAACATCAGGATTGTCCTGAACAACTACTCCTGATGTTTGCTGAAGTATATTCCGAATATCTGAAACTGAGAAATCATTGTGAAATTGGACGTTTACTGACTCACTATGGCCACCAACTACTGGAATCCTTATAGCAGTTGCGGTAACTGCAATTGTTTTATCATTGAGAATTTTTTGAGTTTCCCTCACCAGTTTCATTTCTTCTTTGGTGTAGCCGTTTTCTTCAAAAGAATCACATTGTGGTATGGCATTTTGATGTATGGGATAAGGATAAGCCATTTCTCCTTTGGTATTGTTGTATTCATTTTCCAGTTGCTGAACTGCTTTCACTCCTGTACCGGTAATGGACTGGTAAGTAGAAATCACGACTCTTTTAATACCATAAGTTTCATGCAAAGGCGCAAGAGTCATCACAAGTTGTATTGTGGAACAATTAGGGTTTGCAATTATTTTATCAGATGCATTTAAAGAAGAGGCATTAATTTCAGGGACGATTAGCTTTTTAGTGGGATCCATTCGCCAAGCAGATGAATTGTCAATTACAGTAGTGCCTGCTGCTGCAAATTTAGGTGCCCACTCAAGTGAAGTTTCCCCGCCGGCAGAAAATAAAGCAATATCAGGTTTTGCGGTTACAGCATCTGCTAAACTTATTACGGAATGTTCCTTACCGTTAAATGGTATTTTCTTTCCCACCGATTTTTCAGAAGCTACTAAAAGTAATTCTGAAATAGGAAAATTGCGTTCCTTTAAAATCTGAAGCATTACTTCACCTACCATGCCTGTTGCGCCTACTACTGCTATTCTCATAAAATCTTAATACATCTATAAATAAATACTCTCTTCAACAAAGCTGCAAAGTTAAAAAGAACCCCTCTTAAAATGGTTAAATTTTAAATAAAAAAAACCACTCCTTTAGGCGAAGTGGCTTTAGGTTAGAATATGTAATGAGCGGTATTATTTCTTTAGTAAGTCTCTTATTTCGATCAGCAATTCCTCTTGTGTAGAACCTTTTGGCGCTGCAGGTTCTTCTTTTTTCTTTCTCTTGGTTTTGTTGTAAGCTTTGACAATCATAAATAGAACAAACCCCACAATTACTAAGTTGATAAGCGAGTTAATCCAAGCGCCATAGCGAATGGCGTTTTCAGGAGTGACGATACTGCCATCTGCAGCAATAACTCCCTCTGTAAGAACTATGCGCATATCTGCAAAAGCCATGCCGCCGGCAAAATGACCTACTATTGGCATCATTATGTCGGTTACAAATCCGTTAACCACAAGGCCAACAGCCCCGGCTAAAATTACAGCAACAGCGAGATCAATCACATTGCCGGTCATAATAAAATTCCTAAATTCTTTTAACATGCGTGAGGGGTTTATGGGTTAGCTATGTTTAAAATTAATAATAAAAAATAGAACAGAAAAACTAATCGATAAATATTCGTTTCACACGGGAAGAAATTGCGGTAATAATCTCATAAGAAATGGAGTTTATAGTAGAGGCAAAATCTTCAGCGGTTGTGTTTTCATCAAAAATAATTACTTCATCGCCTTCTTCACAAGCAATTCCAGTAATATCCACCATTAACATATCCATACAAATATTCCCTATCATTGGTGCTTTTTGTCCATGTATCGTCACAAATCCTTTTCCTTTGCCATAGCCCCGGTGAATGCCGTCTGCATGTCCTAAAGGTAAAGTCGCTGTTTTAGAATCTTTTTCAGCTATAAAGCCAAAATTATAACCAACACTTTCCCCTTTTTTAATGTAATGTATTTGTGAAACAATGGTTTTTAATGTCGCTACAGGACGCAAATTATTGTTTTCTTCTTTGCTATTTCCAAAACCATAAAGACCAATTCCGCTGCGCACCATGTCAAATTGCGCTTTAGGAAAATTTAATATTCCCGAGGTATTCAGCGTGTGCCTCATCGGTGCGTAACCTAATTTTTCAATAAGCGTTTCAGAAGCTGAGGTGAAATCATGGATTTGTTTTTTTGCAAATGATTTGTTTGGGATGTCCTCACTTGCCGCAAGATGCGAAAAAATGGAAGTTACTTTTAGTGCTTTGGTTTTTGCTAGTGCTTCGGCGATATAATTCACTTTTTCCACCTCAAACCCAATGCGGTTCATCCCGGTATTTATCTTTATATGTATAGGGTAGCTTTCTAATTTTTCTGCTTCCGCGAAAGCGATAAAGCGATCCAGCATCAAAGGGGAATATATACTGGGTTCCAGACAGCGCTCTACAATAGCCCCAAAGTTTACGGTTTGTGGATGCAATACAAGTATTGGGGTTTTAATGGCGTTGTTTCTCAATACCGTTCCTTCAGAAGTATAAGCAACAGCAAAATAATCTATGCTTAATTCTTCCAGCTTTTTTGCAACACCCACGCTTTCACATCCATATGCTGCGGCTTTGACTACCGCCATCAGTTTAGTGCCACTTTTTAATTTAGAAGTAATGTACTTAAAATTATGTGCAAGGGCATTCAGGTTGATTTCCAAAGTGGTTTCTGTGGCTTTGGGCATATTTTATGAGGGCTTTTTGGGTTTAATTTGCTCGGGATCGTTCACTTTTATTTTTTTCACTTTCTCATTAAGCATAGCTTTATAATATGCTGCACGGCTCAATGGTTCATATTCCTCAGTTTCCCCCAGCATAACCAGGTTATCATTTGGGGTTTTCCGAAAGCTGTATTGTGCCAGATTTCCGGTTCTCGTGCAAACTGCATGCACTTTTGTCACATATTCAGCAGTAGCCATTAATGCGGGCATAGGACCAAAGGGATTTCCTTTAAAATCCATATCCAGCCCTGCAACAATTACACGCACGCCTCTGTTTGCGAGGTCGTTGCACACTTTTATAATTTCGTCATCAAAAAATTGTGCTTCATCAATACCCACCACATCACAATTATCTGCAAGTATGGGGATATTTGCAGCAGCAGGAACAGGTGTGGATCGTATTTCATTACTGTCGTGAGAAACAACCATTTGGTCATCATAACGCTTGTCAATTGCAGGCTTAAAGATTTCTACACGTTGCTTTGCAAACTGTGCGCGTTTTAATCTGCGAATCAACTCTTCTGTCTTCCCGGAAAACATAGAACCGCAAATAACTTCAATCCATCCAAATTGCTCTTTCTGATTTACTGTATTTTCGAGAAACATTTTGTATTTTTCAGTGCGAAAACTAATTTTATAATCGTTATATTAATATCGAGCAATAAACTCTGAAAAAATAATCAGAGTTTGCTTTTTCAGAATCTTTACACAAGCGTAAATTTATGAAAAACAAAAGTTGCTACACAATTAAAATGTTAAAGTTATGAAGAAGAACCTTGAAGAGAAATTACAGCTTTTAGCAAAAGAAATTTTAGAGAACAAAAGTTCATTAGACTATGAAAAACTGCGGGAAAATACTTTGTCCCTATATGAACAGTTGATTATTCTGGCTCATGAAGAAAAAAACAAGGCTGTTAAGCAGGAAGAAACTCCATTAGAAGCGATGGATTCTAAAACCTTTGAGCAGCTTACGCGGATTGAAGATCCTGTTCCAGTTGAAATTAACGATAATAAGGAAAACCTCGCTGAGCCGTTAATTGAAAAAATTAAAGACATAGTGGCACAAATGCCGGAAGAAACACAAGAAATTGATAAAATTCTGGAAGAAGTGATTCCGTCAAAAAGAGTGAGTAGTAAGGAGTTAGAAGATTTTGCGGTACATTATCAACAAATGCCCACTTTTGAAAGAAAAGAAAATATAGATTCCCTCCCTAAATCTGGGAAACCAAAAGTTCCTGAGAACAATAATAGCACAAAGCTAGTTAAAGATCCCAACAGGCCAAAATCTTTAAATGATAAATTAAATAGCGGACTGACAATTGGATTAAACGACCGTCTTGCTTTTATAAAACATCTTTTTAATGGGAATAGTGAGGAGTATCATCGTGTTGTTTCTCAATTAATTACCATGAACAGTGCAGAAGAAACCACTTATTTTCTGGAAAATATGGTTAAACCTGACTATAATAATTGGAACGGTAAAGAGATTTATGCAGACCGGTTTATGAGCATTGTGGAAAAAAGTTTTAGTTAGTCAACAAATCTATTTATTAACTTAGTTTACTTTTTTTAAAGTAAAAGAGAAATTGAAAAGTTTTGAGAGCGATCTAACTCCTATTTTCTCTGATTAACAACCTAAACTTATGGGAAAACTGTATTTGGTGCCTACACCAATTGGTAATTTAGAAGACATCACTTTGCGTGCGATAAGAATATTAAAAGAAGCAGATGTCATTTTAGCAGAAGATACCCGCACAAGCGGAAAGCTCTTAAAACATTATGAAATAGGTACTCCCATGCATTCCCATCACATGCATAATGAGCACAAAACGGTAGAAAATATTGTAAAACGTATTCAGGGAGGAGATACAATTGCTTTGATAACAGATGCAGGAACACCTGCAATCAGCGATCCTGGTAGAGTTATTCTTACTCAAACTTTAAAGGAAAACGCACTAAATATTTCTAACCTTTCTACAGGGTCATATTTTTTAAATCTTAACGTAGAAGGGAAATCCATTACCCTTCGCTTCATTAAAAAATAACATTATAGAATACTTTAGATAAAAACCCTTTGATAAATCTCAAAGGGTTTTTTGTAGTATTAATGGGATTGTCAGTTATTTTTTTGAAAGTTCCTTAAAGCCCATATTATAAAGCGTGAATGCAAATATATCTGCATTAAAATCAATAGTTTTAGAAATAGGAGCGCCAGCACCGTGACCTGCATCCACTTCGATACGGATTAATTTTGGACTCTTGCCATTATCTTTAGCTTGCAATTCTGCTGCATATTTGAAAGAGTGTGCCGGTACAACTCGATCATCGTGGTCTCCGGTTGTTACCATAATCGCCGGATAATCGACACCTTCTTTTACATTATGAACAGGTGAATATCCTTTTAAGTAGTTATACATCTCTTCACTTTCTTCAGAGGTTCCATAATCATAAGCCCATCCTGCCCCAGAAGTAAAAGTGTGGTATCTAAGCATATCCATAACACCCACTTGTGGAATTGCAACCCTAAACAATTCAGGGCGTTGATTTACTACTGCACCAACTAATAAACCACCATTAGAAGCTCCTCTAATTGCTAAATATTCACCAGAGGTATATTTTTTGTCAATTAAATATTCTGCAGCTGCAATAAAATCATCAAAAACATTTTGTTTGTTTAATTTAATTCCGCCGTCGTGCCATTTTCTTCCATATTCACCACCACCACGAATATTGGGAACAGCATAAACGCCACCTTGCTCCATCCATACAGCATTAGTTACAGAAAAGCCCGGTGTTAAACTAATATTAAAACCGCCATAACCATACAGTATGGTTGGGTTTTTCCCATCAAGTGTTAACCCTTTTTTATGTGTGATAATCATAGGTATTTTTGTACCGTCTTTTGAGGTATAAAACACCTGATTGGACTCAAAGTCATTTGGGTTATAGTCAATTTCCGGTTTCCAGAATACCTCTGAACTACCACTATTTTTGTCTAATTTATATATAGTTCCGGGTGTGTTGTAATTAGAGAAGGAATAATAGATTTCATTTGCCTCTTTTTTACCACGAAAACCACCCGCACTTCCAACACCGGGAAGTTTGATTTCCCGAATCTGATTCCCTTGATAATCATATTGATATACTTTAGAAACAGCATCTACCATATAGCTAGCATAAAAACTTCCACCACCTTTAGAAGGTCTTAAAACATTTTCTGTTTCCGGAATAAAATCTACCCAGTTGTTTTTGCCTGGGGAGCTTGCGTTAACAGTTACAATGCGTTGGTTAGGGGCATCTAAGTTGGTAACAATAAATAGTTTTTCCCCTTCATTTTCAAGCAGGTAAGTGTCATTATCAAAGCCTGTAATAACGGGGACAATTTTGTTGTCGCCTTTTTCCAAATCCATTAAATATAGTTCATTCCCACTTGTAGAAACAGATCTTGAAATCATTAGAAAGCGGTTGTCTTCTGTAACACTACCACTTTTATCGCTTGTTACATCGTGCCACCAGAGTATATTTAATATATAATAACCACACCAGCGGCATACAAATAGGCGAGAAAAGCAGGTTTCTATTACAAATGGAACACGAAAGCCCAAAAAACCACATCATTCATAAGAAAACAGTCACACCGCTAGTAGAAATAAACACTATGCCTTTAAAAGAGGTGCAAAAAACCCCAGAAATAATGCAAATGATAACATCTATTGCAGCGAGGGGCTTTTCACCATCCGGACTTACAACGTATATAAGAAACCCTTTAGATTTCTACACACAATACATTTTGAAAATAAGGGAAGTCAAAGATGTAGAGGAAACAATAGCAGCAAATACAATGGGAACAGTTGTTCATGATACACTTCAAACTCTATATGAACCCTATTTACAGCAAACCTTAACTCCTGAAATTATCGCAAGAATGCAAGCACAAGCAGATAGTGAAGTAACCGCTCAGTTTTCAAAAACTTTCAAAGAGGGAAATTTAAATTTCGGGAAAAACCTGATTACTTATGAAATGGCAAAAAGATATGTGCAGAACATACTAAAAGAAGAAATAAAATCTGTAAAAAGTGGAAACGAAATTGTAATAAAGAAAATTGAAGAAAATCTGGAAGCTCTCATCCCTTTTCCGGAATTGGATTTCCCTGTAAAGATTCAAGGTAAAGTAGATCGCATCGATATCCTTAACGGAATGCTGAGAGTTATTGACTATAAAACCGGAAAAGTAGAGCAAAAAAATGTAACCCTTTCAGCGTGGGAAGATCTAACCACAGATTATAAATACAGCAAGAGCTTTCAGGTTTTAGCTTATGCGCTTATGGTCAATGAAACACTTGAAATAAAAAAGGCCAAGGCAGGCATTATCTCTTTTAAAAATTTAAAATGCGGATTCTTGCCATTTATACTAAAAGAAGGAAAGACGTCTTCAGATATAGTAACACAAGTAACTTTAAATAATTTCCGAACAGAATTTAAAACAATAATTCTGGAAATCTGTAATATGGATATTCCATTTATAGAAAAAGAAATTTTATAAAATATCCCCAATACCTCTTAGATTTTGAGGATAATTTTGCCATACTTCGCTTAAAACTTCGTAGGAAGAAGTGGAGGAGATGGTATTCAAACCTACGCCTTCCCGATGCAAGATCGGGACGCTCTAGCACCCAGAGCTGCTAAAACTCTTATCAATTTGGCAATCAATGAACCTTAAAATTCCCGTCCTCGAGGGGATTTTGTGGAGAAGATGGGACTCGAACCCACGACCTTCCCGATGCAAGATCGGGACGCTCTAGCACCCAAAACCGCTAAAACCCTTTTCAATTTGGCAATCAATGAACCTTAAAATTCCCGTCTTCGAGGGGATTTTGTGGAGAAGATGGGACTCGAACCCACGCCTTCCCGATGCAAGATCGGGACGCTCTAGCGCCCCGAGCTGCTAAAACCCTTTTCAATTTGGCAATCAATGAACCTTAAAATTCCCGTCCTCGAGGGGATTTTGTGGAGAAGATGGGACTCGAACCCACGACCTTCCCGATGCAAGATCGGGACGCTCTAGCACCTAAAACCGCTAAAACCCTTTTCAATTTGGCAATCAATGAACCTTAAAATTCCCGTCTTCGAGGGGATTTTGTGGAGAAGATGGGATTCAAACCCACGCCTTCCCGATGCAAGATCGGGACGCTCTAGCGCCCAGAGCTGCTGAAATTCTTTTCTATTTGGCAATCAATGAACTTTAAGATCCCCGTCTTTGCGGGGATTTTGTGGAGAAGATGGGACTCAAACCCACGACCTTCCCGATGCAGGATCGGGACGCTCTAGCGCCCCGAGCTGCTAAAACCCTTTTCAATTTGGCAATCAATGAACCTTAAAATTCCCGTCTTCGAGGGGGTTTTGTGGAGAAGATGGGATTCAAACCCACGACCTTCCCGATGCAAGATCGGGACGCTCTAGCACCCAAAACCGCTAAAACTCTTATCAATTTGGCAATCAATGAACCTTAAAATTCCCGTCCTCGAGGGGATTTTGTGGATAAGATTGGATTCAAATCCACGACCTTCCCGATGCAAAATCGGGACGCTCTAGCACCCAGAGCTGCTAAAACTCTTATCAATTTGGCAATCAATGAACCTTAAAATTCCCGTCCTCGAGGGGATTTTGTGGAGAAGATGGGACTCGAACCCACGACCTCTTGGCTGCCAGCCAAACGCTCTAGCCAACTGAGCTACATCCCCGATTTTGAGTGGTAAAAATAACATTTTTATTAGTATCTCGTTCCAATAAGATTATTAATTTTAAACTATATTTTTTAATTAAACAGAATTCTTGAAGAATAGCCTATCCTTTAAAAACATAAATCGTCTCGCAATACCTGCACTACTCGCTGGAATTGCAGAGCCTATAATTTCTGCAACTGATGCGGCCATTGTAGGTAATCTTTCTGTAAATGGTACAGAGGCACTGGCAGCAGTGGGCATCGTTGGTTCTTTTCTATCTGCGCTTATTTGGATATTAGGACAAACCCGAAGTGCCATTTCTGCAATAATATCTCAATATCTGGGTGCCGGAAAATTAGAAGAATTAAAAAACCTTCCGGCGCAAGCCATTTATCTTAATGTTGGTTTAAGCTTATTTATTCTTTTAAGTACTATCTTTTTTGTAGATGGTATTTTTAAGCTTTACAATGCATCAGGACTGGTTTTAAAATATAGTGTTGACTATTACAACATAAGGGTGTGGGGTTTTCCGTTTACACTTTTTACTTTTGCCATCTTCGGAATTTTCAGGGGGCTTCAAAATACCTTCTGGCCGATGATTGTTGCACTTATTGGCGCTTTAACCAATGTTGGTTTAGACTTTGCCCTTGTATATGGAATTCCCGGATGGATCTCCCCTATGCACATTCAGGGAGCTGCGTGGGCCAGCTTGATTTCTCAGGCTTTAATGGCATTAGTGTCTTTGATTTTGCTACTTTGGAAAACAGAAATTCGTTTAAAAATAAAATTGCCCATCCACCCAGAACTATACCGCCTTATTGGGATGGCACTAAATTTATTTGTGAGATCCATCGCTTTAAATACGGCTATTTATTTTTCAAACGCTTTTGCTACCAATTATGGAACCACTTATATTGCTGCACAAACCATCGCATTAAACCTTTGGTTGTTTTCTGCATTTTTTGTGGATGGGTATGCCAGTTCCGGAAATATAATTTCTGGCAAATTACTTGGTGCTAAGGACTTTAACCAACTTTGGCTTTTGAGTAAAAAAGTGGTTCTTTACGGGCTGGTGGTGGCGTTACTTTTAATGCTGTTTGGGTGGGTGTTTTATGAACCTCTTGGAGCTATATTCACTAAAGATGAAGAGGTAATTCAAAAATTTAAAGAGATATTCTTTATCGTAATTTTATTACAACCCATTAATGCAATTGCCTTTATTTTTGATGGTATTTTTAAAGGAATGGGAGAAATGAAATACTTAAGAAATGTATTGATTTCTGCCACCTTTTTAGGATTTGTTCCCGTGCTTTTCCTATGTGATTATCTAGGACTGGAACTTTATGGGATATGGATTGCATTTACGGTCTGGGCATTAATACGGGCTGCTGCTTTAGTTATAAAGTTTCGAAAAATTATTAAATCAAAGTTAATACCGGCTTTTTAGAGTATTAAATGCATAGAGAAAGAAAAGAGACCCATCCAAAAAATCCCTTATCTTTGACCCAGAAATCTATTTTATGAGTAAAATTCGCATTACGAAACAATTCTCTTTTGAAACCGGTCACGCTTTATATGGGTATGACGGCAAATGTCGCAATGTTCATGGACACAGTTACAAACTATCAGTAACAGTTATTGGAACACCTATTTCAGACCCCGACAATGTAAAATATGGAATGGTGATAGACTTTGGGGATTTAAAGAAAATTGTTAAGGAAGAAATTGTGGATACTTTTGACCATGCGACTGTATTCAACAAAAATACCCCACACGTGGAATTGGCAGAAGAACTTTCCAACAGAGGTCACGATGTAATATTAGTAGATTACCAACCTACTAGCGAAAATATGGTTATCGATTTTGCCAAAAAATTAAAAGCAAGGCTTCCCAATACGATTTCATTGCACTCTCTCAAACTTCAAGAAACAGAAACCTCGTTTGCAGAATGGTATGCTTCTGATAATAGCTAAACTATTTACAAAAAACATTTTTTATCTTTACAATTTACTGAGCATCTATGAACATTCCTGAAGGCAAAAAAATCTACTTTTCCAGCGACAACCATTTAGGTGCTCCTTCTTCTGCGGAAAGCCTGCCGCGTGAAAAAATATTTGTCCAGTGGCTGGAAACCATAAAAGAAGATGCTGCGGCAATTTTTTTATTAGGGGATTTGTTTGATTTCTGGTTTGAATATAAACATGTAGTGCCAAAAGGTTTTGTAAGAGTTCTAGGCAAACTTGCCGAGCTTAGTGACAGTGGTATTCATATCTACTTTTTTGTTGGAAACCACGATTTATGGATGAAAGGTTATTTTGAAAAAGAACTTCAGGTTCAAGTATTTCACGACCCAAAAGAATTTATAATACACGGAAAAACATTTCTAATTGGTCATGGAGATGGTCTTGGGCCAAACGATAAAGGATTTAAACGCATGAAAAAAATGTTTAAAAATCCTCTTTTTCAATGGCTTTTTCGGTGGACACACCCGGATATTGGAGTAGCAATTGCAAAGCATCTCTCTGTAAAAAATAAATTGATATCGGGAGAAGAAGATAAAGAGTTTTTAGGGGAAGAAAACGAATGGCTTGCCATTTATGCAAAGCGAAAATTAGAAACAAAACATTACGATTACTTTATATTTGGCCACCGCCATTTCCCAATGGAAATAAAAGTAAGCGAAAAATCCAGTTATTTTAATTTAGGCGACTGGATCACCCATTATACCTATGGGGTTTTTGATGGAGAGAGGTTTGAGTTAAAAAAGTTTAAGTAACCCTTTCATGGTTTTGAACCTGACTGGACTATTTCATAAATAGCATCAGGAGAAGCTTTGGCTTTTGAGATTATTGCTTTTTCTTTTCCGGGTTTTGCCAAGTGTTGAAAACAGAATATATAACTACTTTATTTTTTATGACTTCATAAATAACCAAGTAGGGAAATCGCTTCAAAAAAGCTTCTCTGTATGGTTTTCGGTTTTGCGGTAAGTGTTTTGGATTTGCTGTAATTCTTTCAAAATAAATATCGAAGTGCTCTAAAAATTCATCCCCAAGCCCGGTGCGTCTTTCATCGTAGTATATAAAAGCTTCAACAATTTCAATATTGGCGTCCTCTTTAATGTCTAAAACATATATCATCTACTTACAGCATTTCTGGCATTTTGTTTTACCTCTTCCCAGGTAAAGGATTTGCTTTCGCCTTTCAAATGATCCTCTCTACGTTTGTCTATCATCTGATACTGTTCTTCAGTAAGTGCAAGCTCCTGCTCATCAGTTTCATAACTTTCTGCTAATGCCTTCATCATTTTTAATAACCTAATATCTGCCGTGTTGATATATGCTTTGACCGTATTTCTTAATTCTAACGTTGACATAATTAATACATTTTCTATTTGTAAAGTTACAAATTTTGTTCCACAGATTTTAGTTTTATCCAAATGGAAGTTATGTGTTTATGATTTACCTCAAGCTTTCAAAACTTTTATTGAACTCATCTTGACTTTTTTGATTGAAGTGAAAATTAGCTATTTTGAGTCTGATTGGAGGCTTTTTTGAGTTGCATAGCAGAGATATGTAAGGAGAAAAAGACGAAAAGCAGACTCAAAAGAGCAATTTTTTAACCAATTGAAAAAAGTCAAGATGAGTTCATTATAAACAAAACTAAAAATTAACTTTCTGGAGAATATATTTGAACAGTATCAAGAGATGCAGATTGCGTTTTGGATATTCGATATTTGAAGATAATGCACAAAGTCATAAGATATTGTTTAGTGATGTTTTCGATGGACACACTTTTGCATTGAATAATTTTGAGCCAAAAGAATTAAAAACAGTAAATTAATTTCTACAGATTTCACGAATATATTCATCCATTTCCAGCTGAAATAGGGTGCCTCTCATTAAATCATCAACTTGATCCAATTCTGTTGCATTAACGGCTAAGCTAACTTTAGAAGCAGGTGTTTCCAGTAAAATGTTCCTGCAATTAACTTGCACTGGGCAGTCCATGCAATTTATGGAAGTTTTGCATTGGTTGACCAATTTTGCAAAACAAATAATCTCTTCTTTTGTAAGGTGAAAACCCATATCCCTGAAAACAATTTGAATTAATTTAGGGTTGAAATTTGTAGCTTTTTTTCGCCATTGAAAAGCAATGCCAATTTCGTTGTGATAGATTTTTAAGATTTCTTGTTGCATATTCCGGATATTGAATATACAAAAATAAAAATTTTATTTAAAATGGTTCTAAATAAAGATATTTATTTTTTCAAATCCCGCAATCGCAACTGTATCGTAGTCTCCCCATTCCAAGTATTCTCATCCAGCGAGTACACCGCCCTAAAAGGGCTCTTATCTTTAATCAAATTATAGTTGTCGCCCATTCCAAAACCAATTCCTGTAAAAGTGGGGGAATTAATTTGCTTGATTACCACCCGCAAATGGTCTTCATTTTCCCCTGCTTTTTTGCTCCAGCCGGTATCTTGTAGGTTTTGGGTCATAAATACAGGGGTCATATTGCCCGGGCCAAAAGGGGCAAATTGTTTTAAAATCCTAAAAAATTTAGGGGTGATATCCTTAAAATTTATTTCCATATCCACAGAAATTTCGGGCGTAAGTAGTTTTTTATCTATTGTTTCCTTTACCACTTCTTCAAATTTTTCTTTGAAAGCATTAAATTGTTCAGGAAGTAATGTCAATCCCGCTGCATATTTATGTCCACCGAATTGCTCCAAACAATCCTCACAGGCCTCAATAGCATTATATACATCAAAATGTTTTACAGAACGGGCACTTGCTGCAAGTTTTTCCCCGCTTTTTGTAAAGACTAGTGTTGGACGGTAATAGGTTTCCGTTAAGCGAGAAGCCACTATGCCTATCACCCCTTTGTGCCAATGTTCCTGATAAACTACTGTTGTAAACCGCTCTTCTTCTCCGCTAGCTTTAATAAGTTCCAATGCTTCTTCGGTAATCTGTTTGTCTGTATCACGGCGGTCAAGGTTATAGGCCTCTATTTCCTGAGCGTATATTTTTGCTTGTTCCAGGTCTATTTCAGTCATTAAATTGACCGCGTGCTGACCGTGTTTCATTCTTCCGGCGGCATTGATGCGTGGGGCGATTATAAATACCACATCTCTCACATCCAGCTTTTCTTTATTAAGTTGTTCAATTATTGCCAGAAAACCCGGCCGCGGATTTGTATTGATTACCTCTAAACCAAAATAAGTCAGCACCCGGTTTTCGCCAGTCATAGGGACAATATCGGCGCCTATAGCAGTAGCTACCAAGTCAAGATATAACATTAAATCATCGATAGTTTGCCCTCGTCTTCCTGCAAGTGCCTGTACAAGTTTAAAACCCACACCACAACCACAAAGTTCATCATAGGGATAAGTACAATCTTCCCTTTTTGGATCAAGAATCGCTACAGCATCCGGTATTTTATCTCCCGGTCGATGGTGATCACATATAATAAAATCCACCCCTTTTTCTTTCGCGTATGCAACTTTGTCAATGGCTTTTATACCACAATCTAAAGCAATAATTAATGTAAAATTATTGTCTGCAGCAAAATCGATTCCCTGATAAGAAACGCCATATCCTTCGGCATACCTATCTGGGATATAAGATGCTACATTGGAATAATATGTGAGCAAATAAGAAGACATCAAGGCTACTGAGGAAGTGCCATCTACATCATAATCGCCAAAAACCAGAATGTTTTCTTCATCAATTATGGCCTTTTCTACACGTGCAACGGCTTTTTCCATATCTTTCATCAGAAACGGATCATGTAAATCGTCAAGCGATGGTCTGAAAAACTTTTTGGCATCCTCAAAACTTTCCACACCGCGTTGCAACAATAATGTGGCAATAACCTCCTCTACTTGTAGCTCTTTAGCCAGTGTAGCTGCTTTTAGGGATTCGGGTTTAGGTTTGAGTGTCCAGTGCATGTTATAAATTAAAATTCAAAAAACTATCTCTTAATACTAAGATTCTATATATTGTATTTCAATGGTGACTTCAGCAAACCTTCGGAACATTTCCATTACGCCACAATATTTTTCCACGGAAAGACCCACGGCTTTTTTGATTTTCTCCTGAGGAAGATTCTGTCCAAAAAACTGATAGGTCACAAGTACGGAATGGTAATATTTGGGATGTACTTCGGTGAGTTTGCCGGTGGTGATGATTTTAAAATCTTTTACCTCCACTTTCATTTTATTGAGAACGGAAACCACATCCAGCCCAGAACAGCCTGCCAAAGAAGAAAGCATCATTGCTTTTGGGGATAACCCTTTATTAGTACCCCCATTTTCAACGGAAGTATCCATCAAAATGGAATGCCCTGATGGATTATCAGATTCAAAAAGTAAGTCTTTTTTCCAACTGGTAATTACTGAGTGGCTCATATTAAATTATTTTGTTTCTTGTGGTATCAAAAATACAAATTAAACATTGCAAATATGCCATTAGTAACTCCTCTTTCACCCGATCATGATAAAGAAACGCGCGAACTTGCCGCATTTTTCAATGAAACGCTAGGATTTTGTCCCAATTCTGTTTTAACTATGCAACATAGACCAGCAATTTCAAAAGCATTTATTAACCTCAATAAAGCTGTGATGGCCAATGATGGCAGGGTCACTTCTTCCTTAAAACGAATGATTGCGTGGGTGAGCAGCAACGCCTCAGGCTGTCGGTATTGCCAGGCGCATGCGATAAGGGCTGCAGAGCGGTATGGCGCTGATCAGGAACAATTGGACAACATTTGGGAGTATCGCACGCATTGGGCATTTTCAGAGGCTGAACGGGTAGCGCTAGACTTCTCTCTGGCCGCTTCACAACTTCCTAATGCTGTTGATGAAGCCCTAAAATCTAGATTATATGCGCATTGGAATGAAGGTGAAATCGTGGAAATGCTTGGGGTAATTTCATTATTTGGCTATCTCAACCGCTGGAACGACTCCATGGCAACAAATATAGAGGAAGGCGCTGTGGAAAGTGGGAAAAAATACCTTGGAAAACACGGATGGGAAAAAGGAAAGCATGTTTAGCTGAATCTATATACTTACATTTTAAATAAATTATCAAAAGAAAAATCCTCCCTTTTACCCCTTATCCGCCAAAGGCGGATGAACGACGATTTTTTTCATTTAACCCGCCAAGGCAGGCGTGGAAAAAAGAAAAAAATCTTCCTAAATGGAAAACTTGTTTAATCAATTACTTCCCGGCAACCACAATCACAATCTCCCCTTTAGGTGGTTTTCTGGTGTAATAATCCAAAACCTCTTTTATGCTTCCGCGAATGGTTTCTTCATGCATTTTAGTTATTTCTCTGGAAACAGAAATAATCCTGTCTTCCCCAAAAAACTCCACAAACTGGGCTAACGATTTTAATAATTTATGGGGGGATTCATAAAAAATCATGGTTCTGGGCATTAATACGGGCTGCTGCTTTAGTTATAAAGTTTCGAAAAATTATTAAATCAAAGTTAATACCGGCTTTTTAGAGTATTAAATGCATAGAGAAAGAAAAGAGACCCATCCAAAAAATCCCTTATCTTTGACCCAGAAATCTATTTTATGAGTAAAATTCGCATTACGAAACAATTCTCTTTTGAAACCGGTCACGCTTTATATGGGTATGACGGCAAATGTCGCAATGTTCATGGACACAGTTACAAACTATCAGTAACAGTTATTGGAACACCTATTTCAGACCCCGACAATGTAAAATATGGAATGGTGATAGACTTTGGGGATTTAAAGAAAATTGTTAAGGAAGAAATTGTGGATACTTTTGACCATGCGACTGTATTCAACAAAAATACCCCACACGTGGAATTGGCAGAAGAACTTTCCAACAGAGGTCACGATGTAATATTAGTAGATTACCAACCTACTAGCGAAAATATGGTTATCGATTTTGCCAAAAAATTAAAAGCAAGGCTTCCCAATACGATTTCATTGCACTCTCTCAAACTTCAAGAAACAGAAACCTCGTTTGCAGAATGGTATGCTTCTGATAATAGCTAAACTATTTACAAAAAACATTTTTTATCTTTACAATTTACTGAGCATCTATGAACATTCCTGAAGGCAAAAAAATCTACTTTTCCAGCGACAACCATTTAGGTGCTCCTTCTTCTGCGGAAAGCCTGCCGCGTGAAAAAATATTTGTCCAGTGGCTGGAAACCATAAAAGAAGATGCTGCGGCAATTTTTTTATTAGGGGATTTGTTTGATTTCTGGTTTGAATATAAACATGTAGTGCCAAAAGGTTTTGTAAGAGTTCTAGGCAAACTTGCCGAGCTTAGTGACAGTGGTATTCATATCTACTTTTTTGTTGGAAACCACGATTTATGGATGAAAGGTTATTTTGAAAAAGAACTTCAGGTTCAAGTATTTCACGACCCAAAAGAATTTATAATACACGGAAAAACATTTCTAATTGGTCATGGAGATGGTCTTGGGCCAAACGATAAAGGATTTAAACGCATGAAAAAAATGTTTAAAAATCCTCTTTTTCAATGGCTTTTTCGGTGGACACACCCGGATATTGGAGTAGCAATTGCAAAGCATCTCTCTGTAAAAAATAAATTGATATCGGGAGAAGAAGATAAAGAGTTTTTAGGGGAAGAAAACGAATGGCTTGCCATTTATGCAAAGCGAAAATTAGAAACAAAACATTACGATTACTTTATATTTGGCCACCGCCATTTCCCAATGGAAATAAAAGTAAGCGAAAAATCCAGTTATTTTAATTTAGGCGACTGGATCACCCATTATACCTATGGGGTTTTTGATGGAGAGAGGTTTGAGTTAAAAAAGTTTAAGTAACCCTTTCATGGTTTTGAACCTGACTGGACTATTTCATAAATAGCATCAGGAGAAGCTTTGGCTTTTGAGATTATTGCTTTTTCTTTTCCGGGTTTTGCCAAGTGTTGAAAACAGAATATATAACTACTTTATTTTTTATGACTTCATAAATAACCAAGTAGGGAAATCGCTTCAAAAAAGCTTCTCTGTATGGTTTTCGGTTTTGCGGTAAGTGTTTTGGATTTGCTGTAATTCTTTCAAAATAAATATCGAAGTGCTCTAAAAATTCATCCCCAAGCCCGGTGCGTCTTTCATCGTAGTATATAAAAGCTTCAACAATTTCAATATTGGCGTCCTCTTTAATGTCTAAAACATATATCATCTACTTACAGCATTTCTGGCATTTTGTTTTACCTCTTCCCAGGTAAAGGATTTGCTTTCGCCTTTCAAATGATCCTCTCTACGTTTGTCTATCATCTGATACTGTTCTTCAGTAAGTGCAAGCTCCTGCTCATCAGTTTCATAACTTTCTGCTAATGCCTTCATCATTTTTAATAACCTAATATCTGCCGTGTTGATATATGCTTTGACCGTATTTCTTAATTCTAACGTTGACATAATTAATACATTTTCTATTTGTAAAGTTACAAATTTTGTTCCACAGATTTTAGTTTTATCCAAATGGAAGTTATGTGTTTATGATTTACCTCAAGCTTTCAAAACTTTTATTGAACTCATCTTGACTTTTTTGATTGAAGTGAAAATTAGCTATTTTGAGTCTGATTGGAGGCTTTTTTGAGTTGCATAGCAGAGATATGTAAGGAGAAAAAGACGAAAAGCAGACTCAAAAGAGCAATTTTTTAACCAATTGAAAAAAGTCAAGATGAGTTCATTATAAACAAAACTAAAAATTAACTTTCTGGAGAATATATTTGAACAGTATCAAGAGATGCAGATTGCGTTTTGGATATTCGATATTTGAAGATAATGCACAAAGTCATAAGATATTGTTTAGTGATGTTTTCGATGGACACACTTTTGCATTGAATAATTTTGAGCCAAAAGAATTAAAAACAGTAAATTAATTTCTACAGATTTCACGAATATATTCATCCATTTCCAGCTGAAATAGGGTGCCTCTCATTAAATCATCAACTTGATCCAATTCTGTTGCATTAACGGCTAAGCTAACTTTAGAAGCAGGTGTTTCCAGTAAAATGTTCCTGCAATTAACTTGCACTGGGCAGTCCATGCAATTTATGGAAGTTTTGCATTGGTTGACCAATTTTGCAAAACAAATAATCTCTTCTTTTGTAAGGTGAAAACCCATATCCCTGAAAACAATTTGAATTAATTTAGGGTTGAAATTTGTAGCTTTTTTTCGCCATTGAAAAGCAATGCCAATTTCGTTGTGATAGATTTTTAAGATTTCTTGTTGCATATTCCGGATATTGAATATACAAAAATAAAAATTTTATTTAAAATGGTTCTAAATAAAGATATTTATTTTTTCAAATCCCGCAATCGCAACTGTATCGTAGTCTCCCCATTCCAAGTATTCTCATCCAGCGAGTACACCGCCCTAAAAGGGCTCTTATCTTTAATCAAATTATAGTTGTCGCCCATTCCAAAACCAATTCCTGTAAAAGTGGGGGAATTAATTTGCTTGATTACCACCCGCAAATGGTCTTCATTTTCCCCTGCTTTTTTGCTCCAGCCGGTATCTTGTAGGTTTTGGGTCATAAATACAGGGGTCATATTGCCCGGGCCAAAAGGGGCAAATTGTTTTAAAATCCTAAAAAATTTAGGGGTGATATCCTTAAAATTTATTTCCATATCCACAGAAATTTCGGGCGTAAGTAGTTTTTTATCTATTGTTTCCTTTACCACTTCTTCAAATTTTTCTTTGAAAGCATTAAATTGTTCAGGAAGTAATGTCAATCCCGCTGCATATTTATGTCCACCGAATTGCTCCAAACAATCCTCACAGGCCTCAATAGCATTATATACATCAAAATGTTTTACAGAACGGGCACTTGCTGCAAGTTTTTCCCCGCTTTTTGTAAAGACTAGTGTTGGACGGTAATAGGTTTCCGTTAAGCGAGAAGCCACTATGCCTATCACCCCTTTGTGCCAATGTTCCTGATAAACTACTGTTGTAAACCGCTCTTCTTCTCCGCTAGCTTTAATAAGTTCCAATGCTTCTTCGGTAATCTGTTTGTCTGTATCACGGCGGTCAAGGTTATAGGCCTCTATTTCCTGAGCGTATATTTTTGCTTGTTCCAGGTCTATTTCAGTCATTAAATTGACCGCGTGCTGACCGTGTTTCATTCTTCCGGCGGCATTGATGCGTGGGGCGATTATAAATACCACATCTCTCACATCCAGCTTTTCTTTATTAAGTTGTTCAATTATTGCCAGAAAACCCGGCCGCGGATTTGTATTGATTACCTCTAAACCAAAATAAGTCAGCACCCGGTTTTCGCCAGTCATAGGGACAATATCGGCGCCTATAGCAGTAGCTACCAAGTCAAGATATAACATTAAATCATCGATAGTTTGCCCTCGTCTTCCTGCAAGTGCCTGTACAAGTTTAAAACCCACACCACAACCACAAAGTTCATCATAGGGATAAGTACAATCTTCCCTTTTTGGATCAAGAATCGCTACAGCATCCGGTATTTTATCTCCCGGTCGATGGTGATCACATATAATAAAATCCACCCCTTTTTCTTTCGCGTATGCAACTTTGTCAATGGCTTTTATACCACAATCTAAAGCAATAATTAATGTAAAATTATTGTCTGCAGCAAAATCGATTCCCTGATAAGAAACGCCATATCCTTCGGCATACCTATCTGGGATATAAGATGCTACATTGGAATAATATGTGAGCAAATAAGAAGACATCAAGGCTACTGAGGAAGTGCCATCTACATCATAATCGCCAAAAACCAGAATGTTTTCTTCATCAATTATGGCCTTTTCTACACGTGCAACGGCTTTTTCCATATCTTTCATCAGAAACGGATCATGTAAATCGTCAAGCGATGGTCTGAAAAACTTTTTGGCATCCTCAAAACTTTCCACACCGCGTTGCAACAATAATGTGGCAATAACCTCCTCTACTTGTAGCTCTTTAGCCAGTGTAGCTGCTTTTAGGGATTCGGGTTTAGGTTTGAGTGTCCAGTGCATGTTATAAATTAAAATTCAAAAAACTATCTCTTAATACTAAGATTCTATATATTGTATTTCAATGGTGACTTCAGCAAACCTTCGGAACATTTCCATTACGCCACAATATTTTTCCACGGAAAGACCCACGGCTTTTTTGATTTTCTCCTGAGGAAGATTCTGTCCAAAAAACTGATAGGTCACAAGTACGGAATGGTAATATTTGGGATGTACTTCGGTGAGTTTGCCGGTGGTGATGATTTTAAAATCTTTTACCTCCACTTTCATTTTATTGAGAACGGAAACCACATCCAGCCCAGAACAGCCTGCCAAAGAAGAAAGCATCATTGCTTTTGGGGATAACCCTTTATTAGTACCCCCATTTTCAACGGAAGTATCCATCAAAATGGAATGCCCTGATGGATTATCAGATTCAAAAAGTAAGTCTTTTTTCCAACTGGTAATTACTGAGTGGCTCATATTAAATTATTTTGTTTCTTGTGGTATCAAAAATACAAATTAAACATTGCAAATATGCCATTAGTAACTCCTCTTTCACCCGATCATGATAAAGAAACGCGCGAACTTGCCGCATTTTTCAATGAAACGCTAGGATTTTGTCCCAATTCTGTTTTAACTATGCAACATAGACCAGCAATTTCAAAAGCATTTATTAACCTCAATAAAGCTGTGATGGCCAATGATGGCAGGGTCACTTCTTCCTTAAAACGAATGATTGCGTGGGTGAGCAGCAACGCCTCAGGCTGTCGGTATTGCCAGGCGCATGCGATAAGGGCTGCAGAGCGGTATGGCGCTGATCAGGAACAATTGGACAACATTTGGGAGTATCGCACGCATTGGGCATTTTCAGAGGCTGAACGGGTAGCGCTAGACTTCTCTCTGGCCGCTTCACAACTTCCTAATGCTGTTGATGAAGCCCTAAAATCTAGATTATATGCGCATTGGAATGAAGGTGAAATCGTGGAAATGCTTGGGGTAATTTCATTATTTGGCTATCTCAACCGCTGGGACTCGAACCCACGACCTTCCCGATGCAAGATCGGGACGCTCTAGCACCCAAAACCGCTAAAACCCTTTTCAATTTGGCAATCAATGAACCTTAAAATTCCCGTCTTCGAGGGGATTTTGTGGAGAAGATGGGACTCGAACCCACGCCTTCCCGATGCAAGATCGGGACGCTCTAGCGCCCCGAGCTGCTAAAACCCTTTTCAATTTGGCAATCAATGAACCTTAAAATTCCCGTCCTCGAGGGGATTTTGTGGAGAAGATGGGACTCGAACCCACGACCTTCCCGATGCAAGATCGGGACGCTCTAGCACCTAAAACCGCTAAAACCCTTTTCAATTTGGCAATCAATGAACCTTAAAATTCCCGTCTTCGAGGGGATTTTGTGGAGAAGATGGGATTCAAACCCACGCCTTCCCGATGCAAGATCGGGACGCTCTAGCGCCCAGAGCTGCTGAAATTCTTTTCTATTTGGCAATCAATGAACTTTAAGATCCCCGTCTTTGCGGGGATTTTGTGGAGAAGATGGGACTCAAACCCACGACCTTCCCGATGCAGGATCGGGACGCTCTAGCGCCCCGAGCTGCTAAAACCCTTTTCAATTTGGCAATCAATGAACCTTAAAATTCCCGTCTTCGAGGGGGTTTTGTGGAGAAGATGGGATTCAAACCCACGACCTTCCCGATGCAAGATCGGGACGCTCTAGCACCCAAAACCGCTAAAACTCTTATCAATTTGGCAATCAATGAACCTTAAAATTCCCGTCCTCGAGGGGATTTTGTGGATAAGATTGGATTCAAATCCACGACCTTCCCGATGCAAAATCGGGACGCTCTAGCACCCAGAGCTGCTAAAACTCTTATCAATTTGGCAATCAATGAACCTTAAAATTCCCGTCCTCGAGGGGATTTTGTGGAGAAGATGGGACTCGAACCCACGACCTCTTGGCTGCCAGCCAAACGCTCTAGCCAACTGAGCTACATCCCCGATTTTGAGTGGTAAAAATAACATTTTTATTAGTATCTCGTTCCAATAAGATTATTAATTTTAAACTATATTTTTTAATTAAACAGAATTCTTGAAGAATAGCCTATCCTTTAAAAACATAAATCGTCTCGCAATACCTGCACTACTCGCTGGAATTGCAGAGCCTATAATTTCTGCAACTGATGCGGCCATTGTAGGTAATCTTTCTGTAAATGGTACAGAGGCACTGGCAGCAGTGGGCATCGTTGGTTCTTTTCTATCTGCGCTTATTTGGATATTAGGACAAACCCGAAGTGCCATTTCTGCAATAATATCTCAATATCTGGGTGCCGGAAAATTAGAAGAATTAAAAAACCTTCCGGCGCAAGCCATTTATCTTAATGTTGGTTTAAGCTTATTTATTCTTTTAAGTACTATCTTTTTTGTAGATGGTATTTTTAAGCTTTACAATGCATCAGGACTGGTTTTAAAATATAGTGTTGACTATTACAACATAAGGGTGTGGGGTTTTCCGTTTACACTTTTTACTTTTGCCATCTTCGGAATTTTCAGGGGGCTTCAAAATACCTTCTGGCCGATGATTGTTGCACTTATTGGCGCTTTAACCAATGTTGGTTTAGACTTTGCCCTTGTATATGGAATTCCCGGATGGATCTCCCCTATGCACATTCAGGGAGCTGCGTGGGCCAGCTTGATTTCTCAGGCTTTAATGGCATTAGTGTCTTTGATTTTGCTACTTTGGAAAACAGAAATTCGTTTAAAAATAAAATTGCCCATCCACCCAGAACTATACCGCCTTATTGGGATGGCACTAAATTTATTTGTGAGATCCATCGCTTTAAATACGGCTATTTATTTTTCAAACGCTTTTGCTACCAATTATGGAACCACTTATATTGCTGCACAAACCATCGCATTAAACCTTTGGTTGTTTTCTGCATTTTTTGTGGATGGGTATGCCAGTTCCGGAAATATAATTTCTGGCAAATTACTTGGTGCTAAGGACTTTAACCAACTTTGGCTTTTGAGTAAAAAAGTGGTTCTTTACGGGCTGGTGGTGGCGTTACTTTTAATGCTGTTTGGGTGGGTGTTTTATGAACCTCTTGGAGCTATATTCACTAAAGATGAAGAGGTAATTCAAAAATTTAAAGAGATATTCTTTATCGTAATTTTATTACAACCCATTAATGCAATTGCCTTTATTTTTGATGGTATTTTTAAAGGAATGGGAGAAATGAAATACTTAAGAAATGTATTGATTTCTGCCACCTTTTTAGGATTTGTTCCCGTGCTTTTCCTATGTGATTATCTAGGACTGGAACTTTATGGGATATGGATTGCATTTACGGTCTGGGCATTAATACGGGCTGCTGCTTTAGTTATAAAGTTTCGAAAAATTATTAAATCAAAGTTAATACCGGCTTTTTAGAGTATTAAATGCATAGAGAAAGAAAAGAGACCCATCCAAAAAATCCCTTATCTTTGACCCAGAAATCTATTTTATGAGTAAAATTCGCATTACGAAACAATTCTCTTTTGAAACCGGTCACGCTTTATATGGGTATGACGGCAAATGTCGCAATGTTCATGGACACAGTTACAAACTATCAGTAACAGTTATTGGAACACCTATTTCAGACCCCGACAATGTAAAATATGGAATGGTGATAGACTTTGGGGATTTAAAGAAAATTGTTAAGGAAGAAATTGTGGATACTTTTGACCATGCGACTGTATTCAACAAAAATACCCCACACGTGGAATTGGCAGAAGAACTTTCCAACAGAGGTCACGATGTAATATTAGTAGATTACCAACCTACTAGCGAAAATATGGTTATCGATTTTGCCAAAAAATTAAAAGCAAGGCTTCCCAATACGATTTCATTGCACTCTCTCAAACTTCAAGAAACAGAAACCTCGTTTGCAGAATGGTATGCTTCTGATAATAGCTAAACTATTTACAAAAAACATTTTTTATCTTTACAATTTACTGAGCATCTATGAACATTCCTGAAGGCAAAAAAATCTACTTTTCCAGCGACAACCATTTAGGTGCTCCTTCTTCTGCGGAAAGCCTGCCGCGTGAAAAAATATTTGTCCAGTGGCTGGAAACCATAAAAGAAGATGCTGCGGCAATTTTTTTATTAGGGGATTTGTTTGATTTCTGGTTTGAATATAAACATGTAGTGCCAAAAGGTTTTGTAAGAGTTCTAGGCAAACTTGCCGAGCTTAGTGACAGTGGTATTCATATCTACTTTTTTGTTGGAAACCACGATTTATGGATGAAAGGTTATTTTGAAAAAGAACTTCAGGTTCAAGTATTTCACGACCCAAAAGAATTTATAATACACGGAAAAACATTTCTAATTGGTCATGGAGATGGTCTTGGGCCAAACGATAAAGGATTTAAACGCATGAAAAAAATGTTTAAAAATCCTCTTTTTCAATGGCTTTTTCGGTGGACACACCCGGATATTGGAGTAGCAATTGCAAAGCATCTCTCTGTAAAAAATAAATTGATATCGGGAGAAGAAGATAAAGAGTTTTTAGGGGAAGAAAACGAATGGCTTGCCATTTATGCAAAGCGAAAATTAGAAACAAAACATTACGATTACTTTATATTTGGCCACCGCCATTTCCCAATGGAAATAAAAGTAAGCGAAAAATCCAGTTATTTTAATTTAGGCGACTGGATCACCCATTATACCTATGGGGTTTTTGATGGAGAGAGGTTTGAGTTAAAAAAGTTTAAGTAACCCTTTCATGGTTTTGAACCTGACTGGACTATTTCATAAATAGCATCAGGAGAAGCTTTGGCTTTTGAGATTATTGCTTTTTCTTTTCCGGGTTTTGCCAAGTGTTGAAAACAGAATATATAACTACTTTATTTTTTATGACTTCATAAATAACCAAGTAGGGAAATCGCTTCAAAAAAGCTTCTCTGTATGGTTTTCGGTTTTGCGGTAAGTGTTTTGGATTTGCTGTAATTCTTTCAAAATAAATATCGAAGTGCTCTAAAAATTCATCCCCAAGCCCGGTGCGTCTTTCATCGTAGTATATAAAAGCTTCAACAATTTCAATATTGGCGTCCTCTTTAATGTCTAAAACATATATCATCTACTTACAGCATTTCTGGCATTTTGTTTTACCTCTTCCCAGGTAAAGGATTTGCTTTCGCCTTTCAAATGATCCTCTCTACGTTTGTCTATCATCTGATACTGTTCTTCAGTAAGTGCAAGCTCCTGCTCATCAGTTTCATAACTTTCTGCTAATGCCTTCATCATTTTTAATAACCTAATATCTGCCGTGTTGATATATGCTTTGACCGTATTTCTTAATTCTAACGTTGACATAATTAATACATTTTCTATTTGTAAAGTTACAAATTTTGTTCCACAGATTTTAGTTTTATCCAAATGGAAGTTATGTGTTTATGATTTACCTCAAGCTTTCAAAACTTTTATTGAACTCATCTTGACTTTTTTGATTGAAGTGAAAATTAGCTATTTTGAGTCTGATTGGAGGCTTTTTTGAGTTGCATAGCAGAGATATGTAAGGAGAAAAAGACGAAAAGCAGACTCAAAAGAGCAATTTTTTAACCAATTGAAAAAAGTCAAGATGAGTTCATTATAAACAAAACTAAAAATTAACTTTCTGGAGAATATATTTGAACAGTATCAAGAGATGCAGATTGCGTTTTGGATATTCGATATTTGAAGATAATGCACAAAGTCATAAGATATTGTTTAGTGATGTTTTCGATGGACACACTTTTGCATTGAATAATTTTGAGCCAAAAGAATTAAAAACAGTAAATTAATTTCTACAGATTTCACGAATATATTCATCCATTTCCAGCTGAAATAGGGTGCCTCTCATTAAATCATCAACTTGATCCAATTCTGTTGCATTAACGGCTAAGCTAACTTTAGAAGCAGGTGTTTCCAGTAAAATGTTCCTGCAATTAACTTGCACTGGGCAGTCCATGCAATTTATGGAAGTTTTGCATTGGTTGACCAATTTTGCAAAACAAATAATCTCTTCTTTTGTAAGGTGAAAACCCATATCCCTGAAAACAATTTGAATTAATTTAGGGTTGAAATTTGTAGCTTTTTTTCGCCATTGAAAAGCAATGCCAATTTCGTTGTGATAGATTTTTAAGATTTCTTGTTGCATATTCCGGATATTGAATATACAAAAATAAAAATTTTATTTAAAATGGTTCTAAATAAAGATATTTATTTTTTCAAATCCCGCAATCGCAACTGTATCGTAGTCTCCCCATTCCAAGTATTCTCATCCAGCGAGTACACCGCCCTAAAAGGGCTCTTATCTTTAATCAAATTATAGTTGTCGCCCATTCCAAAACCAATTCCTGTAAAAGTGGGGGAATTAATTTGCTTGATTACCACCCGCAAATGGTCTTCATTTTCCCCTGCTTTTTTGCTCCAGCCGGTATCTTGTAGGTTTTGGGTCATAAATACAGGGGTCATATTGCCCGGGCCAAAAGGGGCAAATTGTTTTAAAATCCTAAAAAATTTAGGGGTGATATCCTTAAAATTTATTTCCATATCCACAGAAATTTCGGGCGTAAGTAGTTTTTTATCTATTGTTTCCTTTACCACTTCTTCAAATTTTTCTTTGAAAGCATTAAATTGTTCAGGAAGTAATGTCAATCCCGCTGCATATTTATGTCCACCGAATTGCTCCAAACAATCCTCACAGGCCTCAATAGCATTATATACATCAAAATGTTTTACAGAACGGGCACTTGCTGCAAGTTTTTCCCCGCTTTTTGTAAAGACTAGTGTTGGACGGTAATAGGTTTCCGTTAAGCGAGAAGCCACTATGCCTATCACCCCTTTGTGCCAATGTTCCTGATAAACTACTGTTGTAAACCGCTCTTCTTCTCCGCTAGCTTTAATAAGTTCCAATGCTTCTTCGGTAATCTGTTTGTCTGTATCACGGCGGTCAAGGTTATAGGCCTCTATTTCCTGAGCGTATATTTTTGCTTGTTCCAGGTCTATTTCAGTCATTAAATTGACCGCGTGCTGACCGTGTTTCATTCTTCCGGCGGCATTGATGCGTGGGGCGATTATAAATACCACATCTCTCACATCCAGCTTTTCTTTATTAAGTTGTTCAATTATTGCCAGAAAACCCGGCCGCGGATTTGTATTGATTACCTCTAAACCAAAATAAGTCAGCACCCGGTTTTCGCCAGTCATAGGGACAATATCGGCGCCTATAGCAGTAGCTACCAAGTCAAGATATAACATTAAATCATCGATAGTTTGCCCTCGTCTTCCTGCAAGTGCCTGTACAAGTTTAAAACCCACACCACAACCACAAAGTTCATCATAGGGATAAGTACAATCTTCCCTTTTTGGATCAAGAATCGCTACAGCATCCGGTATTTTATCTCCCGGTCGATGGTGATCACATATAATAAAATCCACCCCTTTTTCTTTCGCGTATGCAACTTTGTCAATGGCTTTTATACCACAATCTAAAGCAATAATTAATGTAAAATTATTGTCTGCAGCAAAATCGATTCCCTGATAAGAAACGCCATATCCTTCGGCATACCTATCTGGGATATAAGATGCTACATTGGAATAATATGTGAGCAAATAAGAAGACATCAAGGCTACTGAGGAAGTGCCATCTACATCATAATCGCCAAAAACCAGAATGTTTTCTTCATCAATTATGGCCTTTTCTACACGTGCAACGGCTTTTTCCATATCTTTCATCAGAAACGGATCATGTAAATCGTCAAGCGATGGTCTGAAAAACTTTTTGGCATCCTCAAAACTTTCCACACCGCGTTGCAACAATAATGTGGCAATAACCTCCTCTACTTGTAGCTCTTTAGCCAGTGTAGCTGCTTTTAGGGATTCGGGTTTAGGTTTGAGTGTCCAGTGCATGTTATAAATTAAAATTCAAAAAACTATCTCTTAATACTAAGATTCTATATATTGTATTTCAATGGTGACTTCAGCAAACCTTCGGAACATTTCCATTACGCCACAATATTTTTCCACGGAAAGACCCACGGCTTTTTTGATTTTCTCCTGAGGAAGATTCTGTCCAAAAAACTGATAGGTCACAAGTACGGAATGGTAATATTTGGGATGTACTTCGGTGAGTTTGCCGGTGGTGATGATTTTAAAATCTTTTACCTCCACTTTCATTTTATTGAGAACGGAAACCACATCCAGCCCAGAACAGCCTGCCAAAGAAGAAAGCATCATTGCTTTTGGGGATAACCCTTTATTAGTACCCCCATTTTCAACGGAAGTATCCATCAAAATGGAATGCCCTGATGGATTATCAGATTCAAAAAGTAAGTCTTTTTTCCAACTGGTAATTACTGAGTGGCTCATATTAAATTATTTTGTTTCTTGTGGTATCAAAAATACAAATTAAACATTGCAAATATGCCATTAGTAACTCCTCTTTCACCCGATCATGATAAAGAAACGCGCGAACTTGCCGCATTTTTCAATGAAACGCTAGGATTTTGTCCCAATTCTGTTTTAACTATGCAACATAGACCAGCAATTTCAAAAGCATTTATTAACCTCAATAAAGCTGTGATGGCCAATGATGGCAGGGTCACTTCTTCCTTAAAACGAATGATTGCGTGGGTGAGCAGCAACGCCTCAGGCTGTCGGTATTGCCAGGCGCATGCGATAAGGGCTGCAGAGCGGTATGGCGCTGATCAGGAACAATTGGACAACATTTGGGAGTATCGCACGCATTGGGCATTTTCAGAGGCTGAACGGGTAGCGCTAGACTTCTCTCTGGCCGCTTCACAACTTCCTAATGCTGTTGATGAAGCCCTAAAATCTAGATTATATGCGCATTGGAATGAAGGTGAAATCGTGGAAATGCTTGGGGTAATTTCATTATTTGGCTATCTCAACCGCTGG
>MWWI01000025.1_pt1 | contig 33326 bp, 43 predicted proteins | sample 1047321 | NCBI WGS metagenome assembly MWWI01 (sample SAMN06349966, study PRJNA376086) | soil metagenome | isolation source: FI-1 sample Antarctic (ecotone) soil | place: Antarctica | reverse complement strand
GTAAGCGCGCCACCACGCTTTTTTGCTAGGCCTCGGCGGATGGTGATAAGATGATCTCGGCGAGAGTCTCGAAGTCCTCAATGCTCTGAGCTTTTGGCAGCTCTGTAAACAGTTCTACAAGTGCCCGGTAAGGGTTCACCCCGTTGATCTTGGCCGTGATGGCAAGGCTATAAAGGACTGAACTTGCTTCGGCGCCATCGACGCTGTCAGAGAACATCCAGGCATTTCTTCCGATGGCAAATTTTCTGATCGCTCGCTCGGTAAAACCATTATCAGGTTCAAGCCGTCCGTCTTTTAAATAACCCGTTAAATATTCGTACTCGTTTTCAAAATACGAAAATGCTTCTCCGATGCGGCTCTTCGGCGGTACTTTTGATTTGGTTTCCTGAACCCAAGCTTTCATCTCAAGAAATAGGGGCCTGGCAAATTCATCTCTCATCGTTTTCTTTTTATCGGGCGGCATTTCTTTGATCTCTTCTTCGATGGCATAGAGTTTTTGGTAATACTCTAAACCCTTTTCGCCCAGACTCTTTCCAGCCTTTGCACCCGTTACCATGGCTTTTTCAAAACGGCGCCTTGCGTGCATATTGCAGCCGATTCGAGTGAGACCGTTTTGATACTCGAGGCAATTGTAAGACGCGAGACCGTCGCATTGAAGGAAGCCTTGGTAATCAGCAAAAAGAGTTTTTGCAACTTCGCCAGATCTTGAAGGGCTATAATCAAATAGAACTATCTTCTTTTCGCCAAACGGTGTTGATCTCACCCACATCCAGGATTTTGACTCAGCCTTTCGTCCGTTTTCTTTTAAAACTTGAGTGTGCGTCTCATCAACGGCGACGTAAAACGACTCAAGCAACTTATCATTTAAAACATTCCAGATGGGCCTTAAGGCTTCGGCTAACTTAATCATCCATCTCGCCATCGTGCCGCGCGAGAGTTCGATGTCCTGCCTCAAAAATATCTCTTCCATCCGGTAAAGAGGCAGACCGTCGACATATTTGCCCACCATAATGGCTGCGAGTAATTCAGGTGTCGCAATGCCCTTAGGGATAATTGCCGGGACCGGCGGAGCTGTTCTTTCATAATCGCCCGAATCAACGCCGTATTTAGCTCTTTGGTACTGAACTACTGTGATCTTAGCGGGTTCGTATTTTAATTTCTCTGAAATCTCCCAACCAATTACTTTAAGAGGCGCACCGTCAGCGCTTATTTGCTCCTCAAGCGGCAACTCAACTTTAACGATTTCGCGCTCGAGATTCTCCGGCAATGGTTTTCGGTGGCCCCTCGCCCTTTTGTGCGCCGGAACCTCTATCTCTGGGGCACCGGGAGCTTCATCAACATCATCAGACATGATATCGGGGTTCTTCGCTTCTTTCTCAGCTTCGTTAAAAAGCAATGCCTGCTCTTCAGACTCCCAGCGCTCTGATTTCTTACCGAAACGATTTCGCTTAAATTCTTTGATCTGCTCGTGAAGCCATGACACTTCATCTCTCAGTGATTTGATCGAATCTTGATCACGAGCAGTTCGCATCCTGAACTGCTCGTTCTCGGTGCGCAAAAAATCAAGTTCTGAAAAAAGTGATTCTGTTTTCATTTCGAAAAAGATCATTGAAAAATATTTGAAATAAATCAACAAACTCTTTCAAATTTTTGCTCGTTAAATGGCTTCATCTTCCAAACATCGTAACCATCTAGAAGCCAGGCAAATTGCTCAGGGCTAAGGGTCACTATTTGATCAGTTAATTTCTTAGGCCACGGAAATTTATCTCGCTCAAGTCTCTTCTGCCACAAGCAATACCCGCAGCGATCAAAATATAAAACCTTGATCGAGTGTCTTCGCTTCCCACAGAAAACGAAAAGATTTTTTCCCGTTAAATCTCCCATGCTCGCCGTTTGCACGATCTCGCTTAAACCATTGATTCCGCGCCGCATGTCCACAGGCTCCCTGTGGATAAATATTTGAGTAAAAGAAGAAGGCGCCTTCAAGAAAGACCTCGAATTAAATGAGTCATCACTTCCGCCACCCACTTCGGGTCGGGCAACCGAGTCGGCATCAGTTGAGTCGGATCAAACTCGGGCGCTTTGACTACGACTGGCAGAAATGATGATTGCTGCTTTTTCGTTGATCTAGCTTTTGGCGACGCGAGTTTGCCGCGCCAGTGATAGTAGGTCGAAAGATTCAACCCCTGGCTTTTGCAGTACCTCTGAACGCCGCCCGAAAATAATGCGGCCTCTTCAATGTGCTTTTCCCAAATCTTCAACTTGCCCGATTGTGCTCTGTTCATCCTGACCTCCATGAAAGTCAGGATCCCAGGCCTAGGTGGGAGAATCAAAAAGGCGTCGTGACTCGCTTACTATTTAGACGAATCTTTTAAATATCCACCAATAGCTCTATTACTCTATATAGATAGCCTTATCTAGCCCCAGATAGTCCTGCTGCTTTATAGTAATAATCAAAAAAACTAGCATTATTTGCTAAACAATTTATAGCGACCTTCCGAAAGGTTTAATATGAGAGACAGGCTGTCTCATAAAGCTTCGGGAGGGTGAAATGAAAAATGACGACTCTAAAATTCTAAGTGCGGTCTTTGAGTCAAAAGAAGACACCCAGGGTATCTTTGCCAGGATACCTCTGAGCCTCTATCAAAAGGTCCTCGAGGTTAAGAGAATCACTAAGAAATCTATTTATGAGATAGTAGAGACCGGACTTAGGCTGGTTACAAAAGAGCATGAGAAACGCCAAATTGATTCGAAAATTCGGCCCAGCGATAGTAAGCTCAAGGGACGAGGCTAAGCCGTGAGATATTCAGAGATTCTGGGTTCAGTTTTTTACAATATAATACTTTGCCAGGATCTCTGTGACTGGGTTGATACCCACTTCACAGGCTCAGCCCATCATTACTGGCGCATGAGGGATGCTGACAGGAGTGGCCGAGACGGATTGTTCACGTTCCATCATGTAAGACACAAGGCTCATTTGTTGGCTTTGATGGAGCTTATATATAAAGAGGAGACTTCTCAAGAGCTTGTGATAAGAGTTTAAGGGATCTCGATAAGCGTGAGGGTTGGAATCCAAAGTATGTGAGTATTCCTGACCCTAAAATGTTTAACAGTATGAGCCCGGACTTTAGGTTTAAGATCGGCGAGGATCATCCTGCAGATCGCTTTATTGAATGTGAAAACAATAGGTTTAGATTGACCTCATAGTTTTGAAAAAGTGCGGAACGTAACATCTAGTAGGGAGAATGTATTGTGGGAATGAATTTTGAGTCTTTTACGGAACGAGCACTTGCTAACGGTGAGCAGATTCTTTTGTTCGTAAGGAATCCTGCTAATAAGTCTGATTTTAACATGTTCCAATCGGTAACCCACTTAGAACTTCCCGATATGTTTGCAGCCGCCATGGCACACATGGCGAAAAATCTTTCGAAGTGGAGTGAGGGTAAGGTTACACCTGAAGAGGTTTTACTTGCCACACTAACTCATTGTGAAAATGCCGCGCTCAAAATCATAAGAGGCGAAAACTTCATTCCGCCTGATGGGCTTGACAACTCCCGGCTTTATAGTCGCGAGCCAAAGGACGTACCTAAAAATCAAGAATAACAACCCATCCGATCTAGGCCGTACACATTATCTGAGATCTTTTACTCAGAGAGGTGTTCGGAATGTCGAAGATCAATATTATCGCTATCTCAGGCTGGAAACGGTCTGGGAAAGACACATCGGCCAACTACCTAATAGACATCTACAACTGCAAGAGGGTGGCATTTGCTGACCCTCTAAAAGATATGGTCGCTGAGCAATTCAGCTTAAATCGCCTCAGCATCGATGATCCGTCCTTAAAAGAAACTCCAATCTTAGACCTTCCTGTAAATCCAAAAGATGACTTCTCGCGTACCATTGCAGAATTCATGTTCAAGGAATTCCGTTCGGCTTGTGGCCAGGCACCCGAGAAATGCGGGTATTTAGAGGGACAATTCATGGGTACGATCCCTCACCAATCCTCAGAGCAGTCAGGAAAGATGGAGACCCTCTACTGGACCCGTCGCGCCCTTTGCATTTTAAAGGGGTCAACCATGCGCTCGGCTGATTCTAACTACTGGGTTAATCTGGCCCTTGAGAAAACCAAAGCAGGCGGCATCTTTGTTATTTCCGATCTTCGATATAGGTCTGAGATGGAAGCCCTCAATAACTTCGCTGAGAAAAATGATGGAAAAATTGTTTCAGTCCGAATTCAACGCTTTGAAACATCTAGCAGTGATGACCCTTCTGAGCGAGACCTCGACAATTACTCCTTTGATTATTTGATCAAGAATGAAGATGGTCGTCTCTATGGCCTCTTATCCTCTCTTGATGACATCATGGCCGACAACTTCATCCACCTTCGCGGTGGGTTCAACTGACCCCCGTACACATTAAATATGAAAAAGTCGTATCAGACTCTAATTACACGCCTTCCATATTCTAAAGATTACGATCCGCAGCCAATAATTGAGGCTTCGGAACTCGTTGATGAAAGATCGCTAATATTTATTTCGATCCCCATTCATACCGAAAGCCCCAATAATGGAGGGGTTCTAATTAAAGCACTTGAAGATGCGGGTCTATTTCTGGTCGCAAAGATTTGCTGGTATAGAGATCGCCATATCGTTACTTCGAAACGAAGGCTCACAAATACGTGGGAGCCCCTCGGGATCTTTTCTAGATCAAAAGACTACATTATAAATAGAGACGCTCCGGCTAAACAAAAAAAAGGATTCCAGCATAGAGATACCGCCTTTGATGAAGACGAATATCTAACGTGCTTGGGTGATCATTGGGCAGTCAGAAATGACAGGTCCGACAGGCGATTCCTTCCGCAAACAGTGGTTCTAAACTGCGCCCAGCTTGCTGACCTTCAGCCCGGCGATATGGTTTATGACCCATACAGCAACCTTGGCGTCAAAAAAGCTACCGATGCCTTTGGCTGGAAATATAAGGCAGGGGACCTAACTGTCTCCGGTCGCTCTAAAGCCAAAAAGAAACCCAGTTCCAAAGTTACCCCTGAGAAGAAATAAGTACACATATATGGTGAGGTATAAATGAAATCAGTCACTTTTCTAGATTCTCCTAAGTTTCGCGGCGAAGTCTTAACCGGCATTAAAAATTTAGCTGGCATTACAGCGCAAACGCTAGGCCCAGGAGGCCGCCCAATCATGCTTGAGCAAGAGAACGGATCAGTCCTTGCCACTAAGGACGGGGTAACCGTTGCAAAGCACTATGCTGCAAGCTCCGCCGTTGAGAGACTTGTTTCGCGAGCTGCCGTTGAGGCCTCCGAAAGAACTGTTAGATCATGCGGCGACGGAACTACAACGTCTTTAGTATTGGCAGCATCAATCGTTGAGGCAGGTCAGGAGTGGTTGCTAAATAATCCCGGAAGCAGCCCTCAGCAACTCTCAAGAATGCTTAAGATCACCTTCACTGACGAAATCGTCACCAAGCTCAAAGAACTTTCTCGCTCAATCACAGACCTTCCAACCGAAGAGGCCGAAAAGGCGATCTGGCATGTTGCCATGGTTTCATCGAATTTTGATGACGATATCGCCAACGCTGTAACTGAGGCTGTAAATCTTGTTGGCCAAGATGGAATGATCATTGTTGAAGAGGGTGCTGGTCTTGAAACTCGCGTAAGTCATCAAAAAGGCTTTCCCGTTACTTCTGGCTTATCCGATCTCGGCCCATCAGCTGCGACAGCGTTCGTAAACCGTAAGTCATACGGCGACTGTGTTTTGGCGGGAGCCTATGTCGCTCTTTATGACGGCGAGATCAATGACATTGAAACTCTGGCTCCACTTATGATGGCGGTGGCTAGTGAAATGGATGAATCTGGTCGACCTGTTCGACATCCAGTCGTCGTTGTTGCTCATGGATTTGGCGACGTAGTCCTGAAGGTTATGGCTCAAAACTCACGCCAAGGGGCTCTTACTATCGTCCCCCTGATTACCCCACGTAATGGCCAGGCAAATGGCCGCCAGTCGTTCCTGTACGACATAAGCGCCTATGCCGGTGGTCAGGTGTTTGACCCTCAAGGTAATCCGCTTACTGGGGCAATGCCTTCTACAATCGGGTTTTCTGAAGAGATTAAGATTGGAAACTCAGAGTCGGTATTTATCACTGAGCCAGATGAGAATGAAATCTCGACAAGAATTGAAGAGCTTAAGGATCAAATGGATGGAGCATCCGAATTTGATTGCGACAGAACTAGATATCGAATTGGAAGACTCACTGGCGGAGTGGCCACGATCTTTGCTGGCGGAGACACAAGCTTTGAATCAAAAGAACGAAGAGATCGGGTCGTTGATGCCGTTTCTTCTGTAAAGACAGCAATTGAGTCAGGTGTTTTACCTGGCGGAGGCGCAGCTCTACTTCAAGTTGCTAGAGAGCTTTCAAAGCAAAACCACAATAAAATATTCGCAGATGCCCTTAAAAAGCCATTCGTTCAAATCCTGATTAATGCAGGGGTTGCCTCCAATACGGAGGAGGCACTGTTTCTAGGTAACGACATCGGTGCAACCAGGGACGGTCAGTTCATGGTCTACGATGCCTTAAAGCGCCAGACAACTGAGTTTTGGGCTTCAGGAATATTCGATCCAACAAAAGTAACAATTAATGCGCTTCAAAATGCCTTAAGCGTAGCTCAACTTCTTATGACTTGCGGCGGAGCAATCGCACGAGGTCAGTCAGACGGTGAAGAGCAAATAAAGCAAATGCAACAGGGCTTGTTAAAAGCGATGAATGGAGATGTAGAGTGAAAAAATCAGGATTCAAATCAAACAAATCAAAGCTGGAAGACTACGCGGTTCGAGGCCTAGCTGTCGCAGCACTTATTCTATTTGGATTTGTGGGCTACAGGGCGGTCGACGCCGGTTGTTTTGTCATCAGCTCTCCATAATGGATCGGGATGGGTTCCTAATACAAACATTCCAGTGTTTAGCTTACTTGCGACCGGATGTGATTTAAGACTTCGAGTTGAAAGTGGCACGAATCTATCTGAGTTAAATGGTTTTGGCGTTAACTTTATATCAGATTCAGCTACGCTTACGACCGGAAGCGCCTCTTGGGAAGACCGCACCGCTACGGCAAGTGAGGCGTCAACTGGCTTAATCAGATTCAGCAGACTTCGATACACTCCAGGAGCAAGACAGCTTCAAGTCATCAGGAATAACTCTCTCTATATGGCTCCAGATTTTGTCGAGATAGGCCAGGATAGCGTACTCTTTCCGGGAGGATTTCTAACTGCGGGTGACTCACTAAGATTCCATGCGACTTACGGTCTTGTGAATGGCACAAGTGATTTGATTGCTCAGGTAAATTCTAAGCTTAATCTTCAGTACGATGCCGTTGTTGGAACAGCTTCAGATGTTTTAAATGGAGCGGCCACCCATGATTCTTTAAATCAGGCCATAACGGATCTTCCTGTTGGCGGTAAAATTCTATTAGTGGCTACGGTTACAGAGAATGTGACACTAAATAAAAAAGCCACGATCCAAGGTAAAGGGCACGGTACTTCTGTTTCAGGAACCTTCACGCTCACATCGGGTGCGGATTACAGCACCGTAAGTAATCTTAGATTTGGCGGAAATCTCACGGTCAATTCCACGGGGACTTTTATCAGAGATTGCTATTTAGCAGCTGCCGCGACCATGACTGAGGCGGGTAGTGCAATTAACTCTAAGACTATTATTCAGGAGTAATAAATGCCAAGAATCCTTGATGACTCCTTAGGTGGAGTTGGTTCTTACATGACATCAGATTTAACCGAGGTTCAGTTCCAGAATCTTCATGGTCCTGGCTGGATTTTAGCTGACGGTAGAAGTGTTGCTGGTTCCAAATACGCCACGGTAAAAGGAGTCAGTGCAGTCCCAGACGCCCGAGGACAAACACTAAGAGGCAAGAACAATGGCAGGACGGATGCCTCTCGTGATCTCGAAGGTGAGAGAGCCCTTGGAAGTTCACAACTCCATGCCACTGCGATGCCAGCAGGAGCAAATGCCTTCACAGTTGCAAGCGGTGGAGCGCACACCCACGGTTACACTCGATATCAATCGCAACTTGGTGGACTCGGTGGGGCAGGAGCTGGCTGGGCGGCTGATACCACTGTACAAACGACACAAGGTGCGAGCGCACACACTCACGGAATCACGGGTGGAGATGATGAAACACGCATGAAGAATATCGCAGTAAACATTTTTATCAGGATTAATTAAACATGCGGCAAATCAGACTTCCTGAAAATATAGGAAAATTAACAAGAACCACCACCACGACAATTACTCTTGAACCATCACGAGTCAATGTTGGTGCTTTTCAATATTCTAATTCAAGCAATCTAACGCTGAATACGGTAACCATTGGAGTCGATGGTGTTGAATCTGCTATTCAAAACTGGAAACTCTATTATGTTTATGCGGTAGCTCACAATAAACAGCTTAAAATTATAGCCAGCTTAAGTGATCAGACCCCTGCAGGATTCCTTCAATCTAAGCTGGTCGGATATTTCGATACTGATGGCAGTGGGCAAATTCTCGCAGCCTCAAATCATCTAATAGGGTGTATCGGGGACAGCAAGTCAGCATTTATGACTGAGGAAGAATTTAGAGACGAAAACGGTCCTGGTTGGATTCTGTCAGATGGCAGAGATGTTGCGGGGAGCAGATTTGCCTCACTTAGAGGTGTTTCTGTAGTTCCAGACGCCCGAGGCATGGTTCTTCGGGGGAAGAACAATGGCAGGTCCACTGCTATAGGTGATGTTGATGGAGAGAGACCTATTGGCGCACAGCAGGTGGATACGATGCAGAGACACAGACACTCTATAAATGATCCAGGACACTCCCACGGATACGAAAGGTTCGAGTTAGCTCCAGGAGCCGCCATTAATAACGGTGGTAACCAATTTGCCAATGTGGCCAGGACCACTGGCGGCTCCGGCTCGAATATTTCCGTTACGGACCCGTCTTTGAGTCCCACCTACGGAACGCCAAGAGCGGGTGAGGAAACACGCATGAGAAATATCGCCGTAAACCATTTTATTAAAGTCAATTAAACCGAAGTCCACCTATTCAAAACGGGCGATAATGAAGTCATGATAAAGACATACGATGGTAAAACACACAAAAGAGTGGGCGGTACAACTGGAGACAGATTACCGGCTACAGGTATTACTCGACCCAGAGTCCTTTATACGGCCACGGGCGGGGAAACCGAGATTGATCTTACTCAGCTATCTCCCTCAATATCTTATCACCCTGGGAACGCCCAGCTTTCTATCAAAAGATCCTCTGGTGGAAGCTTAATAAGTGGTGTTGATTTCTTTGAGATATCTCCTACCAGAATAGGTCTTCCTGGTGATGACCCCCTAATTGCTGGCGAAATCGTTGAGATCATCCAGGAAGTTGTCTATACGGGTGTAATGGCAGCCGCACCACGGCCTGATGCCTACACTGAAACGGCCAGTCCTGGTCAAACAAATATTACTGCAGATTTCTCTTGGCCCTATAATTTCAATCAGACAAAGGGTATTGGCTCAGTTAAGGTTTACGTTCACGGTATACTTCAAACTCGCGGCGTGGATTTTAATGAAGTGGACTCAGGTCAAGCCAGTACGAACGGAATACAATTCTTAGATCCGCTAGATGGCGGAGAAAACATAGTTATTCTTCCGACCTATCAGGTTGTCGAGCAACAAACAGCAGCATCAGATCCGCAGCAAATCACTAATGTTCAAAAGCAGCTTGGTACATATAGCGCAACTGTAGAAGTAAACACCATCGTAGTGCCAAGTACCTCAATTCAAAACAGAGCAAAAATTCCCGATCTAGCAAACGACCTTAAGGTGCATTTCGGAACTGATAGATTCAGTGTTTCCGGCCTTAAATATTTGCCCTCTGAAAATGGTACTGGTGGAAGAAGAGTATTTAAGCCCGATACCGATGACCTTGACCTCGTAAGATTTGCAGGCTCATGGACGACAGGGGTGCCTGAAAGAGGCTTTGGGGTAAGGTCGAACACTCAGAATGATTACCTTGAAATAACTTTCTACGGAACGGGACTCAACTTACTAACTGCGAGTGGTGCAGGGGCTCTTGATATTAGATGCTCGATTGATGGCGGAGCTGAAGGCGCAAATGTCTACCTGACTAATTCAGCGCCTTTGCATGTTGATAGTTTCACTCAGACCAACAACGTAATCAATATCACGAAGGGACTAGCCCTAGGAATTCACACAGCAAAAATACGACTTAGTGTTCTTGGTACAGAGCCATTTACTGTTTATGGGCATGAAATCTTTTGCGAAAAATCCGTCATAACAGTCAATCCTGGAACTGCCTATTACTCTGGAAAGAAATATACAAACCAAAACGCCGTAGAAATTTCACACAACAGCAACTTCGAAAATCAAAGCCTAACAAACGAACTCTCCACCACAGGTGGAAGAGTGGTGATTTGCCTTAAATCTAATGGTCAAGTTGCAAAGCTACTTAGGGGCTGTGGCAATACTCCGAAGTACGCAGAACTCGCCGATCACTCCAATGAAGAAATAGTTAAAAATATTCACTGGAGAGAATTTGGTGGATCTGCTTCTGATGGAACACTTAGGCCGCTTCGCTCTGTGAGTTCAGCAAATAATGAATATCACGCCGTATTGACAGACGGAAGCACCGGGGTTTCTGGGAGAGCACTAGGCTACGGGGCCATGAATGATCATGATTACATTTCAACAACCAGCACAGGAGAGCTTCAATTTTTCTTCATTGGAACAGGTCTTGATCTTCTTATGGTAGATAATACTGCCGGGAGTTTCGGATTCACCTTAATGGTTGATGGGGTTTCAGAGGGAGTACAAAGCTACACCATTACGGAATCAGGCCGACCTGTGCTAAGAAAGATTGTGTCTGGTCTTCCTTATGGAATGCATTCAGTGCGACTTACCTCATTTACAGGTATTCAATCAGGTGTACGGGCTATCAGTGTATACGCCCCTAAAAAGCCTGAGATTCCTTCTGGCTACGTTGAGCTTGGTGAATACAATGCACTAGGTGATTATCAGGAATCAGCTCTCCCATATGGATTTTCAAAAGGGGTGATAGGCAAAACTGCACTCAATGAGGTGTGTTTTTTCGGCACTGGATGGGCCACAAACTACAGCACAACCTCTATGTATAGAAGAATAGCTGCGGTTACAGGTTCAGGAACAAAGGGACTTGAATATAATTTCTTCGGTGACTCATTTGAAATCGAGGGACGAACCAACACAACTATAGCACCTCTGCCTCATTGGACTGTGGAGATAGACGGGGTGCCTTATACTGGTGCTGCATCAACATCTAACGGTGCCGTCTGGGATGCTCCTAACTCTGCATTTTATCCCAACATCAGCCAGACCGGCAGATTGCATATTACAGGTCTAACCATGAGTCACCATAAGGTGAAACTAACTGCAGCCAATCTTGGCGGCTGGGCTTTGACTGTCAATAATGTAACCCATAGAAACCCCGTTCACGCAACTGCAACAAAATCTGGATACGAGAATATTGTAGGCCCACTTGTCGGATCAACCTCTATTGGCGACCTTAGAAATTTGTCTACGGTGCCAGAAAAAACACGCATTACAGAAGCAACTTATGTCAACGGAACATTTTGGGGTGAAGCCGGAACATCTTCCACTACAGGAACTCTGCTCAATGGAATGATCGCTGGAATCTACTCGCGCACTGGCAAGATTTCCATAGACTTCAGCGGCACATTTAAATCAGCCAATGACACAAACGGAGTAAGTGTAGGAATTTTAATCAATGGAGTTCTAGTTAATCAAGAAGAGGGCATAGAAAAAAACCTTGCAGTAGCAACTCGACGCTTAACGACTCACATGGTTGTTGATGTTCCAGAGGGCTTCAACTCCGTGCATGTGATTTTTAAGGTAACAAGCGATACGGGATTGATCACTGCTGTGGCCGGACAGCGATCACTCATTGTGAAGGATGTTGGATAATGAACGCATTCACTTTAACTTTTAATTGGAAAAGCTTTAAGGTTGATCTTTCGGACCTATATAAATGGTTTCAGTCTAATGCGGGTACTCTCTTTGACGGATTTGTCACTGATAAGAATTCCATTACTATTGTATTTAAGAGCAAACCATCACAGTCAATTCAGGAGAAGGTTCAGCAGAAATGGGACTCTCTATCTGAAGGCGAAGAGAAATCAAAAACCGATCACTATAACAAAAGAGAGAAAGCTATTAAGATGGCGACAGAAAAGCTCCCCTATATATCTTTAGGGGAAATGCTGCCTGCTGAGAAAAAACTATTCATGAGAATGGGTCTTACTGAAGAAGATAAAGAAGATCTACTTAAGAAATATCCGCAGGTAACATAATGGCTAAAACACCAAGAGTTTTAAAAGATGTAAAAGTAGAAGTTAGGCAGGCGGATCTTAATCCTGTCGGTATGTTTGTTGAGAGTATGCTTACCGAGTCTCAATTTCAGGCCCTAAACGGCACAAGCTGGATTTTAGCTGACGGTAGAAGTGTTGCTGGTTCCAAATACGCCACGGTGACCGGACTAACCATCGCTCCAGATGCTAGGGGGTTGGTTCTTCGAGGAAAGAATAATGGCAGATCCACTGCTACTGGTGATCCGACAGAAAGAGTTCTGGGTTCTTATCAAGGTGATGGATATCGAGCGCACTCGCACCCGAATCAATTTGGCGATTCAATGCTTGGGAAAAGAATTATTGTTGATGGAATATCTTTAGGAACTTCAGTCGCCGTTTCGGGTGGTCCACAGAGTGGTCAGATGGCAAATATGGGAGCTGGTGATGTGGGTGCTAACGCTAGCGAAACCCGCATGAGAAACCTAGCTGTAAACATTTTCATTAAAATCAACGATTAATTCGCGCCTACCGACAGGCGACTCTGCTAGAGAGCATTCCGCACCTGCGGCACTCTCGCTCTTGACCTGTACCAGTAGCGCCGGTCAGGATGCCATTTTCCATCCAGCGTATTAAATGAGTCTTCCAGCGGGTCCAATCATGAATTCCGATCATGCATAGAATTCGACCCATCACTTAGTTCCACCCAGCAGCTCTCTCTCTAAAATAGAGCCCGTAAAAATCTTTAAGAATAAGATCAGTAGAAGCATCAATCGCAAGATAGCTTTCATCCACTGTAACTGCTTTTGAAGTATGGTGAATCATTATGATATTGCCAACGACCGTGGTCTTTAAGTCTCTGTGGCTCATTATTCTCATAAACTCGACACATTTATCGAGCGCAGCATTTACTGTGCCTTCGTGTTCAAGTCTCAATTTCGCCAAGCTATAAACTAGATTCAATGCGTTCATACGTCCCCCTGGTAATATACATATAATGTGTACGGCGCATTGTCTAATTGCCGGAGCGATTGTGAGACACTTGCTTATTGTTTCTCTTCTTTTTTGATAATCCGGGTCTTTTAATCGGAAACCACCCATCATCAAGAAGATCGTGAAGAGAAACGACGCAGGGAATATCGTCTGCTAAAGTAGTGCCAATCCAAGTATTACCTCTCCAGATGACCAATAGACGTTCTTCTCGATCTGGATGGAAAAAGCGAGTAGACCTAATCGAGGTATCTACCTTTTTGGTGTTTCCTGAAGTTTTGTTTTTGAAAAATTGCAAAATCGATTTCAAAGACATAGTGGCCTCCACTCTATGTGTACGGAGCGGAGGTGCGAAAAACTGTATTAGAATGGGTCACCGGGGTCGTCGAAGTAACTGCTTATATCGTCAGGGATGGGCTCCGGTGGCTCGACTGGAACCTCAACCTGCATCGCTGCAAGTATAGATAAACATATGGCTGTTGCGGGGTTTTCTGAGTGCTGTCGAGTCGCACTTGCTGACTGTCCCGCAAGGCTAATTTCAGTAGTATAATTTCCGAACGAATCTGCAAATAATGTGAGGTCAGATATTCCGTGGTGCTTAATGAGAGAGTCCACCGCCTTAAATGCGTTGTCAGTATTTAGTGAGAAGGATGGGATTTTAATCGGAATGCGAAGTGGGTCTAAGTCTTCTGAAACATCATAACCAGCGATTGTCTTTTCGTAGACCCCGCCAATGTGCTCATACCCTGGCATATCAAAATACCAGTCATTAACATGTATGTCCTGCAGGCCGTAAACGTGCTGAGCGATCAATATGTCAATGATCGAATGCCATTCCAGGAGTGCAGCAGTCTCGGGAGGTCCGTCATGATAATTCTGAACCAAGTAAGAGACCTGATCTTTATTTAGATCAGTAGTATCGCCGGAGTTTACCATTCGGCCAGGAACATCGTGGATATCCTTAGTTGAAGCCTTCTTGATTAGCTCTTTAGCTTTACTCTTTAATAGCTCTTTGGTTTTCTCGGGCTCTTCTTTTTTATCTTTCGCCATTGCCCTCATCCTCAAGCCAAAAAATAGGTTCATCACGCGGAGTGCGTGGATGCTTTATGATGTCAGAGCCAAAAAAGTGGGCTGACATCTCAGCTTCAATCGGAGTTAGATTGTTTCTTACGGACCAATTTCCTATTAAAAAGAGAACGTCACGACCCCTGGGCTGTTGCATTGCAGCCCGAAAGTCGGATATCGACTCGACATCATCTGGATTTATCCAGGCAGCTAAGGTGACTCCGTGATTGGAGGGAAGGAGGATGTGGGGAGTGACCGCCAATTGAGAAGTTGCGACCGATTTCCACCCCAGAAACTTGCATAGGTCCAAAAACTCCTCATACATCGCCGTGACGATCCAAAACTTTCTAGGAATCCCACCGCCAGCATTAGTCATCGACTACGAGCCTTAGATGCTGCCTTGCGAGCCTTTGGCACTGACTTACGAGGTGCTTTTTTCTTAGGATTAACGGTGGCTGGAATGTAGGTGACTTTGCTTGGGAATGTGGCGTTACTTAGGTGAGAAAACGTCGACTCAGAAAGAACTTTAACTCTAAGCAGGTCCTCACTCATCTGATCTTGAGTTCGAGTGAAATGAATTAGGCGAGCGAGAATGTGGTCCATTTCCTTCTTATAGGTAGAAGCACTTACGAGCGTAAGTAACGCAACAAGGAAGGTAATCGCCATTAGTAAAAAGAGGTATATCATTTGGAACTCCTGTTAGGATTTGGTTTCTGAATCATTAAATATATTTTTCATCGCTTGAATAAAGACAATTTTGCCGCGCTTTTTAACATGGCGTCTTCTATTGGATTTAAGACCACTTGCCTTGGCAAAAAGCCTGACCATATATTCACTAATTTCATAGCCACCATCTGAGGCTTTAATGGCGTGTTTTGGGTCGCCCGAGGCTTTCACAAGCATCGTTTTGTACGGTTCGGTGTTGCACATATATCGCTTGCTCATTTAAGGCTCCCTTTGCTAGTTTTCTTCTTTGATTTGTCTGCGGTTTTTTTCTTTGCGGTCTTTGTTGCTGGCTTTTTCTTTGTGGTCTTAGTCGTCTTGGCGGAAGCCTTTTTCTTTGGCTTGGCTTTTTTGTCTTTAAGCATCTCAAGCATTAGATCGGTGATACCTAGATTATTAGCCTTTCTTGATACTTGTACGGAGAGTTCCTTAGTGATTTCCTCTAAGAGAATCCACTCGGGATTGTATCCGATCAAATCGGTAGACAACTCATCTAAGAGAATGGCGTAATTCAAATTCCACCCATCAGTTCGAAAGTGAGCTACTGCATCTTTGGCGTGGCGCTCGATGATTTCAACTTGGCTAGGTTTAGCTTTTTTGCGTGACTCAGTGGCGAGAGGCTTTATGTACGGTTCCATTTCAAATATTATCTGGCCACTCTGGCCACCATGATTCTTTTTCTTCATATTCATTTCCTTGTCTGTTGTTCATCCTTATTTTCTCATTCACTTCAGCTATTAAGTCGAAGTCAGAAGCCTTCTCAAAACACCTTGTGCTCCAATTTGCTCTATCACCAGTTCGAACGTCTTCACCGTAAATCCAATCCAGGCGCTCAAGCCTAATGCCTATGCAATCCCCATCTGGCCCGATACTCTCGACCCGAAATCTCTCACCCCTTTTAGGTCCACCTTGGGGCTCCGATATTCCGGAAGTGCAAATCACCCAGTCGCCAACAGTTACGTCTTCATCCATAGATGCCCATAAGCCTGTTGATTTCACTCGCTCTCCATTCGGCGCAAGAATTCATCAAAATCACTTTGGCTACATCCAATGTTGATTCGGACTCTGCTATCTTTATCACCCACGAGAGAGCCAGGGGTTCCGGTGATGCCGTACTTCAGAAGCAGCGTTTCGGCTGCGTTTGCAGAACCCCCATACTCTGTGTACAGAAACATTCCCGCAGAATTGGTCGGTTTGAGATTTTTATTTGATATTTGCTGGATTTTCTTCCAGCGGGTGTTCAACACATCTCGCCCGTACTCAAAGATGGTGCCTTCAGTATCAGTGCGACCGCTTTTAATATTCGAATCGATTATCCTATTCTGATTAGCAAGAATTCTCTCGGCTCTGTATTGAGCATCTCGGCTAATGCCGCCACTCTGGAATTCAATGATGCTTGTCATTCTATGGTAGGTTTGTTCGTCTCTCACCAGCGCCCAGCCGATTCTCGTCCCGGCGTGGCCCGTGGCTTTTGAGAGCCCGAAAATCATAATATCTTCGTCGTATTTTACTGGAGTGACGTAGGTGGGCCAGTTGTAGCAAAGATCAAAAATCTTTTGATCTACGCTCTGGGGTTCATAAAATACACAGTCGGGATTTGTTGGGTGAACCACAATTTCTGAGGACAAATGTATTGCAGGCGCTGTAGTTGTAAGTCTCTTTCCTGCATATGTTGCAATGTCAGGAAATCTGAAGAAGTAGGGTGGGCGGCAGTATATTGAGTCATATTCAGTAGACATGATGGCTGCAGCCAACACCTGAGTGGCACCGTGGCCGATCACAATATATCGATCCTTTGTTTCTGCATTTCCAAGCAATGAGTGAATGGTTTTGATTTGCTCCTTAAGGAGGGGACAACCGCCGTGAGGGCCATAGTCAGCGTTTGCGCTTTGATCATCAAGCGGTGTGGAGTGCGGGCGTTTTATTGGAGCCGAAGGGCTTAAAGGAGAAGCGTTGGCCGGTTGACGTTGACTTCCGCTGAGAACTTAATTTCGAACTCTTCTGGTGGCAAGTAATTTAAAGACGAGTGCAAACGTTTTTTGTTATAAACCTCCTCAATAAAATGTGGGACATTCTCAACCACTTCAAGAAACGTTTCATATTCGCGCATATGAATTTCATCATACTTAAGTGTTTTCATGAACGATTCAGTCCAAGCGTTGTCGTATGGATTTCCTTTTCTCGAACAGGACTTGTGAAAGCCGTGCTCATTAAGAGTTTCCACGTAGGCATCGCATAGATACTGCACGCCTCGGTCTGAATGATGAATCACACCGCGCGGTGGATGCCTTCTCTTAATCGCCATATTGAGTGCATCAATTGCTAGCTTGCCGTCGATCTTCTTTGAAATTGCCCAGCCAATCACCTTTCGTGAGTAGAGATCGAGGACCACTGCCAGGTAAATAAATCCTGTATTTATGCGGATATAAGTTATGTCCGCTGTCCACACCTGATTAATGCCGTCGATCTTCATCTCCTCGATCAAGTTTGGATGGATCTCATGCGTGTGATTTGAGTCAGTGGTTGCCACAAATTTCTTCCTGTGCCGAAACTGAAGCTCAAACTTCTTCAGTATTCCTCGAAGCTTACGCTCCCCAATCTTTACCCCCTGGCGCTTTAAATGATGAAGTAACATGCGGTACCCGGTGCGGGGAAACTCAACTCTAATTTGCTCCACCTTTCCTCTAATGTCCGCCTCCATCTCGTCACGCTCTTTGCGAGTTATTTTTGGATCAGCATAGTAAGTGCTTTCGGAAAGGTTCATCAAAAGCCTCGCTTTCTTTTTTGAACCGACAATTCGAGCATTTCGATCAACCCAGTCAATTCGCTCCGCTGTTGAGAGCTCGTCGACCTCAGGCGTTTTTTTAATAGCTCAATAATTACCGCCTGCTCGCCGACCATGAGCTGATAAGCATCGCGCTCGGCCCGTAGCTCAAGAAGTGCTTTGGCCTGTTTACGATCAAGACCAGGCGCCTCTAGCTCGTTAAGTGTTTGGCCCTTTGCTTTCTCTTCAAGCTGTACTTTCCATTTATAAATATGGCTGATTGACACATCGTTTGCCGCAGCTACTTGTGCGGCAGACTTCCGGCCAGAAACATAATCATCTACCGCCGCGCGCTTCATAACGTCGGTAAACTTTCTTCTTAATTTTCCCATTTATTTCGGCTCCTAAATTGCCCACTATAAAGGCATGTTAGGTCACCCGGCTATTGTAACTTCTTCAGGCTCTTCGACTCCAGCTTTTCGCCCGCACTCCAGTGGCATAGTCCATTGCTTCCAATAGGGGAACAGAAAGGTGGGTCGGCCCCAGCCCATATCAAGGTGGTTACTTGCGTTTTCCACGAACGATCTTCTTTTTGGCGGCAGGAGGCTTTGAGACCGTTTTCTTTTTTACGACCTTAGGCTTTAACTTTGCCACCTTAGGGAGATTGGCTTCCAGCTCCTGAATCTCTTGCGCGATTGCCGCAGCCTGGACTGTAAGAATACTACGAGTGCGCCCATCAGAATCAGGTCGAGCTAGGGTTTTCCCGGTAAAGGCCAATAGTATTTTTTGGAACTCTAGATCTTTTGTGCTCATACATTATGTGTACGGCGGAGACTTAGGAAAATAGGGGAGTCTCAAAGAAAAAGGGCACCCGAAGATGCCCTTGAAGATTTTTGATGATGAGATCTATACAGCCTGAGAGGAGCTTACATATAAATCTAGGTATTTTTTTAATTCTTTGGCTTTACCTTTGGGGTCGGAAAGTTTGCTGATAAAACTAACCAGGCCATCAAGTTCATGATCATCAAGCTCAGACAGTCTCCTACCTTGAGTCAGACCGAATTTCACAACGTAATCCCCAGGTTTTTCATCTAAAGTTATTTTTCCTGGCTGTGAGCGACTTATGATTTTAGCGCGTGGGGCGCAGGCAGGAACATCCTCAGTTTCTCCGTTGAATTCCCTACCACCAAGGTCTTTGCTTTTGCCCGTGGCAGCTTTAGGTAAGTAGCTCTTTTTCGGACCCAGGGATGATCTAGGGGATTCTGAGTTAAAAACATCGCCAGCCGGGCTGATACTCGGTGCAATCCAATAATAAGTATTGCCGTTTATTTCGACTCTTTCTGCACCGTCAGTCCCGTGAGGTATAAATCTAGCGAATAGGACAGGCAGGTCATATAGATACCTACCGATACCCCAGGTGCTTGCGGCCCTAACGAGAGCCTTACTAAGGCCACCCTTAAACTCTTCGTACTCTGTTCGTTGAGCACCATCTGATTTTGTGATCCACTTGCCGGGTTCGATTTCTATTGAGAGCTTGCAAATGAAGCCGTCACTTACTGGCACGTATTCCGTCGACCATTTGTCTGGCCCAACAACACTATCAAGTCTATTCTGCACCGCTCGGGCGTTTATGTGCGCATGAAGAATAGCCCAGGGTTCACCGTTACTCTTTAAGCCAGCCCTACCAACCTTATGCTGAACAATCTCTGATGAAAATGGGGCGGCTAATGCCTTAAAATCAATCGACATCTTAGCCTCCAAGTTAATTGTTTTTCTTCAATCTCATTAATCGCAGTTTTAAATTCACCACTCACAGCTCTAAGCCTCATCTTTAGGGCGTACAGTATCAGCTCTATTTCGTCGCTAGAACGACAATGTAATTTTCGCTAGATTTCTTTTTCAGCGATTTCTCTAATTTTTCCCACTTTTCGTAGTGGTGCTTTTCGCCGCTTGAAAAGAAAATACGGGCTTCCTTGATACCCTCCAAGATGTACTTGAGAGATTTTTTAGATACTTTAATCTTCTTCTTGATGGGTTCCTCCCTTATTTTTTGCCTCGGCACTGATCCCAGAATGGACACTGGCTCTTAGAGCACCAAAATCCATACTCGGGAGCGCCGATAAAAATACCTTCTTTAATGCTTCGGTAGGCTGCTTGGGCATTGTAAAATGCAAATTCTAAATTTGAGTTAGTCACCTGGCCACTTACGGTTCTGCATTGCGGGGCCTTGGTTTTTGTCGGACGTTCGATTATATCGAATTGGAATCCAGAGGGATCTTTTCCCCGCGTTGATTTGTATGCGTACCAATAAAATGATGCTTGTATAGATGTGTTCACACTGAGCTTTGCGACCATTTGGGCGCTGCTAGTTTTTAGGTCCCTTACGACCCCAGACTTATCAACGTAATCGATAGTGCCTGCGATATCGAATTCCAGATCAGTCTCTATCTGGAATCCTTCTTGTACGGTTTCGGGGTCAATTGTCGGGGCGAGGGTTTGTATGTAAGTCTCAGCCATCCTTACCGTCTGATCTTTAATCTGATCAGGGCTTTCGTCTCTCCAGTTTGTAGCTGCTTTTTTTGATTCAAAAAAATCAGAGGCCAGATCCTTTGCCTCCGCTATAGATATGTCATTCCCGCTTTTTATTTTTTGAATGAGATTCGTGTTGTTCACCAAATCTAGAACTGTTCCTACGGTCATCTTTGGGGTCGAAGGCGCTTCAATTTTATCTAGAACCTTGAACTTATAATACAGGCCGCACTTTGCAATCGTCGATATGTCTGACTGTCTGATTATCGGTTTCATGCTAGCACCCTTTCCGACCCAAGTTTTTAAGTCACTCTTGATACTAACATGTATGCTTAACTGGACATAGCGTCGTATGCTAAATTCTCTTACTGAGACGTAATGCTTTTTATTTACCGAGGTAGCCGCCTCGGTAAATGATCTGATCAGATTAATAAGAAAACAATCTCACTTTTACAGAGTGCCCCGCGCAAACTGAGTTTTCTATTTCAAGGGCTATTAATTCCTCTGTTTCTACAAGTTCTATTGACATACTGATCGGATCTGCGGTGTAGCCTTCTAGGTCATGTAGGTCACATTCATTATTGCTTGAGGGATTTCCCATGTAGACGAAGTCACTGTCATTTTGCCGAAAACAGTATTTCTTATTCTTGATTTGAAGAGCCAAGAACCAATTGTCAGTCATACCGCTAAATGCTTCAGTAAGATCAAAGGTTGTGATTCCTTCGGCTTCGCAAGTCTTATATATTGTAATGTCAGTCGCTTCCTCATCTTCATCTACCGGGTCTGTTCCTGTGTCGATATCTTCATCTACCGGACTTACCGGATCACTAGGAATACCTGGGGTTGGCTCAGCCACGTCTGGAGTCGGAGCCGGAGGAACATATCTCGCTTTAGAGCAGCCAGTCGCCGCGATCAAGAATGCTAATGATATAAGGACAAAAGCGATTGCCTTAATTGCTAGTTTAATACCGTGTTCTCTTTTTGATACCGAACACTTCATATGTCCCCCTGTTTGCTTGGTTACTTAATGTGTACAAGGTGCAGGGTGATTTTTTGTGTCAGTGTGAGACTGTCGCAAAAGAGGGCGTAATCTCATTTTGAGACAAACGGCATTGAAAAGATTTCATAGACTTAGGTGCATATGGAATTCACCACTTATTGCCGATAAGTAAGACAGTTATGGCGTTAAAACGAAAAAAGAAACCCGGAAAACCCACACAGTCAGAGTCAGTGTCAGATGGCATTCAAAAACGTACCCGCAAAGATGGGTCGTTCTGGTTTCGCATTTCTATTTATAAAGCCGAGACAAAACAGATCAAGTGGTATCCTCAGGCGGAGACTCGTCATTTAAGGACGCTCGAAGAGGCTATCGAATACAGAAAACTTCGAATGGCCGAAGCACAGACTTACACCTTTTTACTTCGAAAGAAGTTGGACTGGAGAAACAAGTTTGTTGATTTTGATAAGCTAGTCCAAGAGTTTTACGTTCCTGAACGCAAAGAGGCTGCCCCTCAGTCCTGGCGCAATTCTGTGCATTACGTCGAGCAGTATGTGATGCCCTTTTTCCTTGGAGTCAAACAGTCAAACAATCTAGAGAGTTGGCATCTTTTTTATGAGGAGTTTTACGAGCATTTAAAGACTGCCACTGCCAGCAAGGGCAAACGAGAAATCAAATACAACACCAAGAATCACGCCATCGTCGCTCTAAATACGTTTATGGGATGCATGTTTCGCAAGGGCAAAGTCTCCGCCCTTCATAAATGTCGCCTTTTTCCAGATCACCTAATGAATCGTAGAGGGCTTAAGGACATATATTCTGATGAGGAATATCTAGAGGTTGGCAAAAGGCTTAAAGAGATTAACGAAGATCACTACGAGTTCTTCGAGCTTTTGAAGAACACCGGAATGAGAGTCAATGAAGCGAGGGGTATCGCTCTTGACGATTTTTTTCGCGGAATCCCAAAAGACAAAAAGTTTGAGTATATTATCAAAGAATTTCCTGGAGAAGTTCTCGGCTACCTATTTATCGTTGACCAGCCATCTGCAATGCGGGTCAATGCAATTCGAGACAATAACGGATGCATAGCCAGAACCGCTCTGAAGCATCAAAATAAGATGCCGCTCGAAAGACGAGGACGGCTCATACCAATTACAAATGTCCTTTTCAGCATATTGGCTAGGCGACGTAATACCGCAAGAGCACAGCTTAAGGATAAAATCTATGGACTCGACCCGACCAATTACCTGCTGTTTGACACCCTTGTGCTCACAAACTTTGAGAAGAACCTAGAAAAGGCCTGCATACTTAGCGGCACCAAGTATAAATCCCCACACTGCCTCAGGCACACCTACGCCACGAATTTGTCGGGGGAGTGCCAGGGCGGTCGAATTGTAAAGTTGGTACTCGGACACAAGAAAGACGAGACTACTGAAAAGTACGTCCATTTGTTCGCGCTACTAAAGCGGGGGATCGAAATGGATGCGGCAATCGAACTCGATGAAGATTGGGATACTGAGATCTAATACGCATCTATGAATTGAAGCTCTGTCTCTCTAGTGACTATCTGGCCTCGATGAACACCGAAGTCGCTCGGCTCAAGAAACATCAACGCATGAAAAGCCAACATACCACAATCCTGTAATCGGTCATCGTCGGGATGCTCTGACATCCTCCGATACTCGGACTTGAGGTATTCCTTGAGTCGATGAGCTTCGAACTCACTGATCTGATTCATGTCCAATCGCTTAAAAATATAAGGTACACCAAACGGGTCGAGACTTAAGACGTCTCCGTCTAGGTGAGGGCGGCCAAACACCAGTGACTCGCAAGTTGCGTATATGTCCCTGACGGCAGACTCCACATATGGCAGAAGATTAGCAGGTATCGTAACCCCGATCATTTTGCTCAAGTCCTCCACGTTCTCTTACACTAAAACCCGCGCACGGCCTCATTTTGAGGCATCTTTTCGATTTCATGAGTAATTTTAGATGGTTACGAGCGGCGCGGGTATGAAAAAATGGCGGGGTGGACGGGACACCATACACAGGTACTAATAACATTAGTGGTTTTAGCCGTTTACGGCAAGATGGTGAGAAGGCTGGCGAATGAAAAACTTCGGCCTACTTAATGTGTACGGAGGTTTGCTGGGTGGGTGATTCGGTAAGGATGGGGGAAATAAAAATGCCCCCGTTTCCGGGGGCTAGGGGAACGTCAGGGAGACGCTTAGAGAACTTATGAATCTAGTTTTTTACCGCAGGGAGTGAGACAGCTTCCGCAAGGAGGACAGCCTTGTGCCTCTTCTTCCTCTGCAGCTTGAAGGATTTCCACTTCAACTCCGCCATCCACTTCCTTGAAAGTGAGAACATCTGAGTCGTTGAGACCTGAAATTATTTCTTTTAAATCTGAAACTTTAAGCATAACCATATTAACCCTCCTCCTTGAGGCCTATTTCTGCGAGCCTTTGGTTTAAATACTGTTCAGCCGTCTGACCATGACCGAGATAAATCTCGGGTCGAGGGTGCAGGAATAGTGGCATTGAATATCTGGATTTTTTGGCCTCATCGCCGGTCGGGTTGATCACCCGATGGGTCGTCGACTTAAAGTAGCCGCCCGTCGCAAGCTCCAACATATCCCCTGCGTTCACGATAATATCTCCCGTATCGCACGGTATGCTGTGCCAGTTGCCGTTCACATCCTGAGCCTGTAGGCCGGGCGTGGTGGCTGCCGGAAGAAGAGTGATAAGGTTGATGTCGCCGTGAGCGGCAGCGCGTACAGCGCCATCCTCAGAGCCGTCAAGTGGCGGGTAGTGGAGAATCCTTAAAAGGGTCTTGTTGCTGTTTTTAATCATCTGGGGCAGCGGTGTGGAAAGCTCTCTAACGACATCGTCAGGGAGATGCATCTGAAGCCACGTAAGCAAATTTGTGGCTATTGATTCCAGCGAGTCTTTCAAGATGAGGGTCGGCGCAGTAATGCCCTGGGGTAATCCTGTGTTGTTATAGAGATGGAAGAATTCTTTAAGATCCTTCTTTTCATTGTCTTTTGCATTTTCCGATTTGAAAGGAAAATACCCAGTTTGGGTCTCTGGCGAAAAGAGACTGTTGAATTTTTCTCGTGAAGCAAAGAACTCGTGCCATTCTTTATACGCATCAGTAATGAGTGACGCCTGAATCGTGTGATCGGTGATCACCGCAAATCCGGTCTCTCTCAGCGATTTTACAAGCTTCGTAGGTGCTTCTGGGTCTGTGTAAGAAATTTTTAGAACTTCCATGCCTTATGTGTACGGAGGTTTTGAAGGAAGAACTGCTTAAGCTATTTTTTCGGTGGGTGGGAGTTGCCGTTTATCTCTTTCGCGGCGAAGTTTAGGAATTCGTACACATCAAAAGGTTTTTGAATGATCGGAATATCTAAGCCCTTAAGTTTAACCATTGTCTTCTCTTTCCAGCCCGTGACTACAAAAACAGGTATTCCGAATCGCTTAATCGATTTAACAAGTCGGCCTTTGCACGTTGGATGGTCGCAGATCACAGCAGCAGGAGGAGGGTTTTTCGCCAAATACTCTAGAGCCAAAAAGCCACTCGGAACAGGGACGACCTCGTATTTACCGTCCTCTTCAATTATTACTTTTATCTCCTTTAGGGAGCTAAGGTCAGAATCTATTAATAGTATAATGTTGTTCATATTAAAAATCCTAAGTATTGAGTCCGGCCAAATAATTAATAAAATTAATAGATTATTAAAATTAATAAAATTACTGAGCCATTGATTAATAGTCTGCCACTTGAGTAGGTCAATACAAAGGTTAATTAGCAGATTGTGCTAAATCGTATCAAGCGAGCTTAAATTTCCACCATCATAATCAGGTCCGTACACATATGATACCGCTCGGACAGCGCAGGGGTTAAGGCCCCCGTTCGCCTATTATCCTTATGGGACATAGACGGATGTAAAAGTCCCTCCGGGGCAACTGCGGCAATTGCGTCGCACTAAAGTCCTCCAGTAGGCAGAGTGTTTCTTGATATTTCCTATGGGATTTTGTCAGAAAACTCAGAAATGTTCCTTTTCAGGTCCTGTGAATCGTATCGATTTGCAGTCGGGTGGTTCGGTACCATACCTGTCGTTGAGATGCCTGGTGACGGTAACTACGACTCGAAAAAAATAAAACTATTTTTTTATCTATGCAGAATCTTGTCATTCCATCGGGCGAAACCCCTTTGAGGTCACGGATATGCCTAGCGCGTGGAGAAGAGTTGAGATTTATCTCATGTCGGCGCGTAAAAATGTACGACATATCAGAAAATCTGGCGGTGATTTAAATCAGCGTTGGCAGTGTACGCCCTAAAGATGCATCCCTACTGCTCATACATAAGCTGGAGCAAGTGCGTAGGTGAGGACCGAAGTGTGACGCTGGGACACCAGAAAGCAAAACCTGAGAGGGAAACGGCACTTTGCGAGGATCTGTGACTGATTGAGATGCTATTAAAATAGGCATGCTCTAGAGGATTTACAGAGATATTAGGGATAGTTATATCAAAAATCAGAAAAGCCCTGACACCTCTATCATGATTAATTGTTCTTAATAAAAATAATTAAAATAATAAAAATATCTTTGAAAAATAAGAAACATTTTAAAATAACAATTTTTAATATAAATAATCTCTTTTTAAACTTCTCTTTTGATCGAACAGATAGGGCTATAGGTGCGCCCATTGTAAGGGCGTACACATTACCCAGAGGTTGTTAATGCCATTGATTCCTATGACTCTAGCTAAAGACATTCATGCTGCTTACTTGGATACAAAAGAATTAAAGTCTGTCTCTGTCTTTGCAAAAAAAAGAGCCAATGCAATCCATGACTTTCTTAAATCTGCTATCCCTATGACTCAGATTACCTTTAGTAATCCTTCTTCTGGAGAGGGTATTGGTGGTTTAGACAAACCCGTGCCTGGCAAGGGGTTGTCGGCAGCACTCTCTTCCTTTGAATCTGAGATTTTAGCGGTTTGGAGCCATGGAGGATCAGTCTCATCTCCTAGTGTTATCTCTCAAAAGGAGGCTCTAGCTATTTTTAATTTCATGTCTCAAGCAAAAGTGATGACAAAGGATTTAGGCCCATTGAGCCCAGAAACAATGAGTGGCCCTTCTACTGGAGAGGGTGGAATAGAATCAGATAAGCCCGGTCCTGGACTAAGTTCTGCTAAGCCCATCTTAGAGAAGGAGCTTAAAAGAATCTGGCTTCAGGTTGGAACTGAGGTTTCCGCGAAGAAACTCGCGAAGGAATATGCTAAAGCGATCATGGAGTTTTGCAAGGCCGCTCAGATTAAAACGACAGGAGTCATCTCTGGCGGCACCGGCTCATCGGTATCCGGTATACTAAGCTGACTTCTTTCCTTTAGGCTTGGCTCTTTCATCATACTTTTTGATTAATAATTTAAAGGCGATCTCAGTGCCCCTATAGATTGAAATCTCATTCTCTTTACAAATTTCCTGAAATCTTTTGAGCGTTGACTGGGGCACTCTTGCATATACCTGCCCGGTCTCTTCTTTTTCCTGAAAGAAAACGTCCATTGGATCTTCCAGACCCTCTTCTTTTTTCTTAATCGACATATTGTCTCCCTTATTATTAGTTTAGGCAAAAGTGCTAAAAATTCAAAGAAGAAATCTGCTAAATCTGGTGATGGCTAGGCTTTTTTAAGTTCAAGGTCCGTACACATAAGGCATGAGCAAAATAGTAATAGGACCATCTCAATCGATATTCACAGCCGATCAGGACCTTTTAAAGAAGGTTTATAATCATTTTAGCTTTAAAGACAAATCAGCCGAGTCTGAGCTGTTTCGACTAAAGAAGTCACTACAATTTAAAGAACGAGTCTTACTACATGAAAATGGCGGGGAATTACCCGAGTGGTACATGGACTGGAAAAAAAGTAAGCTAGCAGAACTTCAGGACAATCTCCATGTATTTGTTTGTGAGATGAAAGATAGTCATCTAATTGTGCCGACCGGGCTTATATTGTCTTTGCAGGAATACCTAACAGAACATGCTGTTTCTGTTGTTGTAAATGATCAGAGGGACTTTGACCTCAATTGTCGGGTCCTTAAGGGCGAACCACCTCCAACACTCAGAAAGCCCCAGCAAGAATCCCTCGACAGAATTTTAGGTGCCGATGGAGTCGGTAAAGGCGTCGGGCTAATCCGCCTAGCTACAGGTGTGGGTAAGACAGCCCTAGCTCAAGAAGTAATTCGAAAACTCGGGCACAAAGCAATATTCCTAGTGCCGTCACTCCCCATTCTTCGTCAAACGGTTAAGCGATTTGAGGAAGCGTTCGGCAAGAAAAACGTGAAAGCCTTCGGTGGCGGTAAGAAGCAATTGGGATATGTGACCGTAGCTACTTATCAGTCTGTATATAAAGCCGACCCAAAGGACTTCGAAGAGATTGATCTTGTCGTGGCTGATGAGTGTCACCACGTTTCAGCCGATACTTTTTACGATGTCATGCAAGTTAAATTAAAAAATGCAGCCCATCGTTATGGCCTTACTGCGTTTGAAGAGCGAGCTGATAACTCCACTCTGCTTATCGAGGCTGCTGTCGGGCCTGTTATCTATAAATACGATGCACCAGAAGCTATAGAAGACAAATATCTCGCAAGACCCACTTACATTATCTATAGCGTATTTCAAACTCGCGGCTTTTGGACAGAATACAAGATGAAGAATGGCACCCGCACAGCCACAAGTCAGAAGTCATCTGTTGTGTATGATTCAGATAATTTCCTGGTCGCCTACCGCAACTGGGTACTGGGTAATGATATTTTGAATAGCCACATTGCTGGTCTTACTAATCAATTCGTAAGCGAAGGTAAATCAATCCTAATATTAGTAGATGAAAAAGAGCACGGCGAAAGATTGATGAAGCTCATCCCAAACGCCGGTTATGCCATTGGCGGTGGTAAGGACAACGAAAAGCTGCAGAAGGATTTTAATTCTAGGACACTCAAAGTCCTAATTGGAACTAGCACTCTAGGAGAAGGAGCCGACACAGTACCTGTAGATGTTTTAATTAACCTCCAGGGCGGAGCCTCTAAGTCTCAAACCCTTCAGGCTAACGGACGTGCCCTCAGAAACGACCCTGACGAGAATGGCGTACCCCGAAAGCCTGATTGTCTGATCATTGATTTCGATTTTCCTTTATGCAGAATACTGAACCGCCATTCCAAAGTGAGACAGAAGCTGCATAAAACGCTTGGTTCGATACATCAAATGTCTCTTGGCAAATGATAAATGAATTGTATTGATACATTTAGCACTGAATGCTTTATGTGATTTAGTATTTGACTTATTCTTACTGTAACAACGGATAAAAAACGGGAGAAATTTATGTCAAATACAGCTACAGTATTAAGGTCAGTACCGACTAACGCAGAGGCCATCATGTCAAAATACAAAGGTATCTGCGATATGATTAAGGAATTAGAGGAAAGTAAAAGAGACTTAAGAGATGCGCTCATTCAGACCGTGGCGGCAACTGGAGAGTCCGTTTTAGAGGTAGGTGGATTTAAAGCTACACTATCTGAATATTCTAGAGAGAGCTTCTCTTACGCGAATGCAAGACAGGTTCTTTCTAAAAGTGTTATCGCTAAACTTCAGCCATTTGTTTCAGTATCTCAAGAAGTCCGGCTAAGTGTAAAAGCAACAGGGAAGGGGTAATGCATGACACTTTTAATCGCGTATATCCTACTAGAAATACTGCTTTTGCCAGTGGTGGCATATTTAGCCTATAAAAGAAGATTCATCATTCGCAGCCTGGTTGCCGCGTGGTTGGCTCCTGAGTTAGCCATCAGCGAGGAGCAAATTAAGCGAGATGTTCGAAAGTCAGTAAAAGCTCATATGGGCAAACTGGTTCCCTCGCAAAGCTGGAATCATACTTGGTGGGATGAGAGGACTCAGCAATGAGACGTCAATCAACGGCTGCTAGTATTGTAAACTGGATAGTAGTTATCTTTTTGTTGGCTATCCCTCTCACGGCTCCCGACCTCACATGGGGTATGTACGGGATGATCGCAAGCCCTTTGGTCGTGATATATCTTATGTTTGCACTCTTCTCTGCACCCACTTCGGGTTTTGGGCTTGGCACAACCAACACGCATCATAATGAGCAGCATATTCACAATTATCCTGATCAAAAAATGACATTTGGGACAGAGATTGTAACAGAGCTGCCAAATGGAACTATTAGAACTGAACGTCAAATTCGACGTTTTGAATAGTCAATTCTCTCGTATTTTTCCTGTTGTTAGGGCTCGGTAATTCTGCCGGGCCTTTTTTGTTTCCCGAATCTCTTGCGCCATCTGATCTTGATACATTTTTCTAAACCCAACCCCGTACACATTAAGTGAGCCAAATAAACGGGGAGGCCTTGTGGGACGTTCGAAAAGATTTTCTGGTAACTATGAATTTCAGCAACTTACAGAAAAAGAGGCAGTTCACAGAACTCTTCTTAATATCGGTTTCGTCAAAATGGATGCTGAGGGCATCTATATATATGAGGACTTCGCTCCAGACGTTGATTTTGACAAAGAGACAGATGTGTACGGAGACATCATATGTCTGCCAGTTGCCAGTGTTCCCACCTTCTTGAAGGCGATGGAGTCGATTGGCTACCTAATGTTCCGTCACGGTAAAAAAATAAAAGAGTACGCGATGGTGTGCTCCGAACTAAACAATAAGCTCATGACCCGCTACGGCGCGTATCGCCCGGCAAATGTTATGACCGGAAATATGAAGAGGGCTACAAATGGCTAAGTTAATTGATGTCAAAGACAATAGTGATTCCGCTCCTACTCCAGAGACCATTAGGGAGGCACTTGACCTCTTTAAAAAGTACATAGATGAGAGACATACGGCATTTAAGCTTTTGCATAGACTTGAGCGCCTCTTTCCTTCCAGCGAAAGGAATCCTGATGGTCACACCAGAGACTCGCTCGTGTCATCCTTTCTTACTGACGCACCCTGGGCCGGAATTACCGACTGTTCGATCAGCCTTGGGCCTGTAGGGATTGCTCTACTTACACTTGAAGACCTCTTTAAGGATACCGCTCGCTTTGAAGTTTTTGACGTAACAAAGCTTCCAGAGTTCAAACAACTTAAGATTCCCCTCAAGAAGTCCGGACCAACCTACACTGTGATCGAGTTGTCTGGGCAAAACATTACCGTTCCAGTCTCTAATATTCTTTTTCTGGAAGATAAGAAGTCCGGAGTGAGATTTGTGATCGACTATCAACCAAGCATGGGCGGCGGCTTGGTACTTACAATTGATGTTTCTGATGATCATGCAGAGAAGGCCTTTTCTCTGATGAAAGAGATTAAGGAATTAGTTCTAAATTCCCCGCACATTAAAGGTCAGGTCTTAGAGATGCATGCCGGTGGCGGATTTGATGTGTTGGATATCGGCGATGCCAACCCTCCGGTGATGGATGATGAGTTAAAAGATAATCTAGAAAAGTATGCGATCAACCTCTTCGACCACGAAGAGGAATTTAAAAAGTACGGATTGCCCGTTAAATCAGCCATAATTCTCGCAGGCCCTCCTGGATGCGGGAAAACCATGATCGAGCGTTGGATGGCCTCTAAGGTCAAAGGGAAGATAACTACCGTTTGGGTTTCAGCTAAGGCCATTTCCAACCCACAAGATGTCGCTGAGGTGTTCGATGTTGCCCGGAAATTATCTCCTGTCCTTCTAATCTTCGAAGACATTGATTTAGTGGCAGGCTCTCGCGAGATGGTTCTCGGTCGTGGTGAAGGCAGCGGAACAGGCTCTATGTGCTTGGGCGAGATGTTAAATCAGCTCGATGGCCTTCAGAGGAACGAATCCATGGTTGTAATTGCCTCTACAAACAGAGTTTCCAGTTTGGATGAAGCGATCATAGACCGCCCTGGTCGCATTGACAGGATTTTTGAGGTTTCTAAGCCATCTTCTTCAGTCGCGGTCGGTATAGCTACAGAATTCATGAGAAAATCTAACATATCAGAGGAAACCTTAACGAGTCTAAGCTTGGAGAGGTTTTTCAGCGATGGTGAGCTAACTGGAGCGCAAGTAGTTGAAGTTATTAAGGGGGCCATCTTTGAAGCAATTCATCGAGACTGCGACCTGAATGACCTCTGTATAAAAGCATCAAAGGACGGGATTGAAAAACAGCGTAAGCTATTTCTGAAAAAAGGTTAAACATGTCTGACGATCATGAGCCAAAGTGCGGCTTTTGCAAGCTTACCTCGGCTAAAGTTAATAAACTCATTAGAGGAGCATCTTCGGATGCTTTTATCTGCGATGCCTGTGTAATGGACTGTGCTGAATTAATTGAAGAACATGCCGCTCTGGATATTCAAGAAAATCGTAAAAAAGGCACCGGAAAGCCTAAACCAAGTGAAATCGTAAAACATTTAGATCAATCCGTAATCAGCCAAGTGGACGCCAAGAAGACCTTGGCTGTGGCTGTTTATAATCACTACAAGAGAATTGGAAAAAACACCGCAGTAGAGATCGGAAAAGCCAACGTCCTTCTTGTTGGACCAACGGGTTCCGGTAAGACTTATTTGGTAGAAACCATTGCAAGATTTTTAGATGTGCCATTCGCTATCGCTGACGCCACCGGAATGACTGAGGCTGGATATGTTGGTGATGATGTTGAGTCTGTTCTGGTTCGTCTCGTTCAAAACGCAGGTGGGGATATCCAAAAGGCAGAGCGGGGTATTATCTATATTGATGAAATCGATAAGATTGCGACCCGTGGTGGCAGCACCAGAGATGTAAGTGGAGAGGGCGTTCAGCAAGGCTTACTTAAGATGCTTGAGGGAAATCTGGTAACAATAAACCTCAACGGCAAAAAGAACGCTCAAGGGCCACAAGAGACGATTGATACAAAAGATATTCTATTCATCTGCGGTGGAGCCTTCTCAGCCCTTACTGATCATGAAAATAATCAACCGAAGGCCCTCGGAATAATTTCGAATAAAGAGGAATTGGCCCTTCAGGCTAAAAAGAAGCTCACTCCGCGTGACTTAATTAAATTCGGGATGATTCCTGAATTCGTAGGTCGATTCCCTTTGCTAGCCCAGCTCAATCCCTTATCTGAAGAAGATATGATTAAAATATTAAAAGACACCAAGAACTCCCTACTTAAGCAGTATCAAGAGCTTTTAAGTCTGGATGGTGTGAATGTTAGTTTTACTGAGGACTTCCTCCTTGAGGTCGCCAAGCGAGCGAAAAGTGAGGGAACTGGAGCACGAGGGCTGCGTGGGATTTTAGAACCTATCATGACGAAGATTATGTACTGGGTGCCAGATTCAGAAAATACAGAGCACGTAGACGTAACCAAAGATATGATTGAGGATGAGGAAAAGAAATGAGCAATATAAAAGACTTGCGCATATCACAGCTAGTTAGGGAATTGGACGCAATAAAGAAGCAAATGTCTGCAATTGACGATGCAGTTAGGAAACTGAATCAGAATGATGAGTACGTTGCACGTTTCTTTACTCTTATCCAAGAAAAGCACAATGGCTTAAAAGATGTTCTGCTTAAGACGATAACAAAAGTCTCTCAGCTTGAATGCGATATTCAAAAAATCACATCAGACGCAGCCCCAAAGGCACCTGACGATCAAAGCTAGTTTGCCACCCGCCCCATAAACGCGCATATCGAAAATAAACTATCTTCAGTTTATTTAGAGTAAGCGCGCCACCACGCTTTTTTGCTAGGCCTCGGCGGATGGTGATAAGATGATCTCGGCGAGAGTCTCGAAGTCCTCAATGCTCTGAGCTTTTGGCAGCTCTGTAAACAGTTCTACAAGTGCCCG
>MWWI01000024.1_pt1 | contig 33380 bp, 51 predicted proteins | sample 1047321 | NCBI WGS metagenome assembly MWWI01 (sample SAMN06349966, study PRJNA376086) | soil metagenome | isolation source: FI-1 sample Antarctic (ecotone) soil | place: Antarctica | reverse complement strand
AAAGGTGGAACCATCGTGAGCGGTATATTGAATGGTGTTAGATAGTGTGATTATGCAGAACAATTCAATATAATACTCCTCCTCAGCGTGTTATGCAGAATGTTTCTGCATAACACGCGTTGGGCGGCTATCAGGTGGGTGACCTAAATTGCTAAGTATTGAGGATTGAACTTATGTCTGGCATGTTCGGTGGGCTGTTAGGTTTAATAAACTTTTTTGGAGGCTTGGTTCTCTTTGTCCTAATAGGGAATAAGGCGTGGGACTCCAGTAGTACAGCTAGACATTTCAGATTAGCTTTCGGTGGTATAGCTGTAGGGCTGGCATCAACTATTGTTTTTGTCATCTACCTTGCACCCGAAGGTGGTGGTGGAACTTTATGTTTGTTTCCACTCATTGTTGTGCTATGCGTCTTTGGATTGGAGATTTTAAGAGAAAAGCTTGGGGGCAATAAGGATTAACTCTCAAGAACATTAACCGATCAATCTAAGCTCAATAGAACAGGTGCTTACGCTCTCTAATGAACCGCGCCGCCCAACAAGCGGTTCGAGCTGACTGTTTGATCGCTCCGCTCTCAACCAGCAGCTCAACCGCAGCGTTCGATGCTTATGTTGTATGTGAAAAGGAGATTCTTATGAAGCGTTGTTTCTTAGCTTCGTTTGTTGCTGCCATCTTGATTGTTGGCGCAATCAATAGTGTTCGTGCTGAAGAAAGCCCAGAGAAAGCCGCGCAGAAAGCTGCCGAATCTTGGATGCCGTTATGGGATGCAGGTAAGCACGCGGAGAGTTATGAATTGTTGGCGCAGCATACGCGAGCCGGTATAAGCAAAAGGCAGTGGTTCGTTTATTGGAGCGTATCTCGTAAACCGCTTGGTTCGTTGAAATCCAGAAAGCTAAAGTTAGCAAAATACATAAAGTCGCTGCCAGGTGTGCCTGACCAAGAAGGTGCGATGCTTCAGTATGAAAGCTCGTTCGAGAACAAAGAGGCTGTGCTCGAAACATTTGGCATGATGCGTGAGAAGGATGGCACATGGAGAGTCGCTAATTACCTTACCAATGTAGAAAGATAAGACAACGTGGTTTCTCCGCACGCCGCATCGAACAAGTCCTTGCAGCCGACGCCTCGATAGCGTACTTTTCATCGTTCTTCCTTGCGGTCAGGTTGGATGCTGTTCGCTCGGCGCGGCTGAAGTCCAGCGTTAGCTTGCTTCGCGCAGCATAGGTTGAGAGAAACAAATGTACTTACACTTTAAGGCGATTTTTAAATCTGCTGCTCTTGTCATCTTTTGTGTCTCGCTGTGTGGTGACGTTTATCCTCAGAGCATTCAATCATCAGAACATCGAGTGTGGACGGACATCAGCGGGGAGGATTGTGAAACAACACAGATGGTTCTTGATTTCGCCGCTGTAGATGCAGGTAAGGACAAGTCCATCATCATTATTGCTCGGCTTGGAAGCAAAGAGAGGTCTCGTCAATTGAATCGCCGTCGGCTAAGTTTGCCGGCTAATTATCTCGTAAAGACACGCGGCTTCTCAGAGAAAAGAATAGTGACGGCAGAGGGTGCGCGAGCGGGTCGGGTCGGGCAAGTTGAGATTTATGTAGGCGGTGAATTACATACCGTCTTAAAGATGAAGCGGAATCAAGATTTTACAACGGGCTGCGTGCCAGCAGGCTAGAAGTCAAAGAAACTCTTTCATCGGAACGCGCAAGCTAACAACGGCATGCACCCGACCGCGAATAGCGCGGCTCTCATCCGCAAGACGCCGTGCCTGATACGTTGTGTGCGCGGCGGGTGATGCCGGGCGTTAGATTCCTTCCGCAATGTCCTGAATCTTGGCTTTAGTCTCCGGCAGCTTGCGGCGTGCTCTGGTTTCCTTCTCGTCAACCTGTAAGGCAATTCCGATGCTTCCATTTTCTTCTATCGCTACGCCGACTTGTCGCACACAGCCACAGTCGCCACATTCAAGTCGGAACTTCTCTCCGTCTTTGACCTCGAAGCCTTCGCCGTTTTCAACTATGTCGTATTTCCTCATGGTTTCTCCTTGCGTGCGCCGGAACCTAACAAGTCACTCGAGCGAACCGCGAGATAGCGTCGCTCTCAGGCGCAAGACTTGTGTGTTTGCCGCGTTGCGTGCGCGGTCGCTCAATTCCAGCGTTGTGCCTCTACTTCTTGGTTAGATTATGAATGCTTCAACAGCGGCAACTGTGCTTGTCGGCATCGTCGGAGTACTGCAAGGCTACTTCCTCCTGTCCGCAGTATTCTTCGGCATCTCGCTGTTTCGACCTTTCGTGACACGGCGTAAGAATATCGAATCTGCTTGGGTGATCTATCTGTGTATCACACTCGGCACCTCGCTAGGCGTGACCGTAGTAATGCTTGTTCCGCCGATCATCATCATAGAAGTTCTCGGCATCAAGTTTTATAACCGGAATGTATGGTCAATTAGCATAATAATCGGCATTGTTTTGTCGTGGTTGCATACAGAAGCCAAAGCAAGCAAAAGAAGGCGCGTTGAATCGTAGCCGAGGCACAACAACTCCTTGCACCGGACGGCGGGGAGCTACCTTGTCATGTAACCTCTTTCGTCGTAGGTTGTCGCTACTCGCCCGCCGCCGGTGAAGTCGGGCGTTATGCTGCTTCTTCCCTCGCACGTTCGATAATGGCAAGCACCTGCTTACCGAGAAATTCTGAGTATGCGGGCGGGATGGCTTGGGTAATCTCATGCTTGAGCATCCAATCTATGCCCATCGCCCTACGCCAATCTGCAACGTAACGGCTGCCCTTTCGCTTCGTGCCATCTTTCTCTCTAATCGCGCCGCCGTTGCCCGCCACCATGCAATACTGCCCATCTTTCACAGTACCTTTGTGCGGGACGTGCGCGGGTTGGCGTAGCAGCAAATTACTCTCAAAGTGTCTGTGTCGAAGTACGCCCAAACCGAACATTGCCCCGCACAATTTAATTGGATCATGGAGCGGCGCTGCGGGTACATTTTCAATCACGTATGGAATACCGCTCATCACTAATCGCCAGCGAATCGCATCTATCAAATCTAAATGCGCCTGCCTGCGCTGGTGTTCATCAATTCGTAGCTTCAGTATTTCAGTAAACCTCTGGCATGGCGGCGAAGCCCAGATAAAATCATAGTTTCGCAAGCCAAAGGTGAGCGCGTCCGCGTGGTGGAACTGGAAGGGGTAATGGGGCTGCGGCTCGATGTCAACACCTTCGACCTCAAAGCCCGCGTTGAATAATCCCATTGACGCGCCGCCTGCCCCGCAAAAGAGGTCGAGCGCGCGTGGCGGAGATGAAGGCGCACCATAACAACCGCTTGCAGGGGACGCGCAATCAGCGTTGATTTTATCTTTCATAGTTTTGTGCGCGCCCCTGAAGCAAACCGTTAGATTGCTTCTTGTTGTGTGAAGGCGCGAAAGCTAGGAGTGGTAAGTTGATGAACTCCAATGAAGAATTAAAACCTGTGACAGTTATGCTGTCTGGGCACAAGCTGCATAAGCTCGAAGAGATTGCTAGCTTGCGTAATACAACCGTGCCGGAGCTTGCTCAGAGCATCATTCAGATATGGCTGCTGAAAGAACATCCACCAAGAACACCCGAAGAATACGAGAGTGAGGCTAAGGATGGCTGGGTAGATTTACGTCGAATATGGAAACGAATCTTCAAACAAATCTGGCGCAACATTGTGTATTCTCTTAAGCGGCTTATTGCAGCAAGATGAAAAGAAATGAATGCTATGCCGCAATCTAACAACGCCATGCAGCCGACCGCGAACAGCGTTGCTCTCATGCGCGAGACGCCCGCAAATCAAAGGTTCGTCGCGGCGGCTGATGGCGGGCGTTAGATTTCTTCGTGTAGTGAGTCTCAAAAGATGGACGACTTGAATTACCATTTCACCTGCACCGCTTCTCCCGTTCAGGCTGAAGGTATGATTGGCGGCAAGCCTCTCTACTTTCGATCTAGGCATGAGCATTGGAATTTCTCTGTGTCCGAAGACCCGAATGTTGATCCAGTGGATATAGATTCATCCGAGCAAGGTTTGGCTCACGGATTCTTCGTCGAAGAGAAGTACGGGAATGAATCTTTCGCCGCCAGTTATATGCCGCTGGATGAGGCAGAGCGGATCATTAAACGTTGTGCCGAAATGTATGTGCGTGCAAAAGCGGGGGGCGAAATCTAACAAGTCCATGAAGCTGACTGCATTCCGCTATCGCTTCATGCAGCAGCTTATGTCCAGCGTTATGCGTCTAGAATTTATTTATGCGTAGAAAAAGACTCAAACATGCGGCTGACATCCTTTGCCAGATGTTCTGTGGATGGCGGCTCAATAATTCTAAGCCAGAGTTGGTTAAACTTGGCTCAGGCATATTGGAGATTGATGCTCTCACTGGAAACTGTTTCTTTGACGGGCAGTCTATACCAGAGCTTTCAATTGCTGTTGAACTGAGAGAATGGCTTAAAGAGGATTTGGCGGCGCATAACATTCCCATCGAAACGTTATCTCATGCGCGACTTAAAGCTGAGCTTTCATTTAGCGAAATTTCATGGAATGATCGGCAGACGAAAGGGGAGTTGTTTTTCTCCGGTAATGGTGGCGCTGTCAAAACACCAACCATGCATCGTTGTGTGATTCAATGTGAGAGCGAGGTGGCGACCGATGAGGCAGTTTACCCCTCAAACTTTGAAGATTTGGAAGAGTGGCCTATCGGGTGGCCCGCCGCATAACAACGGCATGCACCCGACCGCGAATAGCGTTACTTTCATCCGCAAGACTTGAATGCTCGATGCGTTGTGTGCGCGGCGGGTGATGCCGGGCGTTAGGCATCAGCCTCTGTGGTAGCATGATGAAATGAAAGCAGACACCACTTTCATAGATTGGTTCTCCCAGTTGCTGATAAAGCCGAAGTTCACTCTTTGTATTTTGGCTTTAGGAAACTTCCTTGCTATACCCGCCCGCTTTGGCGCTGCCTGTTTCTATAATTGGAAATATGAGTTTTGGTTTGCCTTTCTGTTGCTGATTGCAGCTTCAGCCTTATGGCTTGAAAAGTGGTGGAGCTACATTGGGGCAGCATTTTTATCCGGGGTTATGGTGTATGGCTTCGTTTATGGCACGCTTAAAGTGTTCGATGTCATTGCCAAGAGTCCAGCAGATGCGGAGCTGTGGGGAACGCCTGAAAATTGGTTGAGAGTCATGGCGAATCGTCCCGAAGAACCCGCACAAATTATTCTTGCAGCGTTGATATTCTGCTTTGCCTCATTCTATCTAATTCGTCTAATAGGTGGTCGCAAGCGGCTCGTCATGTTGTGAGCGATGCCTAACAATTCGCTGGAGATGACGGCGCGGGAGCGTGCTTCTCATTCTTGATCTCTTCGGTCAGATTGTGTGCCTCCGCGCGCCTCATCTCAGCTCAAGCGTTAGATTTCTTCTTCTTGGGTATGGCAAATGAAGTTTGAATCCTCAATCCATGTAACGAACTCCTCAGAAAGAATGTTGGTATTCCATCTTGAGCCTTGGGGAGAGCAGATTGAGATGCCCTCCGGTGCAAGGTTCTTGATTACCGCCGAGGCTGAGCAACAAGGTTCCTTTGAACTTGAGCACGGCGAAAATGAGATTGTCGTCTGGGCATGGTCGGGCGCGGTTGCGAAAGTCTTTTGTGATGGGAAGGAAATCGGCGTCATTTCTGGAGTCGAGCGTCTGGCTGTTCCTTCTGTTCCCGAAGGGCAGAGTGTGTCATCCTTTCTGCGCTCAATGTTAGGTAAAGATGGTGAGGTCTAGAGAGCGGCGCAATCTAACAACGGCATGCACCCGACCGCGAATAGCGCGGCCTTCATCCGTCAGCTTGAATGCCTGTTGCGTTGTGTGCGCGGCGGGTGATGCCGAGCGTTAGCTGGCTGTTGAGTGACTATGAAAGAGTTACGAAATGAGTTGCTGCTAAGGCTGGATGACAGGCTTCATCCACTAGGCTTTCGCCTTCGTAAGACGTTGCGCGATTTCCGCAGAGAGGTCAGGGGATGTAGCCAATTCTTACATATCGCGTTCATCAATCATCCGTCTGATTTTGATGTGACCGCCGATGTTGCTGTGCGTCATCATCCTGTTGAAAATATGCTGAACGAGGAAAGGACCTACCTGAAAGAATCTGAAAAGAAATTGACTGCAACCGTCGGGGCAGAACTCGGTAACATTCTAGGAATCGGGCAGCACCGGTGGACGGTCGCTAATGAGCGCGATATTCCTATAGTTGTGGATGGAGTCGTGAATCATTTCGAGAAGGTAGGTTTGCCGTTCCTCGAAAGGTTCACTTCTCTTGAGGAAGTTTTCAGAGTTCTAAGCGTGAATAGAAGTGAAGCCCTGTTAGTCTGTCCGCTCCCTGAGAAACGCGCGCGGCTCAGGGAAATAATCGGGGCGCTCTTAACAAGCAACGCCAGCTAACAACGGCATGCACCCGACCGCGAATAGCGTCGCTTTCATCCGCAAGACTTGAATGCTTGTTTAGTTGGATGCGCGGCGGGTGATGCCGGGCGTTAGACCTCGCTATCCGGCTCCGCCTCAGGAACAAAGGGTGGGAGTAGCGCACCCTCGATAGTCTCAAAGGTGTAATCAATTTGCTTCTGTAACACCTCGTAATCTTCCCTTGAAAGATCATCGGGAATTAAAAGCTGTCCCCAACGTTGATGCTTGAAATAGATTGGAAAACTTATATGCTTCGGCATCGCCTTTCGTTCCTTTCCGCGAGGTCTAACAACGGCTTCGAGCCGACCGCCAATAGCGCGGCTCTCATCCATTAAGTTCGTAGGCGGCGGCTCAAGCCAAGCGTTAGCTTGCCTTTTTAAGTTATGAACGCTGAAGAATACAAAGCAATATGTGTCCGCCCTGATGTGTTCCGACGTAGCGTGCTTGAAGCCACAGAACAAGCATTGTTACAGCAGCATTTATCTTCAGCGTTGTGGTTGCGTGCGGTGCTTGAAAGCGAAGTTCTTCCGAAGCCGGAGTTGCATCGTGGTAGCGAAGAATCAGATTGCTTCATCGTCAAGTTGGACGTAGTTGAAGCTGAAGAAATTGCTGAACATTTGCTTGATGCTGAAGCAGGTGCTGTTGGGCAAAACGGAGAAACGACAGCAGATGCAAGTCGCTTTGCCTCGCTGGTTGATGCTTGGGCAAGGTACATCCGTTTCTGCGATAGAACGGCAAGCTAACAAGTCCATGAAGCTGACTGCATTCCGCTTGCGCTTCATGCAGCAGCTTATGTCCAGCGTTCGGTTGCTTCGTCTTTCTTAAATAGGACAGTGTAATGAAAGTCATAAGTTTCTTACTCGCCGTTGCAATATCCTTCCAGTCCTCAACCTTACAGCTAAGGATAGGCTCTATTGTGCCGAGAGAAGATATTGCTGAGTTCTCTACATCTTCTCTAATCCTGCATAACGGAGACTTGAAGCCTTCGATTATGAAAGTCATTGACAATGTTTCCTATCGAATAGCTTATGATGAAAGAAGCCGCAGAATTGTTCAGATAAGCACCTTTGACGAAGATTTCCAAACAGCAGATGGAGTTCATACAGGCAGCTATGTTGAAGTTCGGAGAGAGCAAATAATTCCAACTGAAAGCTCAGATATTCTTGGTCTGAGGACATCTGACGGATGGCATACGGTTCTTGGAACAGACTTTGAGATTATCGTGGAAAGAAACGGTGTTGATACGCGAGTTCGTTTATGTGAAGATTGGCGAGTGCGTTCAGCAAGGAGAGGAATAAATAGATTGTTTGCGAACACTCGAACAATTATAGTCCGCGTTGAGAGATTTTCCAGAATCAGAGAGTAGCTGGGTATGCCGCAACCGAACAAGTCATTCGAGCGGAGCGCGGGATAGCGTGCTTCTCAAGTTGCGTTGTCCTTGTTTGCTTATGTGCATTCGCCCGCGCCCGCTCAATTCCAGCGTTAGATGCTCGCCTCTATTCGGTAGATTAGACTGCGGAGGAGTCTTATGAACAACCTAAAACCTTTCGTCATTCCGATTGCAATAGCTGTTATCCTCATAATTGTCCCGAGCGCCTTTGCGCAAGAAAGCAGCCAAGCCTCTCGCAAGATCGATGAATTCATCGGTGAGGTGGATCGCGGAGACCTGAAGGCGCGCCTTGATAATTTCGCCATTGAATTACAGAACCAACCCAGTGCTCTGGGGCACGTCATCGTTTACCGTAGCCGCCGTGACCCTCCTAGTATTAGCCAAAGATATGCCCTGTTGGCGAGAGATTACCTGGTCAAGCAGCGTGGCATTGCTCGAAACAGACTAGTGACGGTGGACGGCGGCAGGAGCGGCTGCTTAATGTATGAACTCTGGATTGTCCCTCCGGGCGCTGCCCCACCTGAGCGACGCTTTACATATAAATACCCGTTGGAGAGGCGCACCGGCGTCCGTAGGCGACCTTGAATCGAATGCTTACGCCGCATCTAACAACGGCATGCACCCGACCGCGAATAGCGTTGCTTTCATGCGCGAGACTTGGTTGTAGTCAGGTTGAATGCGCGGCGGCTGATGGCGGGCGTTCGGCTTCTTTCCTTTAACAGCTCTTATTGAAAAAGCATGGCGTTTCTAATCACGGCAATTACGAAAGTAGAGCGGGATGGTTACGACGATATTATTTGGGCAGGCGGGAAAGTGGTTGAGGTAAAGCCTACTCCGATTGCGGCGTTCTGTGATATTGAGACTTTGGTCGGGCGCTCCCGCGGTAAGGGTTCGCTTGTCGCTCATCGATTTAATAAATCCTCATAGGTGGACGCATCCCGAACCACAAACTGAGGGCGACGGCGAGCACAAGATCGTCATGCGTTCCTTCGCGCCACGCGCCGTAACTGTCGTGCGCGGTGTCTATGCTTATCTTGACTTGGAAGTTCTCCAACTCGCGCACGAGCGTTGTCGCTTCCGGCAATTCCGGTGCGACCTTGAGGCGTCCTCCCTGTAGCAAGACCTTGACGAGGCTCACCAATTCGCGTTTCGGTATGCGCCATGAACCGCTGTCAACGTTCACGGTGTCACCGCCTGTGATAACAACTCGCCGTAGCTTTGCTGGCAGCCGCTCGCGTTGAAACAAGTCAGTGACCGGCGCGCCGACTCCGGTAGCATCAACGACTAACTCAGGCTGTCGAACCTCTCCGATGAGTGAGTTGTAACGTGGCTGACGGTCGCCGAGTAGCGCATCCGTGCGCCGTGCGGTCTCAGCTACGTCGGCGACGATTGCGGGGTAACTCGTGCCGAGTTGCCACCTTTGCAGGTGTCGCACCTGAAAGTTATACGCGGGATGTGCGCCGTGCCGCTCCGTGATGGCGAGCGCGGTGTAGTCTTTTGATTGCCCTAAGTCTAAGCCCAGAAAATAGTCAACCTGCGGAGTTGCGGGAGAGCGCGGGCGTGTCGCTTTGCGTGTCGTCGCTATAAACATTTTCTTTACCCAAACAACGGTTTTACTTGCGGATCATCAAGGGCGCGCTGAATATCGTCATAACTGAAAACCTGATCTAGCGTCTCGACGAACTCGCACATATATTCTTGGCGATACCACCAGTCACCAATGCGCTGTCTTTCCGCTTCCAACCACTCGGAAGAGATGCGCGGGCACTCCCTTGCCGTGATCTTCACCCTCTGCCATTCGTCGCCGCCTTCCGTCCACTCCGTGTGAAAGAAGCCGCGCTTGCCGGCGGGCGTCGTCAACAACACGATGCGCCCGCCTGATACCGCAAGCATCGGACGAACGGCTTGGTACAACTCATCGGAGACGCGCGACGCTTCGTCGATGATGAGCAGGTCAACGCCACTGAAGCCCCGGATAGTTGCTTCCTTGCCCGGAAGCGCGACGATCCGCGCATCGTTTGAGAAGTGCATCCTCAGTGCCGATTCTTCGCGCGCCTGCACGATCTCGCCGGTGAGCGCGCCGTAAGCCTGCTTAACCTTCAGGAAAAGTTCTTGGCTTTGGCGAAGGGAAGGCGAGAGCAGCAACACAAGCGCGCCCGGGCGGTGTAAGGCTTCGTGTAAGGCGAGCAACGACGTAACCGTTGACTTGCCAGCTTGACGCGAACACAGAAGCGCGACTTGCCGCTCCGTGCTCCGTAGTACATCCGCCTGCCATGCGTCCGGGTTGATACCGACACGACGCGCCAAAGCTACGGCGTCGCTTCGTTCCGCCTCTCGCTGTCGGGCGAGAAGGTTACGCGCCGCTTGGATCAGTAGCGGATTGCTCGATGAGTCGCTGTGCTTCTCGTAATACATCTTGCTCGTTTAGTCCGTGCGCCTGCGCCATCTGTCGCCAGTCCGACACGCTCATATCAACGTCAATAGCTTGCTTCGGTTTGCCTTCCGTGCGGTCAGCGATCTCACGGGCTGCCGCTACGTCGCCACCCGCTGCTGCCAGACACATACGCTCGGCGATTACTTCCGCGAACGTGCGCTTTTTTTTGTCACTCAGATCAATCTGCGCAAGCTGTCGCCGGAACGCTTCCGAGAGCGTGATTGACTTCGGACGCCCTGCCGGGTTGCCGCTCACGCCTTTCGGGAACGGTTTGAGGTTGGCAAGGCGGCGCTTACGCCCCTCTGTGATTGTTCGTTGTTTTTCAGTGGCTTGCTTTATCGTCATTGCTCCACGCTTAAAACGAATACTCGCCCGTCGCGCGAAGCGTCTGCTTAGTCGCCTCGCCCGCTTGACGCTCTAAATCTTGAACGGCGTTCGGGCGGAGACGCGCCGTCCAAGTTGCTTCAAAGTCGGCGGGTGTCTTGTCGGGATGCGCTGCCAGCCAAGCGTTTTTTGCGCGCGTCTTTTCCGGTTCAAGCTGCCGGTCAACTTCAGCTTCACTCTTAGCGCGCTCCGCTGCTCGCTTGGCTTCGAGCGTGGCAAGGTAAGCCTTGCGCGTCTCGGCATTCCGGCGGTCGCGTTCCTCTTGCGCTTCCCGTTCCTCTCGTTCGGCGGCTTCGCGTGTCGCACGCTGCGCCGCGATAACCTGTTCCGCCGTCATCCTTTTGGTTCGTTCGTAAACTGACATTTGATATTCCCTTTCGTTTAGAGCGACTGCACAGCTTCACGTTGCTGTTGACGCTCACGCTCTTGCTGTTGCCGTCGCTCTGTCGCCGCGCGTGAAGCCTCTTTTTGTCGCTCGCGGTCGCTGTGGTTCGCGTCAATCTGCAAGGCAAGATACACAGCCGCGCCGAAGGGTTCGACACTTGGCAGTTGCAACTCATCGCGCCGGAAGTTAGCGCGAGTCACGTCCGAACCACTCGTTTGGCTGGAGATGACTTCCGCTTCGGATCGGAGAGCCAACCATCGGGCGAACCGTTCCTTGTAATCGGCGACGGCGCGCACCAACACGGCGTTGCCAGCCTCGACAATTGATTGCAATTCGGCTTGGAGTGCGAACCGTTCGGCGCTGATCTCTGCCGTGCGCGCAAGGTCTGCCGCTCGCTGTTCATCCTTCCGTGCTGATGCCAAGTCCTCACGCCTCGCCTCGATGCGCTCATCGAGCGCCGTCACCGCTTCGCTTAGTGCGGAGTATTCCGCTTGCGCTGCGGTGATTTGCTTCGCGCCCGTCGCGCCGGTGATGAGACCTTCGCGCGCTTCCGATAGTTTCAAGCGCGCCGCTTCCGTGTCGGTGCTGAGTGATTCGCGTCGCGCTTCGAGTTGTTCGAGTTCGGTGCTAATCGTTTCGCTTTTTTCCTTCATCGGTAAGTCTCCCCCTGACTGCGCATCATCTCGTCAAATTGCCGTCGGCGTTCCGCCTCGGCTTCGTCGCGTTCGCGTTCATCGCGGCGTGCGCGGTCGAAGATGTTTTCGCTCTGCTGCGGTTGTGGTTTGTCGTTCGTGCTCATCGTTCTATTTTCCTTTCGTTATCGGTCGCCTCATGCGGCGAGTTGTTCGTATGCGGCGATGATCGTCTGCATCGCTTGCGTGTCGCCGCCCGGCTTGTCGGGGTGCAGTTTCACCGCCAATGCCCGGTACGCCGCTTTGACCACTTCTGGCGGCGCGGTCGGTAGCAGGTGCAGCGTGGCGAAGGCGTCCGGCGTGCGTGTTGGCTCTTGCTCACTCTCCGCTTCCGTCCACTCAGCCTCGACGCCGTGCGTCACGTGCATGTAGCCAAGCCATCTGTCGAGTTGCGTGCGCGCCGCGTCGGCAACGAACCACATCTTTGTGTCCGGTTCATATTCACGAAGATTCGGCGAGACGGTGCGCTTCAAGCTGGCGATGGCGTCGCCGAAGTTGTCGCGCGTCAGTCGCTTCATCGTGAGGTGGAAGCCTTCGGGCGTGATCGTGATGTGGATTGTGGGTGTCACTGCACAGCCTCGCTTCTGTTTGGATATAACGCTCGCCAAGTTTTGCAGTAAGTTTCATCGTCAATGCTCGCCGGAATGCGTGATATTTCGCCTTCGTCGTCAAACTCGATTCCAAGTGCTTCGGCTGCTCGGATCGCCACGCCTTCGGAGAACTGACACCCTTCCCATGCTATCGCCTCGGCTTCGTCCATCAAGTAAACCGATTCAACAAGGTCGCTCTTATGGTCGCGGACAAAACCGACAAGTTCGGGTGTCAGCACTCCCTCCGGCGCATCCAGTTCAAGGTTGCGCGCATCGGCAGTGAGCCGAACCATCACGCCCAACTCTTTCAGGTGGTAAGACAGCGCACCAACCGGCGTCATACAACCATCCTTTGACGTGCGCCCTGCGGTGAGGTTTGCGGCTGCGCTGCAAGCCACGACACGGCAGAGTCAACCGTATTCTCGATGTAGTTATCGTGTCGCCCTTGCGCTTTCAGGCTCACGCGCCGCAGTTCATCGGCAACCATGTGTTTCGGAAAGCCTTTGCGAAGAGCAGCGCAGCACCAAGCGATTTCCGCGCTTGACCTGTCGGGGCGGTTTTCGGAACCGAGCCACTTACGGCTCAGGTATTCATTGAAATCAGGGAAGTGGTCGGGAAGGCTTGAAGACGTAAAATGCGGCGGCGGTGCTTTAGCGGTCGGTTTTTCTACTGGAGCGAGCAGCCCCGCGCGTTCTAATTCCTCTGGCGTGACGATGCGCCCGAGCGCCCGATAGACAAGTCGCACGCGGGGATATTGTCCCAAAGTCGCTTTGTGTTTTTCCTTTGCGTTCAGCGCGCCGGGAAGTCGAACAGAATTAAATGCGCCGCCGTTCGCACCCGTGTCTTTAAGTGGGCGCAGAAGCCGATCACGTACCTCTTTTCGCTTCTCTTCTCCGATGTCCGGCGGAAGCGCGATCCACGGTTGATAGCTTCCCGGTGAAGTTTCAATAACTGCAAAAGCGAACGGTTGAAGCAGGGCAAGCACCGCCGCGTTGCCATCATCAACCTGAATCAACGCGCCGTCTCGTGGGCGCAAACAAACGCTCTCCGATTGTCTTTCGCTCCGCTCGATGTAACGGCGCACGTTTGCGAGAAGTCCGGCTGCATCTCTGTCCTCACTGGCGACACATCGGGCATCATCATCAACGGGTTTGGCGCTCAAATAGACCACTTTGAACCGGGTCGCGCCGACACTTTGGAACGCTTCGACGGTCGCCGTCGCCTGCGCCTCTGGAGAGGCGAGTTGATGCGCATCGTCGCCAGTTCGACTTTGCGTTTTTCCTAACAAATTCGCGGTTTCAGTGTTATTTAGATAGGGCGCTGGCGTCCTATCTAAATCGCTCTCCGGCGACGCGGAAACAGGCTCGTTTTTGCCCGTGTCCGCATTAACTGTCACAGGGGGGAGAGAGGTGAATACGGCGCGGGCGGTTTCATTCTTCAGTGGCGCGGGGTGGGGCGCGCCCGTCCATTCGGTTTCGATGAAAGCCTGTAACTCCGCACGCTTCGCTATTGCTTCGTCTTCGGACAATCCCTGCTCGCGCGCGGTCGCGAGAGCTTCGCGCACGCATTTCTTGAAATTGCTTTTGATTATCTTCCACGGGTCGCTCTCTTTGCTCTGCTTAGGCTTGGCAACTGGCGGCGTCGGGTCGGTGTCTCCGGGCGTCCATTCCGGCGCGTAAAGCGGAACGGTCGCGCGGAAGTGGGCTAAGGCTTCGTCGGCGGCGCGGTTGTAACGGTTGACGGGTTCGCCTCGCAGCTCCGCTGCACGGCGCGCGGTATGTGCGAGCAGGTCGGTCAGATTATCGGTAAAGTGTCCCGCCTTCTTCTTTCGGTCTGCTGCTTCGCCTTTCTCGTGGACGAAAAAGCCTAGATGTAGGTGTCGCTGCACACGATGGATTTTTGTCCATCGTCGGCGCGCCGTTCGACCTAAAGTATCAATATGCCGCTTGCGTTCTTCTTCGGTGAGGTCGTAGGGCAGCGTCGCGCGTTTGAAGAAGAGTTCCAGCATGTACATGCCGCACTTAAAGCGTCGAGCTTTAGAGCATGGGGCATTACTTCGTTCGGCTTCAAATTCCGTGCGCTGCGCCGCATCAATCAGCGTCAGATAAAGCCGCATGACTTGATCGGCGTCGAGGTCTAATTCATTGCACGCTTTGATAATCCCGGCGCGCCTCATCACTGCGTTGAAGGCGGCGGCAAAAGCACTCGCCTTCTTTCTCGCGGCGACTGTTTGAGCGTCGGCGGCGTAAATTTCCGTGAATGTTCGCTCATCGTAAGGGATAACTTCCGGCGGCAGATCATCGAGCGGCATTGTGCTCGGGACGAGCTGAAAAGTTTGCAGGTTTCTCTGAGGTGAGTTAGTATCTTTCAAGTCTAGTTCCGATCTCCGTCTTGTGGCGGTTCAAAGAAACCCCGCTGAACTTTTCGTCGAGTGAGCGGGGTTTCGTGCGCTTGGGCGTCAGGCAGCGCGTGCCGCTACAGTTCTCTTGGCGACGTAGCCGTGCAGCGCAGTCACGCTAACTCTCCACACGCCCCGCCCGAAGCCGACTCGCGTAGCTGGGAGTTCTCCCAGACGAGCCATCGCTTTAACTTGCGAGTAAGACAGACCTAAGCGTGCGGCTACTTCTTTGAGCGTCAACATCTTCTCTGCTTCATCAGTCATGCCTATCAGCCTCCTCCTTCAGCGCAAAAAAAAATCCCGCTCAGTTGAGTGGTGAGACTCAACTGAGCGGGATGGAACAGTCCTGTTGCTGTACGTGACCCGTAGGTTACTCGATTGTCAGTGCGACGGTCGGCGGGAGATGTTCCCGGCTCGCGTAAATTATAAATCAAGTTCGGCGAACTTGGGAAGGGTCTTTCTCTCTCGCTCATGCTGATCGCTCCAAGGTGTGCCCCTCGCCTACCATTGCGGTGCGGCGCTTCATGGGGTGTATGGCAGATGCGGCGCTTCATGGGGGATTCATTTCTCCACGTCCCTTACGCCTTGCTCTGAGCTGCGCTCGCCGCTAACATGCATGAAGGGCTACAGCACGCCCGCCGCATCGCGAGACGCGGTGAGCTGTTATTTGGGCTGTGGACTAATCAGGAGCGACCGGGAAGCCGCCAAGCTATTCCCCGGTCGCTCTTTCCGTCTCTTGCGTCAATCTTCTCTTCTTTCGTTCATCATTCCTCCCAACAATTCGGACTTTACGATAAGCCGCTCTCGGTTACGAGTGATATTCAAGATCATCTTGAACATCACTCAAAATTGATGGAGGTTCAAGATGATCTTGAACCTCCACCGGCTACTCTTTCTTGGCGAGCCTTCGTCAAAACATCCCGCCGCAGGTACTCGATTGAGGCGTCTTTAAAGTCCATCGCGGCGTACTCCAAAGCAATTTCACTCGGCTTATTCCCCCGAAGCCGCAGCTTTGCTTTTATCTCTTCCGGTAGCCCGGAATCTTTCTCTTTGATTCTTTTAAGCGTCTCTTCATAGAGAGTTAGAAGGTCTTGCCTACGCTCTTTCGTCCAGTATGTTTTACGTTCCCCGCCCCATGTTCCTTTCTCTGGTTGCTCCGATTGCAGGTTGCCGCTTCCAAGTTTCAGACTCCAAGCTTCGGTAAGGTTGGAACTGCGAGTACGACTAAGACACTTACTACAGTAAAACGGCTGTGTGTCTATGTTGTACTTATCAACTCTCCTCTGCTCCAACCCACCACACGTAGAGTTGTTCGGGCAGCCAACCCAAGCTTTATTGCCATCGTGCGGTGATTTGTCAAAGTATATAGTGGCACCCAAAGCATTTTTATACGTACCTTTGAGAGTTCTGCGGTAAGGAAGTTTTACACAAGGCGAGCACAGCCCCCTCCAGACGCGTCCTCCCTTCCAAGAGCGCAAGACAGACTGTTTACGGACAAAGCTGTTATGACCGCATAAGTGGCAGGTTATAAGTATCCACACTTTAATGCGAACTGGATTACGCCAATCCCAATGGATAACAGCCCCTGAACTATGCACCTCATCCCCACGCCAGAGTAAGGGATCGCGGAGTTTAATAGCTTTGCTTCTTACCTCGACACATTTCGGACAAGTACAACTTTCCGGCAAAGCGGGCATTCCTACGATCTCGTCAGTTCGATCCTTTGCGGTTTCTGTCTTACTCATAAGCTTCACAGTCCCTTCTCTGTGACACCCTGAAGTGGTTCGCCCGCCCCGCCATGTCAGGGTTCACAGCTTGAACTCGCGTTAGCTAAGACGCGAGTCGGACGGGCGAATGTTGTTGATTATAGAACCTCAACTCGATTGTGCGAGCAGGCGAAGCGCACGCTTGAATCACACGCCTCGCCCTCCGCCATTAGCCGCCTCAAGTGCGGCGTTCCTCCGACTCGCGGGTGAAGCGTTCAAGCGCAGGTCTGAGCATCGGGAGCACGTCGAGCGTCAATCCTTGGTCGTGCGCGGCTTCGGCGATAGCAGGTAGCGCCGAGAGCAACACGTCAGGCGTCGCGAGCGTAACGCCGACGCGGGCGGCGAGTTCTGCGATCTGCTTCTCAATCAACTCGCGTGCGTCCGATGGAACCGTTTCGTCTTCCATCACGCCAGCCAATTGACTGGCAAGTGAGCGAGCGCCATGGAAGTGTGCGTTGAACCGCGCTTCATCGCGTTCGATCTCGTCAATTTCATCGCAGATTTCGGCGGCGACTGCGTAGAGACGGCGCACACGGTCGGGCGTCCAAACCCTTCCATGTTCGAGTGCGCGGCGCAGAGTGTCGCAATAGCGGTGGTAGGCATCAGCGTGCTCCGGGTGCTCGAAGTCTTCGCAAATGGCGGCGATCCGTTCGGCTTCCCGCTCGTGTGGTGTAAGCGGGTCGGTTGTTTCCGGCGCGGAACCTTTGCCGCGTGTGTTCGTGTGGGTCGTCTGCATTAGGCTGTCATCCTTTCATTCGTGTGGGTGTCGAGTTCAACCGCCAAGCGCCCCAATTCGCTCTGTGCGGCGACGAGAGCGTGTGAAATCTCTCGAAGGGTGTCGAAGCTCGCCTCGCCATTGTCGGCGCACTGGAGCGCGAGCCTGACGCGGCGGCGGGCATTCTCTAACCGGTCAGAAGCGGTCGGCGGGCGTGTCGCCGGTGGCTGTGTCGTGATAGGCTGAAGTCGTTGCATAGCATGGTTTCCTTTCGGGGACTGTGAAGAGAGGCGCGGGCGGTGTATCAGACCGCCCGCGCCCTTCGTGTTTTAGAAGTTCAGTTGTGCGCGTTCGCTGGCAAGCTGGATGTGAGCACCGACGGCAGCCGCGACGTGATAGCAGCCTTGACCACGTTCGCCCGCCTTGCACGTGCAGTGTGCGAAGCGTTTGCCGTCTCTCTTCATGCAGACGACGTTGTAGCGAGCGCCGGTCTGCTTATTGGTCACATCGTAGCTGCCGAAGCGGTTGATGCGAACGCGGGGTTTGACGGTGCGCGCTTTGTTGATTGCCTTTTCGAGTGTCGCGGCTGTGGTGAGTTGAATCATCGTCGGTGTCTCCGTGAAAGTGAATTGCTAACGTGAGAGAACTATACGCTGCACGAATAGTTAAGTCAAGCAAATTATACGCTTGCCGTACATTTATTTTTAGGGTATAAGCATTGGTATGGGGGAAGTAAAAATGCTAACAACGCCGGAGGTTGCGGAGCGGTTGAACGTAAGCGTTCGCCGCGTACAGGCTTTGATTGAAGCCGGGCGACTGCCTTCGCAGCAGTACGGGCGCGATCACTTGGTTAAAGAAACGGACTTGAAGCTCGTAGAGGATCGTCGCCCCGGCAGACCGCCGAAGCCAAAGGTTGCAGCGACGAACGGGCAAGCTACACCGACGAAGAAGCGCGCGGCGAAGAAGGCTAATAAACGGTGAGTAAGTATGCAGTTTATGACGCATCACGAATTTATCACCCGATGCGGGATGAGAAGCATACTTGCTGCGGGGTACGTGTTTTCGGGTCGCACGCTGACGACGATTACCGAGAGGATCAATCCCCGTCGAGGATCGTGGACAGCATTCCTGATGGACTACGACTCTGCCCGCATTGTGCAGACGAAAGCAGTGTGAAGAAAGGCGATACTCAAGTGAAAAACAACAACGACTCACAACAACAATCGCCCTTGATGGTGGAAGACAAGGCAACAGAGAAACTAAAGAAGCGTGCTCAAGATGCAGGGTTGATTGTCAACGCTGGCGTCGGCAAAGCACCTAAGCCGACGCCAGCGACGAAGCGCACGGCGAAGAAGGGCGGGAAGAAATGAAGAAAGAAAACACCAAGCAGTCAGCGCCGTTATCGGCACGGATGGTTGAAGACGAAACGGCGGAGCGGGTGAAGAGACGCCTCAGAGACGCAGGGCTGATCGTCAACGCCGGTTTAGGTAAGGCAGTTAAGCCAACGAGTGAGAAGAAGGACGATAAGCGGTGACTGAGAAAGAGTCCCTACAGAGCGCCGCAGACGAAGCGCGCAAAGCGGCACGCGCGGCGCGAGAGGCGGCGAGTATCTTGGACGATTACGCCAAATACCTCGTGCAGCCTGCTTACAGTGTCAAAGCAACTGCAATGCACGCGACCGCGACCCACAAGTTGAAAGCAGCCAATCAAGCTCTGGCGGCGAGCGACGGGTTGATGAAGGGCACGCGCGGCGATGCGACGGCGAAGAAGGGCGGTAAGAAGTGACGGAGAAAGAAGATTATTACCGCTGGCTCGTTGAGAACTCGTCGGACATCATCTCTGTTTTCAAGATGGACGGAACGATTCTTTACAGAAGCCCCGCCGTCGAACGTCTGCTCGGTTACTCGCCGGACGAGCTGGTTAGTAGAAATGAGTTTGAGTTCATACACCCTGATGACCATCGCAGAGTTATCGCCGCGCTCGACGACGTATCAGATCACCGAGAAACAGGCACAGTTATTGATTACCGCGTCCTTCACAAGGATGGTTCGTGGCGCTATCTCGAATCCGTTGGTCAGACAGTTGTAGATGAATCGGGTGATGTGGTGTGTATCGTCAACTCGCGTGACATCACGGGACGGAAGATGGCAGAGATGGATCGCGACGGGTACGTGACTAAGTTACGCGAGCGCCTTTCAACTCAGAGAGTTGAAGATCGCTAACACCGGGTTTCCTGCTGACACGAGCAGCACAGCACGTAAGCCGACGAGTAAGAAGAAAGACGACAAGAAGTGAGCAACCAAGTGGAAGCAAGGGAACAGCCACTTCAGAAACGCAGGATTGAAATCTTCAGCGCCGGGTGCTCCTTATGCGAGAACGCGATTAGCCTCGTGCATAAGACAGCCGGTCCGTCTTACGAAGTCGAGGTCTTAGACATGCGCCAGCCTCGCGCACTCGTTCAAGCCGAGCAGTACGGCATCAGGAGCGTCCCGGCGGTGGTGGTCGATGGTGAAATGATCGGCGGCGAGCGGCGTGGTATTGACGAAGCGTTATTGCAAGTCGCATTAGCCACAGCGAGCACACGTAGCGACGGGGCGGCGGAAGAGCGCCGTGAGGTCGCACGCATTCTTACGTCGCTCGAAGCGAGTTGGAAAGGCATTGCGGGTCGCCACACGGCGAGAGTCAGCAATCTCAGCACGGTTGGCTGCTACTTAGAAACTTCACAGCAGGCACTAAACCGTGAAGTGATTGAGGTCGAACTGAAAATGCCGGATGGTGCATGGCTTACCCTGCAAGGACAAGTGATCTATCGCATCCCTGAAGCCGGCTTCGGTGTGTTCTTCACAGATATGGATGAGGAAGCGCGAGAAGTTATCGCCGAGATTATTGACTACTACGATGCCGGTGGAGATGAAGAAAGGTCATAAGTGATGACACAACCGAATACGACAATTGACTCAACAGCAGAACGACGGGAAGCACTCTTACGCGAAGCAGAAAGACAAGGCGTGCGCCCGCTGACATTCGACGAGTTGCTCGGCGTCCGGGAAGCGGATGATTCCAACAAGGAAGACGTTGATGCTCTTCTCGCCCTGCGGCGCGAGCAACGCGAATTTGAACGCGCGAGGGTGCGCCGGTAATGGCAATCGTCGTTGATACGGATGTCGTCTCGTTTCTCTACAAGCACGACACGCGCGCCGACGCATACCGTCCACACCTCGACGGGCATCTGCCGATCATCTCGTTTCAGACGTTAGCTGAATTGGAGCAGTGGACGCTCGTGCGCAATTGGGGAGCGCGACGGCGGCAAGACCTACTCGCTTATTTGCGCCGCTACCTTGTCGAACAATCCAGCCCGGAACTTTGTCGCCGGTGGGCGGAGGCAACCGATAGCGCACGACGCGCGGGACGCCCGATCTTGACCGCCGATGCGTGGGTTGCGGCAACGGCTCTCGCTTACGGCGTGCCGCTCGTCACCAATAACCCGTCAGACTTCACCGGCGTCGCCCGTCTTACCGTCATCACGGAAAAGTGACGCATCATTTCTGAAAACCGCTGATGCTATGTGCTCATTAGAACGGACTGAAGAAGCATGAAAACCATCGTTATCGCCAACCACAAAGGCGGGTGTGCGAAGACCACGACGGCGCTCAATCTCGCCGTCACTCTCGCCAACACCGGCGCGCGTGTGCTCGCCGTTGACCTCGATCCACAAGGCAACCTGTCAGCCGCGCTCGGCGCTGATCTGCAAGAACTGGAAGAGACGCATCACACAGCGCACCGCCTCATGCTCGACGAGCGCGGCGACTACTCGCAGTATCTGATCGAATCGCGTCCGCGTCTTCACCTGCTCCCCGCGTGCCTCGACGCTGACGCCGAAGCATTGCTCGACGGGCAAGCCGTGTCGCGTGAGCTACTACTGAAACAGAAACTCGCAGCGGCGCAACCGTCATTCGATTATTGCGTTGCCGATACGCCCCCTTCCCTTCGCGTGCCGACTCTGAATGCGTTGGCGATGTCCGATGTAACAATCGTACCGATTGAATCGAGCATGTTTGCGCTGCTTGGTCTTTCGCAACTGCTTCGCACCGTCGGCAAGATTCGCAAAGCGCACGCGCCGGAGATGCTCGTGATGGCGCTCTCGACGATGTACACGGCGCGGCAGAACTTAGATAAAGGCATTCGCGCAAAAGTGCTCGACAAGTTCACGGAAGATTTCGTGTTCCAGACCACGATCCCGCGCGCCGTTGCCGTCGGCGAGGCAACGGCGACACTGCAAGCGGTCGTTGATACAGCTCCCGATTCCCCGTCCACGTTCGCATTCCGAAAACTTGTAGCTGAAGTCAAAGAGGTCTTAGGCGATGAAGAAAGCAGACAGGCAGCGACTCGACGCGGCACTCGATAAGGCGCTCGCGCCGCCGCGTCGTCGTCCACAGGCGAACCTTGACGCGCTGCTCGACGAGTACGCTCCGCCTGAGAAGGAGCAAGCTAAACCAATCCTCCACGCTGCTCCGGCAACCATAGTCCCACAGACAACGGTTGTCAGTCAGACACCTGAACCATTGTCTGAGACAACGGTTGTCCCACAGACAACAGTTGCCAGACAGACAACGGTTGATCCCTCGAAATACACCCCGACGCCGAATGACATCTCCGACAAAGTGCTGCCGACGCTTTCAGTTTACGCACAGGTCGTGTTGATGCGTCTCTACCGCTTGTCGCGCGGCATACAGGGAGCGGAGACCTGCAAGGTCGGCTATGACACGCTCGCACGCGCGTGTAATGCCAGTAAATCGCAAGTTATTCGCGCCGTAAAGGAATTGGAAAGCGCAAAGTGGATTGAGCGCGTCGGCAGCGATCTTGCGTCAAGCAACAAGCATCAGCGCGGAACGATCTTCCGGGTGTTGCTTCCTGTTGCTGCTCGAACCATTGCCCGGCAGACAACGGTTGTCCCACAGGATACCGTTGTCTATCAGACACCGGTTGTCAGCCAGACACTCAATAAAGAAACACACATAAAAGAAACACACACAAACACAGAGGGTGTGCGTGCGGGTTCTCGTTTCTCATTAGCAGAATGCCGGAAGTATGCCGAGTCACTGCGCAAGGACGGCATCACGAACCCCGGAGGCTATGCGACGAAGATTCACCGGAGCGGGGAAGCCGACGATCTAATTGCAGCGTTCCTTGAACCTGTCGAATCAGCAAAACTGATTGATGCGAGCCAATGCCCGGATTGTGGCGGGACAGGGTGGTATTACCCTCAAGGAAAAGAGAAGGGCGCGGCGCGCTGCAAACACGAGCGATTAAGGGTTGAGTTATGAACCCGCTGTGCAAAGTTCTGGCTGTAAATGATGAATAAACAGACCTCGCAAGAAAGCCAAGAGTTGTTCCGCCTCGTCGCAGAGAACGTCGAGGACTTCGCCATTTTCGCCATCGACCTTGAAGGCAACATTGCAAGCTGGAGCCCGGGTGTCGAGAAACTTTTGGGTTACACCGAAGCGGAGTTCCTCGGGATGGATGCCTGCGACATCTTCACCCCAGAGGACAACGCGAGAGATGCGTGCGGGCACGAGATGCGCACTGCGCAGGAGCAGGGTCGCGCTGAAGACCAGCGTTGGCATCTGCGTCAGGACGGCTCACGCTTCTGGGCGACCGGTCTAATGATGGCTCTTCGCGATAACACCGGGGAGTTGCGCGGCTTCGCCAAGATCATGCGCGACGAGACGGAACGCAAGCGGGCGGAGGAAGAGCGCGAGCGATTCTTCTCTTTAGCCACCGACCTGCTGACCGTCGCAGGCTTCGATGGTTACTTCCGGTGGGTCAGCCCAGCATGGGAACGAGCACTCGGATGGACGCCCGATGAAATCACCGCGCACCCGTGGCTGCACTTCGTTCACCCGGAGGACTACGAAAGCACCGTCGCCGAAGCTGAGAAGCTCTTAGTCGGGCGGGAGACCGTCTCATTCGAGAACCGCTACCGCCACAAAGACGGGTCGTGGCGCTGGATCAGTTGGAATGTCCGACCCTACAGGCAAGAGCAGTTGCTTTACTGCGCTTCCGCCGACATCACCGAGCGCAAAGAAGCGGAAGAGGCATTACGAGAGAGCGCGGAGCGATTTCGCTTTCTCGCCGAATCAATGCCGCAGAAAATATTCACCGCCAAGCCGAATGGAGATGTTGATTACTTCAATCAGCAATGGACGGAGTTCACCGGACTTTCATTCGAGCAGATCAGGGACTGGGGCTGGACGCAGTTCATCCACCCTGACGACGTGGAGGAGAACGTCCGTCGCTGGCAGCACTCGATTGATACGGGCGAGCCGTTCCATTTCGAGAATCGCTTTCGGCGCGCGGACGGTGAATACCGTTGGCACTTGAGTCGCGCTCATGCCATGCGCGACATGGAGGGCAACGTACTGATGTGGATCGGATCGAACACCGACATTGATGACGTGAAGCGGGTGGAAGATGAGTTGCGTGAAGCCAATCGCCTTAAGGATGAATTCCTTTCAACGCTTTCGCATGAGCTACGGACGCCGCTAACCTCGATCTTAGGATGGACGGGGATGATGCGCAGCGGGCGACTCGACGCAGAGGCTTCTAGGCGCGCTCTCGAAACCATCGAGCGCAACGGACGAGCGCAGTCACAATTGATCGAAGACCTGCTTGACACCTCCCGCATCGTCACCGGCAAACTTCGCCTGAATGTGCGCGCCGTTGATCTCGCAAGCATTATCACAGCGGCGACTGACACAGCGCGCCCAGCGGCGGAAGCCAAGGAGATACGCTTGCAGACTTTGCTTGATCCGTCCGCTGGTCCGATCTCCGGCGACCCAGACCGGTTGCAACAGGTAGTCTGGAATCTCTTGTCGAATGCGATCAAATTCACGCCCAAGAGGGGGCGCGTGCAAGTCCGTTTGGAGCGCGTCAACTCGCACGTCGAGATCGTCGTCTCTGACTCGGGCAAAGGTATTTCCACAGAGTTCTTGCCACACGTCTTCGACCGTTTCCGCCAAGCAGAGCAGACGACGACGAGGTCGCACGGTGGCTTGGGACTAGGACTCTCTATCGTGCGTCAGTTAGTGGAACTGCACGGCGGCAGCGTTCAAGTCGAAAGTGAAGGCAAGGGGCACGGTACGACCTTCACTGTCAGCCTGCCGCTCTTGCCAATGCGCAGGAATGGCGTGCATGACCGACGAGAAAAACGGGTGCATCCCACGGCGAGCACCGGCGCGCCACTTGTCTGCCCACCGGAACTCGACGGGCTTCACGTGCTGGTCGTAGATGATGACCCGGACACGCGCGAGCTACTCGTAGCGGTACTCACGAGTTGCGGAGCGAGGGTGACGCTTGCGGCGTCGGCTGCCGAAGCACTAGAGAGGTTTGAAGGGGAAAGATTCGATGTGCTCCTTTCAGACATCGGGATGCCAGAAGAAGACGGCTTCTCACTGATCACTAAGGTTCGCCAATTATCCGAAGAGAGTAGGAGAAATATACCGGCGGCAGCACTCACGGCTTACGCGCGGGCGGAAGATCGTGTCAAAGCGTTCCGCGCGGGCTTCAATGTGCATGTGCCGAAGCCGGTTGATCCAACAGAACTGGTGGCAGTTGTAGCCAATCTTGCTGGGCGTGTCGGGCGTGGCTAAGCGGCAGAGTCTGGGAACCGGGTGGAGCAGGGAAGGGCGTCGCGAAGTGCAGGCATGAAAAGTTATCTGTCGCTTAGCTTTTATTACTGACCCGTATCTAGCTCTCTTTCTTCTACCGACTGATCCCCATAATCCGAACAGCAGTAGGATTGCAGCTCCTTTATGAGACTTGAGCAGATCATCAAAGGCTCTTCTGTCACCGGGCTAACGGCAAGCAAAGCCGTCACCGTCGTCGCAGTCACATCGGTCGGGGAAGATGCTGTTTCGGTAGTTTATACGGATGATCAGGGACGGCTCGGCGAGCAACTACTATTTAGGCAGGATGAAGCGCGGCTTAGCCTGCAAGAAGAGGGAAGAACGTGGAACTTTGATGGTGATGGCGAAGCCTTCCGCTTAACCGCCGAAGCATTACGCATTAAGCTGGCGCACTTATTCGATCCGCTACTTGCCGTTCATACGTCCGACGTTGAACCCTTGCCGCACCAAATCACCGCCGTTTATGAATCCATGCTGCCGCGGCAGCCTTTACGATACCTGCTCGCTGATGACCCTGGAGCAGGCAAGACAATCATGGCGGGATTGTTGATCCGAGAGTTGATGCTGCGCGGCGACGTTAAGCGATGCTTGGTAATCGCGCCCGGCTCACTCGTTGATCAGTGGCAGGACGAACTCGATCAAAAGTTCGGTGTGATGTTCGACATCTTCACGCGCGAGATGGTGGAAACGAGCGCGACCGGCAATCCGTTCACCGACCCGAAGCGTAATCTGCTCATCTGTCGTCTCGACCAATTGAGCCGCAGCGAAGATTTACAGATCAAGCTAGAACATTCCGAGTGGGATTTAGTGATCTTCGATGAAGCTCACAAACTCTCCGCTTCGTTTCAGGGGAGCGAGGTCAAGCGCACGAAACGCTACCGGCTCGCGGAGTTGATGGGCAACCCGAAAGTCTCGCGCCACATGCTGCTGATGACGGCGACACCGCACAACGGTAAGGAGGAAGACTTCCAGCTTTTCATGGCGCTGTTGGACGCTGACCGGTTCTACGGCAAATTCCGCGACGGCGTGCATCAGGTGGACGTTTCAGATTTGATGCGGCGCATGGTCAAAGAAGATTTATTGCGCTTCGACGGAACGCCGCTGTTCCCCGAACGTCGCGCTTACACGAGCACATATAGACTCTCCGAAGCGGAAGACGCGCTCTACACGGACGTTACCAACTACGTCCGCGAGGAAATGAACCGCGCCGAGAATTTGGATAAGGGACGCAAGGGGACGGTCGGGTTCGCGTTGACGATCTTGCAGCGGCGTCTAGCATCCAGCCCGGAAGCGATATACAGGTCGCTCGAACGCCGTCGTAAAAATCTCGAACGCCGACTCGCCGAAGAGAAAGTCCGAATGCACGGAAGTTCAAACTTATGGACGCAGTCAGGCGTGCCTTCGATGACAGACACTGAGGTTGATGACTTTTTAGACGAAGCACCGGATGCGGAGATTGAAGAACTCGAAGAGCAGCTTGTTGAACAAGCCTCTGCCGCGCGCAACGTCTCGGAACTGCAAGCAGAGATTGAGACGCTGAAGCGGCTCGAAGCCAAAGCATACGATGTGAAGCTCGCGGGCAAGGATCGCAAGTGGGAGGAACTCTCGAATATTCTGCAAGATGAACCGGAGATGCGTGATGCCCTCGGGCACAGGCGCAAGCTGATTATCTTCACAGAACACCGCGACACGCTCAACTACCTCATTGAGCGCATACGCGGCTTGCTCGGGCAGGATGAAGCGGTCGTCACTATCCACGGTGGCATCAAGCGCGAAGAACGCAAGGTGACGCAAGAGCGGTTCACACAAGACAAAGACGTGTTGGTTTTAGTGGCGACCGACGCAGCGGGCGAAGGTATCAACTTGCAACGCGCGAATTTGATGGTCAACTACGATCTGCCGTGGAACCCGAATCGCCTTGAGCAACGCTTCGGACGCATCCACCGCATCGGACAAACCGAGGTTTGTCACCTGTGGAACCTTGTCGCCGAAGAAACGCGCGAGGGCGAAGTTTTCCGCCGCTTGTTCGATAAATTGGAAATCGAACGCGAAGCCTTCGGCGGGCGCGTCTTCGATGTGCTCGGCGAAGTCTTCAACGATACCTCGCTCAAAAGCCTTTTGCTCGAAGCAATCCGCTACGGTGACGACCCGCAGGTTAGGCAACAACTCTACGAGCGCGTCGAAGGCGCACTCGACTCCGACCGCTTGCGGGAAGTAATCGAACGCAATGCTTTAGCGACCGAGCACATGGATACCGGGCACGTCTTCGCCGTCAAAGAGGAGATGGAGAAGTACCAAGCCCGCAAGTTGCAGCCGCACTTCATCCGCGCGTTCTTCATGGAAGCGTTCGGGCGGCAGCGCGGGCAGGTGTATCAACGCGAAAAAGAACGCTACGAACTGACTTATGTGCCGCCCGTGATGCGCGAGCGCGACCGCGTGACAGGCACCGGGCAACCCGTGCTCAAACGCTACGAGCGCATCTGTTTCGACAAAGACAAGATTCGCCAAGATGGGAAGCCGATGGCGTCGCTCGTCTGTCCCGGTCATCCGTTGCTCGACTCGTTGATTGACCTCACGCTCGAACAACACCGCGAATTGCTCAAGCGCGGCGCGATCCTCATCGACCCGTCGGACGCAGGGACTGAGCCGCGTTTGCTATTCATCATTGACCACAGCATTCGTGAAGGCGGCAGCGATGTGACGACAGGACAGCCACGCACGATTTCGCGCCGTATGCACTTCGTGCAACTCGACGCTAAAGGGCAGACGCTGCAAGGCGGGTACGCGCCATACCTAGATTACCGTCCGCCGACCGAAGATGAACTTGATCTTCAGACCGCCCGCGCCCTTCGTGTTTTAGAAGTTCAGTTGTGCGCGTTCGCTGGCAAGCTGGATGTGAGCACCGACGGCAGCCGCGACGTGATAGCAGCCTTGACCACGTTCGCCCGCCTTGCACGTGCAGTGTGCGAAGCGTTTGCCGTCTCTCTTCATGCAGACGACGTTGTAGCGAGCGCCGGTCTGCTTATTGGTCACATCGTAGCTGCCGAAGCGGTTGATGCGAACGCGGGGTTTGACGGTGCGCGCTTTGTTGATTGCCTTTTCGAGTGTCGCGGCTGTGGTGAGTTGAATCATCGTCGGTGTCTCCGTGAAAGTGAATTGCTAACGTAATGCCAATTTAGCACACGCGCTAATTAATTGTCAACACTTATTTACGCCACGCACTAAATTATGTTGATTTATTTTTAGCGCATGTGCTACCCTCCCGTTTATGACGAAGAAAAACACCGAAGAGCTTACCGTGCGCGAAGCCGCCGAGAGGTTAGGCGCGGCTATTCCAACGGTCACGCTTATGTGCCGGGAAGGTCGGTTCCCTAACGCTCGTCAAGATGAGACGCCGCGCGGTCCGATCTGGTACATCCCCGTTTCCGACTTGGCAGGGATTGAGGTGCGAGGACGCGGCAGACCGGCGACCGCTAAGACGGAGCAGCCTGAGACAGAAAACGGGCAAGCGACGAAGCGCGCGGCGAAGAAGGGCGGTAGGAAGTGAACAAGACAGACATAGACGAAGCTATCAAGGTCTTGAACCAGCATCACCATCTCGGCAACAACACATGGCAGCATGACCCGGAAGGTTCGCCTAAGATCGTCTGCTCCGGCTCGGTCGAGAGTACAGAGATAGGAACGATTCCCGACGGGACGGCGATCACGCACCAGGAAGCCTTAACTGCTGCCGAGGAATACACGAAGGGGAAAGGTGGCAAGCGATGAAAGACAAGAACGCACGACAATCACCACCACTCTCGGCACGGATGGTTGAAGACGAAACAGCGGAGCGGGCGAAGAAGCGCCTCCGAGATATGGGACTCATCGTCAACGCTGGTGTCGGCAAGGGCGAGTCCGCTGCTAAATCCGCAACCCTCAAAGCATTCCGGCTAACCTATGAGAACGCACACACGCCGAAGAACGATTGACGTTGGAGAATGAAGTCATGGCATCGAATGCGAAGAAATCAGTAACGAAAAAACCGGCGAGTACCAATAACTTGCACGTCGTTCCGAAGCAGCAGGGTTGGGCGGTGAAGGTCGCCGGAAGCAGTCGCGCGGCTCGCGTCTATGACACGCAGGCGGAAGCTATCGAAGCGGCGAAGAAGGCGGCGAAGGGGCGAGCCGAAGTGATTCTTCATGGGCGCGACGGGCGCGCCCGGCATTCCATCTCTATGTCGCCCGCCGACGAAGCGATGATGCGCGTGTGGAAGAGTATTCACGCTGAGGACTCTGAAAACGAGTCGGATATGAGGAAGGCTGGCTGAGCCGTTCCATGCCGAAGGTCACCTACGACACGAATGTTCTCATTGACTACAAGCCTTCCTACTTCCCAACAGGTTTTTACATGTCGGCGGTCGTCATTCAAGAGATCGCCGCTGGAGCGCGCGACGCGAAGCGTCTCAAGGAGATTGATACCGCGCGCCGCTACCACGAGCGGGAGGGGCGGTTGCTCATCCCCACAGGCGAGGACTGGTGGATTGCCGGGAAGATTCTCAACTCGCTTTATCGTGTCGTGCGGCGGCACGGTCAGGATTCGGAACCGACGCCGGAGCAAATGCGCATCGTGCGCGATGTGCTAATCGCGCGCACGGCGAAGCGCGCAGGCGCAACCGTCGTAACGAAAAACCTCTCGGACTTCGAGCGGATACGGCGATTCTGCGCGGTGCGACTCGTTCACCCGGATGACTTCTTTAGTAGCTAAGGCTCTGAAAACCACTTATGCGATGTGCTTAAGAAGAGCGGATTGAGGTGACATGAAAACCATCGTTATTTCCAACCACAAAGGCGGCGTAGGCAAAACCACTATCGCTCTCAACCTTGCCGTCATCCTTGCGAGCGACGGCGCGCGCGTGCTCGCCGTTGACCTCGACCCGCAAGGCAATCTCTCCGACTCGCTCGGCTGCGATCTGCGCAAACTCGAAGCGACGCGCGCCACGGCGCACCGCCTGATGCTCGACCGCGAAGGTGATTACACTTCTTATCTGCAACGCGCACGCCCGAATCTCGACCTGATCCCAACGTGTCTCGACTACGACGCCGAGAAATTGCTGCAAGGCGAAGCCGTGTCGAGAGAGTTGCTGCTGCGCAAACGACTCACGAAGGCGCGTGACGGCTATGATTTCTGCGTCATAGACACGCCGCCCGCGCTCACCGCCGGGACGCTCAATGCGCTCGCCATGAGCGATATGACCATCATCCCGATTGACACCTCGAAGTACGCGCTGCTCGGACTCACGCACCTATTAAGACTGATCGGAAGTGTCATGGACGAGCACGCGCCGGAGATGGTCATCATGGCGCTCTCGACGATGTTCGTGCCGCGCCAGCGTGTGGATCAGGAAGTGCGCAGTCTCGTGCTTCAACGGTTCAAGGAGTCAAACGTCTTTAAGACCGCGATCCCGCGCGCCACCGGCATCAACCAAGCCGCGATGGGCGGGCATTCGATTTGGGAGACCGACCCGCTGACGCCCGGCGCGGCGGCGTTCTACGAATTCGCTCAAGAGGTAAAGGAGGTGTTGAGTGACGAAGAAGTCGGTGCTGACAAGAGCGATAGAGAGCGCGAAGCAAGCGCTTGAGCCGCCGCCACGCTCAGAACGGAAAACACTTAGCCGCGCGCTTGTCGGTGATTACGCCGACCCGCCGGATGCACCCACCTCCGTTTCAGCCCCTCCACCTCGTGTAGCCCCTACATTAAATGTAGCCCCTCCACCTGACGTAGCCCCTCCACCTGATGTAGCCCCTACGAATGACGAGCAGCCCCTCCTCCAAAACGTAGCCCCTCCACCTGATGTAGCCCCTCCGCATCGTGTAGAGGCTGGCAAATACTTCAACATTCCAAACGACGTGTTTGATGTCATTCTGCCGACCCTCAAGCCGGTAGATCAGCTCGTGTTGTTGCGTCTTTATAGACTATCGAGAGGCTTTCAATCAGCGCGCTGCGTTGTGAGCATCGGGACGCTCGCAAAGCGTTGTTCCATCGGCACTACGGCTGCGAGGAACGCCACATTTGAACTTGAAAGAAGAGGATTTATCAGGCGCATCGGTAGCGACCTTAGTAACTCAAATCAGCACGCACGCGGCGTTGAATTTGAGATGCTCATTCCCTCGGCAGCCTCTACACGTAACGCAGCCCCTACGTCTCGTGTAGCCCCTCCAACTGACGTAGCGCCTACGCACGGTGTAGCCATTAAAGAACACACATTAAAAGACACACACAACACAAGTGATGTGCGTGTGGGTTCAAGATATTCGCTTCAAGAATGCCGGAAGTATGCCGAGTCGTTACGGTCCGACGGCATCACTAACCCCGGAGGCTATGCGACGAAGATTCTCCGCAGTGGGGAAGCCGATGATTTGATTGCAGCATTCTTTGAACCCGTCAAATCAGCAAAAACGATTGACGTGAGTGGGTGCCCGGATTGTCACGGCACGGGGTTTTGGGAACCGGGCGGGGCAGGGAAGGGCGTCGCCAAGTGCAAGCACGAGCGACTGATGAACGCTGAATGATGAAAACCCAATCAACTTTTCGTCTGAGTTTATCGGCGGCATTCGTTCTGTGCTGCACTGCATCACTTGCCGCGCAAGAATGGATACCGCGCGATGTTGATAACGAGCCGCGTGTGTGTCCCAAGTGTAAAAGTCCTTATTGGAACACACCGCGCAAGGCTGATAAGGCGAAGAAGTAGCTATCTATCGCTTACGGTTGATAGACACGATCTTACTGCTGTTTTCATCTATTCGCCTCTTCTCTTTAACAGGCATATCTGGCTTGTCTGCGTGCGCGCCCATGATTTCTTTAAGTAGAGACACAGGCGATGTGTTGTATGCCGCAACCTTCGCCAAGTTAACGGGAACACCATGTAAGACCTCTGCCATCCTCTTGAATGCGCGAGGTTTTTCGGCTTTAAGCTGCAAGTTTTCAGGTTCTACTTTATTCCACCCTTGCTCTCTCATTTGCATGTGCAAATACTTGGCTTGACGCTCCGTGATAATTTCAAGTTTCCTTGCACGGACAATTAACGCAGCAATAGAAACTCCCCAACGCGGCTTTAATTCAGCAAGACTTGTAAGAGTGACGGGCGGAATAATCTCCCTTCGCATTGCATCCTCTGGTAAAAGGAACTCACCCGCAAACTCATAGGCTTCATCTTCAACCTTTTTTAGTCCCTCTGGGAATGAATTGTGCATTACCAAATGCCCTAACTCATGAGCCAAGCTAAACCGCTGCCGATCTCCCGGCTTATTATCACCGACAATGACAACCGGACGGCGGGGTTGGGTATCTGCCCAAACAGAGTAAGCGTCTTGCTCATCAATCGAGTAGGGCAAGGCAAAAACGAATACTCCATTTTTTTCCATCTGGTGAAGCAGGTTACGCACGGGGGTATCCGGCGATAATCCGAGTTCTGCCCTTGTTACCCGTGCGGCTGTGACAGGATTTTCATTGCCAACTTTAGGTACTCTTATTTGAATGGTATTTACTTGCTTCGCCATCTTTTCGGCAATTTCATAAACAAGGCGACCAAGTTGGTGAAACCTATGCTTATCTTCTTTTTTAAGCGTGCTGCGCCTACTGCGAAACAGTAGAGAACCAAGAGGAAATTCGGGCGCTGATTCTTGATAGAAGAAGGGCACGGAAAAGCCGGTTTGAAAAGCGATGGCTTCAATAATCCGATCTGATGGTTGCAGTATTAGTTGTTTGTTGTTGCTCTCCAAGTGCGCGATTGTTGATTGTGTGACATGGACGTTACTAGCGAGTTCTGCTTGTGTGTACCCTTTAATTTCTCTCGCCTGTTTAATCCGATCACCGTTAAGAATTTGATTCATCATCGTTGTCGCCTGCGTCTGTTCCTGTCTTCTCCAACGGCTCTATATCAATATCATCAAGTTCTTCTGGATAATCATCAAACGTAGCTTCTGCAACGATAGTAGTAGCAGCGTGCGGAATTTCGTCGGCAAAGTGCATTTTGCCTGAAACACCATTAGGGCAGCATAGTGACGTTTCTGTTAGAACGTAATTCATATCAACATCCCAAACCACAAACAGTTTTACTAAGTCTGGCGATTCGTACCTTTCCATCTCTTCGAGTGCCATCCCTATTAATCTGGGGAATGGGTCACGTTGCTTGCAAAATTCTTCTAGCGTGCGCGATTGCTTGTTAAGGGGCAGTTCGCCTTCTTCATCCGCCTTACGGATTCTGATTCTATAAGTGCAACCCTGATACTGATAGATAACAAGCAACCCATTTCTGCTGAGTGTGACAAACTGATAACCGATAGCTTTATATTTCGGGTCGTCTAGCAATAGCGAGTTAGTATCAAAAGTTGTGGAAATAAGATGAGGCTCTGAAAATAGAGATAGCGTATCCTTGTTTGAACTTAAACAAAACAACCGTCGGTTAGCAGCCGACAGAAAGAGGATACGCTATGAATGA
>MWWI01000023.1_pt1 | contig 35113 bp, 49 predicted proteins | sample 1047321 | NCBI WGS metagenome assembly MWWI01 (sample SAMN06349966, study PRJNA376086) | soil metagenome | isolation source: FI-1 sample Antarctic (ecotone) soil | place: Antarctica | reverse complement strand
TTTAAAACGCTGTAAAACATTATTAATCAACACAATACAAAGGATATTGAAAAAATATTTCGGGTCGGTGTTTGCAAATGGCTTTGAGGGTTTTTTTGTCTTCATTCATTTTATCTTTCTTTTGAGTTGAAAAGCCACGGATATTCAAACATCCATTTTTTTAGGTTTCTTTTTACTTTACTCTTGTTTGCCTCTGTTTCTTTGTTGTAAAGAATGCCTGCAATTTGCATTAGGGAAAAGCGCTTGTCTAATTTCCTTAAAAGGTTTGCACATACTATTGCATCATGTGGGGCATAGCGTTGTTTTTGTACTCTTTCGTAAGATGTTTCTGCGCTAAAGTGGAAGTACTGAGCCAATTTAATTGCCCTGTGCATTACATCGGAGCTCACAAATTCTTGTGGCTTGTAGTTTACCCACTCTCTCTCTGAATTGTCGAATGTTACATCTGTTAAATGAAGGATGGCTGAGAACCGAAGTGCATATTCTTTTATTTTTCCGAAAATACCAGATTGCAATTCCCTTTGTTTAAGGTCCTCCATTTCATTTATTTTCCTCACATGAGTTCTTACCCATCCATGATATACATCAACAGCCTCACGCGTTAAAATGCACTTCCCTGGTATTTCTTCTGTGGATTCAACTTTTAATTTTTGGTAAAGGGTGCGTAAAACGTTTTCATGTGGGTCGCTTACTTCCTTGGCCATGTCATAGTGTGGATCTATTTCAATGATCTTATTTCTGTCATCTATGGCAAAAAGGAGACGGAAAATGAAACCTGTAGTGTCTCTGTTTTTGCTAAAAAAATTAGGTAATACATCGTACTGAGTGCCGCCAACAATGTTTACAAAAGGTCTTTTATTCACAAACTTTTGCTTTCCGGACCTTACAGCATCATATTGAGTACAGTTCCAGGTGCTAAGCCAAAATTGCTCATCTGTACCATCTTTGTTCCTTGCGGCAGGGTTCATTCCATTTACCCACTCCAAGAGCTCATCAGCAATTTTGCAAAGGCCTTTAGGATTGTCTGGAATAACATAGCGTATAAGCGTTGGTGTTTGAATATCGCGGTACAAAAGTTGAGGCATGTTTTTCCTTGCCATCTGATCCATGGTTATTCCCTGGGTTTCAATATCCCAATTCAGGTTGAATTCATCCTGTATTTTTTTAAGTGGTTCATAAGCCTTGTTTATACTTAGTGATTTTCCGGAGGATGATAAACCAAGCAAACATCCCCATACTGGTAAGAATATCTCATCTTTACCATTGGTTGATACCGTATATGCGGTTCCTATAGCTGTGCTGTAACTGCTAAGTATAGCTAAACCAATATATGAGCGGTGAAGATCATAGGATTGGTTTAATGCGTTGATAAAGGGCTTTGTTTTTGGATGAAATACTTCTAAGGGAAATATATTTTCATTCATCTTCCTGCGCTGTTGTTCCGACTCCAGTTCCTCTTCTGTAAAGGTGGCCAGTCCGTTTTCTTTATTTTTTTGTATGAAGTCTTTGAATGACATATATATTAATTTGAATTAGTTAATTTATTTATAAGATCCATTTGCTCTCTGCTTACCCTGCCTGAGTTTAATAGGCGCTGAAATAGTGAAATCAAATTTTGTAAGCTGTCTTTTTCCTTCTGGGGCAGAGCTGATATGTGTGTCATTTGAATTAATTGTGAAAACACGGCTTTGTAGCTTGATTTTTTTTTGATATTTTCAATTTTCCGTAACACATTTTCTTGAAATTCGATTATAGGTTCCAGTTCCTCCTCTGTAACTCCTATGCTAGACAAATAATCGGTGCTGGAGTTAACAACCTCAAAAACATCGGCCTTGTCTTTTAACATTTGATGTATTTCGTTGAATGCCATCTTTGTAATTTGCCTATTTGGATTAAGTTCAGACAGCAGTTTTTTAAATTGGTCCTCAATATCATGCTGCACAAGTAAAAATGCATATTGCAGCAAATGTGCTGTTGATGCTATTGGTGCCACTAATTCAAACAACTGAAAAGAATAATTTCCACCGTGTTTTTGGTTCATGTAGCCATTTAGTGTTATTAAATCAATGGGCATTGTTGGAAACATTTCTGTTATGGACTGATATATCAATGCATAATCCTCATTAATGCCCCATGAATTAAAATTTCTGACTGTAAGCACATCAGCAACTTCGCAGATAAGGTTTTCCATTATAATGCAGCCAAGAACTGAAGCCTCCAGCTGTTTTCTTATTAGGGGTTGAAGCATTGTTTTTATTGTTTACTTAGCAAATAGGTTGTGGTTTATATATTGTCAAGGAATAATCTGGCAAGCTCTTTTTGTTTTGCTTCTGGGAGTACTTGGAGTGCCAGGTATATATCTGCAGTAATATTATTGCTGTTTTTTATGGCACTTTCCAGTAGTCTTTTGGAGGCTGAGGCATGTGACAATTCCCTTTCTGGCCTGATTAGGTAATACGCACGATCAACATACTGGTTTAAATCAGGCACCTTGATTTTATATACATACTGTTGAAAGGAATTTTCTTTTCCGGATTCAATAATTCCTCGAAAATCCATCCCGTTTATTTCTACAATTACTAATTCTCCTGGCTTGTATATTTCCTGCATTGGGCCTACTGTTTTTTCATCGGTGGTTTGGTTTAGGTTATTCATGGTTATTGGGCTTGGTTTTGGTTTGCGAAATCAATAATCACTTGTAAGTTCTCTACAGATGATTTGTAAGATGTGTTATTCATGGATGGTAAAAGGCTTTGATAAATTGGAAGGCCTTTTATTATTTGGCTGCAAATGGTATGCAGTTCCTTTCCTTGAAGAAGTTTTATGGACTCCGTTGCTTTAAAAAGGCTCTGAATTTTTATCAGATTTTTAGAATTTTTGCCGTTTTCGATAATCAACTTTTTGTGCAGCACCCATTTTTCAAGATGTGCAAGTATCCATTGTTTTTTGTTTAATCGTACCCTGTAATTGGCAAATTCCAAGCTCCCGAAGGTTAAATCAATTTTCTTTTCTTCTCCATTGGTGTTTGTCCATTCCGCTTTTAAAGTGGTTATGCCTGTAATAGGGCTTTCATCAATTGCAATTACTGTGAATGGTTTCATGCTGCAACCTCCTTTTTATTTTGACGGTAAAGAACTTCCGGAATACCGGCTAATTTTACGATGTTTATCACCTCAATATCCTCCGGGTATTCCCTGGCGGTGCTTATTTCCATTTTGCAGCCCTGTGATTTCTGGAAGCCTTCCAGCGTAGCCACAATGTTTGACTCCAGCACTTCCGGCAAACAAATTCTCATGCAGCCTCTATGTAGCTTCCTTTTTGATTTTTCATCGGGGCTTGGATTTTCTAAAAGCCAGGCATCTACAAAGTCCTTGCATATTATATGCGGGTTTATTACATTATAACCAAGGCTTTCTAACTGTATTTGTGCATCGTTAAAGGCTGTAAAATTGCCTCCTTCTATGTCGGTGATGGGACCGCAGATGTAGACTGTTGTTTTCATTATCTTTTTATGGCGTTAAATGTTGCGTGAGACAATGAATAAATTCCAAGGATCAGCAATTCTAATCCTAATGCATTCCAAAAGGAAAGGCGAAGTCCCTCAATGAATAAGCCTGCTGTAAAGTTCCAGGTGTATTGGAATAGTAATGTGAAAAGGAATATTGCTATTTGGGCAAGGGCAAGTAAAAAGATTCTTGCAGACCAGATTTTTAGTGTTTTCATGTTTGGTTGGGTTATTTGGTTAATTTCTTTTTGTTGATTTGCTTTTGGTTTTGCTTGTTATAACTTGCCCTGTAAGCTTCTGGATTCTTTTTTCTCCAGTTTTGCATTTTATGCTTATGACAATAATTTTGGTTGGGTGCATGAACATTCGTGCATTTGGCATTAATGCACAAACCGTTGGCTTTCTTCCTTTTTTGTGGGCCGGTTAAGATGACTTTCATAATTAGATTACTTTAAATTGTTTAGGGGAAATGTTTAGATTAGTGTCCAAATCGAATTCAATTTGAAATTCTTCAAATGCTTTTTCAATTAATGTTAGTTCGTATTTAAAGGCGTTTAATTCGTGGATTTTTGGCGTGTCGGACCGCAGATATGCTACTTCGAGCATTTGGCCTGTTACCGTGGAAAGGCTGTTGTAAATTTGCCTTATGTGATGAAGGGTGAATACTGATCCGTTTGGGAAATGTGATCTTCCTACTGCCAAATTGAAACAATCATCTATTACATTAAAGGATTGCTTTGGCGAAAAGGAGTGTTTTTCGGAAGAGTTAAGGATGAAAAAATAACTCCGGTATATTCCGAATAAATTCGTGTACTTCTGATTTAATATTGTTAAATGAGTTTGCAGAAATTTATTTAGTTTGCCTAAAAACAATTTTGCATCTCTCCTGGATGTGAAATTGAATTTCAATCCTTCACCACAATAAACAGCATAGCCGTTTTTTTCTTCTGTTACTTGATTTTCTGTTATCCTTACCTTTTTCACTTTTCTTTGTTTTGATAGAAAAGCTTTTATCGTGTTTTGGGGTTTTTGTTACAAATTAGCTTTCTACTAATTCGTGCATTTCTTAGCTGAAAAATGCATTTGGGAGGGTTAAAAAACAGGTAATCACCGACTACCTGTTTAACTTACTATTAATTATAGGACAATTATCCTGTAAAAAAAAGCCCCTCCCGGAACCTGTGAACATTTTAAAAGAACTTCTCTTTGTTTGTTTGACAAATTAACTACTACATACAATAGCTTGTATGTAGTGTTTAAATTTAGTTTTTAACTTTTTATTGTTAGTAAGCTGTTTGCGGATAATGACAGCAAGGGTTTTGAAGGGATGATAAAATTACTTTTTTTATCTTATTTTTTTTCTTCCATAAACCAGGACGCGACAAATCCTGTGAATATTCCGAATAAGCCAACGCCTGCGGTCATTAATGTGGCTGCTATAAATCTTCCTTCAGTTGTAACTGGATACTTATCGCCATAACCCACTGTTGTTATGGTTACAAATGACCACCAAATTGCATCTTCTGCAGTTTTGATATTGCTTTCCAATACATCTTCTACCTGTAAAATGGCTATTGAAGAAAACAAAAGTAAAATTACTGCAAGAATTAAGGCACTTGAAAATGTGCCCTTGGTGCGGCTTTGGAATAAATTCTCATATATAATTTTGAATGATTTTAAAGCCCGCAATATTCTCAATAATTTTATTAAACGGAATGCGCGCGCTGCCCTAAATGAATCTAAAAAAGGAATGCTTGCTAAAAGGTCTATCCACCCCCACTTCATATATTGGAGCTTGCTTTCTGCTTTGTAAAAATTGATACTAAATTCTAGCAGGAAGAAACCACAAATAACGGTATCAATAAAAATTAAAGCTCGGTTTACTTCAATGGGAAATTGAATAAAAACACTTAGGATAAGCATTATTATCACGTAAATAGAAAAAAACAGGATAAGTATGTTGAGGAAGGATATTTTTTGAACTTGCATGAAATATCATTTTTAAATAATTTACCAGTTTGAATTATTTTCTTTTTTTACATGCTCTTCAAAAGCTAACACAATATTGTTCAAAGTATACTTTAGGCTCTGTTGTGTTGCTTTACACTTTTCTGGCTTATAATATTTTGGATATTCGGTGTCATTTGGTTGTATTAATTTTAAATCCTTGTGTTCTCCGCTTTCACAAAATACATTTTCAATTAAAATGCGACATCTGTTCTCTTTTAAGTAAAATTTAATTGTATAAGCATATGTATAATATTGTACATTAATTTTGTTGAACTCAATTGGGTGCTTGGTTATTCCTTTAACGATGAGCACTCCTCCTTCTCTGTCATCATTCTGTATAACATTATTGGCTGATTTCCAGTAATCGGCAATGAATTCCTTTGTAGATGAATAAAGGTCGGTTTGTGTTTTATTAACTTCAATTACTTTGTCCCACTTGAAGTTTTCTTGTGAAAAAGCATTCAATGAAGTAACTGCAAAAAAGATAATTATTAAATTTTTCATTTTTATATTTATTTAGTGTTTAAATTCAATATTACGAATAATATTTTAAATGGAGAAAAAATATTATTTAATCGTATTTTGAATTTCAACATTTTTCCTTTCATTCATTCTTTCTTCCAGTTCTGTGGCTGGTATGACTAGCTTCAAATTTTCAACGGCTGATCTTACCATTCTTAATTCATTCACCACTTCTGATAAGGATTGGCCTGAATTATTATTAGAAGCTCCTACTGCTTCGGTTGATCTTACTGATTGCCTGTCCAAGAATCCTCCTTTTTCCATTTTTATTGTGGAGCTGGCACGGCCAAAGTCTACTTGTGAGATTGAGTTTGTATTCATTAGCATATCGGGGGTAATTGCTTTACCCTTATTTGCCAACATCATTTCTATTAATGACCTATTTTGCTCTGTAGTGTCTGTTGGTATTATTGCTTCCCCTTTTTCAACTTTTGCCACCATTTGGCCTGTTACGGGATCATATACTGGCATTCCTCCTGATGGGTGGTTGTGGCTAACTCCATTTTCCAATATAGCACCTGATTTAAATTCAGGGACGGGCTTTGATGCGATTGCAGCAATTTGCAATCCTCCAACTACTCCCGCTGCTATTGCTGAGGGAAAAGGAGGTATTGCAGGTTTTGCCATTGCTGCTGTTACGGCTATGGCTGTATTTATTGCGGCAGAAATAAGGGCTGCGGCTTTTTCCCTTTGAAATTGTTTCTTTTGTGCATCGGCTTGTTTTTTCTTGTAGGCATTATCCATATCCTCTACCCTCTTTCTATAGGTTTCTTCGGATATGGTACCGTCTTTTAATCTTTTATCAAGTGCATTGCGTTTTTCGTCCTGGGCTTTCTTGTATTTTTGAAGTTCCCTATCTTCCAAATTAGATTGAATCTGCATGAAGGAACCTGCTACCTCTTTTGCAAAAGCATAGAAATCCTCCATTTTTTGAGCGGCAACTTCATACTTATTATCATCCAATTCCGCAAGGGCTGCATTCAATAACCTTTGAAGCTCTATTCTTTGCTCTGCTGTAACTCCTTCCAACTCCATTAACATTGTGTAATGTTCAATTATCTTTTCTTTCTGGAGTTCCAAGTCAGTCATTAAGGCCTGCCTTACTTTGTTTGCACCTTCTTCTTTAATTTTAAGAGCTGCAGCGGCATGTTTTTTCTCAACTTCTAATAACTCCTGATTGTGAAGCTTGCTTATTTCTACAATATCCTGCCCTGCTTTTTCGGCTTTTAAGCGCAATGCCTCATATTTTTCATCAACTGCCTGCAGTTCTTTTTCATTTGCGGAAAGTGTTCTTTTCCATGCATCATCTTGCGCTTTATGAAGGGATGTATAATAATCTTCCACTGCTTTTTGTTGTGCTTCAATGGCTTTTAATCGGTCTGCTTCTGCTTTTTCAGCTTCTTTATTATCTTTTATTTCCAACTTTGAACCTCTGTTTTTTATCTGTTGAAGTTTTAATTCAGAAGCTGTCTTTATTTTATAATACTCGGACTCTGCATCAGCTTCTCTTTGCCTTGCGGCTTCATTGGAAGATGATAAAGCGTTTTCTGCTTTTATAAGATCCATTTTTTGCTTTGCTAATCGTAAATTATCTATTGTCATTACAGTTTCTAACTCATTGGCTTTTTTCAATGCTGCTTGTCTTTCAGCAATAGAAAGGTTAAGGTCCTTTGATTTCTCTATTTCAAGCTCTATTTGCCCTTGACGTTGTGCATTTAATACCTGCATTGCTCTTTCCTCATCTCTCATTCTTTGCATTGCCTTGGTAATTTCGTCTTGTTTGTTTGCAACCTCCAAAGCCTCTTCGCCCAATGCCTGCATTTTATCAATAGCATTTTCAACACCGGTATTTAATTGAATTACGCCATTGCCTATTTTCTTAAAATCAAAATCCTTTATTCCTTTAAGTATTACAGCAAATGCAGTGAACCTATTCATCAGGTTTTGCTTTACAAATTCATAGAGATCCGTCATGGCCTGTTTTGGATTTTCAAAGGCTGCAATAAGGTATTTCCCAAGAGCAACAACTTTATCGGCAAGCACTCCTGTAACTGCGCCAATTACATTCATTGTGCGCTCCATTACTTTCATTACAGCATCGTTCTGTTTTAATGCCTGGATTAATCCCATAACTATTCCTGCAAGGGCCAAAAGAGGATTTGCCCATATTGCTTTGCCAAGTGCATTGAAGGATCCCATTAAACCACCAGTAGCTTGCTTGCCTTTTCCCATTGCTGAGTTGGTGGAGTCAATTTCTTTCTGAAGGTTCTTAAATTCGGCTGATGCCGGTGCCAAATCCTTTTGCATGTTCTTCAACTTGGCTGAATGCTGTTGGAGTTGGCGCATGCTCATGGCTGATTTGTCCACTGATTTGGAATATTCAGTCATCTTGCCTTTTACCTGGTCAATTTCTTTTTGCTTGTCCATCCACTCCTTTGAGCCTGCGGTTAAGCCCTGTTGTGATTTGCGGATTTTCTTTAGTTCATTGTCATACTCCGTTAATGCAGTCATTGCATTGGCGTTGTTGATGTAGGTATTTATACGGGTATTTTCTGTACGTTCTGCCATTTGGTAATTTTATTGAATTAATGATCTGGAAGCGTTTACTTGTAGGTCTTGAAAGTGGGTTGCAACTATTTCGGCAAGGCGTGGCATTTCCTGATCAAGCACGCGGTTAAGAAACTCATCAGGAATTGTTTTTCCTGAATTAATTCCGCGGCCACGGCCTACTCCTTTGTGCCTTAATACTGAATATTTGGGCAGTTGGGTTGCCATTACAAAATCGCCTGATTGTGTTTTTTTTATCCGGACCTTGATATTTCTTGAAAAGCCATATTTGGAGGCTGATGATCTTATTTTTGATTCTACTTCTTTGGCAAAATCTGCCAGTAATGATTGTAGTGCGTCTTGTTCCATGAAGCTGTTTTAATTTATGGGTTTATTTTCAGCATTTCTGCTCTGGCGAATTCTACCTTGTCATTTTTGAGTAATAGCTTAATATTTTTAAGAATGAACTCGCTGTAATTAACTGTTACTGTTCGGTTGAATAGGTCATTGTTGATCAGGATTTCTGGCAGGTCGAAGTCTTGGGATATTTCTTCTGCATTTATTAGGGCATTTATCCAGGGCTTATAAAAGGTATTGTAAAGGTAATCCCATGTTAAAGGGGTGTCTCCTAGTTTTGTGCCGTTGAAGCTGTAATTTTGGGATGAGGCGAATGGTATATCTCCTGCACCTACTGCTTGGAAGCCATAGTAATAAAAGAATCTAAGGGGAAATTTATTTTCACCAGTGGCGAATAAATTGGAAGTGCCTTTGCCTTCTATTTGTGGACAAAGTATGACCATAGGTCTATAATACATGAGCATTGGCGCCCACTTTGGTTCTATTTTAATTGAGCCGTTTCCTATTTTGATTGGGAAATGGGCATCTGTTTGTTTGCGCCATGCTACTATATTCAAGGATGGAATAAACATTGATTTGTAAATAGAATTATTGCAATATAAATAGGCAAACTTCCCCAAATGCTCATTTGCTGGAGGGAGCCATGATAAAATAGCTCCTGAAAAAGAGATAGGGCCTTGTGGTATGAAATTTCCTTCTGCCAACTCATCCTCTTCAAAATTAAAATTAAACTCATAACCTTTTTGCTCCTGCAGCTCTATTTGAGGATTGTCAATTGCATAGGGTGTAAGGTCAAAGGGTTGTTTTTTTAAGGTATCTGCTGCATAATCAAGGCTTATTTCTTTTTTTGTGAAGTCCATATCAAACTTAATGTTGGATATGGATCGAACAGCGGAAAGGGCTTCGCCAATAGTCATATCCGGGACATGATTTTTGGGGGATATTGTTTTTGCCAGTATGTTTAAATTGCTTGACTTTTCATCGGTAACTGAAAGATTTGAGGTTACAAGTGCGTTGGCTAGATGATAAGTCATTACCCTTACACGGATATGTACATTTAAATCATTTGGATTGGAAACATATACTCCTTCTAAAATTGCTGTTTCATTTCTGATCTCCAGCTCATCAAGAATCTCAACTGTATTGCTAGTGTATGAATAGGCAACTATTTGGGCTTTTATTAAATGGTTAAATGGATTTGTTACCTGAAGTTCCGCTCTACAGGTATATCTACTGTTAACAAATGCCTGGTAACCAAATAGGGCATTTGTATATGCGCCATCTACATCTGATGTTGAAGTCATAGGAATGTACCACCAGTTGAAATCAGTAAAATATTTCACTGTGGTGTATTCTGCTTTAGCAAATCTTTTTTGGCCTGATCCCGAATCAAGGGCAAAGTTATTGTAAAAGCAAAGTTTCTTAAAATCGGGATGAGTGAAAAATGATCCTTTCCAGGAATAACCTATGTAGGCAAATATTTTTTCCAGCAGCCACATAAGATAGAACTGAGGCACCAAGGAATTTTTATTGTAATTGGTGGTGGTGTTTTTTTCGTATGCACCGGAATAATATCTATTTATATAGGTCCCTGCATCAGGATTTGCATCGCCATAAAAAGCGGTGTTGATTAATACGGGGAAAGAAACAGGGGTTTCTGGCCAGAATTTTTGTGAAGCATCTTTTGCAAATGCCAGTACCTGATCCTGTGAGCTGCCCATTGGAATGTCATCATAAGGTATATCCCTTAAATTGATGCCGAATATTTCGCCTGCAAAACCGCAAACATCAAAGCTGAATGTATAGCCTTTGGAGGATATTCTTCTTAAAACAATGTTTCCAAACAGGAAAGCATTTCCTTTGAAATAGAATGTAACATCGGGATAAAGACGTTTTTTGTCTTTTACTTCTATATGGCGACACAGGTTGAAAAATAGATCGTTTGCGGGTGTCACGGGTGCTGTGCTTCCTGTGGAGTGAGATCCTTTAATAAGTGATTCGTCAAGTCCTGAATTGTTGAAATTGAACTGCACGTTGATGTCCGTAACATCTAGTATTTTATCTCCCTGCCTGAATTCCATGATTTACCAGGTGTATTTTAGATATTTGAATTTTAATTGTATTTGGGTTTCGTCTGAACCTCCAGTTATTGCTGCAGTTGCTGACAAGGTTAAGCTCTCCCCTCTTGTGGGGGTAGATAAATTACTTATTGAGTGCTGTGAAATATATGTGTCAACCTCTGGTACATATCCCGGGTAGCTTATTTCATATCCTGCTCCTGACATGGTTGTAACTTGTTCGACAACTGTAATTGTGGTAACAGCATCACAATAACAACTTTCAAGCACTGTGTATGTGCCTGTATTTACCGCAGTAAAGGAGGCTACGCCAGTTGTATACTCCCCCTGTGTTGGGAAGTTAGGTGCTGTACCTACAAGTAGAACAACTTCATCCCCTGAGATTTCTGTTACTAAATAAGAGCCATCATTTTCGGCAGCACCGGTAACTGTGAGTGAGCTTCCAATTACTATTTTTTCCCAGTCTGGTACATTTGTTTTTATAAAACGCATTAAATTCTCTCCTGAAACAACTGAAACTACATCAAATCCAGTTACAACAACATCAGCAGAAGTTATAGTAACAGAATCTCCTACTTTACTGTTTACATCTGTGGCCACCTTTATTTTGTATTCGGTTTCGGTTGCGGTGAAAGAAGCAACATCATCGGATGTTGATGCCATTACTTTGTCGAAATTCTCACTGATGGTGGTTATTAATTCACCCGCTGAATTTTTTATTTCAATTGGACCACCTGCAATGGCAGCGTTTCCTGCAAAATGTTTGCTTTGGAGGGAAATTAATTGAAGTGATTCGTTTTCTGTAAGGTCAAAGTCTAATAAAAAATCCGTTGCGTTTAATGCTAATAAAGCTGTTCTGGAAATGATGGTTTCATATTCTATAACATCGCCACCTGCTATCAGGCTTCTTAGCTCAATAACTATTTCAGGTATAATTTCTCTGGAATATCCGTTATCAGAGAACTCTTGTAATAATTTTTCTAGTGTTGTCATGTCCTTTAATTTATTTTAAAAAGTTGCTTCGTCCCTTTCGTGCGATACTATGTTTAATTCAGCATCATTCCATCCACCTGTAGGAGGGGTGGTTGTTCCAGATGTTGTTCCTACTGGTCTTACGAATGGATAATTAATGTCTTTATGGGCGTTGAAAATTTCAAAGTTGTGCACCCTGGTGTTTTCGGCTGTGCTGCCCCAATCGTACTTTGCACCTGTTAGGCCAATTGGAAGATACCCGTAATTAGGATGAACTAGCAAAATGTCATCGGATAAAAACAACTCCAGGTATATTTCAAATTCAGCCTTGCTAATTGCTCCAGTGGAAACTTTTTGCCTCTTTTGATAGCTTTCCAATTTCTGGTATATGGTTTTCCTAGTGGTGTCTTGAATATCCTGTGGCTTTATATAATCTTCTTTGTCTACAGGAATAAATGGTTCTCTTTCGCCAAATAAACGTTCGGTGTCGTAGCCTCCAAAACTATTTTTGTAAATAATGTGTAGGTCCAAAAAGTTTTCTTCAATTATTGTGTAGGTTACTGCTGGATGAACTACTGTAATATTGTTAATTATACTGGAAATTGCGCAGGTATATTTTTTTAATGTTTTAGCCGGATTAATAAGATTCCGAATAGTTGAACAATTCTTTACTCCTGTTGACATTATCCAGGTCTCGTTTGTTTCAGCGTTTGCTAAATCATAAATACGGTGATCTGTTGATGTGCCATCTGTATAATAAATAGTTGTTCGCATTTCAATCATTTGTCCTGGTGAGGCAATGAATGTTAAATACTCCGGTTGCTCCTTGGTTATTTTCCGGATTCGTGATTTGTGAGTTAAAAACCTGTTGCTGGTAAATGCATTGTTAACGTCTCTTATTGCAAAAAGGCCTTTTGAATAATCGTCTATTCCTGCCAGTAATGCTCTTTTTACTGGTGAAGTAACAACTTCATGGGGCAATGGATTATTTCCGTAATATTCTGTCAATTTAAAATAGAATCTTTTATTGTGCTCAGTCATTCTCCTGAGCTGCTGACCAACTGTTGGGGTTTTGGTGGAAAGGAAAGCTGCTATTTTATTTAGGTTGAAAACACAAATGCCTGATTCGTTTGGCTTTTCTTCAAACAATGGAAGTGGGGTGTAAATGTTTGATTTGTAAACTTCCTCTAAATACATTTCGCACCAGATGCGGAAATTTGGAGAGTAAGCAGGATCGGCTGCATGGCCGGTAAAACCTTTTGTCCAAAAACCGCCTGCTAAAACTGAATTCCAATTTTCTCCGCCATCGTTATAAATGTTGTACTGCTTGCCAATGTTTTTTGAAGTGAATTTTATCCTTGTTGAATTTGTTTGGAGTAGGGCTTCAAGAATAATGTATTTGTCAATCAAATATTTATTCTGAAGAATGGCTATTAGCGTATTGGCATATTGGGTATATGTCTGGGTTCCTTTCAAAGGCAAATCAAAAGTGCCTGTTGGATTGGTTTTAAAAGTAAATCTGATCAATTGGCCTGATGCTAGAAATTGGAACCAATTACCCTGAACGGGGGGTGCTGTAATGCTTAAAGTATCAGTTGCAAATGTGCCGTTGTTCAGCTTATACATGTTGGACTTTACCTTTAACGGCATTGCGTTTTTTGCGAAGAAATTTGTCGGGGTGGAGAATACTGTTAGGGCCATTGGTTATAGGGTTGTTGGTTTCCATTTATCTTCATCATAGAATGGAGTAAAATTTTCCATTAATGATAAATTCATTCGCCATCCAGAGAAGCCATCGAACACATTCTTTTCTTCAGTGAATGTAAGGCTGTTTAAATCGAAATACTGTATTATTGGGAATGCAGGAAAGCCTGAACGGTCTTCAATCATTTTGGAAATAAAATCGAATATAATATCCAAAGCCTTTTCCATTGACACTTCCTGCCCGTCAAAGTCTTTTACTTGGTGTTGACATACTACCACAAGTGGCAGGCTCCATGTGTTGATTATTGATTCGTGATTGTTGGCAGGCTTGCCCGAAAATGGCGCGGTGTAAATTATTACTCCTTCCACGCGGGAAACATTTTCTGATGCTTCGGCATGGTCTCTGAAAAACTTTGGATTTTGGGCTGTATGTTGAACGGCCAGTAAATCTTCGGAAAGTTTTTTGAAATAGTTTTTTATGGCTACAGGTAATTTCATAATTCAAACTTATCACAGAAGCTGTGCAAAAAAAAGGACAGTTTTATTCATAAGCAGGCTGTTCTGCTTGGTACCTTTTTTCTTCTATATTTTGCAGGTGAGTGAATAGGACATGAACTTTTTGATTTCCAACTTCTGTAATGCTACCGAATTTATTACCTGCTAAATCGTCCTTTAATACATCCGCGTGATGAAGCACGGTGAATGATGCTTTGCTGCCTTTTCCTTTGGTGAAGCATGCAGGGAACATGGATTGGAAATAATTACGCATTCCTGTGTAATTAATGAAAATGGCTGATTTTAAATTAGGATGAATATTGGCAAATCTTTTTAAGTGATGTTCGTAGGTGTCAATGTTGAAAAGGGGTGCAAATTTAAAATCCTTTACCAGGAATCTTTTATTTAGATACATGCAACTAATCATTGCATCAAGATCAGTTATGTTTTGGCTGTCCAAGAACTGTAGGTAATATTCTTCTGTTAGTGAAAACTGGTCGAATGTGAAGTTTTGGAATATGTTTTCGGGGCCGTGGAATTTCTTGAAACGCTTTTTTATTTTCGGGAAAAATGATTTGTGTATGTACAATTCTTTTAACCATTCTATTTCTTCCAGTAGTGGGGCCAGTTCTTCGGGTTCGAACTGGCAAAACTGCCTGGGTTTTAAATTGGATAATATCCATAGTAATTTAATTTCACCTTCAAACCAATCCTTACTCGAATGTAGGATAGTAGCAATATCCTTGAATTGCGTTTGGCTGAGTTGGTCCCAATCTTTCGGGAGTGGCGGGAAGGTGGATATTGGGAGTGTTTTAATCATTGAACTTTGGTAGTTTCCTTTCTGATATAAGGGCAATAAAATAAATAACAAGCCACATAAAAAACACTGCTGCCATAAAGCCTATTCCAACCCACTTCCATTTATTGTCTGCTGTTTGGAGCTTGTCTATATCGGGGCATGTAATTGGTGGACAGGGCACCTGAAAAGGAATTTCTATAGGCCAATAAATTGTGTCTGGTTTTACTGAGCCTGAAAGCTGCCATCCGTTGGGTACCTTTTTTAATTGGATTTTAAGTTTGTCGTTTTCAATGGTAAGGGAATCGGCAAGTTCTGAAAAGGTGCTGTCTATTTGTATGCCTGGAACAATAACAGATATCGTGTCCCTGATGGTGTCGTGCAGGATTATTTGTTCGGTTTTGTAATACTCCGGGTACCTAACGGCAAGAAGCGAAACAGATTCTTTAATGCCGTGTTTTTCTACTTTTCGGATTAGGGCTTTTTCGGTGGAGCATGAAGTGAGCAAGGTCCCTAGTAAGAAGATAAAAAAAAGGAAAAAGACTATTCCTGAAAGGTTGTAGTTTGTTTTAATTTTCATCCGAATGTGATTAATGTTTGTGGATCAACATAGTTTTTGTTTTTGTCTCTCATTCCATAATGCAAATGAGGGCCGCTTGATCTTCCTGTATTGCCTGAATGAGCAACTTCATCGCCTTGCTTTACTATGTCCCCTGCCTTTTTCAAGAATTTATTTAGGTGGCACATGCGGCTTTCGTAACCATTGTCGTGCAGGATTATCATTGTAAGTCCTCCAAACTCCTGATCGTAAGTTTGGAGTATTTTTCCATCAGCTGGCGAAACAACTTTGGCACCTACCACGGCTGCTATATCAACTCCGTTGTGAAAGCGGTCTGGGACTTTAGTAACCGGATGAAGCCTGTTACCATATTTACTTGTTATTCTTCCGGCAAGGGGTTTAATGAATTTCATTTTGTTTGGATTTGAGTTGTTGGTTGTTCAACTTTATGAATAATGCATTTTATTTTTAAATGAATTTCCTGTCTAAGCATTTTCATTACGGCAGATGGTTCAATTTTTTTATCCTGTTTTCTCATGATGTTTTATGATTGATCAAAAGAACAATATGATCTTTAGCACTCTGAACTTCTCTGACAATTGCTTCTGTATTGCTTTTGTCGGCAGTTACAATTCTATCCAAGGTCATTGATAATTCGGAAAGCATCTTTATGTTTTCCCTCTCACTTTGCCTGAATGCTTCATTTAGTTGCTTTACTTCTTCTTCTTTTTTATCCAGCTTGTTATACATAAAGTAAACGAGCAAGGCCAGTACGGCTATTACGGGTGAAAACTTTGCCAAGTCGGTCAGGATTGTGCCGGAAACGTCTATTTGTAGTATATTCATAATTACATCATACCAGCCACGCGGCTGTTGCTTTCGTTAATAAAATAGTTTTCTGTTAAAGGGGTGTAGCTTGTGGAGCTCTCGAAAGTTGGATAATCAGAATGATTTTTATATAGGAAAGTAGATAAGGCTGCGAGATCACTTTCACCCATTGCCTGGCGGTTTTTGCTGTAGGTGTTTTTCTTGTCCTCTGATATGCTTGATTTTTCCTCTTCATATAGTGTTACTCCTTTTTCGTCAATGGTAACAGGCAAGTCAAGCATTGCCTGTGCCATGGTTAATTGAACCAAAGCAGGATGTATGAATGATTGCAAAAGTTTTTTGTTTACTATGGATAAATTATCCTGCAAAATTTCATCTTTTATTTCATCAAATAATTCAGGGGAAATAGTTGATTCTATTCTTGAAAGTTCAATCCTTTCCATTATTGGCTTTAAGGCAATAAAGGTTCTTCGCGAATTGCCAATTTTGATGAACTTTTCAAAGTCTTTAACGGTATTTATAAAACAGGATTTGAAAACTGTGTAGCTGTCTGATGCTTTCCATAAAGGGTAATCAGCCTGATTCTCTTCAAGGAATTTATATAGCCGGTCAATTGCCATCATTGCTCTTTTGTGAGCATCGGCCATCATTCGGTCTACCATCCATTTTGGCGCGTGGGATTGGTCGCCATTGTCAATTACCATCAAGCCTGATTGCGCTGTGGCTGCTGTGGCTGATGGGATGTAATAATGAAAGGCAAGGGGGGCAAGTACGTCTCTTACTTTGTTGAGTAGTTTTTTCAATGGCAAAGTAAGTGCAACTGGGTTAGTTGCAAGTGATGCATCATAAGCTAATTGCAAAGCATCGTATTGCGATTGTGAAATTACTTCTATGATGTAGTCTTCTTCAACTGGTTGCAAATAGGGTGCAATGTCATTGAAATAAAAACTTAAAGTAATTCTGTGGTGCGCCTTTATTTCGGGTACTGTGGTGAATAGCATAATTTACATTCTATTAGATGGTGAAACCTGATCCTGAGTAGCCAGAAAATAATTTTCGTTCATGAAGGTTAATCCTGGGTATTTTTTCTCCCAACCATTAATGTGCTTGATCACTTTATTTAATGGGGAATAAACAAGGTCTTGCAATGGCTTGTTGAAAATCTGATGTACTTGCCATGCTACCCTGGCATCAGAGCCGGAACCACCTCCAATTTTACCGCTGTCTCCGGAAACGCCCCCTTTAATTGCAGGGTCAAAATCCAAGGCACGATATTTTATTAAAGTGTTTTGGTTCATGTCGTTGGTGTATTCTCCCGAAACTGTCTTTAGGTCAATTGGTGTGATTTTCCAAGTGGAGAATGGTTCCATACGTGGATCATTTTTTAAATGGTCAAGCATGGTAAGGAGTACTTTTCCGGAGTTTTCTATTCCGGTTACAACTTCATTGAAGGCTGCTGCTTCTGCCTGCATGATTGCAATTCTTTCTTTGTGTGTGCCTTCTGTCCATTTGTCCAGGTACTTCTTTTCAAAGAATTGCGGGTGTATTTCAACATGGTATTTTATTGACATACCATTCTGTAGGTAGTACTTTTTAAACTGGATCATCAGTTTTGAGAGCTCCAATACATCGCCTTCTAATAATCCATGCCATGGTGCAATTTGATAGAAAGAACTTCCCGGTATTCCAGGAGAAACCAAAGGGTAATAAACCACATCTTTTTTGGATTCAATTATTTGTTGAAGTGGCCTGTAGTAAGGATCTATTGTGTGAAATTCCGTCCAATCAGTTTTATTGTTTGCCCATTCGGTGGAAACAAGTGTTTTTGTTTTAAATCCGGTCTTTGGATCTTGCAACCCATAACGGCAGAAGGAAGCATCTTGAATTGACAATTGGGCTACATGTCCTTTTCCATTACCTAGCAGATCGTAGGATATTTCAGCCCACGCCTGGGAAAATGTTTTGCAGTCGATGAATGCTTCTTGCAGATAATGCTGAATGTTTGAGTTGTCAAGCCAGGCGTTTATTTCCGTATCGAACAGGCGATCAAATACAAGTTTGCCATTGTCCATACGAAATTGGCCATATATAGCACCTCCCGAATAAAGAGACTTTGCGTAACTGTCGATCATTGGATATAACTCAGGATCTGCTTTGGCAGCTTTAATGATTTTACCAGGATAGTTATTGTCCTCGGTGAACCAGTGGGCGAATTCTTTATTTTTATTCTCCTTGCTTAAGGGTGTGGTGCTTTTCGCCTTTGGCACTGCACCAGCACCAACGGTAAACATCATTGGTGTACCATTTTCAACGATAAACGTTGTACTGTCTTTTGAATCTAAAATTTCCATAATTTACCAGAATACTTTTTCCCCGTTAAAAAACCTGATGCCAGAATATATCTTCACTGTACGCTTTTGCCAGCTATCTAAACATTCAATTGTGATAGTGCGGTGCTCCTTCATGTTATGCCTTGCGCCTATCAGTTTGCAATTTTCCATCTTTACAATTTCCCCCTTCAGCGTGGAGAACTCTATATCGAAAGGTTCATCCTTCGCATTCATCTTAGCCAATGCATCCCTTAGCAGTATCATAATTCAAAAGTGATTTAATTTCGAAGTAAAAAAAAGGACAGGCAGCCCAGTCATATACCCCTAAAAATTCAAATGTTAATCAACAAATAGAACAGGGCATGTCGGGCTGCTTCGTCCGTAACTCGTTTGATTTTCTGTCGTTCCTGCCTTGATGTAATTGAATTAGAGATTATTAAATTATTTTTTAATAAAAATTACACACTACGCTGTTACTGTGCCTGTAAAGTTGTCCTCTGATGCTCCATCTATAAAGGATAGCGGGTGAACTAGTTTGTCAAATGCATCTGGAAAGTGAGTAAGCTTCTCCTGTGGCAAATGCTCTTTCTTTTCAAGGCTCTTGTCTTTTTCAAAGCCTGTTCTGCCCTCTCTTGTTTGGGTTGAATCTAATCCGGTTATTAGATTGTCGCAGTGCTGGGCGTTGATTCGGATTTTTGGCAAGTGATTTTCTGTTTCGGAAAATAACCTTCTGCAAAATTCATAACGGTTGATCGGATCAGGGACCACTGGATAATAAGTTTTCTTGATTCTCCATTTATTTTTTAATAGCACGTTCATGAATGCATCCGCGGGGGTGTGCTTTGCAACTGAATGTCTTCCCATATCCGTTTGATCGTATATGAATTGAACCGTTTTTGTTGGATGTGGTTCGTAATAATCGCACCAGTCCTGGGCTAAGTCTTCAATATTCTTGTCCATGCCAGGCGTAACAAACATTCCCTTTAATACGCGGTATGTATCCCCCTGTAATTGACCACACAATAGAACATTGATGCTTCCGCCACTATCAACTGTTACATCTAAACCGCGGTCACGGTATATGTCTGCATCCTGTAGGCAGGTTTGTTTTATGGCACGGCTGTAATCAAGGTGAATTGATTCCAGGTAAGCGTTATCAAATTGAATATAGGTGTGTTTGGCCTCGTTGAAATTTGGATAAAAGGCTTTGGATCCTTTCTTTTTCCGCTTTCCAAGTATGGAGATGCCAAAAGTTTCATCATCTAAAAGCCTTTTTTGTCTATTTATATATTCCACTCCAACGCCATATACATTATCAATAGTGGATGTTTCAAGGAAATATACCGAATCCTTGCGTAATTCCTTTAATTCCTTCTCCCACTTATTGATTTCTGTTTGTATTTTATCCTTTGTGCTTTCGCTTTGAGCATTCAATTTATCGTTGCGAAGGCATTCCACTTCCAGTTGAGCTTCTTGAATCAGTTCAATTTGCTCCATGTCGCATTCCTTTTCAAAGTCGAAAAGCCATTGCTGTGATACTTTATCTGGCTGATCTGTTACCATTGTAACGCCCATAAAGTAATCGCTGCCTTTGCAAAATGTATCATCACGAAGCGTTAAAAGAAGCTGCTTTAACTTATCGGGATTAAGAAAACGGAATTCATCGGCTGCGAAATACTGGTAGGAACCTCCATTATTTACAACATCTTCACTCATTAATTGGATGCAAGCGCCATTGTAAAAGAAGATAGTATATTCCGGAAGCTCCGGCATACGGTGTGGCTTTGGCCAGTTCTCAGGCGGCATCTTTCGAATCACGAAATGGCCTGCCTTGGTGTTTGGATTATAGCGTTTAAAGCCTATGCGCTCCCATCCAAGGAACAACTCTTTTAATGTGTTTAATAGTAATTGCTGATAGGATTTGCCATACAGAACAATGGTGCATCCGGGCAAAGCGTGGATAGCTTCATACAATCGTACTGCCAGTATCTCCGTTGTTTTACCTGATCCCCTTCCTGCAACTACATACGTGGAATGCGCTTTTGCAAGCAATACCTTTATCTGAGGGATGCTGGCGTACTTCTTTCTTACTTCATCTGCGGGGGTTGGTTCATTCAGCATCTGTAAGGTCTTCATGTTCCACATCAATTGCATCCACATCTCTTGTGCGTTTTGCCCTGTTCCATTTCTTTTTCAGCTTCTGCAGTTCATCAAATGAAAGTTTCTTTCGTCCCATTATTTCGGGATCGTTGGCAACAATGAATATTGCAGGCGGCAGGATAGGTGGAAGTATATCCTCTTCCTTTTGGTCCTTGTTCATTTTGCGGAGCACCTCAATAACTTTTGCACCTGCGTGAACATCCTTATCAGCCATTGCCATTCGTAATAGGTGCCATGCTTTTTCCATAATAAGCACCCTGTCATAATCATTGGATGATTTGTGTGAGGAATAAAACACTTGCTTGGTATCATAAAAATCACGCATTGCTGTGGATTTTGATATGGCAGGATAGCGTTTCATGTGCTTAGAAACACATTCCTTCATGCGATTGAATCTGTAAATCAATGCATCCATGTGATGGTATCTTTCCAACACGCGCTCTAATTCGGGATGAAGGCGCACGCTGTCGGTAGTATCATTCATGAAAGCAATAATCATATCCAATCGCGTAGGCTCTTTAAATGCTTTCTCTAATTGTTTATTCATTGTTTAAATGATTGGTTATGGCTTCAATCAACTTCACATATTTTTGGGTCTCGCCTTTGATGTGCTTTGCGCGGGATAGCATAGATCTGGCAGATGCTAATTTCTTATGCATTTCCAAATCTGAAAGACCAGAAAAATCATGTTCCGATTTCTTTTTCTCTTTTAAATTCACCCGAAATGCTTCCGGCAGTTCCTCACCCTTTGCCATATAATGGTTTATTTCCTTCCATATGTGGTCAATTATATTGAAGTTGGATTCAATTTCCCTGGCATAATTGGCACGCTCGTGGTTGTGTTTTTCATCTTCGGAAAGGTTATCCTGCAATACTTTCCAGTACCTTGCCTGCGTGTGAAGTGTGCTTTTCCTGATATCCAGTTCTTTTAATCGCTCTGGCAGATCCTTTCTGTGGATGGTAGGCAGTTTCTTTTTTCCCTGAATAGCAAAATCATTACTTACTTCATATTCTTTTTTAACGGGCTGTGGCTTTTCTTTAACAGGTAAAGGTGCTCCCGTGGAAAGCTTGTTTAATTCCTGATAAATCTTCTCCTGGTTATAAAGGTTATTGCCTTTTTTAAAAAGGCCCTTTAACAGAGATGAACTTCCATGCTCATCATATAGCATTACGCCTATCCAGTAATCTCTATTGGGGGTATTTAGCCAGTGGTATATTTCTGATATTAACATGATATAAAAATAAAGTGCATGAGCAGCGCAAAAAAGGACGTATAAAAAAAGGCCCACAACTAATGGCTGTGAGCCTTTTTAACCATAAACCAAAAAACCTTCTTTTATTTTTTATCTGATGCTTTGGCTTTCGCCTCTGTTTCAACCTTGGATAATGTTTTGCAACCATCCTTTATAAGTTGTTCAGCTTGTGCTTCAGTTATGGCAGTTAGGTCATAAGTAACACCCTTGCGGCTTATCATCTTATGAGTAGCTGTGTACTTTTCACCAAGTATTTGGAATGTTTTCATACCTTATGGTTTATAAGTAATCTGACCTGTGTAAATGAATTTAGAAGTTACAAGAGCCTCGAAAACCAATTCATAGCCTTTTCGCCCAAGTGGATCGCCATCGGTATAGGAATAGTTTTTCAACCTTACATATTCATAAGACGAACGGCCATACTGAACGAATTCGCCAGCGGTATCAGGATCATGCTTTAAAGCAATGAACCTGCCTTTTTTCATGTTCTTAACATCCTTTATGATGTCTGCTTTCTCTCCAGGATAAAACGCCAATAGCTCAATTCTTTCGCCATCGCTGTCAGCCTCTTCGGAACTTGTTCCTGTTGACCTGAGTGTTTTGTAGGAAGGCTCCAAAACTGAAAACCCGTCTGCAACTCCAAAAGTATGATCTGCGGCAATTTCTATATTGTCCGGGTCAGGAGTTAATACAGGTGTATTCAACAATACGAAATCGTCAACATCCGCAAGTAATAATACATCCAAATTAGCAGCGGTGTTGTTCCGTCTGGCTAATGTCATTTTTGCTCTTAATGTTCCCATTATTATTTATAATTTAAGAATTAACAATAGGTAACAATACGCCAGAACCTATCTTAATAAGTTCCTTTGCCAGTTCCGGATTCTTCTTTAACTCATCGGCAGTGACTTCAACACCATCGTGGCGGAACTTGCCAATAGCTATTTTATAAAGGTCTTTTCCTACCTTCATTACAGGAGCGTTGTTTTCCTTTTCAATGGAAACCGAATCAAGCTTTTCGGATTGTTCTTGAATAACCAATGAGGCTTCTTTAAGGTTAATTCCTAATGCCTTGTTTGCTTCCTCTTGGGCTTTCAATTCTTTTGTAAGCCTTTCTACTTTTTGTTCTAATGTTTCTTTAGACATGTTTTTTTTTATTAAGGGTAGGCTTGTTAGCCTACCCTGTTAAATATTTATTGAATTATACCTGATCGTTTACAGCAAGAGCTCTTGCGTGAACCTGTCCGAAATCAACACCTGCTTTTCCGTCAATCATTACTTTAAGGGTACGATTGAAAGGCTGGATGATGATGTTTGAATCATCGGATAATGAATCGCACATGAAAATCTTGTTTGATTTTGGAGTACAGATCAAACGCTGTGAAGTCCCCAAGCCGGCTTCTCTCTTAACTTTACAGTTAGTGCCTTCAATTGTGAACTCGTTTTTAGCAACACCGTCATAAATGTTTGAAGCATTGTACAATGCGCGGTTCCTTCTTACTGCCCAATCGAAAATGGTTGGATTAACAATCATTTCTGATTCCATTTCCTTGTAAGCCTCACCTAATGCATCATAAGTCATTTCTAACTTATCAAGAACGTTGGTTGCATTAATTATGCCAGTAACTACAGGAACTACACCGGCTGCAACTTCGGCAGTAGTTAATGTAAGAAGACCGTTCATAACAGCACCAGGAGTTGTGCCAACTGCATTGTAAACACCTGAATAAATTGCTTTCATTCTAAGGTTCTCCTGAACTTTTTGAACGATGTAGTTCATGATAAACTGCTCAAAAGGAACTTCAAAATTTAATGAACCTTTATCGTAATACTGGCCCAGCCATGTTTTTTCCAAAACAGTTGGCACAAGAACCAAATCAACCGACCATGGCCTTACCTTACCAATTCTTGCTCCAAAGCTTAACGCATCGGCAGTAGGTGTAAAGGTTTCAGGCGTTGCAGGTTTAACAAGGTCGGCAACTGCTAAAGAAGGCAAAGCAACTTCATCTTTAATGCCATCCATTACATCGAAACGATCTCTGATGTTATCGGTTAAAAGCATTTCAGAAATAAGAATGTCCTTATTTGCTCTGCTATAAGCACCAAGGGCAGTGGTTAAATCTGTTATTTTGATTGATGTCATTAACACGCCTTCGGCAGTTGGTATTAAAAATAGAGCTACAAGGCCACCTCCCATTATGAATGGATTCATTCCAATTGCTGGTGATACAGCGAAAGAGAAAAAGGCTATACCCATTAAGCCTAAAAATAATCCTATGATTTTTTTCATTTTTTTACCTGATTTTGTTTTTGTTTTGAATTGATTTTTGAATTAATAATCTCTACTGATTTCTGATTGCCTGGCCTTTGGGTGGATTCCTGCCACTTTTTTGCCTGAGCCTTCATCATCTCCAGCTTTGCCAGAAATAGGTGCCTTACCGCCAGAAGACTTTCCGGCAAGTTTTGCCACCAACGCTGCATTTTCTTTTTTCAAAGCTGCAAGGGAAGTGATTTTTTTGCCTTGTTTTTCTTCTGGTGCTTCCTCTGGTGCTTCTTCCTCCTCTTCGGATTCGTCTCCTTCAAGGGAAGCAATTCTAGTTGCATGGTCAGCAACTGTTTGCTCCAAAGCGGTTACTCTGGTAGCTAGGTCGGAATTTTCTTCCTCCTCTTCAGCATTTGTGCTGGCTGCAATTTGATCTTCCAGTTCCTGAATCCTAAGATCCTTTGCTGCGATCGCCTTGTCGTGATCCTCTTGGGATACTTTTTTAGATAATATGCTCATTGTTTTATATTGATTTAGAATTTGCCATGTCATAAGCTTCATTTATTGCGTCTTCAAAAGACATGATGCCGTCAATTAATCCTTCTGAAATTGCCCTTTCAGCCAAATACATCTTACCGGTCATTGCGCTGTCTTTAATGTTAGCACGGCCACGCTTTACTGTGTCTTTAAATATGGTATGGAGTGGAGTAAGGGAATTATCTTGAATGGGTTTGTAGTTGCCTTTTTTGGCTTCCAACACATCGTTGTTTTTATCGGGGGAGCTTTCTGCATTGATATAATGCAGTTCAATGCCTTCCTTCTTATAATACTTATCGTAAGATGCAAAATGCACCATTACGCCTATAGAACCTATCTCGGAAGTTTTGTGGGATGCATATACAGCTGTGCAGGCGGAATGAATGGCGTACATGGCCGATGCGGACATACCATCAACAAAACCGATAACAGGTTTTACTTTGGCAGTTTCTGCAATTTCGTCCACAAACTCAAAAGTGCCATCCACGGCACCGCCTCCTGAACCACCAGGAATGAATACTGCACCTATTTTTGGATTCTCCCTGGCATCTTTCAGCCATTGGCGCATGGTGTTTGTGCCGGCATATCCGCAAAAATCAGCCTTCATAATTGGTCCTTCAATACCAATTACAGCAATTGAACCTTCTGTTAATTCGCTCTCATCCTCAATACGAACAAAGGAGTTTCCTTTGCGAACAAGAACATAAGCCATGTGTTTTTCGTCAATTTTATCCCAGTCAACTTCATCATCCATGGCAGATGGCTTGCGCTGTAGCAAATCCATTACTCGTGGCATAAAGCCATCCGCAAACTTTTGCTCAATAAACCAGGAACCTTTTAAAATTTGGGATAACAAATGATGTTTTGACATTGATATAATATTTCAATGTCAAAAATGCAGGGTTGAGGAGTTATAAAAAAGGACAGGGTTTAATTATATGATTACCTATTTCTTGTTTTAATTTCATGAAATCACTCCGTTTGAAAAATTAAATGTTCTGCAAATTAAATACATGTGAGAAGTTCCTTTTGTCACTCCCAAGTTAATTGTTCTTGAACTAGATGGATCATAAATATAGGCATTGGTTGTTATCCCTTTCTGAGTAGTTGAAGTCCAAAGCCTATCCCCTGTCGTTGCTCCCGACAAGTTAAACGGGGAGGTATCTAGTCCCGGTTGTATCTCCCAATTAACTAAATCAAACAATGTTTTTATATTGGGCATTCTCCAACCCGAAAATCCACCTTCCGTACTTATTATTGCAGCGTCAATAGCATCGTTCCAATTAGTCGCTGTAAACGGTATTCTACGCCACATTAACCCGGTAGCCCAGTCTATGACAAGATTACTGGCATATACTTGCCCCCCAAAAACATCTGTAAATCGGTTAGTATTACCAAAACCATTGTTACAGTCTAGCGAAGATACTGATGGCAGCCTTCCCATGCTTAAATTCCCATCATCTCCAGTTCTATATGAAGTTATTTGACCTGTTTTAATTGAGTTAACGCGATGTATTAATTGCCTTTGTGCATTTGTGAGGTTTGTGTTTAATTCCAAACAACTAAAATCACTTAATCTTTTTACGACCTGCGTAGCTCCTAAATATATCGACCTTAAATCTATTCCAGCTAATTTCATAAAATTACATATAAAGTGTTAGCATTCTTTGTGCCTATTGCATCATATTCAGCCTGTGTAAGACTTATTACCTGTTGTATTTTTGCTGTTGCGTATGTATCTGTATTATTCCCTATTGCACCTACATCATTTGCAGCCAATACTACCGTTCCTGTATAACCATTAACACTTGTAACCTCATTGCTATTTTTAGAGTTGCCCCATACTCCAGTTGCTCCGTAAACAGCCCAATCCCCAACTTTAAAAGCTATGTTACCTGCACCAAAGTTTACTATTCCTTCAACATTTACCTCCCACACATCACCTGCATTTCCTGTGCCATTAGCAAGTGCCGGAGTATTTGTAAAAGCATTCCAAAAACCTTGTAATTCCATAACGGAATTCGGTAATTGAGAAATAGGAACTTTCCCGCCACCATCTAAGGAGGCGTAACCGTTTGCAACCCCTTTTTTCGTTGTGGATTGTACGTTGTTTAAATTTACTGTAACTACTGTCATTATGCGGAAATATTAAGAGTTAAATTTATCGTTGAAGGGGTTGTTATTATTTGGTCTAAAATCTCGTTTACATATATTTCAAATGTTGTATCAACTAAATTAATAGGAGCATCGGCAAATCCAGAACCCACAACATCATTATTAGAATTGATCGCGTAAATATTAATGGATGATGGATCACACTCACCTCCTGATGGTGGCACAGGTGGCACAGGAACTTCGGCCAAATAAAACGGGGTTCTTTCGCGGCTGTCGGTTGAAATTAGCACCTCATATTCATTCCTGGCAAGTATATTGTTTTTGTGGTCGCGAGACGGGACTTTAAATGTGGCTGGTTCATCCGGGTTTCCTATTAGTAAAGTGTTGTTGTTTGCATCTTTATAAAGAACGATGAATCTTTTTAATTCTGCATTTTCAAAAATATCAATTAAATCTGGGCGGTCCTTTGGAATGATGCCTGTGAGTTGTGGTAGGTAAAATTTTCCTCCGCTTTTTTCAAGTCTTATTTCCTTGTATTTTAAACTGCCAAGTGTGAAGTCTATTTGCTTCCATGTTTCTCCTGGAAGTAAGATAATTTCATCTTCGTAATTAGAGCCTGTTCGCTCTGGCCATTGCGCGGTGTCCACGTTTTTCACGTTCACATATAATATGTGATGCAGGGAGCCTCCGTAATTTGATTCTTGCAAATGGGGGATGTTCATTTTTTTGTGTTTAAAAAATTCAGTTTACTTAGTCTTGATTATTATTCGGGACAGATGTCAGATTTTTCGGGACAGATGTCAGACAGAAAATTGTATAAAATTTAGAGTTTCGTACATAATATTTCTTGATGCTCTCAAATTGGAAGTCATCTTCAGAAAAACTGAACTCCTCCTGGATGGTTCTTATGCATGCTGCTAAATTGTCGTTGTATTTTAAATGGGTATCAATTTTTAATACCATCTGCTTTTTGATGTATGCCTCCACCAGTTGATTGAATGATTTAATATCTGTTTTGTTCAAATTGAAACCAATATGCTTAAATACATTGTGCGTGTAGCTTATAGTAATGTTTGATTTGTACTGAGAAAGGTCAATTCTGTTTTCTTGCATCTTCAAATTACGGTCAAGTAATCGCAAAAAAAAATGATACAGTACAGGATCTGCTTTCAGGTCTGGTTTGCTCCCGAAATTATTTACCAGGTATTTTCTGATATATGGCTTGCAGGGAATTTTGATGGTGAAATCTAGTGCCATTTTTTAAAAGTGGTTTTGGTCAATATAAACCTAATGATTTTCGCGTTCGAATTTACTTGTGGCATGGGGTTGTTTTCAACATAATTATTAACATAACTTTCTGATTGTTAGTTTTTAAAAAGTATTTATTTGCAGTGTTGTTTTAATCTTTCTTACAAATTGATCCCCTGGCATGAGAAAACCGATTTTGAAAACGTTTCTTCAATTTTGCACAAGTTTTTTGTATATTTTGTAACGGTTGATTTTATTGGGGTTTCCACCGTTTTTGGATTTGTACCGGACTTTTCATTTTTGTACCGGAGCTTGTTTTTTGCCTTTCAGGTACAAAATTTTTGTACCGAGAAATTTTTGTATAATTTTTGTATAGGGCTGAATCCCCTTCTATTTCTTTATTTACTCTATTCTATACAGAGTTACAAAAAAATTGTAGTATTTATATAAAATAAAAAAAGGGGGTTAAGGGGGACCAGCCGGACGTAATGAAAATACCTGTTTGATATGGGCAGGATTCTTCTATTAAATGTGTTGATTATTTTCCCTGAAATAGGTCCATAAAAAAAGCCCTGGAGATTAATCCAAGGCTTTTTTATTATGTTAAATGAAAGTGCTATACCAATTTTTACAAATATTTAATTTTTAGACACTTCCCTGATATTGGTTTTTGTAAAAGTACTAAGTTTATGCAGTTATATACATGTTCTACGATAGCTTAAAGCGAGAAAAACTCACCTAATAAAAGTTGAAAATTCTTTAATTCAGATAGGTATTCTTCTTTTGAAATTTCCTTTTCACATAAGTGAAAAAAACCTCTGTCTTTGCTTTTAAATTCTCTTGTGTATGGAGTACTCTCGAATGTATCAAATACTGCTTCTCTTTCATCTTCAACTTTTCTGCAATAAGAATAAAGCCACCATTTTTGGTCACCACTGCAAGAGTTCTGATATTTCCAAAACTTGCCTTCGTACTTCTTTCTTAATTTTGGCAACTCTTTTTGCAAGATTAATGCGCTTATTTTCTCCCTTAACTCTCTGCTTTTATTGATGATTTCAGTATGTTCGGCTTGTAATTGTTTTAATGTTTTTTTCATAATTATTAGTTTAGATTAATTTGATTAGTAAAAAGCCATCGTAGAACAAGGCATATAAGCAAGGCTGTTGTAATGCTATTTTATAATTACTGCTATTCCTCAGCCCAGCATATATGCCCATCAGTTATCGGCAACCCTAATTAGACACATAGTCGTCAATTACTTCTGACAATAAAAAATCAAGCAAAGAATCCGTTTCTTTGTTTTCTTTATTTGTAAGCTCTTTAAACCTATCATAGGCAATTCTTAAATGAAAACCATTAAAAGTTTCTTGTTTGGTTTTATCCGTTTCTGTGGTTACAAATTGAAGTGTTGCCGTTTGCCTTCCATCGCTTGCAGAAGTCAAGAAAACTATTGGAGGCATATGCAACTTGTCTTTATGTTTAACTGACAAATCATAGCAGATACTTTCAAGTCTTTCTGCAAATTCATGGGCGGTTTCACACTGTGATTGAACCACCATTCTAATGTTGTTTTTTTGCATTTTGTTTTATATTTAATTGTTAATAATAATTTCTAAGAAGGGCAGCCGATAACAACGGCTATATTCAAGTGCGGGTCTATGTACTCTATCAACTCCTTTTGTTTCTATGAACTTCCTACTCTCGGCTATTGGTTCGGTGCTATAATCCGCACCTGACATATAGCCAAGTACGTTCTACGATAGCTTAATAAAGTTGATTACTCAATACATCTTTATAATCATTAAGTTTTTGCCCTATTTCCAACTCTCTTTTAAAGACAAAATCTAAAGTAGAGGAATCACTTAAAATCCAAAATGATACAATCCAATCTTTTTTTATTTCATATCTTCTTTTTGCTTGTTTTGTTTTTATTAACTGCCATTCAATAAGGTTATCAATAATATTTAATTCTTCTCTTATTTGTTCCTTTTCAGTTTTGATTTTCATATTTATTGGATTAGATTAATTTGATTAGTAAAAAGCCATCGTAGAACAACGGCTATAAGCAAGTGCGGTTCTAGGTACTCTACTGCAACGCCTTTGGTTTCTATAAACTTTGCTACTCTCGGTTATTGGTTCGGTGCTATAATCCGCACCTGACATATAGCCAAGTACGTTATCGGTTAGGCTTTAAGACACCGCCTTTATTTTAATTGTTCGTTCTAATTCTTTGACAAGACATTTGGCTTTAATCAAAGCACATTCATAATCTTTGGCATTCATCCAGCCAATGACATTGTCTAATTGAAATTGTGAATTATGGACACACTATTCTAACATTTTAGGATCATTTATAAAACCTAATTTATCCTGGCTTGTTTCTGACAAAAACTTTTCAGCTACATAAACAGTATCAATGGGTGCATTATAAACCCTGACATGGTAAAATGGTTCTTTTGTTATGTTTGATAACTCAATTGATATTATACAACCAATCAAATCACCATAACCAGTTGCAGTTCCTGATATTTCTACAAATTGTAGTTCTTTAAATTTTGTTTGAATTTTCATAGTGTTTCGCATTTAAGGTTAGTAAATAGGTTCTCGGACGCTGCGAAACACACACAACGAGGTTGTGAATTATTGCCGATCTTAACGGCTCGTCCGAGAATATTTTTAAGAGATTTTTCAATGTTATTATGTATGTTTCGCATTACAAATATAGTTATTTTTTATTAATCCTCAAAAAGCCCAACCGATAACAAGCTGGGTATACGCAAGTGCGTGCTTGGTGCGGATGTTTTGGCCTGTGCTATTTATCGCACCTTCGTATACCGCAAATCAGTTGTACGCAATGCTAAAGATGCTTTTCAATAACGACTATCTTACCACCAACAGCAGTTCCGCTTTCTTTAAATGAACCCTTTTCGATGTCAATTATTTCAGCATCTAATTTTTCTAACCATTTTTTAAAATCAACTTGCTTTTTTTGACTTCCATTAACCCAACTTTCAGAAGTGATACAAACTAATTTTCCACCACGAGAAAGGCAATTGTACATTTCTTTTAAATGGTCAATATCTTGATTTTTTGAAAATGGAGGATTAGCAATTATTTTGCTATATGTTTTACCTTTATTTTTTAAAAAATCTTGCCCAATTAAGTTAAAATTCAAATCAGTTTTATTTAAAATAACTGTATTTAAATCCATTAATTCGTAGCAATCAGGCTTCACTTCACAAACCTTATTTATGGCTTTTATAATCGCTCCTTGCCCTGCGCTTGGTTCTAAAACTGTATCGTAGCTTTTTAAATCTGCCAAATAAACTAATTCATCGGCTAATTTTTCAGGAGTTGCAAAAAATTGAAATTCTTTTTTAAGATTTCGTTTTTCTCCATTAGCAATTTGGTCTAATAAATTAGTTGGGTCAGTAATAAAAACAAAGCCCATTGTCTTACCGCCTTTCCATTTTCCTCCTATCAATTCAATAGATTTAGCCACATCTTGATAAAGTTTTCTTTCAAGTTGTTCTTTTGGTAATTTTACCATTGTTCCTTCGACTGTGCAATTCTGCAATACTTGTTCTTTTGTCATTTTTATAATTATTAGTTTAGATTAATTTGATTAGTTTAAGCAAAGCGTACAACAAGGCATACCCGCAAATGGCGGTCTATGTTCTCTTAACACGGCCTTGGGTTTCTATTGCCGTTCCTGCATACGGTTTTTGGTTTCTGCAAACCATCGCCATCTTCGTGTATGCCCATTCGTAAGTAAGTTAACCCCAATGTTATGGGTCAGTGCGCTCAATTACTTTCAAATCCAGCCCAATGACTTCTAAATACTTGAAAAGGGTGTCAATTGTATAGCCTTTGTTTCCTCCTTCAATTGTTGAAGGTAATGAACTGTGAAGCCCTTTTTGCTCCATATCATAAGTAGATAAGCCCTTCTTTTGGCGAAGGGCTTTTATCTGTTTTCCTAATTCTGCTTTCATGGTTAATTTATTGGACTGCTATTTTTTTTTAAATATTTAATGATGAAATTACTTCCGATGCAGGCGCATAATCATATTTTACCTTGTAAGATTCCGCTTCTTTAATGCTATCAAACCTTGTAGCTGAATAAGGATCAGAGCAGCCATAATCACTATCATTTACATAGCGTTCCCCTTTGGCTCCTGAATCAAAAGAAATTACAAAAAACTCGTTTTGTCCCAAAAGTTCTAACAATTCATTTTTGTTCCAGTAGCCCGATTCTTTAATTAACTCAATTTCTTCTTCTGAGCAGTCTTTAAGGTAGCAGGTGTATGTAGTATTATAACCGCCATCAATATCAATTCTACCTACTCCGGAATCAATTTCTTTTTGTGTCAATCCTACTGGATTTCCTGCATTATCAGAGTATTGAAGCTCCCCTAATTCTTCTAATTTAATTCCAAAGGCTTCTTCTAATTCTTCAAACAGTTCTTCTGTAATTAAATCAACTATACATTTTTGACCACTTCTATATGTGGCATCAAAACCAAATCTGTTTTTAAATTTTCCTGCATTCTCATAACTTGAAGATAAATCGTTTGTGAATTTTCCAATTTCTTCTTCTCCTATAAAGGTTTTGAAGCCTGAGTTGTTAAATCTTCCACCTCTCCCGATATGGAAAGCTACTATTGTGTTTTCTAAAGTTTTCATAATTTCTGTTTTTATTAATTAATTGATCTAAACTAATGCCATATAAGCAGTACCGTTATATTTCGCTTTTAGTGCTTCTGTTTGCAGATCTCTTGCAAATACTTTACTGTTATTTACATAAATATTGCCCATTAAAAAAGGAAGCTTTGCGCTTGCTGTTTTTGCGCTCCCTATCCTATTCATAACCATTGCATTTAATACCTCTGTCATATAAACTTTTAAAGAAACTCCGTTAAAAAATTTTTCATTTGTTAATGCTTCGTAACTTGCGATAACTAATTCTCTATTTTCGCTCATCCAAGTTCTAATTTCAAATTTTTGATTTTTCATAGTTTCTGCTTTTTAGTTTGTTTGTTTTAATCTTCTCTACAAATATACGAAGATATTTTATATCTGCAAACATTTGTAGGTGATTTATTTTAAAAAACATTTAACTACTTGATAATGAAATAGAATGATTTAAATAAAAACACTGGGGGTTAACAACGGCTATATTCAAGTGCGGTTCTAGGTACTCTATTGCAAAGCCTTTGGTTTCTATAAACTTTCCTGCTCTCTGTTTTTGGTTCGGTGCTATAATCCGCACCTGCATATAGCCAAGTACGTTATATGCAACCTATGGCCGAACCATGTTTAATGACAAAATAAAGTTTCCCTGGCTTAGCTCCCCATTCAGGATTGCCTTCTCTAATTTCAATTCCTTTATGCTCGAGCTTTAAAATCTTTTCTATGTCGGTTGATTTTGGATAGCCTAAAGTCATTGTGTTAATTTCAAAAGGCTTGAACCAAAATGTTTTTTTCCAAAATGAATCCTTACATAAATTAAGCACATCTAAATCCTCATGATTATCACGAATACTTATATAGCTGTAAACCTTTTTATAATCGTAAATAAGCCTTTTGAACCAGTAAGCATTTATCTCTCTGTAGTCCTCCGTTTTAATTCCTGCCTTTGTCATTTCAAACCAATTTGTTTTAAGTGATAATTGTAAGTTTTTCATAATTAATAGTTAATAAATGTGATTAATTCTTATCTAAGGCTGCATATAACAGCGGTTTTCCTCAATAGGGGTGCTATGTAGGGGCTTGACAAGCCTGTGCTATTCCTCCCCTACTGCGGAAAGCCTAAATACGTTAGTGGCAATGTAAAGACGACCATATCGCTGAACAATAACCCACCTGAAAGTAGCAATCCGAAATAGCATTATGAGCAGTTCCTACCGAGGGAAAGTTTTTCTTTATTTCATAATTAAAACTTACAAGTGTTCTAACGCATCTTTCTTTTCTAAAATCCCAAGGGATTAGTAATCCTGCTTTATTATAAGCGTTTTGTAAGATTCCGCAATCAAAACGAGCAGAGTTTCCCCATATCTCATAATCTTTATTACAAAAATTAGAAAATTCTAATAATGCTTTTGATAAGTGTAGTGCTTTTTCATCTACCAAATCTTTCCTTGCTTGCTCATTTTGTTGCATCCACCACATAATAGTTGAAGCGTTGACGATTAAGCCTAAATCCATACAACTTTGTAAATCCACGTTTACATAAAATTCCTTCCCAGTCTTACCTGTTTCAATGTCAAATTCTAACGCTCCAATACTGATTATACTTGAAAAACTTTCATTTCCCATAGTTTCAATATCTAACATTAAGTGCCCAAATACACTGCCATTAACATCGGTTTGGCAAGATTGGGGGGTTTGTGGTTCATTCATCATTTGTATTTTTAACATGGTTTTGGATTTATAATTGATTTTTAAGATTAAAACTTGTTTGCACATACCGACCCGAAATATTTTTTCTATTATCCTGCTCAAATACCTAAAACACTGGTAAAGCAGCGTTTTAAAATCGGGTCGTTTCGGGTCGGTGCGCCTCTGTAATGCCTTATTTTACTCAGGTGGTTTTTTATTTTCGGGTCGCAAGGCCGACCCGTTATCGGGTCGCAAGGCCGACCCGATTTGCTAAAACTTGTAATTGATTTACAGGCTGTTAATATAGCCACCGACCCGAAACGACCCGATTTAAAACGCTGTAAAACATTATTAATCAACACAATACAAAGGATATTGAAAAAATATTTCGGGTCGGTGTTTGCAAATGGCTTTGAGGGTTTTTTTGTCTTCATTCATTTTATCTTTCTTTTGAGT
>MWWI01000022.1_pt1 | contig 36527 bp, 43 predicted proteins | sample 1047321 | NCBI WGS metagenome assembly MWWI01 (sample SAMN06349966, study PRJNA376086) | soil metagenome | isolation source: FI-1 sample Antarctic (ecotone) soil | place: Antarctica | reverse complement strand
CTTTCCAAAAAACTTGCGGCTGATTTAAGAGCGCTTCGCTAAAAATTTCGGCCCAATTTTCTTTAGAAATCTTTCTTTTTGCGTTCTCATTTTGAAGTTTTTGAACCAGTTTTTCGGCTTTTTGATTAAGTGTAAGTCTCATTTTTTTATCCTCTTTGGTTTGATTTTTTGGTCATTTTTTAGGGAATTGTTTTAAGCTTTTTGGCTTAAAACGATTGAAAGCCCGTCGAAGTTTTCGCCCTAGCAGCTAATTTGTTCTCATCTTGACCCGCTTTTTTCGCTGTCAATGACGAGAAGTTTTGCGCTGATTGGACCATGAAGTTCTGAGAACTCAGGCACTTTTTTAAGCTTCTCTCGGAATCTTTCAGCTGTTGCCATAGCACCCGATGCCATGCCTTTTTTAGCCGCTGAATCAACTGATGTGTCGTCCACTTCTCCGAGGATTGTGCGGTATCTAGGGACCAATCCATCAAAATATGCGGCGACAAAGGACGCGGTAAAATCGCCAGCGAAGTACTCTAATTCCCGTGAATGGTGCTTACCGATAAAGCCAGTCTGCCCCTCTTTTGTGATAGCAGAGGCCACAAGATCGTAGGTTCTCCTGTCGAAAGTAATTCGAAAGAAATCGATGAAAATTCTTTTCGAATTTGATTCCAAGAAGCTTTGGCCCAAAACTTTTGCGCCTTTAAATTGCCCACTTTTGATGATCGCAACAACAGGTGCACGTTCATCAGGGAATGCAATAACTGAGTGGGGAATTTCGATTTCAAACTGGTCACCTGACTTTAAATTCCATAGTTTTTCGCTCGTAATTTGAGGGACGATCACAAGGGTTTCGTTTTGAGCTGAGCTTGTTGCGAAGTACTGAGGTAAATTTCTTTTTCCGTAATCTATGACCTGTTTCGGCGCCCTTTTAGTGGCCGGCTTTCGTTCTTTTTGCTCAATCTTTTCTTCTGTGGCTGCTTTCTCTGGCACTTTTTGAACTTCTGTTTCAGTCTTTGAAGCCTTAAAAAGAGAATGCCCTTCTAATTCTGGCTCAGCGAAAGCAAAAGAACTTAGGAAGAAAAAGAGGCAAAATAGAGTTAAGTTCATTTAGTTTCTCCCTCTGCAATGAGTGCTGGTTTTGAAATAATGATGGCAGATTTTAAGGGTGTTGCCGGTGCTTTAGTGTCTGATGCCGATGTATTAAAGTCTGATGAATCAATGAGTTTAAGATCACTTTCTGAAAGTGCCGGGGAGCCAAATGAAGATCTAATATGGACGACATCCTGGTGTCTTGCGCGTGACGGGACGAGATCAAACACAAAGGGAGCTGTTTGTTCTTCGCATCTAACGATCAGGTTTGTTGCTTCTGAAAATGATGATTTTACACTTAAGAGAATATTTCTTTTGGTTTTTGGTGACGTTAAAACTGTGATTTCAGAGCTTCTCCCTAAGAAAGCCTCATCAACTGGACACGGAAAAATAAGAACTGAGCCAAGACCAGATGCGAGATAAATTTTCTCAATTTTTCCCTTATTGAATATAATAGAGCCGACTCGCTCAGTTTGATTGGTTGCTTGAGCTTGTGACAAAAATAGCGTGAGAACGAGGAAACTAAAAAATTTCTTCATAGCTTTTTACCTCAATTCCCCATGGGTTTTCCTGACGTCTTTTGCCGCGGAAAAGACTCAATTTAATTTTTACAGTTCTTTCTTTTTCAGAAATGCGAGAGGTCTCTTTTACTTTTAAGAGTGCTTGGTAGTCGTGGTCGTTAACTTTTGAAATCCCTAAAACCTCGCTCTCAAGCCTTAGCTTTTGCTCGAAAACAGCTTTCTGAAGCGAAAGTGTCTGATCTTTTTTTTCTTCCCAGAGTGTTATCTCCATGAGTTCTGCCGCAAAGCCGACATTTTTTTCGAAAGTCTCAGGAGTAAAGTTATAAAGGCGCTCAAGAAAGGACTTAACAAAACTGACCGCTTCAGTTTCAAAAATCGGATCGTCGAGACGAGAAATGACTCGTGTGCCGTTTGAATCAATGGCAATGAGGACGGGATTTTCAGCGGCGTTTATTGCTTTATACGCGTAGAGGCTTACAAAAATCGAAAAGCCGACCGATATAAAACTCAAAACCAAGTGAAGGTTTCGGTTGATGATGAGGCTTAAATAGCTCACAAATTCTCCTTTTCTTGTATGTCTTCTTCAAAATTTGAAAGGCTAGAAGGGTCGTAGGGCTTTAAGACGGGCATTTTTGATCGGCCTTCAGATTTGCGATTTTGTACGGGGACGTGAGTTGAATTGATGGCTTGAGTAGGGCTCACAGCCATTCTGGACTCTGCTGAAATTCGACTTCCAGACCCCGAAAAATCACTTTTATGTCTAGCTTTACTTGCTTCATGGCTGACCTGTGGCGCTTGTGAACCCTGAGTCCTTCCGCCGCTTTCTTGCTTCACTTTTTTATGCTGTGGTGCTTTTTCAGCAACCGATGCCGACTGACCGCTTTTAGAGGCTGACGGGCTAGAGTCTGATGAATAACCAGCCGACTCAGACTGAGATTGAGGCCGAGATGGGGATGACGATGGTGATGAAGACTGAGAAGAAGCTGAAGATTCGGGACTTTTACGCGAATAAAAAGAGCTTTGCCCGCTCGAATTTTTAACTATCTTTGAAGGAGATGAAGTGTTCGTCTTTTTTGGATAGCGGGCTAAAAGTTGATTCTCATCATCCCGCTTTTTTTTCTTATTAGCATCTTTAAGATCAAGTTGCCTGCGCCACGGATTCGCGTTCCCATTTGAAATATCCCGGCCAGTTAGTCGGTTAAAGCCTGATGCGGCACCCGCGAGAGCTCTAGTAGCCATGTCGCCTTTTGTGAGCATATTTTTTGAACTAGAAAGTCCCGCGCCAAAACTCTTTTTCGCCGCCCCTGCAACAAGCCCTACTGCCATTTGCCCAGGACCAGAACTCATACTCATCCACGCGAGAGAAAGTGGACCTATAGCTTTTAAAGCAAGAAACAAAATCTCAATAACATCATTACCAAAAGATCCATTAGGGTTTCGCACGATCATTTGAAAGGTACGATCAAGTGCTACCCACACAATCGGCCAAGAGGCCACTGCGACAAGAAGACCGAAAAAAACTTTGAGACCAAATCCTATTCCAAACGTGGTGCTAAAAAGGAAAACAATTGGAGCAAATGACGCTAAAAGGATAACCACAATCACTAAGATTGAGTAACAAAACCAATAAATAGCTCCCGCAAGGCCTGCAAGGAGGCCTTTGAGCGCCCAGGGAACCGTGTCGACCAAAACGCTCTTAGGCCTTTCAAATGTGGCCGTAAATACATCGACGTTAAATTCTTTAGGGATAAGGAAAATAAATTCAAGAAGCGGCGGAAAGAGCGCAATTAAGATAAAGAAAAAGACCACCCCTTTTATCGCTTGTAAGATTCCTTGGCTATCGCCTGAAATTGCGCCAAAAGTGACTCTTAAAAGAAATAGCGGCAACACAAACCACATGCAGATCATCTTGCTCTGGTGAAAAGCCTCAACTGCAATTGCTGCGATTTGGTCAGAGTTCATCGTTTCCCTAAAAATGTTTTATTCTGTACTTTCCCCTGACGAATCGCCTTTTGCTCATCGGCAAACACTTGCCATTCTTTCTTGGTTCGGGCCTCTTTCTCGGCGTCGATCAGATTTCTTTGAGAGATTTGAAGAATTTGAATTTCTTGGTTTTTCTGAATGTCATTGAGAGTCTTGTTTGTTTCTGCCGTATTAATAGCCGTAACCCCCGCAGACCCAAGAAGCGCAGCTTTTGCAAGAAGTGACTTAAGACGTCTTAAGTAATTAGTCGTTGCCCTGATTGACTGGTCCATTCTCTTTCCAGAGAACTCCTCACCTTTTAAAAGGTATTCTACTTCGCGAGACATGTGCCCCACATCCGACTGCTGTTGTTGAATGTCATCAGCTTGGCGCCTGACACTCTTTGCAAAGTCTGCACTTGGCGAGTGCGGGTCAACCTCATCAATTAAATCGGAAACGGCAGAAGAATAGGCCGCAATCGTTGCAATCTCTCTAGCTTGATCGGCAATAAAGTCAAAAAATGACAAAGCGGGAGCAGGGACTAAGAATGCTATGATAATAAAGCCGCGCATTTAATAACCTCCTTGAGATTTGATTTTGGGAAAATCCGTTTAAGCTCTTCAATTTTTTCGCGATCTTCTTTTTTAGAAGTGACTGACCAGTATTCTTTCGGTGTAAGCCTTATGCGAAATACCCGTTTTCCAAATGCATCTTGAAAATAAACTTCTGAAAATTCACCCTGACGCCGCTTAAGCGTCTTAATCCGCTCAACATCTTCTTTTTCAAAGTGAAGTCTGCGACGAAACGCTTCCTCATCACCATCGACACTAAAAAAGAATTTTTGGGGAGAGTTGTCTAAGATCGAGGTATTGCCACCTACCACGACATGTTCAGACCTCTGAGCGATGGTAATAAAGGCGTCACCATTTTTTCTGATGTTTGCAATTGATAGAGCAAAGAACGGAAAGCACCGTTCGATGAAAATCGGTACTTCGTCGGCAACGAAAATAAACCGTTTCCCTGCGCGATTAAAGAGTATGTCAAAGTTAAACTGCGCCATTACGGCCGCAAGCCCTCCTTGTGCGAAATCACCATCGAGCGCCTGAGAAATTTTTGCGAAGTTAAAATACTTAAGCCTTGTCGTTTTTTGATCTAAATCAGGCCTACTTGCGAAGGCACTTCCAAATACCCCGCCAGACATCCATCGCTCTAAAAGCTTTCGCCGTGGCAGCTCAGGTGACTTTTTAACAAAGTCATCAAGTGTGGGATTTTCGGACAGATTTTCGGAATATTTAAAAAGTGCTTTTTCAATGTCTGATTTGTAGTCTTTTGAAAGAAACTTTTCGTTTTGTTCTAAAACAAGGGTTTCGAGAAAGGCTGAAAGAATTTGAATCAATTCAGGTGACCCTGGCGACTCTTTTAAAAAAGAAAATGGATTAATCCCTGCTGGCTCATCAAGTGAAATACGAAACTCTCGGCCACCTAGTAGCTCGGTTTCCTTTGAATGAGAGCCGCCCACATCGAGTTTTGTCATGTGTATCGTCTCATCAAAATGAAGCGCACGTGTCAGGAGGTTTGTAAGTACTGACTTGCCTGAGCCCGAGGCGCCAAAGATACACGTCGAGTAAGAGTCATAGCTTGGATTGAATAGATCAATAAATTCTAAGCTCTCATCAAGCCTTTGAAGTGAAAGAGACCTTCTCGTGACATTTTTTATCTGCGACCCGCGACTGATGAGTGGCAGAAAACAAGGGAGTACCTCATCTTTTTCTAAAAGAGGGTAGTGTAGAAGAGAGCCAGGCTTTAAAGAGTTAAAAGTTTGATTAAGGCCCCACTCTTCTAAATAAAACTCACCGATGCTTTGGAGTCGTCTAGAAATTTCTGAAGCATCTATTCTTAAGGCCTCCTCACTTCTTCGGTAGATAAGAACTAGAAATTCGAACTCAAGCAGCCGAACGCCAGAAAGTGCGACTTCAGCTAGATCATTTTGGGCTTTAATGTACTTATTTGCGGCGAGCTTATCGTCACCACTCACCGCTTGACGACTCTTCCGTCGTAAAAGCTCCTCTGACTTCTGAGCGCTCAAAGAGCGACAGTTAACTTGAATGGAGTAGGGGAGCGGTAGCGCGTCTTTTATTTCTGAAAGAGTTGTTAGGCTTAAGGGATAAGTTGACTGTTTTGTTAATCTCAAGATGCCGAGTATTTCATCTCCGAAATCAAGAAAATTGGTTCTGGTGCTTTTTTTTCGGTTAAACGAGGAAAAAATATTTTTAATTTCTTCACTCGATAGCCCCTTAAGACGAGCTTCGCTAAGAAAGCCAAGCGGCAGACGATCACGAAACGATTTTATTCGGTCATCAAAAAACGATATTTCTTTTTTCTTAAATAGCTTTAAGCCAGCTGAAACAAAGTGTGTGGCTTCCTCAACGACAAGAAGCACTTTGTTTTCTATATAAGTCAGCTCTTCTAAAGACTCTTCGCGTGAATGTTCGAAACCAGTCTGTCCTTCGATTTCAGAGGTGAGGATAAATCTACAGACAAGGTGAGAGCCGAGATTTCTGAGGAACTGAGAGAGATCACTTTCAATGCGATCAAGGTTTTGCACTTCTTGGTCAAACATTGAGAGTTCAAATATTGTGCCGACGGTTCCTGTTTCTAACATAAAAAAGGCAGAGCCTTCGATTTCTTTAATCTCGCAAATCTCACCCATATTTTCCTCACTTGAAAAGCTAAGTAATCTCTAATAATTTTCCGTCTGTACTTAAGCCTGACGGGGACAAGGACACCGGTTGCAAACGCAACGAATGCTAAAATGGGGTAGACACTCTCGATGTGGAGCGCTTTTTTAAAAAGCATTAAAAAAAAGAAGATCGAGCTGAGTCCTATAAGGTCTTGGTAACCAAGACCCATCAGGATAGCTGAATCATTTAAATGCCTACTCCCTTTCCTGAGAGTCATCGAAAGACCGACTGAAGAAGATCGACAAATGCGGGACCACCGAAAATGGCAAGTGCTCCAAGGGCCGCGGCACCTAAAACCATTTTTCCGAACTGACCAGCACCTGCCGCCATCAATACTCCGCCAAGTACGATGCCAAAAGGGGCTATGATTTGTCCGATCGACATGATGGTTGTCGTGCTCTTACTTGCTGCTGATTCAAGTCTTGCCGCTTGAGCGAATTCAATAAATAGGAGCGCCCAAAAAAACCAAATGCTTCTCCAATTAATGTTTTTCATCTGAAGTTCCTTCTTTTAAAGTGTGAATGAATCACAACGATCTAATAGCTCATGCCCTTTGATTGGGCGTAGAATTGGAAGTGCTGTCACGGGATCAAGATCACCCTGGTAAAGTCTCGGCTCTGCAAAGTCAGTAAATCCGGGTCCAATGCCTGCTCCGTGCGCAATCGCGTGAGCGGAGGAAGTATTTCTGCCTCCCGTATCAACTTGAGCAATATGCCTCCGCCATCCATTTCCACCTTCTGTAACAACTTGAGCCAAAAGCATCGGCGAGGGATTTCCACTGATTACTTGAGCCAAATACATGGGTGAGGCATCGCCGCCGCTTATCACTTGCGCAACAGGTATCGGAGTGTCCGACCCACCATCGAAAATTTGTGAGGAAGAAGTTGAGGCGAAAAGAATTGAAAAACATAAAATTGCGATTTTCATTTTGTTACCTTAGTTGGCTGTTGCAGGTGGTATTACTTCAAACTTTTCGGTCTGCCGGTACCACACGTTATTTTCTTCTGTGTCTGGAACCCATTGATCTAGTTTGTAACGTCGCCATTTGCCTGGGCTAATGAGTCCTCTTAGATCATCGGGTATCGGAGCGCTCAATGTAGAGCTGCCTTCGGCCACGACAGTCGAGTTTTGTTTAAAGGAGTGTAGTTCTTTTTCAAGAGCGCGAGATTTTGTACGTAGCTCTGTTTTTTCTTGATCAGGATCAAAAACTAACAGCCCAAGTACTGCACCTGACGCTGCTCCAGTGGTTGCAAAAAGAGCCGTGTTCTCGCGTTTATGACTATTTTGTTGCGCCCCAATAATGGCGCCAGCCGTCCCGCTAGCAGCCATTGTGAGCAGCGTTTTGTTGCGCGCACTTAAGCTTGCACAGCCGCTCAAGAAGAGAATAAAAATTGAGAGAACGAAAACCGGCTTTACCATTTTACTTTGCTTTCTTTGTTATTTCTTTTGCTTCGCTTTCAAGAATTGCTTTGAAGTAGTTGACGGGCTTTAACTCACTAATCTCAGTTGTGACTTTAATGTATTTTTTCCCATTGATCTCAAGGTGTGCGTAACGCATCTGAACCTGTGCTGGAAAATCCTTGTTGTGTCTTTCAGCATCTTGAGTAGTTATTCCAATTTCCATTATTTACCTTCGTTTTGGTTTGTTCGAGATATTATCTATAAATTTAATTTAATGTACATTGTTTAAGTTTATAAAATATCGTTTAACAAGGGGCTCGCCATTCACGATGATGCGTCCGACTTGACCGCCAGGACCCCATTCGCCGTCTGAGCCTTTTTCACCTGCGATCCCGTTTTCAACTGGAGGAATTGGGCAAGAGAATTCGCGCCGTTGGTCTCTGCCGTTTGAAAGCTTGATCCAGTGCCAAAATTTAGTTGGCTCCCATTGATGCCAAGCTTGGCCATGACGACCTTGCGGTCCACCATCGCCGGGATTTCCACCGGAGCCTGGAGGTCCGCCATTACCTGGCACGGTTCCAAGTTCAAGCGAATTTATCTCTAAGCTTTCGATTTCTATTTCGATAATGCCAGCATCCCCACCAGCGTGTCCGCGACTCCCATCACTTCCATGACCACCCTGTCCTCCTTGTTTTCCTCTTACTGGGTGATTCATCAAGGTAAGATCGGACGGATGTCTAGGCGGTCCTCCGAATATCCATTCTGTACAATAGGTCTGTAAGTAAGCTTGTGCCTCAGGCGCAAGATATGGCAAAGCCCTTCCGTCCTCACCGGCATATCCAGTGGCGCCTTTTTTCCCGTCAACTCCTGCGCCACCGTTTTCACCTCTCAAATTCACCTTGAGATTTCCTTCAAGCTCATCTGCAACAATTACTACCCTACCGGCGTTTCGCCCTGTGGTGTTTTTCGGTGCGGTCGTGCCCTCGGGAAAGGATTCGATTCGACCAGCATGCGATATGAGCGTCTTTGCATTCAGATTAAGAGTTCGTCCATTCGTAAATATTGGATAGTTTTTTTCTATAATGATCGTGTCGAAGCCAGTTAGCTCGATAGGATCGTCGGGATTATTGGAGTAGCTTTTGATAAATAAGGGAAAGTCTCTTGACCTAAATGTTCGGTTCTCTTGAGCTTCGCTCGGCGTTGCCTCGAAAGAAATCGCATTATTGTTCGCAGATTCGAATCCTGTTTCATGGTTTTCGTCTCTGTGATGCGACTCATCTGTGAAACATCCTGTGAAAAAAACAGTGGTTATCAAGACGGTTATTAATTTGATGTATAATTTCATTTGCGCGCACTCCTGCAAATCCGCAAACCAGCTTGGTCTTCGGAGAAAACGTTTGTTTTTTTTGGCAGAGAGTTTTAACTAAGAATTGCGTTTGCTAGTTTGGCGCTCTCAGCCCTGATATTTTCTTTCGGGGCTAAGAGCCCCTTTTTAAATCCGTTAAAGTTTCACGTCGCTAATGGACCTCCGCAGGTATGCAAACAAGTAGCAGACACTAAAAGCATTTCGAAGAAATTCATTCACATCTCTCCTCCTGAAAAAACTAAGCTGACACTTGCATGTGGCTGCAGTACTCGTTTTATTTCTTTAATCTCTCGCGTGGCCTCTGAGTCCTCTTTTATAGAAATGGACTGAAGATATAGAAATTCATGTTGAATTTTGAGTATTCCGTCGACGATTGCTGAGTTCGCTGATTTTTCTTGTTTAGAAAGTCTGAAGTAAATGTCATGAAGCGTCTTCAAGAATTGGTATGGATGATCTGTAGGAGCGTTTGAGAAAAAGAAAACGCTTTTTTCTCTAAGAAGGTTTAGTAAGTCGTCGTTCTCTGCGGCCTCCTCATGAGATATGCACCCAATAATCGAAAGAAGTCCCAAATTAGCAAGAATATTTGCCACTTCTGAGTGCTCTGCATCCTCTTTAGTCAACGGCCGTAATGACTCAAAATATGGAAAATATAAAGCACACAACTCTTTTTTAAATTCAAAAAATTGGAGTAGTCGCTCTACTTGCTCCTCGCTTGCCGTTAGACCAAGCATGCTCTTTAGGTCTTTTTCGCAGAGTTTCGACGTTAAAGATGACGAAAAGTATGATTGCCATTCAGCAGGCGAGAAAATAAAATCAAGTCGTGTTGAAATTAAATCGATACGGGCTGAGTCCTTAAAGACCCGATAATCGGGCCACAGGCGCTTAAGTGACTCATTGTTTTCAATGTGGATTCGGGACCCGCAATAAATTTGCATCTGCACCTCTTCTCGCCGGCTTTACTAGAAAATAAGTTATTTTCTTTAAAGTAAGTCCGTATAATTTTGTTTAGTCATTTTGAGGGCTTGCAACTCTTCTCAAATTTGCTAACCCTCTGTGTCCTCCTTTTTAAAATTCATTTGTTGACAGTTCTCAACAAGTTTTGTCTTAATTGTCCGTCAGCTAATTGAATTGACCAAAAGCTGCCGATTGCACTTTGACAATTTTTTTCGACAGGGGGGACCTTTGGATTTTAAAGGACTGTTGAGGCTCAGAATTCACGAGCTTGAATTATCTCAAAAGGCGTTTGCTGAAAAAGCCGGAGTTGATGAGGCTTCTCTTTCGCGTTTTCTAAGTGGGGAGCGCGATGTGAAGTCGTCGACACTCTTTAAAATATGTACAGCCCTAGAACTTCGAATTGAAGATATGTTCGTCGAACGCTCTGCTTATCTTCAAGCAACGGCACCTAGAAAGGATTGGTCTCATGATCTCCTTCGCTTGTTGGACGACCTAAGTATGCCAGAGTTGCGAACTACTCTTCGCACTATTATACAAACCCATAAAGAAGCAGTCGGGGTGGGCCGAAGGTCTATTGAAAGCAGGCAGCGCCTTTCAAAGGTAGTTACCACTCTTAGTGGTGTAAGGAAAATCTCATGAGTGACATGGGTTTACCCGGTGACCGTTTAATGTCGCTCGACGAAGCGGAAGCTATCGTCGCGGACGACCTACAGGTGCATAATATCTTTGGCGCATTTGACTTGGATGACTTCGACGGAACTGCTAATTGGATCTCTTTGGAACTCGGATTGCCGCCAAAGATTGTTAGCGACGCTATCCAGGCGATGTACATTGTTGGTTGGATTGAAAAGGTCGAAGGTAAGTTAAAAAAGAAATCTAAATCTGCTATAATACATTTAGAACCAGAGAAAGCGCGCGTTGTTGGTCGAACCTTGTTCCGTCAGCTACTCGCAGGCCTTCTGGAGACACAGACCATTTTTAGGGTAAAAACTCGTGTATTTGCTTCCAACCTTCAATTGATGACAGAGTACTACCAAGGAATAGATGAGCTAACCGACGAGATAATTAAAAAATCTGCTGCTTCAAGGTGCGATCGTCTTTGTAACACCGGAACCGTGCTGTTTGACGATTTGGATCGGAACGGGAGTCCCCAATGAAGGTAATAATTTTTCTAGCCACGATGTTTTTTGGCTCATTTGCATTCGCTCAGGTCGGTATTGATGGTGGCGGCTTTATGACTGGAAGCGATGTCTCCGTGACCGATGAGATTAATATGGGGATGGTGAACGGCCAGTGGGTCCGATTTAAAGTTGATCCCATGGTAGGTTTCGAGATTACGGAAGAATTAGATCTGACTTCGGTTCCCGCGAGTGGCATTTTTCATCAGTTTAATCCGTTCGCAGACGAGGCCGAAATATACCTCTTTGAAGAGGGAGAGATATTGCGTTCTTTTTCTATCCGAGGACGTCTCGCTATCGAGAGTTTTTGGGCTAGACTTGGCGTGATGGCGCAACCTGAAGAGGCGGTCACTGAATCAGAACTTTTTGAACGGGGCGTTTGGACTTTCTTGATGCCTCCAGTTGAAGGCAAAGCAGCCACAGAATTTGAATTTTATGAGGCAGGTATTATCTTCGGAGAGTAACGGCAAGCGAAGTAATTGATTCGGAATTCACTTTCAAGGGCCTGCGCTAACGCTCCGGTCAGCTTCGCTGATTGACACCCTTGACAGCGAATTGCGAATCAAGAGAATGGTGACTACAAAAATTTCGCGAGAAATTTTCTATTTGAAATAGTGAGTGGGAAAAAATCCTCCTTTAAGCTTGATCACACGCCCTCAGCTCACCCCAATATTATTAAGTCGCTGTTTCTTGCTCACCTCATTGCCACTGCCGTTACCTTTACTAGCATTTCGCTTGCACTCGTGAAAAAGTCACTTACCTCATCCCTCCAGCGACTCGGTCTTGCCGTTCATTATCTGAAAAGCGAAATGCTTGAAGCCGTAACGAGGGCCTGTAAACGCAATCTCGATCGGTTGTTTAACAAAATTGAGTTTTTTGAGCGGGAGTTCTACGACCCGAATCGAAGTCGCGCGTCGTCGCTACAAAAGCTTGAAACCCTTGCCGGATGCGGATCTTAGCCGAACCCCGATCACCAATGGCAACTTTATTCATAGGTGATCGGGGTTATTGCCTGTTTAATAAGCATGTCTCATTTTTCGACAGAGGAGGCCGTATATGCGAGGCATATTGTCTGTAATTCTCGATTTATTAACAGCCTCAACTTTGGCTGCTGCTCCTGAGCCAGTTATCCAAACAAAAAATGGAAGGGTCCATTCCTGACTGTCTGAAGTCTGCTGCCTAGAGAAATATATGCGCTTTGGCGCCAAGGCAAAAGACGCTTCAGACTTATAGGTGCGTGTCTTCATGACCAGCACATTCTTCTTTAACATTCCTTAGTTGACTAAACCGCGACTCTTTTGATCTCATCTTCAACTGAGAAGTGGAGAAACATCAATGATGAAAACCTTTTTTATTCTTAGTGTTTTATATTTTCTTGGTGGTTGTGCCACAATGAATGGTGAACAACCCATAAATAAGCGTAATATTGCAGAGCGACTGAAATGTCCCGTGGAAAAAATCACAATTACAAATGTAGGAGACTCTACAACAAGGCGAGCCGATGGATGCGGAAGATCCGAAACCTATGCCCAAATTTCGACTGGATTTGGAGGTTCTTGGATTCCGATGCAAGACCTTGGCACGCGTGCCGCGTTTGATTTTAATTGTGAAAAGTCGCAACTAAAGATGACTCCATTTACAACCGGAAGACAGGTCGGCGTGGAGGGCTGCGAAAAACGAGCAGTTTATTCTTATATTCAGACTGGAAATAACAATTGGGATTGGATAGCGGACTCGGTGGCCAAGTGACACAGGATTGTTGATTCTGCCTTGCGTGAGTGCCTTAATAAGGCCCTACCTTTTTTGATCGGGTAGACGAGCCCATTACTGAGCTGGTCTACCCGATCCTATTTTTTTCCTGTCACTCATCCACAACTTTCTAAAATTTCTCGACCAACCAACTTTCCAATTTGTATACGCTCGAGAGCTCCGCTAGTCTTTTTTCCATGAACATCCGTCACTTAATCGTGTTTTTCGTTTCTGTACTATTCACAGCAAGTCTTCCGGCCTCAGTGGATCTAGGGGCAGGGTTCGAGAAACTTGAAAAGAAAATCGGTGGTCGGCTCGGTGTTGCTGCCATTGACACAAAAACCGGCCAGCAAATTATTAACCGCGGTGATGAGAGCTTTTTGATGTGCAGTACATTCAAGCTCCTGCTCGGTGGACATATTCTAAAAAGAGCCGATAATGGCCAAGAGACGCTAGGACGCTCTATCAAGTACAGTGAAAAAGATCTCCTAGATTATGCTCCCGTCACCAGAAAGAACGTCGACAAAGGGAGCATGACCGTCGCCGACCTCAATGCCGCAGCCATTCAATGGAGTGATAATTCCGCAGCCAACCTCTTACTTGTAGCCTCTGAAGGCCCTCGTGGGCTCACTAAATACGTGCGCTCCTTAGGAGACGAAAAAACACGTCTAGATCGTATCGAGCCCTTCCTCAACTCACCTGAAGAAGGAAAGAACCTCGACACCACAACTCCTGTCGCTATGGCAAAGACTATCCAAAGGCTTGTACTTGGGTCAGCTTTATCAGTGCCCTCACGCGAACAACTAAATACCTGGTTACTCGAAAGCCAGACTGGAGCCAAGCGACTTAAAGCTGGAGTTCCGACTGGCTGGAAAGTCGCAAGTAAAACCGGAACCTGTGCGAGTGGAACCATGGGTGATGTGGGGATTCTATATCCACCAAGCGGGGCTCCAGTTGTAATCGCCACCTATATCTCAGAAGCCAACGCAAAAGCGCCGGAAAACGAGGCGGCACTTGCCGAAGTGGCGAGGATTGTATCTGAACAGTTTAGCAAAACTCAGTGACCCCCTGCTTCAGGAAAGATCTCTCGTGCAAGCAAGGCTTGGGCATACATCACCCGCTTCAAGCCTTCTGGAATCTTGCCCTTCAGTAAAACTTCAAGTGATGCTGAAGCCATTTTTCATCGCAAAAAGGACCAGCGCTTGCCGGATCCCGCTCAGGCTGTGACTTCCTGAGGCGAATTTTGGTTCAATTCAACAAGATTTTGTAGTCGTGAAATCGTCATGTCTGGTTAACGCAACAGAACGTGACGATCTTCCTTTGCGGCCTTCCCACCCAGAACAAGGCGGTCGGCTTCCACAAGTAAAATGCACTTTCGGGATTTTCCCCATTCATCTCGACGATTCAGCCTATTTACTCACTCCGCCCAGCTTCGACTGAGGATCACTCCCTTTGCCGTGGGCATCGTTTCATCTCTGACGCTACTCTTTAAGATGGCGATCTATTCCATATCGCATGCTCCTTTGCGCTTCTTGGCGCACGTTCTGTTGTATTAACTAAAATCGACTAAAAAATCAGATCGTAGGTCCACTGAACTTCGTCCTTAAACCTGATTCTGGGCAGTAAATTGCAATTTTAGAATTGACCAAATGTCTTAAATATGAGACATTTGGTTTGGATGATTCGCTCTCTTAAGCAGTGCCAGCGTGAAATTGCAGATTTTCCGGAAGAGGTTCGAGAGGACCTTGCGGACGCGCTTGCGCGCCTGAATGAGGGGCACAAGCTTTCATTGCCGTTGTCTCGTCCAATGCCGATTATTGGCAAAGGCGTTCATGAGCTGAGGTTCCGTGATCGGTCAGGCATATATCGAGTTATCTACGTTTTGGTCGGCAATGGCAACACGTGGCTAATTCACGGTTTTATGAAAAAGACAGGTACAACTCCAAAGGCAAACATCGATGTCGCAAAAAAGAGATTAAAGGAGATCAGATGAGACGCAAAAGTTCGTCATCTCAAATTGCAAAAATCGCAGGCGTCTCTTCATCACGAGGCATTGAGGCAGTGATGAAGGCTCAGCTAATTTCTGCGATTCTGGATGTCGTTTTAAAAGACAAAATCACTCATGCAGAAATTGCAAAACGCACAAAGATTCCCCGTAGTGCGGTCACCGGTATACTTTCGGGAAGTCTTCAAAAAGTTACGCTTGATCGCGTGCTCAAAATTCTTGAGGCCGTAGGCTTGACTGCTGAGGTGAGAGTTAAGCGAGCTGCTTAAAAGGAGATTCGGGCTTATCGTTGTTTTATTGCTCTAGCCAAGATAAAGAGACAAAATCCCTGCGGAATCCCAATGGGCCAAGGTCAACAATTTTTATTTGTAACATAATCACCATTATCGACATGTTCGGACCTATCGCACTAACCGATGTTTGTCGTGTCTTGCTCTGGCTAGGACTAACCGAAGACGGATTTTGGTTCAATTCAACAGCATTTTGTAGTCGTGAAACCGTCTTGTCTGGTTAACGCAACAGAACGTGAACCACTTCCACCGCCTCGACGGTTCCACCTACAGTGGCGCTCACTGGGGAGTTTTATTGAACTATCTTTTTTAACAGTGGACCGATTCGGCTCCCGCCCGAATCAGTTTCACCCGTAGCACTGTTGCATTAATGGAGGCTGAGTGATTGAAAAAATTGAATATCAACATGCGCTCATTATCGGTGGCACCGGAATGCTTTACCCAGCAACTTCTGAGATTGCTGAGAAAGCAAAATCAGTATCGGTGATCGCACGAAACAAAGGCCAAAAGCAGGCAGGTCTAAAAAATATCAATTCGATCTCAGTAGATTACCACGACCTGGAGCGACTACTCTATGCTCTTGCTGAGGCGACTAACATTTTCGGCCCTGTAGATCTAGTAATCTCCTGGATCCACTCGACAGCTCCGACGGCTCCGTTCGTTGTTGCGGCCTTCCTCGCGAAAGCCGTTCCTAGTCTTGAGTTTTATGACCTGTTGGGGAGTGCTATCGCGAATCCTGGATGTCCAGAGCAGCTGGTTCACCGGGCAGAACAATTTAATGCAATTCCAAATCTCAATTATCATTCCGTAGTCTTAGGCTTTGCTTTAGATGGCGGGCGAAGCCGCTGGCTATCTGATTCAGAGATCAGCAACGGTGTTCTTGAGGCCGTTTCTAACAAGAAGCCTCATCATATCGTTGGGACAGTTGATCCTTGGGAAAAGAGACCATAGTTAAAGACGAGTGTTGGCAAAAAACTACGTTTGATGTCATCGCATTCTCCTCAAATAACTCGCGTTCGACTCTTTCCTTCTCCGGTGAAGATACTTTTGCGTCGTTGCAGGTGATGTGTGCCCGAGCGTTGCTTGCACAACATCAAGAGGTGCCCCGTTCTTTAAAGCATTTGTCGCAGACGTGTGCCTGAGCCAATGAGCTGACACTTTCTCGTCAACTCCGGCGCGATTTGCCGCCTCGACTACGATTTTATGAATCTGCACTTTTGAAAGTGATCCGCGTTGTTGAGTGTTCATAAAAATCAGCTGGTCTTTCTCCCACCGTCTTTTCTCAAAAGAGAATAGAGTCTTTGCTCCAGCAAGTAGAAAGCGCGGGATAAGAATGGATTTTTTTTATTTCCCTTCTCTACGACGCGCAAATAAACCTCTGCCCGATCTGTCTCCACAAATGACCCGCAGGTGATGCGAGTCAATTCTGAAACCCCTCGGGCACAGCTCGATTGCTACATCTGGGAAGTATTTGAACCAGCGGCCAAAAACCTCCAACTCCGGTCACCGGAGTTGCCACTAGCAGCGGAAAGTATTTCGATGCGAATAACCGTGAGAGCGCTCAAATCCCTGTTCGGCCCGCGCGCCCCCTCTAACTAGTCAAAGCACGCGGAAGATCGGCAAATCGCTGGGTCTTTAGTGTCCCTCCGGTGGCGTTGCGTGACGAGGGTTATTTAGCGTAGTCTGACTTCCCTTGATTGGGCGTCTTCGGCTTCTGCCGAAAACGGCCACCAACCTTTGTGGCCAACCGAGGGATCTCCCAAGTTCACAAAGTTGCACTGGTAAACATGCTGGGGGCGACGATCCCGGTGGATAGGAGTGATCTCGCATAACGATCTTCCTTTGCGGCCTTCCCACCCACAACAAGGCGGTCGGCTTCCACAAGTAAACGCACTTTCGGGATTTCCCCCATTCATCTCGACGATTCAGCCTATTTACTCACTCCGCCCAGCTTCGACTGAGGATCACTCCCTTTGCCGTGGGCGTCGCTTCATCTCTGACGCTACTTAGATGGCGATTTATTTCATACCGCATGCTCCTTTGCGCTTCTTGGCGCACGTTCTGTTGCATTAAACAGCTCGATAGAGGTATTTCCACTGGCCAGAGCGGCTGGGCGTACTGTACGTCTCGTCCAGATCCTTCCGCTGGTTCTCTGGGGTTCACTAGTGGCGTTTGAGAGTGAGAATAATCGAGACGTTGCAACGGAACACCCCTTTTGGAATAGAAATTGCTAAAAGAGAATATCAAGTGTGACTCGCTTTGATCTGAGGCTTCTCAGAAGAGCTCCTGGGTAAATTGGCGACCAATTTACGTCACCGCTCAGTAGGAAATGTACTTTATTTTGGAGAAGGAGACTGTATGAGGGTAAGTATGTATCCGACTGATTTTGGGTTCAAGGCGTGCTTCTTTCCCCTTGTGTTTTTGATTTTGGTCGTAGGTTGCAGTGAAACAAAAAAGCCAGTTCCCTCCCAAATTAAAATAGCTGCCTGCATTGACAGGCAAACCATTGAGCGTTCGGTCTATGATGGAGTAATGGAGACTTTTAAGTCCCGACGGGCTGTGCAAAACTTTGAGACACTTTCGAACGAGCACCTAATAAAATACTGGGAGAAATCGCTAATACTCGTAGGCCTCTTTTCATACGACCTGAGAGCCTGTGTTATCGAAAAAGACGGAAGCACCTCCGTGAAGGTATGGACTCAAGAAAGTTTCAACTCTGAAAAAGAAATGCTCGTTTACCTTTCAGGGATGATTTCTAAGGATGGAACCCAGTCAAGAGTTCAACCTCCTTCTTCTAATGTCGCCGGAGCTGCTCTAAGACCGCAACCGCCGGCCGACCAGCATACAGGCGTTCGTTCTAGCTCTGAGTTAGAGCGGTTTGTTTTGAGTGGATTAAATACTTCACTGAGTGCAAAACGAGTCAATCTTGAGCTTCAGCAAGCCCGCATTTTTGGGTCCATGGGCACCTACTCGCAAGATGATCTAAGCAAGAAAGCAGTCGCTTATTATACTTCGAACTTCGCAGAGATTCGACCGCATGTTATCGATTTTATGGTGAAGATAACAACTTTTTATTCCACACCCACGGCAATAGTGAAATATGCGGCTGAAGATAGCCGTTTCGCACCTGTCATTGAATATTACAAAGAAAAATATCAAGTAGACCTTTCAAAGGTTGTCGTGATTGATGCACCTATATCGACTATCCCGCATGCGGCGGGCACCTTTGCTCAGAATTCACTGGGCCTGTTTGTTTCGCCAGTAGCAGTACCTATCGCAATTCAGATAAGACTTCCTTTACACCAACTAGACACTGCGTTGGATCGGCAGTCTTATTTAAGTGGAACGCTGGTGGTAAAAGTCGATGATCAACTCGCGATGTTAATTGAGTCTCTTAAGTTCTATTTTGGTTCTGAGATGATTTTTCACGTCGATTCAGCAAAAGTCGCGAGTCAGGGTGTGGGAAAACTGGGATTGGAAGGGGTTTTAGCCCATGAAGTGAGACATCTTCTTGATTTTTTCAGCTGTCAAAGTAACCCCACCAAAGAATGTAGCGAAGAGTACCTCAATAAGGACTTGGAACGAGTAAGGGAAGTAGGTCAAACCAAACAGACCGAGAATTATCAGGCTTTTGTGAGTGACCGTGCAACAGCCCAATCAAAACATGAAATCATGCAACTTTATGGCAAATACTACCCGTCAAAAACTAATTCTGAGCGGCAAGTGTGGGCAGAAAATATTCTGCAAAGAGCCTTTCATCGGGCGTATATGGGCAGTTACCAAAATTACTTTTCACTAAAAGAGCGAAGCGCCTATCGTGAGCACCTGAAGTACCTTTTAAACGGCGGTCTTTCTCAAGAGGCGGCAATTGAAATGGTATTGAAAACAGGTACAGGCGAAAAGCTACCTCTAAGTATGGACGGCAACATCGAGTATGTCAGCTGGCCGGGATTCCCCTGGCTGCAAGAGCACCTCGAGAGTCTGACTCAATAGGTCTACCCGATCAAAATCCTACGAGATGGTCAGGTAACACAAGAAACTGGCAGAAAGTGAGACGCGTGAAATTAAATTCGACTGCGGCAGATCACTTAGCTACTTAACTAAAAGCGACAACTATTCTGAAACATACCGCAGGCCCCCAAGCTTTCGTCCGTAATCCCTCTACGTGATCGATAAATCTACTTCTGCACTCTATAATTTATAAGGACTGGATCAGTTGTTGGAGGCGCCCTCAGAGATCCAAGTCAGTATGATTGCAATCTCACCAGCGCTTAAGCCTCCGGTTGATCCCATATTAGTTCCACAACCGCTGCCTGAAATTTTACGGTAGAAAAATGCTCCGGTCGGCGCCGCCGGATCAAGGGCGCTATCGACCCGTGTCGCATTGGCCGCCGCTGGTGCGCAAGATGCGCTGTGAGCACCGGTGAGAGCGCCATACAACGCCGTGCTATTGCTGCCCACCGTGAAGCCCCCGTTTGCCCCATGGCAACTGGAACACTTTGCTGACAGCACCGGAAAAATATTGGTGGCCAGACTGACCGGCACCGTGAAGACTTGCGTACCCGTTTTATCCGAGCATCCCGCCTTAACATAGCTGACGTGCGCGGAATGACTGCCCGTATTCAGGCCAGAAAATGCGGCAGGCTTGGTGGCTACACCCGCCGGGGTAGTGTTGCCACTAACGGCCACGGAAAAAGAATCACTAGCCAGCACAGTGCCGGACCAATTGACAGAGACAGCTCCCGCAGCGGTGTTGGTGACGCTCACCGTTCCCACGCTCTGTGTATTCCAATTCGTGCAGTCCACGGCTGAGTTGATGGTAAATTCCCTAGCGGCTGTTTTCGAAGCGCAGCCCGGTTTGGCGTATTCCACCAGAGCGATCCAGCTTCCGTCAGCCAGGCCACCAAATGAAGCTGGTTTAGTTCCGGTAACTGGAGTGACCACGCCAGGGCCGACCAAAGATACGCTATAGCTCTCCGCTAGAAGCGAAAGATCATTTGTCCAATCCAAAGTGGCATTTGAAGCGGTGATTGCCACGTTGACAGTGCCAATCGATGCCGCATTCAAAGTCGCACAATTTGACGTGGAAGGCCCGGCGGGATCGAAGCCTGAGTTACAACGGCTAAGACCTATGACAGCTAAAAACAATAATATGAAATGCATAAACTCAGGTTAGCGAATATTGGTTCAAAGAACCATGCTAAAATTTTGTCAGGATGAAATCTGTAACCCTTTGCAGATTTTATCAATAAATGCAAATAACCACGCCATTGTGGCGTGATTAAGCCCATTACCCTGACATCAGGTTAGGGTATAGCTCAACCGGACAAGTCATCGCACCCGACTCAGTACCAAAGTGCCAGAGATCATCAGGGTTCTGTTGCGGCGTATTTTTCGGGTGCTATTCTTTTATTGCCTTTTCTGCGGAGGCTACTTCATCAGAGGTGACTCTTCTGGCTTTTTCGAAAGGGAACTCTTTTGATGTCTTCATTAATTGTGGGCACCCTGATATTCAGCTGATTTTAAGAATGGGTTCGAGATCTTTATCAATGGCCTTTAAAATCTGATCGAGTTTATCTAGGCTCGGTTTCACCTTACCCTTTTCATATCGCGCGTAGGCTGTGGGTGACTGAGACCCCATGCGCTCGGCAACATCCATAATAGTGAGCCCTCTTTCTAGACGCTTTCGTTTGAGAAGAAGAGAGATTAAGGGGCTAAGGTCGCTTGCTGAAATATAAAATTCGAGATTCTTTCCTGGCGTAACGGAGACGAAAAAGCCTCGTGCATCAACTAAAAATTCAATGGCGTCTTTGGCCATAAAAAGAGCGTCTTTTTTACTCTTCCCTTGAGTGAAAATACCAAGTGAGGGGATCTCAACGCCCCAGTATTTTTCACCCTCTTCTGGTTTTTTCAAATATCCCTCAAGTCTCACTCTTTACCTCTTTGCTTATTATAGAACAGAGCTTCTTTAAGAATTGCGCGTGCCGTACCCTCTCTAATTTCACGGTGTCGAGGGATGGGGATGTTGTGGGAACCATTGGTCCAGATTTCGTGGCTGCCACCTTCGCGTAAAAACCGCCATCCAAGGGCTCTTAGCTGCTTTTCAAGATGAATCTTCTTCACTTCTCTATTTTACACATATTTGTGTAAAATAGCAAGGTTTTTTTCGCACTATTTTCCGTGGGTTTTAGTGCGCCATTTTGGAGTTTTTCCGGGGGTTTCGGGGTGTTTCCATCCTCCTCATTTTTGCCTGATTTTCGACACATCACAAGGTGCAGATAACTCAACTAATCTACTCAACGCAGGACCGTTAAGGGAAGAGGAAATGCTAGAGTTTTTGTGTGACGATTGGGACGATTTATCATCATGAAAAAACGCGCGTCAGTTCTTGAGTACCCCGTCACTATCAAACAAGTCGGCGAATATATGGTGTTTTCTACTCCTGATCTCGTGACGACCGTCGCCATAACGCTCCCTAAAACCAGCAAAGAAGTCTTGGAGGGGCTAGCCCGAATTTGGAAAAAGAACAAGGAGCGTTTAAGAGACTTTGATGAGTCGACGATTAAGACCCCCTCCCCGTCTCGCATCAGAGAAACTCAAGAAAGAAAATCTGAGAAGCCTCTCACCTCTCAGCAAGTGGCTCGTCTTTGCGGGAAATCGAAGATGACAATTATCAGAGCCGCAGAAAAGGGCCTCATTAAAGGTACTCGCACCGAAGGCGGCCACTGGCGCTTTGAGTGGCCCGAAGTTACGCGCTACCAGGAGCTAGCAAGTCAGGTGGCAGGCTTTAAGAAGGCGGAGACTGAGTGGCTGACACCGATAGAGTGTGCGCGCATTTGGGGGGTGTCGGTGAATACCGCGAGAAACTGGATTGATTCAGGCAAAGTGTATTCTGAAAAGAGTGAAGGTGGACACAGGAGGGTCCCGAAAAGACTTCTGGAAATAGTGAAACTTTGAACTTAAAAGAATGGGCCTTGGAGGACTTCTTGAGACGCGTGGTACTAAGAGAGCTCAATGAAAATGATGAGGCCGCCTTCTTTGAGGGAGTAAAGGAATGGACTGGGGAAGCCCCTCACTGGTACTCATTTTGTTGGCAGCCCGGAAGCGAATTAAAGTATACTGAGATGCTTGAACGGCTGCGTAAGGACGTCATTGGTGAAGATTTACCGTCTGACAGAGTCCCGCATACGATGCTCTATGGTTTTGTCGATGACAAAATTATTGGCCGTGTAAGTGTCCGGCATGAACTTAATGACTATCTTCGCCGGCGCGGCGGCCACATTGGCTATGCTGTAGCACCTAGGTTTCGCAAAAAAGGTTACGCTACGGAAATGGTCGGGCAAGCCTTGGAGTATTGCCGAAAATTAGGGCTCCCACGTGTCATGATCACATGTGCCGAGCACAATACGCCCTCATGGAAGATTATTGAGCATTTCGGCGGAATTCTTCAGGATCAGATGTGGGACGATGAAGAAGATGAATTGATGAGGCGGTATTGGGTCCGTCTCGATCAATGAAACCTTGGTGAGTGCACAGCCTGTCTGAACGTCGATATTAAACAAACTGTACGCAACCTAATTATTACGGCCCTGGGCTATGAAACTTTTCCGAGTTCCTCACGCACAATCTCACGAACGCGGTCTGGAAGATTCATCGCCTCGCGAAGTTTTGCGTTAAGGAGCGTTTGATATGGAATCCCCGTACGCTCTGACTCTGAAACTAACCACTGAACCAAATCGCCATCAAGGCGAATCGTTTTTGAAACCTTTACCTGTGCGTCCCGAGCTTTAACTGGCTTCCGCTTAATTTCCTTCATTTTTGAAAGATCATATCCCTTCTTCATATTTTTTTCGCTCCAAAGAGGTAGGTTTTCTTGCCGAGATAATTCTAATTACATCACCTGAGCGCTCAACAAAAACAATAAGAAGTAAGCGCGAACGGGCTGACTTGCCAATCAACAAAAAACGTTCGTCTGTGGGATGAGTATCTGCAAACTGCCGACCAAGAGGATCAAGGAAAACTGTCTGCGCTTCCCAAAAATCTACACCGTGTTTTTTAGTGTTCGCTTCCTCTTTGCGGTCGTCCCACTCGAATATCATCTAGACCCACAATATGCTATTGTACGTACAATAGCAACTAATTTTTTACTAAACTAGTTGGGTCCGCAAAGGGCTGCCAATAGCAAGTTGCACATGCGGGATCAACGTGGCTCTTGAAACTCAGATCAAGACATTCAAATTCACTTCGAAAAGAGATTGTCGGCCGTCCGACGGCACTTATCCCTATAACGTATAAGCAATAGTGAAAGAGTTAAATAGTGCCCGGACCTAGATCAGAATTCTTCGTTCACTCGATGATTATTTTTCTCTGGTCGAACCGAATTTGAAGGGGGGTATTCCCCTTCCACGCACCGATATGAACGTGAGGGTGTCTTGAAAAGCCGTTATTTCCTACTCGAGCTACTGGCTGTCCTGCTTTTATTTTTTCGCCAACCTTGACGCTGATTCCATCAAGATGGGCAAGAATAACGTTTACTCCGTCGTCGCGCTTGATCGTTATGGATGTCGATGGTCCCTTGCCCATAATCCCAGGCACGTTTGTGATCGGGTTCAAATTCACTTTTACCACTTTGCCATCAACTGGAGCGAGGACATTTTTTTGCCAAGCATACCAATCTTCGTTCTTAAGGCCTTTGTCTTTATAGGAGCGGTACCAACCCCTACCACTCTCTTCAGAAAATTCTTTCACTACGCAATCGGCTCCGAGCGCGTCGCCTGGTGAAGCTAGTTCGCCCACCGAGTGCTCTGAACACGCATATCGTTTCTCGAACAGTGGATGAACGAGAATAGCTTCGACGTTTGAAGCTGATGCCAAATTGATTTGCAAAAAGAAGAACAAAAGGGTCTTCATCCAGCACTCCTTCTCGACAGAGGGTCAATTTCGCATTCATACAGCCGTTGGATAATTCAGAGAAGCGGTCGTTCGACCGTTTGCATAATCACATAGCCGGTATCTTTGACGCAGCGACGGCCCAAGGTGCGAAAACTCAGCTTTCATTTATAGGCAAAAGTTAAAGGGCAGAAAGCTTGCGGCAGGCGCGCAGGTGTGGCTCTGACCTACTGACACTTGGGTCGGGTTCACGAGATCAGCTGGCACATCTCTGTGGCCCGCGGTATTCGCCCCCCAACAGTGGACTCTACCGTCCGCAACCGCGCAAGTGTGGGAGTCACCTGCTGACACTTGCGTCGGATTCACAAGACCAGGCGGGACGTCTATTTCGCCAAAGCCATTCCATCCCCAGCAGCGAATACCTTCACCTGTGACTGCACAGGTATGATACTGCCCTGCTGACACCTGAATGGGATTCCGAAGATCAACGGGCACATTTGCCTGGCCGGATGCATTATTACCCCGACAGCGAATTTGTTCAGCAATAATCGCACACGTGTGCGCCCCGCCTGCGGAGACTGCCGACACCGAGTCAACTTGTGGCTCCGTTGGTGTAAAGGCATTGTCGATGCCAGCAAATGAAATGGAGGAAAAAAACAAAATAAATAATGTAAAGACTGATGACCTCATAATACCCCCTGGTAATTTAAATTTCCTAGCCGGTCATAGCGGGGTAAAGACAGCGCGACAAGCGTAGAGAGAAAAGACGTGTCGGGCGCCGCGAACACTATACATTTTACAAAAAAAACAAGACGTGATGACTCCTCGGGCGGAATCATGCCGCTTTCACTTACAGGCAATAGTGAAAACACCAAAGGCCAGCCGTGCGCTCGAATTTGTGGTACAGGCGATAAAAATTTATATGAGCAATAGAGTAAATCGCCCAATTGCAATTCGCACATTCGTGTCAAATAGGACTGTTTTAAACCATTTTAGAAAGACCCGGCTTTTAGGCCTTCTTAAAGACTTTGCGTTCGATTGCCTCAAGTCGCTCCAACACCGACGGCTTTTCCATAATTTCTCGCAACTTCATGTTGAGGAACGTCTGATAGCCGAAACCTAGCTCCTTAGCTTCTGCTTGGGCCCACATCATGATATCGCCATCCAACCGTATACTGGTTTGAATTTTGGTGGTTTTAGGGTCCACTACCGGTCCGCTGCCGACTTTCTTCATTTTTTTTAGATCATATTCCTTCTTCATAATCTCTTCGTTCCCTTTTGCTGGCGGGTCTCGCCGATATTATACGGATCTCGTCGTTAAGCCTATAGGAGTAAACAACGAGAAGCAGTCGGCCCACCCTTGAGTATCCGATTGTCAAAAACCGCTCCTCCTCCGGATGATCATCTTCTAAAGAAACAGCTGAAGCTGAGAGAAGTACAGTCGCGGCTTCGTCAAAGGTGACCTGGTGTTTCTTTAGATTAGTTTCGGCTTTATCTGGGTCCCAGGTGATTCGCATTAATACAATGTAACTCATTGTAGCTCAAACGTCAATGGCAATTGAGGCCAATTGACACCTCTGAAGGCTTTTTAAGAACAACAAGCACTCCACGCGTCAGTTTGCGTTTTAAACAACTTCTTTTGCCAAAACCTACCTTCCGGGTGCCGTCAACTATGTGAGACGCGACACAATCTTGCAAAGTGTGTGTTCTTCTAGGAAATATTTGACGTTTAGGAATTCAAAATGGCTACTGGCCTCTAAAATTCGACGATTAAATCAACGTCACTTGCTGAAATGAATCGTCCGTCCGCCAAATGTTTGGCCGAACTAAGAGAATGCATCGAGTGGAATTCGAGCATAGAGTTCGTGGTACGCCGTCGTTGCGAGATCCAAAGATCGTTTAACTGCTGCTTCTTTAAGCCCCTCTTCATCAATTTCAGGGTACCGGTACGCAACCGCATATTTCGAAAGGTCCTTCGTGTCTTTGATTTGGTCAGAAAGAGAGGGGTCAATATTCGCAACAAGCTTTAATAGTTCAGAAATGTCATGTGTCTTCGGAAATCTGACTTTATGAAATACTAAAAAACCTTTGATTGCCTTCTCGGCCGCCTGCTGACAGTGAAAGACAAGTGGGCCACGAAACATCTCTCCCGCTCCCTCACACAGCCTCGCAGTCTGAATGTCGACCTGGGCTTTTTTAAACCAGGCTTTGACCATCAAATTAGCCAACTTTGAGTTCCTTGCCTGTGTTAAGTGCCACTTCCGGAACTGAGCTAAATTCCCCTTTCCATCTGTTGAACTCTTCGACTGTGTATATGAAAACGTCAGATCGGACCGGAGAAAACTCAATAACCCTTTGCGCCTCTATCATTCGGTCTAAAATGCTGCCCTCTGCTTTTTCAACGACGAGCAAGAGGTCAAAATCACTATCTTCTCTCGCCGTCCCACCGGCCTCAGACCCGAATAAGAACATTTGGCGAGGTTGGTAGTGTTCGGCTAACGCCTCAACCACTTGTTCAAGAGCCTTTACGCGGTTGTTTTTAGTTGTGGAATCAATTTGTGAAGTCATTTTTTTACCTCAATTCTTATGTTTCACAAACTAGCGTTAAAGATGTCATTTTTCAACTGAGGCCACACCTGTTGATCAAAATATCCAAATAGTTTTTTCTTTTGCAGTTCTGACCCTGAAGCGATTAATGCCGTTGGCGGCTCGATCTTGTCGCGAGTGTTTTGTGTGAGCGCATTAAACCACTCCAGGAAGCGACTTTGCTTTAACTCATCTTCTACCCTACCCTGCTCACCTAAAGCACGCCGTGAGGCCGCTAATGCGTTTTCAAGGGCCATCTCTTCGGGAGTTTTGATGTGAGAAAGTGGATCGACTCCAGAGGCTAGGCTTTGGGCCATCTTGCAGAAAAGGCCAACGACGTTCCGAACACCTTTGATGTTATTCGCATCAGAGGCATATTGCTCAAACTTCCAAACAAAGTCTTCAAGCTGCTCAACAGGGATCGAAAGCTTTTGATTCTCAAAATCGCGGAGCTGCTTTTCTGTTATGCCAAACCGATTAAGCCCAGAGATGTCGATTGTGGAAAACTCGGGCCGCCCGTCTTCTTTCCTAGTTAGTAAGTTATTATTTATATTACTAACTAACTTACTAGAGGGCTCTGTACTGGGTATTTGTACTGGGTACACACTGGATTTTTGTACCCAGTTAGATTGCGTTTCCGATCTCATTCCTGTCATGTAATTCACAACTGCCGAAGCAACAGACTCAGAAATAAAATATTTTCGCTTCGCTTCCGCCCCACCCTTTGATTCAGCCTCAAAACTCAGTAACCCATACTCCGCTTTTAGGCGCCTGAGTGAAATTCTAAGGGAATTCAGTGACTGACTAAAGCGGTCACGAAGTTCAGACGTTTTGAGAGTTACTGAGCGCTCGGGAACCTTTATTGCCTCAAGAGCAATATAGAGAAAAAGATCTTTTGATAGTCCGCGGAGGCGTGCAATTTGAGTGATTTCTGTACCCAGTACACTTCCGCTTTCTGTACTGGGTATTTGTACTGGGTGCACATGACTTTGCGTACTGGGTACACTTGCGTCTGTACCGAGTTTAGTCGTCTCTCTTTTAACTGTACCCAGTACAATCGAATTTTCTGTACTGGGTACAGTTGGCCGAGAAGGTGCTCGTTGAATCGTATTCACGCGATCACTTGCACTGTCACTATTCGGCTCATGTGTACTGGGTACATCTCTGTTTGCTGTACCCAGTTGAGCGCTATTATTTGTACTGGGTACAGTAGGCCTATCTGTACCCAGTAAAAAGGAGTCTATATTTGCGTTAACATCTCGATATTTTTGGATTTTCATATGAGATGAAAGTGATCCTGAGCTCTCCAGTGTACTGGGTACAGATTCGTTTGTTGTACCTAGTTGAGGGCCGTTATTTGTACCCAGTACAGATCGAATATTTGTACTGGGTACAGTCGGTTGAGATTCGTACTGGTTGTTCTCTGCCAATTGTTCATTTTTTTGTTTATGCCTGGACGTTTTTGTACTGGGTACAGAGGAGTTATCTGTACTGGGTACAATTTGGTCCGGCCATCTAGAATGCTCTACTTTGAATTTATGGATGTCTGGAGTAGGGGGTGCGTTCTCGGGCGCTGGTGGGCTTGTGCGTGCGCCATATGACGTGTCAAGGTTTTGTTGGCGAACCTCCTCTGCTTCGCGCAGAAGTTTCTCGCGCTCTTCCAAAAAATCAAATGCATCATTGCCGGCTTCGCCATAGCGCTGCCGACCTTTTTGCAAAAGACCCTTTAAAGTGGGAGGCCCCTTCTTAGACTTGGACATTTGGGTGGGTCTCCATAGGCCTAGATGCCGTCGGTTTCTTGACAGATCGTCCCCAGAGTTCCTCGAGGTTCAAAATCTCTTTAAACAAATTATCAAACGCAGGCAGCGCATTGTGGCGTTTGCTGCTGGCCCAGACAACTTCGCCTTCGGCAATCGAAGTCTTTAATCCGCTCGTCAGTGGAATAACGCTTTCGCAAAGAAAGTCTCCATAATTCTTAGCGACTTCAGAGGCAATGTAGTAGTCGATCTTAGGCTTATTGTCGTACTTGTTGATAAAGATCCGGGTCGCAATCTCTGGCCTATGTTTTTTCTTGAGCACACTCAGATGCCCAAAAATGATTTCAAGTCCATCAAGTGAGAACTTCTCCGATTCAATGGGAATTAACACCATGTCGGAATAAAGATGGGCCATCGTGGTAACTTTTGATAGTGCAGGGGGGCTGTCGATGATCACAAGATCATAGTCGTTACCCACATCCTGAAGTGCCTCTTCGAGTGCCGTTGTGACGTTGAAGGTACTATCTAAAGTCAGCTTGGTGTCGAAATTTGCCATGCTCAAGTTTGAAGGAATAAGGTCGAGGTGATCATGCAGCCGAATGATCACCTCAGAGGCGGCATTCGAACGACTATTGTTGAAAAGGGCCTCAATAGTGAGCTGGTTTCTTGGATCAGGAACAACGCCGAAGGAACTCGTAAGATTGGCTTGTTGGTCAAGATCAATGGCGAGCACTTTAAACCCATAAGCTGCCGCGCGGGTCGCAAGAGTATGAACACTTGTCGTTTTTCCAACTCCACCCTTGAGATTGTGGAGGTTCATTCTTATTTTCGGGTACTCAAGCCCCTTTTTTAAAATGATTTCTCGGGCGGTGGCAGGCGTGATTCGGTGAGAACGAGCATTCGCGACCTGAGTTTTTATCTCATTGTCCTTTAAAAACTTGTGCAGCCCTTGAACTGTGATCTTTAAGGCGCTTGCCAGATCCTTTGGCGTGATGAAAATATTCAAGCTGTTATCATTTAATTGCGCGTCCATGAGCCTCCCGTTGAAAAAAAACGTCTGCATCTACAAAAATATTAAACCTTGCTTCTCAGGGCAAACAATTTCCAGGAAAAACTTGCCTAGTCCTAATGCACTCGATCACAGATTTTCATTTTCATTCCGAATTCACACATTCTCAGTCCGGCCTCCGTACCTTAACCACCCCTGCAAATTTCTTTGGAAAGCTTCCCGTTACATAACATTCCCCAACTTGAAGACGCTTGATGATGTTGGGATGAACCAAAAATTCCTCGGTCTCGCGTACTGATTTTTCGCCGGTTCGAAATTCAACTCCGGCGACTATTCGAGATGATCGTTCTGTTTCTTTGATCGCTGTCCGAGTTCCTGAAAACGAGGCGAATTTTTCGGCCGAATCTTGAACCTTTGTCTGAAAGATGATCGAGGTTGCACAAATATTAAGTACTCGGTCTGGGAACGTTTCGGAGATTGCACGCAAATCAGCAAGTTCTTGGTGTGCGATAACGCAGCCGATTTTCGAACTTCGTGTCCGATCTAAGAAACTGATAAAGCTGTCTTGGGCGAAATCGGCAAACTCATCGATGATGATCTGAAATCCAGTCCTCTGAGCTTCTGGAATTGTCGCATCGATGTGGGCTGTGAGGGCTTTAATGTCTTCAGTAAGCATTTTTGCGAGATTTGTCGCAGAAGACGGGTAGTCGCGCGAACTTAAAACAAAGTAGATGATCTCAGAATTCTCAACCGCCCTTAAAAGATCGATACCGTTTTTGTGGTTATCGAGTCTTTCGGCGTAATTCGTCAGGCATATCTCATCGATGTGGCCTTTGAGCTTTGCCAAGTTTCGATCAAGATCCTTGTCCCTTATAACGCGATTAACTTCTTCAATTTCATCTTGAAGTGTCGCTTGATCTGGCGAAAGCGCAGCTTTTATCTCAAGAAGGTAGTCGCTACTGCTAAGCGCTTTTTTTATTTTTCCGAAAGTTACCGCGCCTTTGCCTTGATCTCGTAAACAAACAAGTGCCCGAACAATCCTCCTTAAATTTCCTGACGCCTGCGTCCGGTAAAATTCCTCCGACCACTCATACGCTCCAATTATCCGGTCTGTAATTTGATCGGCATTCCCACGTGATAGCGGGTTATAATAAGCAAGATCATCGCTATCGCTCAGAGAGAAGACCTTAAGCTTCTTTTCGCGTCCATTATCCATGGACCAGCCACGAACTTTCATCAGCGTTTCAATGTCGCCTTTTAGATCAATAAAGATCATTCCTCGCCCTTTTTCTATCCGGTCTTTAATGATGTGCTGAATGAGAACAGATTTTCCAAACCCGCTCGCTCCACAAATGTGTACATGGTGATTGAGAGCTTTCTCAGTGATAATAAATTTCTTGTTATGAAAGCCTTGATCAATGAACACGCCTACCTCGATTCCATCGACTGGTGTTTTTCTAAAAGAAAAGCTTCCCTCGCGTAAAGATTGAAGGCCCATTGAAAGCGGGGAGTCTTTTTTCCAGAACAGAACGCCGAGACCTAAAACAGAAAGTGGCGGGCAAAACCAAACGTAGTTTCTAAATGAAGCCTCTGAGACTTCCTTGATTGCCCACTTATCTGGCACTCGATCATTAAAGAGTGGGATATAAAAATTGAGTGCCGCACTCATCAGGTCAGAGAAAAACAGGAACCCAACGCCTTTAAAGCCAAATGCGCCAAATAACAAAAGCCAAGCTCCAAAAAGTAATGCTATTGATCCGGCAATTCGCTTAATCGTGGGCTGAGCCGAGATAAATATCCACAGGCCCACTGCGATACAAAATGAAAGGATGAGTAGGGGACCAGCGATAAAGAGAGCACAAACGGCGATGACCATTACTGTTATGGCAAAAACTACGATCAGCATTTGGTCTGTGTCTTGGGTATTATTTTTCATAATTTTTCCTTTGGTTTCCTTCAAGTTTAGAGCGGAGTTCGACGTGAACGAGTGGCTGATAGATATACGCGATGTCTTCAATCTGCTTTTGAACGTACTCAAACTCGCAAACGACATGCACTTTGTGAAAGGTGATTTCTTCTTTGTAGCGCGAGCGGATTAGGCGGACGAGGTTTTGAAGCTTCTCATCATAGCGACGTTTATCCTTTCGCGCTCTCTCAAATTCAAGCGCTACCCATTGGCCTTCCGCGTTTCTATAGAGAGCATCGGGAATCAGTCTTACGCTTTTAAAAAAATTAAACCGCTCCCGGATCAAAACTTCTGACACCCATTCAGTGGCGATCCCGCTTTCCATCATCTGGTTTCGAAGCTTTGCGACTATGAGGTCGTGGCTGAGTTCACTCGGGCGAAGTTTTCGAATTTTTGGATTTGCTAGGAAGCCTGCGGCCTGAAGTAGCTTCATGCCTTTGCTCGCAAGGGTGTAGTAGTGCTCAGGGCTAAAAGGCATTCTCTGTGCGAGAATCAACTTCTCATTACAAAGAAGACGCAACCGCCGCTTTATGTTTTTGTCGCAAGGCCAGGCGGCTCCGTCGAGACGGTTTTTAAAGCTCGCATCTGCAATAAGGTCTGCGTCCGCGACTTTCATTTCAAAAAGATATTTAAGAGTGTGCATGTCTCGGGGTTGAAGAATCATCGGCTTACCTCCGCGATAGCGGAAGGCAGAGCGCCGAGCTCGTGACAGTCGAAGTCTCGAATTTTAGGCGCAGGCGCAGCGGCGTAAGAATTTCGAGACGGGGTGCGGACGATAAGGACAGTAGGCTGTATTCTAATCACCAAGCATCGAGTATGCCTCCGGATTTGATCAGCAGAGGGCTGATCAAATTCGCCTGTGCAGGCTTTGCCTGCCTGACCACCGTGTCTGTCGAAGTCGCCAAAATGTTTATGAACAGTGAGCGGAGAGACGGCACCTGGCGGCCGCCGGTGCACGTACGATACGAAGCCACGTACCTGACTCGGCGGAACTCCTCGGAACGTATGGACCGGTACGGAGCGGACTTCGCAAAAGAAAAAATTCCATTTCTTTGCCCAATGACGAGTGCCACCCCGAATTTGATCAGCTAAGAGCTGATCAAATTCGTCTATGCAGGCTTTGCCTGCCCGACCACCGCACTTATCGAAGTTAAAAAATCTCATCACATCACCCAAACTTATCGACGCCACCTCTTTGCCCCCTCCTATATTTTTTCTAATCTCTGTAGGCCCGCCCCCAACCATTTCCCTCATCCCTCCCAGGGTCCCCCATCAGTATCCTCCGCGACCCCCCGACCAATTCCAACTCGTTGGGGGCGGGGGGTCGCGGAGGATACTGATGGTTCTTGGTTTGCTAACCGCCCGATAATGCGAGCGAATAACCTGGGCGGGCCGCTCCGCACCTGATGGAGCCCTCCATCACCCTCTCCATCACCCCCCCTCTTATTTTTTAGGGGTTTTCCGTTCGTTCTTTTGAGATTTCTGATTGATATTTTGCGCGCAAAAACTCCGAAATTTCTTTCGTGAGCTTCGGATCTTTCAGCGCGTTTTCGACTAAAAATTGTTCCGGCGTGTGTTTTTCTATCTGCTCTTTCCAAAAAACTTGCGGCTGATTTAAGAGCGCTTCGCTAAAAATTTCGGCCCAATTTTCTTTAGAAATCTTTCTTTTTGCGTTCTCATTTTGAAGTTTTTGAACCAGTTTTTCGGCTTTTTGATTAAGTGTAAGTCTCATTTTTTTATCCTCTTTGGTTTGATTTTTTGGTCATTTTTTAGGGAATTGTTTTAAGCTTTTTGGCTTAAAACGATTGAAAGCCCGTCGAAGTTTTCGCCCTAGCAGCTAATTTGTTCTCATCTTGACCCGCTTTTTTCGCTGTCAATGACGAGAAGTTTTGCGCTGATTGGACCATGAAGTTCTGAGAACTCAGGCACTTTTTTAAGCTTCTCTCGGAATCTTTCAGCTGTTGCCATAGCACCCGATGCCATGCCTTTTTTAGCCGCTGAATCAACTGATGTGTCGTCCACTTCTCCGAGGATTGTGCGGTATCTAGGGACCAATCCATCAAAATATGCGGCGACAAAGGACGCGGTAAAATCGCCAGCGAAGTACTCTAATTCCCGTGAATGGTGCTTACCGATAAAGCCAGTCTGCCCCTCTTTTGTGATAGCAGAGGCCACAAGATCGTAGGTTCTCCTGTCGAAAGTAATTCGAAAGAAATCGATGAAAATTCTTTTCGAATTTGATTCCAAGAAGCTTTGGCCCAAAACTTTTGCGCCTTTAAATTGCCCACTTTTGATGATCGCAACAACAGGTGCACGTTCATCAGGGAATGCAATAACTGAGTGGGGAATTTCGATTTCAAACTGGTCACCTGACTTTAAATTCCATAGTTTTTCGCTCGTAATTTGAGGGACGATCACAAGGGTTTCGTTTTGAGCTGAGCTTGTTGCGAAGTACTGAGGTAAATTTCTTTTTCCGTAATCTATGACCTGTTTCGGCGCCCTTTTAGTGGCCGGCTTTCGTTCTTTTTGCTCAATCTTTTCTTCTGTGGCTGCTTTCTCTGGCACTTTTTGAACTTCTGTTTCAGTCTTTGAAGCCTTAAAAAGAGAATGCCCTTCTAATTCTGGCTCAGCGAAAGCAAAAGAACTTAGGAAGAAAAAGAGGCAAAATAGAGTTAAGTTCATTTAGTTTCTCCCTCTGCAATGAGTGCTGGTTTTGAAATAATGATGGCAGATTTTAAGGGTGTTGCCGGTGCTTTAGTGTCTGATGCCGATGTATTAAAGTCTGATGAATCAATGAGTTTAAGATCACTTTCTGAAAGTGCCGGGGAGCCAAATGAAGATCTAATATGGACGACATCCTGGTGTCTTGCGCGTGACGGGACGAGATCAAACACAAAGGGAGCTGTTTGTTCTTCGCATCTAACGATCAGGTTTGTTGCTTCTGAAAATGATGATTTTACACTTAAGAGAATATTTCTTTTGGTTTTTGGTGACGTTAAAACTGTGATTTCAGAGCTTCTCCCTAAGAAAGCCTCATCAACTGGACACGGAAAAATAAGAACTGAGCCAAGACCAGATGCGAGATAAATTTTCTCAATTTTTCCCTTATTGAATATAATAGAGCCGACTCGCTCAGTTTGATTGGTTGCTTGAGCTTGTGACAAAAATAGCGTGAGAACGAGGAAACTAAAAAATTTCTTCATAGCTTTTTACCTCAATTCCCCATGGGTTTTCCTGACGTCTTTTGCCGCGGAAAAGACTCAATTTAATTTTTACAGTTCTTTCTTTTTCAGAAATGCGAGAGGTCTCTTTTACTTTTAAGAGTGCTTGGTAGTCGTGGTCGTTAACTTTTGAAATCCCTAAAACCTCGCTCTCAAGCCTTAGCTTTTGCTCGAAAACAGCTTTCTGAAGCGAAAGTGTCTGATCTTTTTTTTCTTCCCAGAGTGTTATCTCCATGAGTTCTGCCGCAAAGCCGACATTTTTTTCGAAAGTCTCAGGAGTAAAGTTATAAAGGCGCTCAAGAAAGGACTTAACAAAACTGACCGCTTCAGTTTCAAAAATCGGATCGTCGAGACGAGAAATGACTCGTGTGCCGTTTGAATCAATGGCAATGAGGACGGGATTTTCAGCGGCGTTTATTGCTTTATACGCGTAGAGGCTTACAAAAATCGAAAAGCCGACCGATATAAAACTCAAAACCAAGTGAAGGTTTCGGTTGATGATGAGGCTTAAATAGCTCACAAATTCTCCTTTTCTTGTATGTCTTCTTCAAAATTTGAAAGGCTAGAAGGGTCGTAGGGCTTTAAGACGGGCATTTTTGATCGGCCTTCAGATTTGCGATTTTGTACGGGGACGTGAGTTGAATTGATGGCTTGAGTAGGGCTCACAGCCATTCTGGACTCTGCTGAAATTCGACTTCCAGACCCCGAAAAATCACTTTTATGTCTAGCTTTACTTGCTTCATGGCTGACCTGTGGCGCTTGTGAACCCTGAGTCCTTCCGCCGCTTTCTTGCTTCACTTTTTTATGCTGTGGTGCTTTTTCAGCAACCGATGCCGACTGACCGCTTTTAGAGGCTGACGGGCTAGAGTCTGATGAATAACCAGCCGACTCAGACTGAGATTGAGGCCGAGATGGGGATGACGATGGTGATGAAGACTGAGAAGAAGCTGAAGATTCGGGACTTTTACGCGAATAAAAAGAGCTTTGCCCGCTCGAATTTTTAACTATCTTTGAAGGAGATGAAGTGTTCGTCTTTTTTGGATAGCGGGCTAAAAGTTGATTCTCATCATCCCGCTTTTTTTTCTTATTAGCATCTTTAAGATCAAGTTGCCTGCGCCACGGATTCGCGTTCCCATTTGAAATATCCCGGCCAGTTAGTCGGTTAAAGCCTGATGCGGCACCCGCGAGAGCTCTAGTAGCCATGTCGCCTTTTGTGAGCATATTTTTTGAACTAGAAAGTCCCGCGCCAAAACTCTTTTTCGCCGCCCCTGCAACAAGCCCTACTGCCATTTGCCCAGGACCAGAACTCATACTCATCCACGCGAGAGAAAGTGGACCTATAGCTTTTAAAGCAAGAAACAAAATCTCAATAACATCATTACCAAAAGATCCATTAGGGTTTCGCACGATCATTTGAAAGGTACGATCAAGTGCTACCCACACAATCGGCCAAGAGGCCACTGCGACAAGAAGACCGAAAAAAACTTTGAGACCAAATCCTATTCCAAACGTGGTGCTAAAAAGGAAAACAATTGGAGCAAATGACGCTAAAAGGATAACCACAATCACTAAGATTGAGTAACAAAACCAATAAATAGCTCCCGCAAGGCCTGCAAGGAGGCCTTTGAGCGCCCAGGGAACCGTGTCGACCAAAACGCTCTTAGGCCTTTCAAATGTGGCCGTAAATACATCGACGTTAAATTCTTTAGGGATAAGGAAAATAAATTCAAGAAGCGGCGGAAAGAGCGCAATTAAGATAAAGAAAAAGACCACCCCTTTTATCGCTTGTAAGATTCCTTGGCTATCGCCTGAGATTGCACCAAAAGTGACTCTTAAAAGAAATAGCGGCAACACAAAC
>MWWI01000021.1_pt1 | contig 36985 bp, 28 predicted proteins | sample 1047321 | NCBI WGS metagenome assembly MWWI01 (sample SAMN06349966, study PRJNA376086) | soil metagenome | isolation source: FI-1 sample Antarctic (ecotone) soil | place: Antarctica | reverse complement strand
TCTTTTTGCCGACAAGTCCGTTGCCGTCTTGTATCAGATATGTTTCGCTCCATTTTGTTGTTGAATATCCGTAATCGGTCAACTTTGTCAGATTGCCCGCCGCATCGTAAAGTTGTTCGCCGTGATTGAACAGTTCATCGTAACTTCTCAAGGCTCTGCCGTCCGCGTCATACTGCCACGTTTTCGACGGATCAATCGAATCGCCGTTATAAGTCTGCGCCGTTACTCTGCCTTGCGTGTTGAAGGTGTAATCGTAAGTGTTCGCCGTATATCCCCAATAGCCGCCGACATCGCCTTTAAGATTATCAAACACATCGTAATTGTAAGTTTTCGTGTATGGCGCGGTCTGCTCACCCGGCGTGTATGTTTCGCCGCGGGCAAACACTCCCGCCGTGCCTTGTTTGATTCGCCCGATGTGGTCATATTTGTTCATTCGGTCAAACACCGGATCAATCGCGTCATCCAGTTTTTTCAAACTGCCGTCGGCGTAATAACTGTAATCTTTGTCCATCTTCAACGAATTGTCCGGCTTGCGAAGTTTGAAATTTTCGGGACGAAGCAAATTATTGTAAGTCGTTTCCTGTGTCATCGAGTTGCCGTAATCGAGTTTCTTCAAATCGCCCCACGCCCGATATTGCGCCCCGCTTGCGTAATTCGTTACTCCGGCAAACGCCGCCGCGCCCGTTACCGACAACAACTTGCCGCCGCGATCATAAGCCGAATCGAACTGCTGTCCGTAAGGGTCTTTGTATGATTTCAACTGTCCCGCAAGCGTATAATTATATTCCAATCTGAAACCGTTATTCGCCAGCGGAGCGTTCGCCAAAGCGTCGGTAAATGAACGCTTTTCCGCCGTCATCCGCGAAAGTTCGTCATATTCGTAATTGACCGTCCCGAGTCCGTCCGTCATCTGTGTCCGGTTTCCCAGATTGTCATAAGTGTAACTCGATGTCTGCGAAACCGGAATAGTCGAGCCGTTCGGAACGCTGTAACCGACCTGTCCGATCAAACCGAGTTGTGTGTAAGTGTAAGTTTTGGTAACGCCTCTGCCGTCCACAATGCTTGAGATGCCGTCGTCCGCGTTGTAGTTGTAACTCGTGCCGACTCCCGCGTTTTGTTCGGGCGCGTGCTTGGTTTTCATTCTCCCGAATCCGTCATAAGTTACCGTCGTCTGCTGATACGTCGAACTCGCCTCCGTTCCGGCATATTTTGTCGAAGTCAAAACTTGTCCGCCGCCGTTAAATTTCTGAACCGTCGTCGTGTATGGAGTCGTGCCGTTCCAATTCATCACCTGAGTTTTGTAAGTTCTGCCGAGAACATCCTGAAAAATCTTTTGCGTTCTGCGCCCCAGATTGTTCGGATTCGTCCCGTCCCAATCGGTTTCGATAATCTCCGCGCCTTTGACCGTAATTGTCATTCCGCCCGCGCAACCGCAACCGTCATAACTCGTCAAAGTATCATTTCCATCCGTGTCAACCGTCCTGACGACTCTCGATTTCCAATCATATTCGGCGGAATTCCACAGAAACGTAACATTTCCCTGACCGTCCAACCGCGCATCATCGCCGACCGGATTAAAATTCGCATCAACTTCCGTCGGAATTGTCGAGCGTTTTACCCTGCCGAGCGCGTCATATTCGATTCGACTTCCAACCCAAGTTGCCGTATTTCCCGAACTGAAAGTCAGCGGCGAACGGCTCATCCGTGTCCTTCCCGCGCCGTCCGTCCAACTTTCCGCTAAAACTTCATCCGCCGCATCGCCGATTCCGTTATTATTCGTATCAACAACCGTTGTAAAAACCTTCGATTGAATCTGACTGGTCGGATATTCATATCTCGTATAAGCATATTCCGCCCCGTTTTTCAAAACTGACTGTTTCTGCAACCTGCCGAGCGTGTCAAAAATTCTGGTCGTTTCCTTCCCGCTGGTGTTGCCCGCCGGAGCAGGAGATTTCGCCCACACATTTGCCCCGACATCATAGCGGTATTTAACGAGCGAGAAATTGCCCGCCGCGTCAATCAGTTCTGTCGGATAAGCAAAAGTGTTCCGGTTATTGTTCCCATCGTTAAATGAATCGGCGTAAATTACTTTGCTTTGTCTGCCCGCCGGATCAATTGATGAAACCACCGCGCCCGTCGTATTATATTTTAAAGTTGATGTAATCGTATTCGCATTCAGGACATCGTGTCTTGTAACGGAAGTCGGATTTGCTCTGCCGATGACAAAAGACGCGCCGTAATTCGTCGAATCATGCTGGATCGGCGCGATTGTCTGTTGTAACGCCGCATCGTTAAAATTGCCCTCGTCGTAGCCATAAGTTACTTTCGATATAGGCTGTTCCGTTCCGGTTTGCTGATTTAACCCGTAGCTGTTTGTTTCCGACGGCAAGCCGATGATGCCGCGCGAAAGATAAGCCGCATTTTGATTATAAGCCGTCGTGCTTCTCTTTAACAGAGTATTGTTACTGCCGTCATAAAGTTTGACTTCCGAAACCAAACCGTGATCGGATACATTGCCGCCTGACATTTTATATTCAATCACGGTTTTTCGTGAACTGACATTATCGCCGATCTTCGATTCTTTAACGCGCGGATTTTGGATGAGTGAGAAATTTTCATCGTCCTGTGTCCATTTCGTCCACGATGAACGTCTGAGTTGTAATCCGCCGCCTTCGTTTGTAAAGTCATTCGCTACAATCGGCAAGCCTTCCATCCATCCGCTCGCGCCGACATAACTGTTTGTTACGCTCCCGTTCGGATGACCTTGCATCTGCACCTGAATGACCGTCGCCGAAACGGTTTGACCGTCAATGTCCGTTACCTGAGTTCCGGTTTGCAGACTGTTTGTAACAACCGTTTCCGCCGGGATATCGCCGATTCCGTTGAAATTTTCAACCCAACTTCTCGTTTCGGTCAGACGCGGCACATCCGTTAGATTCGTTCCCGGTGTGTTTAGATTTGTCGCTGTGTAATTTAGTTGATGTCCGTCTTTAGCATGATTGCCGATTTTTTCGACTTGCCCGAAATTGTTATACACGAAGCGCGTTTCGCCCGTGTTGTTCGTCGTGTCGCCATAGACTATTTTGTCCAATACTTTGGCTTGCAGTCCCTGCGGTCCGAAGACCGTCAGCGAAGAATCGAAACTCGGATTGATAAGTTTTGCCGTATAAACAAATGTCGCGTAAGTGCGCGTAACCGCCGCACCGTTTCCGTTTCCGGCGTTCCATTGTTGCGTAATGCTCGTCGGCGAATTGTCCGAATCGTAATTGACGCTGATAACTCTGCCGAGCGTGTCGGTAACTGTTTGAAGCAGTCCGTAATTGTCGTGAACTATCGAGATATAGTTGCCGTTTCTGTCTTTTATCTGATTACAACGATATGCGCCGCCTTTGAATTCGTAGCTCATCGTCGTGCCGTCCGTTCCGCGCAGGGCGATTGTGATATTTTCCGACGGATCATTGGGATTGCTCGCCCCGTAAGTCGTCAGTTGCAGATAACTCGAATCCGCCGTTTCATAGACATTCGATGCGGTCGTCTGACGAAATTCGGTTCTCGCGCCCGACGGCGACACCATCATATAAGCATATTTCTGCAAAGTTCCGTCATAATAGACGGGTTCGATAACCGGAAAGCCCATACGGAAACCGGGCGCGACATCCGAATAATCGGGATCAAAGACCATCGTATTGTTGTGTTTGATCCAAACGAGCGAGTTGTAGCCGATGCCGAATCCGGCATCGAGTCCGTTTCTGCCGGACAAACCGACTAAGCCGCTTCCCCAACCGAAATTCTGCGAATAAAGATTTGTCCCACCCGCCGCATTGCGCGGCGCGAGGCGCGTTCGGGCAAATGTGTTATCAAAAGCGACGCTCCCGTTTTGTTTCAAGTAAGCCGCTTCAACCAGTTTATCAGTCGAGATGCCGAGCGTGTGCGGTTGATATGTGCCGTCCGAACTTTTCTGAATATGCCAGACACCCGTCTTTGGTCGCCAAACGGCAAAATCCGTTTTCCCGTCGCCGTCATAATCCGCCGGAGTCGGCTGATCGTTATAATTGCCCCACGCATTGGCAATATATGCGCCGCCCGTCGAACCGCTTTTTAAGACATACCAAGTTCCCGTCGAAGGTCGCCAAACGGCGAAATCCGTCTTCCCGTCGCCGTCATAATCGGACGGCACGGGCAGATCGCTTCCCACTCCCCACGAAACCGAGTAAAACCCGGCGGAACTGCCCTGAATATACCAAAGCTGATCATTGGGGCGAAAAACGGCGATGTCGGTTTTCCCGTCGCCGTCGTAATCGCCGGGAACGAGAACATCGGAAGCCGCGCCGAACTGAAAGGTCGTGTAACCGGCGGTAGATTTCTGAATATACCAAGTCCCGTTCGAGGGACGGAAAACCGCTCCATCGGATGTGCCGTCGCCGTCGTAATCGCCGACGACCGGACGATCTCCCGCCACTCCGAGCGTGATGTAACTGTCCGCTTGCGTCGAACTGTTGTGAATGGCAAACGTCCAGTTATTAAAAATCGCATAATCGGTGATCGAATCGCCGTCAAAATCGCCGGGAGTCATAAACGCGGCTGTTGCGCCGAAATTAGTCGTTACGCCGCTTCCGTTGGAACTCTGTTTGACCGTCCAATTGCCGCTTTGCTGATGCCAGACGGCGGGATCAGCTTTGCCGTCGCCGTCGTAGTCGAATTCGACGCTGCCCGATGAAGGCGGAATATATTCGACGGCGGTTGATGAAGCGAAAAAGCCGAACAGTTTTCCGAAAAAAGAGGAAGCCGGAGAAACGGGTTGCGCGGCGGCAAATCCTTCGGGCAACTGCGGAGCGGAAAATAATCCGGCAACTGAAGAATAGCCACTCGACACAGTAGATAAAAAATAGGCGGGAACAAAGTTGTTACCATTATCAGGCGAAGAAAAGATAAATGGAACTGGCGGTGCAGAATACGGAGCGGCAGAACTCGCAAACGATTTATCTGATTTTGCCGAAACCTTCATGAGCGGCTGAAAAACCATTAACGGCAGTAATAACGCTGTCACCATCAATAAAACTGCCGTCCGATTAAGAAACCCGCGAACTTCTTTTTCCCTTAATTTTGCGAGCGTAAAATCCCTAATAAAATCGAATTTCGTTCGTGTCTGCAACATAATCTTTTTCATATTGTCCGTCTTTCTCCTGTTACCTTCCGATTTTGTCTGCGCCTCTCAAATATAATGCTGAAGTCCGGGCTTCCGGCTGATTCGCACACACCGATATACGCAAAACCATATCCGCCAAATTCCCGACGCTTGTAATGCGTCTGAAAATGCCGATTCGTTAATGTGTTTCTGCTTTTACCGCTGTAAATGAGTCCCTAATTCAACTGTCGATAAAAGCCTTAGTTTGTAAAACCAATTGCCCTAAATTAAATTTACAAACTATACTTTTCGGTTGTCTGAGAACTAGGCTACTATCTTTGTCAGATCAAAGTCAACCATTTTTAGGGGCTTAAAGACTTTAGGGATTGCACGTTTGTTAAAAATGTGCCGTCGGAAATCCGAATTGTTTTTGAAAGTAATTACAAGAAAAGAAGTTAATGTTTACAGGGATTATTGAACAAACGTGTAATAATTTTTTTTAAGTTTTTTTCTTATCCTGTTAAAAAATGAATAAATTGCTATACAAAACAAGTTATCCCTTTAATTGCTAAAAGAGTTAACAAACTAAATCAGCGGGAGCATTTGTGAGAAGTGTTGTAGTCTCAGAAGTTTTTTAGCCTTTATTTTTTAATGTCAAGATATTTTCTGATTAGCTTTGCAGATACCGATACACACTCGCTTTTGACAACTTATAATCATTCATCAAGGTTTTTATCAAAACACCTTCGGCACGTCTGTCTTTTAGTTCCTGAATCTGTTCGTCAGTCAGTTTCTTGTTTGCTCCGAATTTTACGCCTTTTTGTTTTGCTTTAGCGATGCCGTCCATCTGCCGTTCGGCGCGAATCTCGGTTTCAAACTGAGCGATTGCTCCGAGCATATTGAACAATAATCTCCCTGTTGCATCACTTGTGTTGATATTTTGATCGAGAACTTGAAGTTCGACACCTTTGCGTTTGAGTTCATCGGCGATCTGACACAGATGTAAAGTCGAACGTGCCAGACGGTCGAGTCTGGTAACAACCAAAATGTCATCTTCTCTGACATATTCCAGACAGTTTTCTAGTTGCGGACGCCTCCCGCCCGCCGCGCTTTTCTTTTCTCTTGAAAGATTTTCTTGCAGTGTTTTAATTTGTCGAGTTGAACATCCAGACTCTGACCGACCGAGCTAACGCGAGCATAACCGACTAATGCCATAGATTTTGAAAGTAAAAAGAAATTTAAAATTACGCGCTGAAAAAGTATCAATACTTTTAAGATGTTATGAGAATTATAGTATGAGACATAAAATAAGACAAGGTTTCGCTAGGGTATCGGAAACTACACTTTCTGAGACTCTATAAATGCTTTTAAAATTGCCTAACGAATCAAAATTTCTAAATTTAAGTCGAATTAATCAACGGGACAAATCCTCACCAACGATATTAAAATACACCAATAAGCGTATAAAAACTACTATACGCAAAGCATCGCTTTACCCCAATTTTCCAATCAAATCATTCTGTGTGGGTTTATCGCACGTTCCCTCCCGTTTGTCTGAAATTCGGGTTTCAATCCACATCTCTGAAAACTCAGAGATGAAATGCAAAAATCGAAAAATTATTCCTATGCCGAAAAGTTTCAATCCACATCTCTGAAAACTCAGAGATGAAATCTTGCCCCCGGCGTTTTGGTGACATAAGAAGAGTTTCAATCCACATCTCTGAAAACTCAGAGATGAAATATACCGCGTCGGTATAACTTGATAATCAAAAAGTTTCAATCCACATCTCTGAAAACTCAGAGATGAAATCCCCTGTCGAAAATCCGTGTGCGCTTTCCGTCGTAAAGTTTCAATCCACATCTCTGAAAACTCAGAGATGAAATCAGCTTTCTTTTACAAACAAGATTCCGGTTTCTTTTTTTGTTTCAATCCACATCTCTGAAAACTCAGAGATGAAATAATAAAACATTGGGCAACGTGCGATAAATTTGATGTTTCAATCCACATCTCTGAAAACTCAGAGATGAAATTTTACTTTTTCGCCTTTGTAGCCGCGTTCGTATTCGTTTCAATCCACATCTCTGAAAACTCAGAGATGAAATAGTTTCGGCGAATACGATTGGGACGCTATCGCTGTTTCAATCCACATCTCTGAAAACTCAGAGATGAAATCATTTTAAGTGTCCGTTCGGCAAAGTCGGCGAGTTTCAATCCACATCTCTGAAAACTCAGAGATGAAATGAACAATCCAACAAAAATTCAATCTATGTCAAATGTTTCAATCCACATCTCTGAAAACTCAGAGATGAAATCCGTAGGTTGAACGTGTCAATCCGAATTGTGTAATGTTTCAATCCACATCTCTGAAAACTCAGAGATGAAATGTTGCAGGCAAAGGCGGCACGTCGGCACTCGAAATGTTTCAATCCACATCTCTGAAAACTCAGAGATGAAATTTGATTTCACGCGAAGCCACAGGTCAGGAAGATGTTTCAATCCACATCTCTGAAAACTCAGAGATGAAATCAACGAACGCGCCGACATTCCGGCGTTACTGACAAGTTTCAATCCACATCTCTGAAAACTCAGAGATGAAATAGTGAATGTTTTAACTTCAATTTTCTCATTGGTTTAAGTGCAAAAAATTGCGAACCTGCAAACTTTGTCCGATTAAGACAATAAATTTGTAAAATTGAAATTGTGTAACTCACTATAATTTAATGGTTTTCGTCAGAATGCGAAACCTACCGATTTTTGTCGGCTCTATATGTTCGCAGACTGCAAAAACTGCTTTTATTTTAACACAATAAAGCAGTTTTAGGGCAGTTAATTTTAAGAATAAATTTAAAAAATTAAAGGTTTTTCAAGGTCAACAGGTTCTTTTTGTCCGTGATGTTCGACTCCTACATCGCTGTCCAAAAAATAGAATCTGAGGGAATCTTCGCTGGTTTTGATTTCGTTTAGCAGTTGTTCGCGCAGAGTTATCCACTGCGTTTTTCCGACGCGGCATTCGAAGATCGAATTTTGCACTCTTTGTCCGTAATCGGAACAAGCGCGGGCGACGCGGCGAAGTCGCTTGCGTCCGGCTTTGTCTATTGTCGAAACATCGTAAGCTACTAAAACGAGCATATTTATTTTAAGACGAACGGGTAATATTCCGGTATGTCGCCGCGCAAGAAACGAGCGAGAATCCGTGATTGGACGAGCATTAAACGCCCGTAGTTAGATTCCTGCTGCAACAACGGGTGAATCAGAGTGTCTTGTTTGCGCGTTTGATACGCCGTGATGACCTTTTTTCTTCCGGCGATTGTAAATTCAACCGCTCCGCCTTCACGAATCGTAAAATCATTCTTGTCAATCTGTCGGCGATTTATCAATGTGATTGCCAGACGATCCGCAAGAATCGGACGAAATTCTTCCATTAAATCTAATGCCAACGACGGACGATTCGGGCGTTCGGTGTGCAGATAGCCGACAAACGGATCGAGTCCGGTGGCGGTTAATGCCGCGATGCAGTCATTTCGCAAAAGCGCGTAAAGAAATGACAAAAGACAATTTACAAAATCAAGCGGCGGACGGCGTGTGCGTTTTACAAAATCGAAATCTTCGCGCTGTTGGCGCAGATGAAGGCTGAATGTGTCAAAATAGACGCTTGCCGCACGTCCTTCAAAACCTCTGACCGAAGCGAGATTTTCGGCTTCACGTTCGAGCCAGCGCAAAATTACCGACATTTCTTCGGCGCGTTTTTTTAGTTCTGTTTTTTCCACATCGTCATCGGTTTCACGCGATGAACGCATCAGGCTGTGCCGCGAATTTAAGATTTTTCCGGCAATAAAAAACTTCGCTAATTTTGTGCAAAATTCTTCGTCATCGGCTTTTCGATACTGCGTCCGCCGCAAAACTACGCTCGTGTTTGCAATGCCTTCCCAACGCCCGTGAAAATATCCGTTTTCCGAAAAGCAGTTGACTGCTACGCCGTTTTCCCAACAAAGTTGCATCGCCTGCGGACTGAACGAGTTCTGCCCGAAACTGCAAATTGATTCGATATGATGAATCGGCACGGCAAGTTTTAATTCCTTCTCGACTTGTATTTTTAAAGTCAGATGATCGCGGCTGATATAGTTGCCGGAAGTAGTCAGATATAGGACATTTTGCTTAATTTCCATAATTTTTCAAATTTCTAACAAATTTTTCAAGGCGTTTGCTCTTTCGGTTTTATCGGAAAGTTTCGGCAGGCAAGTCCCGTATAAACTGCAACCGTTGCAACGCGGTTTGAATTCAGCGGCGGGAATCGTTTCTGTTTCCAAAAGATTTCTGACTGCTTCGATTATCGAAATCGTCTTGTTTCGCAATGCGTCATCAAAGACAACCTCGCGCCGCCGTTTGCTCGCCGCGTGAAAAATAAAACCGCGCCTGACTTCCCTGCTCCGATTCAATCCGAACCGTTTAAAACTTTCCGGTGAATTTTTCAACATCTCTTCCAGACACAAGGCTTGTGCCGTTAATTGAACATCATCATTTTCAAATTCACGCCGTTTGCCCTTTTTATACTCGACCGGAATTGCTTCGAGCGGATGAATTTCAACAACATCGGCTCTGCCGCTCAAACCGTATCTAGCGGAATAAAGCGGCAAAGCGCGAAGGAGTTTCGCATCGCCGTCCGTTTCATAACCTTTCTCGTCGGCGTTTTTATGCAAAATCGTCCCTTTTACAGTATGTTCGTTATCGCTCCAAATCCCTTCGACGTGCATCAAAGCACAGCGGCGTGAGCAAAACACATATTGATTTAAAGCGGATATTGAGATAATTTCTGTCATCGAATAAAATAGTTAAGGAGGCAAAATAAAATGAATACCACCGAAATACTCAGCGAAATAAATAAACTGCCCGTTATCGAAAAACAAACTTTGTTTCAACAACTAAGCAAAGATATTACTGACTCTTCCCTTTCGGAAGAAGAACGGCGCGAACAAGAATTCGAGCGGCAGCTTTTTGCCGAAGGCGTTATCAGCCAAATCCCGAAACGCTGGAACGACGACGACGATTTCGAGCCGGTTGAAATCAGCGGCAGACCGCTTTCCGAAACAATCATCGAGGATCGCGGCGAATGAGCATTCTTTTTCTCGATTCGAGCGCGGTAACAAAAAGATATGTCAAAGAAACCGGCACGGCTTGGCTGATTGAACTGTTTCGCCCGAAATCTTTTAATCGCGTATATGTCGCGGAAATAGCTCTTGTCGAAGTAGTTTCCGCTCTCACGCGCCGACATCGCGGCGGTTCGCTTTCAAGTTCGGCATTTCAAAAAGTTCAAAATCGTTTTCGCCGCAACTTTGAAGATAAATTCTTCAAAATCGAAACGAGTTTATCAATTATCAAGCAAGCCGCCGATTTAGCCGAAAAACACGCCTTACGCGGCTACGATGCCGTGCAGTTGGCTTCGGCGGTTTATTTGCATAACCGCCGCCAACAAGCCGGATTATCTCCGGTAACATTCATTTCAGCCGACAACGCGCTTAACAACGCCGCCAATATCGAAGGTTTAATTGTAGATAATCCGAACAATCACCCATAAAACTATTCGTGCCGTTTATTAAGTTTCACGCCACGCGGCAAATCTTCCTCGTCCCATTTACAAATTACTTCGTAATCCTCAAAAGATTCGGGAACTTCTTTTTTATATTCGCCGTTTTCATCTTTTTTCAAATCAACTTTGATACCTTCAAACAATTTATGAGCGTGAGCGCAACCGAGCCGCGCTTCGCGCCGATTGGCTTCGGCATTATTTTCGTGCTGTGTGCCGAGATGCTCGAAATCGTAAATTCCCCTAATAATCATCTCGCCGCGTGCCGCCGAACGGTCGTGTTCAAACATATAATTCAAAGCTTCGAACAACAACTCCAAATCTGCATCGGTAAATCCCGTTCGCTCGGCAAACGCCGGCGAAACATAAATCTTCGCCGAATAAAGTCCGTAAGGCACGATATATTTATTACCCATCGTGCGTTCTTTTTCCTCGTCTTTCGTGGCGGTTGCGACAAGCCGCGTAATCGTAATATCGAGCGGATTGATCGGGTGAAATGATTGCGAAAAAGTAAATTGCACCGGACCGCGAACTTGCCCGTGGCTCGAACCCTTCATCACGCCGCTTCCCGTGCTTAAAACGCCGCCGAAGGCACGAATATCATAGAATTCACGGCACAGCCATTTGACTGTTTCTTCAGCGTTATTGTTATTTTCCGCTTCCGCTTTGGTTATCGTTTTCTCCAATGCGTCGCCGCTTTTGATAAAAATTTCAAACCCGTTTCCGTTGCGTTCGGGCTTAAATTCCGACACATAATTTCTTACTTTTCGTTTAAGACAGACATCGGAAACGATTCCACGATTGGAATTCGGTTCGAGTCGCGGCATATTTCCCGCGTCCGGGTCACCATTCGGATTGCCGTTGGTAACTTCAAAAAGTAGATAAATATCGTGGCGATTGTTCAGTATGTTGTTATTCATTAGTTTTGTTCTCCTTCAATTAAATTTTGTTGTTCTTGTTCTTTTTCTGCCTTCTTTTTAGCAATTGCTTCTTCTTTCAATTTGCGGTCAGCGGCACATTGCTGATAAAAACCGAGTGCAAAACGCCCTTGCTGCTGCAAATTAAAACTTCCGGGAAATTGCGGCGGCGATTTCAAATCATTGACTTTTCGCTCAAACGATTTTGTGATGCCTTCAATTTTCTTGCGGAAATTTTCGGCTGTTCCGCGATTTGTCCGCCCGACCTTTCGCAAGTGATGTTGATGCAGTCGCCATAAAATCCCGAATGCCGAATTCGGCGTTGCCGATGCCGTGCCGTAATATCTTTCGACCACGCTCGGACCTTCCAGTTTGTATTCGTGATAAACTTCCTGCAATTGTTCAAAAACTGCCAAAAGCCGTCCGCAATTATACGGATAATCTTCTATTTCATTTAAGTTCGGATCAATCATTGGTTCTTTCTCCTTATTTCGATTTCTATTTGTAATCAGTCGTAAAAGTGAAAACCGCGAATGATTCGCTAAAGATTTTCTTCCTTCGGAAGCTAAATCAATGGCGATTCGGTTCACGATTTTGTGTAATAAAGTTTTTGAAGGCGCGTGTCCTTCGAGTGCCGCCCGATAAAGTTGCGGTTGCGTTTCAACACGCAATTCTTTGGCTTCTCGAACGGTTGAAACTGCCAAGTTATACAAAGCCAACGGTCTGTAATTGTCGCTCGGTTTGGTGTTATATTGAATGATTTCCAAATCCTCGAACCATTTGCCGAAATTTTCAAACGCTTCTCTGACGGTAATTTGCAGCCAATGCCGCACTACTACGCGACCTGCATTGCCGCCCAAAACTACGCTGTAAAACTTTTCATTTTTGAATTTTTCTATCTGATTACCAGAATAGATTTGGCTGAAATAGTTTTTGAACGTATCCTGCGTCGGCGATGCGTCAAGCAAATTTGCCACCATAAAATTGATTTCGGTTGTTTTTTGCGACCAAAAACATATTGCTGTTTCACCAATTCTCAAGCGGTAATTCGGATCGGACACCAAAAAATTCAAAGCGTTGGTGTAGGCTTCGACGGATTGAAACGAAATCGGCGCATTATAGCTTTTCTCGTAACCGTAGGACGAAAAAGCGGGCGAACTCTTTTCAAACGAAATAAGCGATGCACCGATTGCCAAAGTTCCCGGAACTCCGCTGATTTTCGGCAAATGCGATTCCGAAATCGCTACATTTTCCTGACCGCTGACCAAACAAACACCGACCGACGCATCCGCCGATTTGCTCTTGATTTCTTCGGCATAACATTTCTTCCAGTAATTCCGAATTTCATCCGTTTCGAGCAAAAACTCGCCGTCAACGGCAAACATAAAATTATCGGTTTTGAATTTTTCTTCCGTTCCCGTCGCCGTTTTGATTAACCAGCAAGGTTTTTCGCCGTCTTTCAAACTGCCCCAACGAAGAAAATCTTCCGTTCCGTCTGTTTTGAGTTTTTCCCGAAATTTCAGCAGAGCGTTCAGCAAAGGCGATTCCGTTTCGGTAAAACATTCTTCAACCTGCCGCCAAAAGTCATCATATTTTGCCTGCCGGTTGGCATCTTGTGCGGCACGTTTTCTTTCGTTCGGTTCGACGGCTTCAAAATCCGTCTTCAGACAAAAGACCGCTTCCAAACTGTCCCACAAAAATTCGGCAACTCCGCCCGCAACCTTCGGACGACTCGAACGCGGAACGCTGAATGTTTTAACTTTCTTTTTTCCTTTGTCGTCTTTTTCTTCGGGACTTTCGACAATTCCCGCCAAATTTCCTTCCGCATCGAGGCGAATTTGCCAGCGAATATATTTTCTGACGAATGCCGATTCCTGAATAATATCTTCACTAATCGCCCGTTTATAAAATTCATTCAAGGCTTGTAAAAGCATTAGTTCACACCTCCTTTATTATGAATTATTTCAACCCGATTCGGGTGGCAATCCATAATATTATTTTTGATTTCCGCCCGAAAAAATGAAGCCGAAGGTTTGACCAAAACGCCGTCCGTCAAAGGTTTGGCGTTTTTCTTTTTAGATATTTCGGTCGCAAAAAGCGGAACGTAATTGTTTGCATAATCTTCGCCGTCCAAAAATTGGAAGCCGACGGCACGCTCTTCGTGCGAAAAAACATCGTAGAGAATCAAGCCGAGATTTTCTTCTTTCCAAATTGTTTGCGGCGTAAAGTCATCGGGATTTTCAGTCCATTCAAAATCCGCCGAAAATTCCCGCACACCCAAACTCGGACGATGAAAACATTTTCCACTTTCCAACCGCCGTCTGATTTCGTCTTTATATTTCGGCAAAACCTGATTTTGATGTTTTCCCAAATCGCTCAAACAAACTTCCGCCGTGATAATGTATTCGACATTTTTCAACGCCAACATATTTCGCTGCGTCGCGTCTTCCGCGCCGCCGCCGGCTTTAACCGTCGAGATTTCGCCCGTTCCGTTCATCGCCGATTTTGCTTGGCTCAAGCTGATGCGTTTAGTAATTTCGTTTCGCCGAAATGATGTCCAAACGCCTTTATTTATTACGCGAATCGAATCAATCTTATAAAACATCTGCGGCTTCCAAAAAATCGCTTCCAAAATTCCGCGAGCCGCCGAAGGTGTCATTATCGGATAACTGACACGCTCGACTTTCATCTCTGCACGAGTAAAACAAGCGTAATCGCCCCAAACCCGCACATTTATTAAATTTTGATTCATTTACTTACCTCCTTTTTAATTTAATATTTCTTTCATACATACAATTTCGTTTGATTTATAGCACTTTTTAGAAAAAAGATTATAAATCTTTACTTCAAACTCAAGTCATTTTCAGATTCAATTTCGATGAAGATTATTTTTAGGTTTTCAAAAGTGAAAATTTGCCTTTTTATCTTTATAGATTTTAACCAGTCATCTTTGATAAAAAATAATGACCACATCATTTTTGCAATTATCCCAAAATAGATAAATTTTTTTCCTTTTACATCAGAAATGAATATCAAATTTTCATTCGTAATTTGGCTCATAGTTTTTACCTCGCATTTTGCAAATACTCCGTAAAAAAAATAATGTCAAACCCCATTCAGCAATTTTCACCACACTACGTTTCATAAGAAGACATAATATAATATATTTATATTACTGTAGCATTTCGGAGAAGTATTACAGTATTTGTTAGTTTCTAGCATTTTATCCTTAAATGTTTGATAATTGAATTCACCTACTTTAATAGGTGTGGATTGAAACTTCTTGTGAAATTTAGTGGTGGTTGAAAAAGGGAAAAAATTATTTCCCTTTTTTAATAACTACCATTAAGTTCATTTGTTGGTCTCTCATCAATTAAAACTCCGAGTTCATTGTGATATGAACCGACATTTAAAACTTGTATCTCCAATTTTTTGTTGGCAATCAAAGGTTGTAACTGTTCCTTTTTTTCTAATTTTACAAAGTCGTTCGGGTAAAGATTGACCATAAATCTTTGCAGGTTTTTCCAATCTTCTTTTTTGAAATCTACAAAATCCGTGTTTTTATTTTTGTTTATTCCGCGTTCTCTTATCTCGTCAATAATGTTAATTGCTTTACCAAACGGCACAATAAAGCCGATACTTTCTTTATCAATTACCTTTGCTTTTTCTGATACAGTTTTAAACTTCATTTCATTTCGCAAGGGTTGAATTTTGTGTAAGTCTGTATCACTTGATTGATAAACATCCGTGAAATATTTGGCGAAAATCTCATAATCGGTTGCCAAAGTTTGAGAATCCAAACTCAATGTGCAAGTAATTCCCGTTGCAAGAGTATAAATTCCTTTTGGTAAAACATTGTGAACAGGTGTAAATACTTTGACTCTGCCTTTTTTAAAATTACCTTTTTCATCTCTCAAATTTCCTTCACGATTACAACGCCCTGCCGCTTGCACAATCGAGTCAAGCGGAGCGATTGCCCGAAACAAAACAGGAAAATCGAGATCAACTCCCGCTTCGACTAATTGAGTTGAAACAACTTGGCAGGTTTGTTTATTTTTCAAACGCTCTTTTATTTCTTCAATTGTCTGCAAACGATGTTTGGCACACATTGCCGATGATAAATGATAGATTCCTTGTTCTCGTGGATTGCGAAAATTATAAGAAAGTTCATTCCACAATTCAAATGCGTGTTTTCTCGTGTTCACCACGCACAAAATTTGATTTTCGTTTCGCATTTCATCAGCAATTTCTTTCCAATTTTGCTGTTTTTTCATATTCGTAAAATCATAATCCACACGATTTAAGTCTTGATAAATTTGTTTTGTGTCGGACGTGATTTCCCGCAACGGATGTTCTTTATCAAATTCGTCAAAGCCGTTTTTGAAGTTGTTTTGTTTGCGAAAAGCAGGCTGTGTCGCGGTCGAAAAAACAAATGAAACGCCGTAGTTTTCCTTGAGTTCCTTCCAAACGCTGAATAAAGGCTCAAGCAATTTGGTGGGCAAAGTTTGAATTTCATCGAAAATCACGACTGAATTGGCGATGTTGTGAAGTTTGCGGCAGCGTGAAGGTTTTCTGGCAAAAAGCGATTCGATAAATTGAACGGAAGTTGTAACAATGATCGGAGCATCCCAATTTTCAGTTATCAATGAAAGCGGATTCATATCGTTTTTATCGTCGGATTTTTCCTCAACTTCAACCGCCGAATGGTTTTCGATGACAATATCTTTCCCGAAAGCCTCGCGGTATTCTTTGCCGTTTTGTTCGATAATTGACAGATATGGAATTACCACAATAATTCGGCGCAGTCCGTAAATCTCGGCGTGTTTGAGTGCAAACGCCATCGCCGCAAGTGTCTTTGCTCCGCCTGTCGGAACTGTCAAACTAAAAAAACCGCGCTCCTTTTCCGCTTCCTGCAGACAATCATCGAAAATTTTGTTGCGAAGCTTAAGGAGTTTTTCATCAATCCCGTTCTTCCTGGCATTATCCGATTTTGATTGTCGAACTTTTTCGAGTTTCGCTAATAATTCCGTCGGATTTAACTTCGGAGTGTCAGGCATTTTCCAATCATTTGCGTGCCGTGCCGTGTCGTATCTGTCCGCATCAATTAAAGCTGAAAAAATCATCCTTGTGGCAAATTCAAATTGGTAATTGTTTTTTATATATCCGATTTGTTCAAAAATTTGCGGAATGATTTTGAGTTCGCTTTCAAATTTTTTCTGCAAATCCGGTAAAACATCCGAATCATTTATTTTATATTCAGGTTTGTTAATGGAATTTTTCAAATCCTCAAAATTATGCAAACCCGCGTGATGTCCGGCAATGGCAAAAGCCAAAAAATTCCAACCTTTTGATAATGCTAAAGCCGCACCGTAAATTGCGTGATGCGTTTCGTGCGAACTTTTTATTTTGCCTTCACTTTCAATATATGCCAGAAATTCATCTCGATATTTTCCCAAATCGTGAAGAAGTCCCGCCCATCTCGCCGTGTCGCCGAGTTCGGCATTTGCCTGACAAATATATTGTTCGGCTAAATCGCCAACACATCTTAGATGATCGTCCAAATAGTGATAATCGCCTAAATTATTCTTCAAATGTGCCAGATATTTTTTCATTGATGTAATGTTATCGCTTTTTCCAATTTTTCTTTGATAATTTCCCGTAACTTTTTTGGCTTTTCAGCGATGCAATGTCCGGCATATTGCAGACAAAATCTTGCCACCGCTTCCAGAGCCTTTTCGCCGATTTCAAACGAGAGACGCAAACTTCCGTCAGGTAAATCTTCCTTTTTTTCGTTTTGCTGAAACGGCTGACGGACGCGAATCCATTGTGCTTGATAAGCGTCGAATAGGATTTTTACTTTTGTTTGTCGTCCGCCGCGCAGCATATTGAAGTGTCCGCTGAGATATTCTTCTTTGTTCCAGATTCTTTTACGGACTTCAAAACCATCGTTTGTCATTTTCAAATTGGAAATCCGCCCGACGTGAAAATCACGCAACTCTTTGCGGGCGTGGTCATAGGAAATCGCATACCAATCGCCGCCCAAGTTATGAAGATGGTAAACGTCAACTTTTCGGCGTTCGCTCGTCTGGCGGTATTGCACATAATAATCAAACTCGATAGTCGTCTGTTCGGTTGCGGCAATGGACAGTTTTTGCCGAAGTTCGGGATCAGAAAGTTCGTAAGCCGGTGATTGAAAACTGAGATTATCGCTCAGATTTGCCAGATCAAACGAGATTTTTTCCGGCAGTTGAGAAACGAGTTTGGCGAGTGCTTTTCTCAAATCTTCGGCTTCCGGCAGATGTCCGGTCAGTTTTAATGCGTTTTCGGCAATGAATACGGCGAGCAGATGTTTTTCATCAAAGTTAGAAAGCTGCGGCAAATGCCAACCGATTTCAGAATAACGGAAACCCTTTTTCCGGCGTTCATAGATAATCGGAGCGTTTAACTCTATTCGCATCACATCTAAATCTCTTTTGATCGTGCGCTCTGTGACTCCGATTTTTTCAGCAAGTTCCCTAACGCTCGGAAAAGCTTCCGAAACTATTTCGTTATGAATTTTGGAAATTCTTGCAAATGCTTGCAGATAAACTTTTTGCCTTCTATTTGTGGAGGTTGTTTCATCCATTTGAAAATGAGTATAGCATAGCTTGAGGGACACTGAGTGTCATCTAAATAATGTTTTTACTTTTTGGGTTTTCCGCCCAAACCTCCGAAAAGTATCAATAAGCCGTAGCTTTAGTTTTTAGTTTTTAGTTTTTTTCCGTTTGATTGCCCAAATACCGATAAACACTAGCTTTCGACAGATTATATTCTTTCTTCAAGTCTTTGATAAGAACCCCCTCTTGGCGCTTTTTCCTCATTTCTTTAGCTTGGCTGGAAGGCAAACTACTAGAAAACACAAGGGTTTCACGGTTTGCCGGGTTAGCTGCAACAAATCATTAAGAAATCGCCAACAGTATCACAATCGGGGGATGATTTAAGCAAAGATTGTTGCTTTCTGTTCCATTACTATTACTTTCGCTTCTCCGTGTATGGTTTTCCTGTCTAACTTCTTTTTTCTTCTCACTTTTTTTTAATCAGTTTTTGCGTCCGATAACGCAAGGATAAATATATAGATTAATATTAGTTTAAAGAGAGTTTAAAGGATAGAGGCACTAAAAAAATTATAAGTTCTTTATTTTCAATTGATTATCAGACGCTATGTGTAGGTCAGAACTAGAATTCCCCTCAAAAAAGGGGTAAAAATGCCTCTCAAAACGTAAAAAATTTATCAAAAAAGGATTGCTGAAAACAAAAAAAATCTATGTGTAGGTCAGAACTAGGTATTTTTGGTCGAAGTGTAGGTCAGAAATAGATGTTTTTTTGCTATGTGTAGGTCAGAACTAGATGTTTTCTCCCAAAAAGATCATTCTCAAACTATAAAAACACTCAAAATAGCCAAAAAAAAGACAAGTGTAGGTCAGAACTAGATACATGTGTAGGTCAGAACTAGATACATGTGTAGGTCAGAACTAGATAATGTGTAGGTCAGAACTAGGTATTTTAAGGGCTATTGCACACTACCCCTGTGGAAAACCAGTATATCTCCTGTGTTAGCAAAGTTTATACTACTTTTGAAGCTGTGGAAAACTTTCAATTGAGTAGCTGATTTATATTAGGTTTTTATTCGATCAATCCGCGAATTTTTTTAGCCTTTGCGTTCGCACGTTTAACGTCGGCAATAAAGTCAAAGTGCGGTTGAATTTTGATTTTTACGTCAATTAGTTTTTTTCTCGGCTTTTTCTCGAACAGTTTTTCAAACTTGCAATTGAGAATTACATTTTTCTCTTTCATTTCCTCGATGGCGTTTTCAACTTCGGTCAAGTTTTGCTGCAAACGCTTCTGCGGTGTTAACCCAAAATCCCTGATAACGGTCGTCAACAATATTTCATAATATTGAGAAATGCTCGCTTGTATAAAGTGGTGGGACATTCTTTTATGAAACTGCCGGGCGATGACGCTTTTGTAACTCATCACTTTATCGTAGTTAATTAAACGGTAGGAGAAAGAATTGATGCTGTGCGTAACGAGCGGCGAAAATCTTACGAATGTCTGCGTTTCGTTGCCGCTTCCCTTCAAACCAAGTGTTTCAATAGGACTAAAGAAAAATTGAGTTTCTCCATCGTCGGTTTTGATTTCTATATCTATTTTCTTCAAAATTTCTAAGGATTCTTTTAATTGGTCGTAACTATAAGTATGACCGCTTTCTTTAAGTTCCTTTTGAAGTTGATAGAGAGTGAAAACGATTCCGGCTTCTCCATCAAGCATTAGTCCCTGACCTTCCCCCATTAACTTGCGAAGAGCATCTTCGAGAAGCTCCTCACGTTTTGAAGGATAAAACTCTTTAAATCCTTGTTCTCCGTCGTCTTCGATGCGGGCGGGCATTAATGTTAAGGAATATCTCTTTCCACGACATTCAAATTTTCTTTTAATATTGTCTAAAAACTTTCCGTTTATTCTCTCTGACTTTCCCCATACATATTTTGGCATAAAGTCATAAAGTTCTATCGAATGAGAATACTGTTCTTCGTTAGGTTTTAACTCGAACAAGCTGAGTTGAGTCGGTTTGGCGTTTTCAAATTCATCGAATTTCTTGTCTTCATCCCGTTCTCTGCGTTCCGTTTTTTTTTTATTACCTTTCAAGTTTTTTTTGATTTTCCCCGTCATTTTGCCTTTTTGCGTTGCTAAAATGCTGAAATGCTGAAATGCTGAAATGCTGAAATTACTAACACATATTAAGTATATTTACATTAACACTCTTACAACTGGTCTTTAAGCCAGTTTTGCATTAACTCTTCAACCAGTTCGCTGTATTCTTTTTTTTCTTCTCGCTCCAATAACTTTATCAACACTTTTTTATATGTTGCGCGACGAACGTATGCAGTAACTTGTTGAAACGCTTTATCGCTTCGCTTCCCTTTTGGTCTGCCCCGGCGCAGAATGAATTCAGATTCAATGTTGTTTGTGTTTGTAACATTCTTTGCCGCCTTTTGATTGAGAACTGGTGGCAACATTTTTTTAGGCTTTTCAGATTCCTCTGAACTCTTGTCTTTTACTTCCCTACTGTCATTAATTTTCTTTACTGCCTGTAATCCAGCGAATCTATTTTTACTCATAATGCGGAAATCTCCCTGCCTAACTTTTGAAACTCTTTCCAAGTTCGTTCGCCGCCTTTTAAATTATTAACCGTTTCACCTTGCAAAGCAGCTTTCTCGCAAATTGCCAGTCGGCGAATTTCAGTTTTACAATACGGCACTCCAATCTCGTCAAGCATTGCTTTAGCATCTCTTCCTGCATAACTGTTCGGAGGGACAAGCGTCAGTAAAACTTTATAGTTTCGAGCATCAATGTTTTGAAGACTGACGACAATTTTCAGAAGAGCATCGAGACTAAGAGCATCAGGTTTTGTCGGTATTATTAACAGATCGCTTTCCTCGGAAAGCGTTTTTAATTCCTCTGCGGTTGGTCGCGCCGGCGTATCAACAATAATGTTTTCAAAATCACCTGCGTGTTTGGTAAGTTCATTCTCATTTATTACTTGAAAATCAAAATTCCCTCGGTCGCTCCAAGCTATAGCCGACTGATTTGGGTCGCCATCCACCAAAACGGTACTTCCCTTCTTTCTGAAGTATTCTGATAAGTGAACAGCGGTCGTGGTCTTGCCTACGCCACCTTTAAAACTTGCAATTGAAATAAGCATTTTAGTTATTTTCTCAAAACTCATTCATCATTACATAAATTCACACTTTTGACAACTTGAGTATTTAAAATTGTGTAATTTTGAAAGGTTAAAATTTTACCTTTTCAACAATGCAACAATTCAGCAACGTGAGTTGTTAAAATGTCAGAAATTATTTACCATAAAAACCTTATAAAATATTAAAAAACCTCATTTTCTGACATATTTGACAACAATCACATAGACTAATAAATAATTATGTATTACTTGGAAAGGTATTCAGAGATGTTTAACTTATCATCAACCAAAACATCAATAGATAAATCAACTAATCTTGCATATTGAAGTAGGACTAACAAAGGCGGGTCACGATGTCCTCTTTCGTATTGAGATATATTACTCCTAAAAAGGCGATCTTGAAATCCGAGTTTTTGAAGCAGTTCATTTTGTGACAAACCTAAATACTTTCGGATAAAGGTTAATTTGTTTGCAAGTTGTTTGGGACTTGTTTCTATATTTTTCCTCATTGAAGTTTAATTCCTCCAATAAAAGAAGTTTTATACAGATTTACATTTACAAAAAAGCAAATGCTAGATACAATTGTATCTAGCATTTGCTGAAAGGATATTTTTGCCAAAGATAGGGAAGTGTTTCTTGCGGCAAGCGGCATCAAGTAACTTGTTCCACCACCTGTTTCATATTTTCAGCCTGTAAGTATATCAAAGGAGTTCTGCTAATGACTATTTATAATCTTATTTTTAAAGCAAACATCTCGCCATTTCGGTTTTTTACTGTCCGTAACTCTATAAATCGTTTTTTTATTTTGATTGTTTATATATCTTGTCTTGTTATTCTAAATCTTTCGGCACAGCATTTATCTGCTCAATCGAACCGTTGGTTATTTGTCGGCACTGATAGCAGGGGAGCCGAAGTTTTTCTCGATAAAACATCGGTTGACAAAGCGGTTGACGGGGTTTTCGCGTGGGATAAGATTATCTATTCGGACGGCTCATACGCTATCAACCGTTCCGGGTGGGACTGCCAATATAAACAGCATTTGATAGTTACCTCCAATGTTTATACCCCGCAGGGAGATTTTATCAAAACCGTTCCCGGACGAAATGTGTGGCTCTACATTACTCCCGATTCGGTTGCCGAATCTCTCTTTAATACGGTTTGCCGACTATATTCTCCAGACTCATCCTCTGACAGAGAAACTGTGCGCGTTGCTTCCAAGATGGCGAATGTCAGAGAATCTCCCGCAACGGATGCTGCCGTCGTCGGCAAAGCCGCTAAAGGCAAAGTGTTTGAATTAGTCAACCCCGAACCGGAAAACGGCTGGTATCAAATCCATTTTAAAAAAAATCAAACCGCCTGGATTCACCGAAACACCATCGAATAATTATTTTACTTGAGGTGTATTGCATTACTGGAACAAATAAAAATATGAACAACCAAAATTTACAACCTGCGGATGATTTCGATGCCGCCGATCCGATTGCCGGCGAATTTCCTTTCGATTTCCCGCAGACTGAATCGGAGCAGCCCGAACCGTTGCTCAGAAGTGATTTTAGGGAATATAATCAAACCACTATATTCGACGGTAAACGGCGACCGTCGCCGCTGCCGTCGCATTTGTTTCCGTTTCATTGTTTTTCCGATGAAATCGAATTGACCGTCAGTTTGCCGGTGCAGAAAGCTCAAACCCGGCTCAAGCAAATTTGGAGTCCTCTGTATATGACTGCCGGAGACGGCTCCGGTGAATCCTACGCCGCCGAACTGCTCGTATTCAAGCACAAACTCTATAATCAGGGAAATGCCGGTAAGCCGAACGGCTTACCGAATCAGGTGAGGCTTTATACCGCCGAGGATTTTTATCTTTTTACCGATAATTTCGCGGACAAGCAGAGGTGTTTCGATCTGGTGAAACGGACGCTTTTTCTGAGCGTTCAGGAGAAGCTGAGCGAATCGGAAGGCAGACGAAAAACCGGGCGTGAATTCGTCTTCAGGCGTTGCGAAAGTTTATACAGCGAATTTGAACCGACTGCCGCGACACAGGAATTTGTCGGGGAGATCGGCATCGAACTCAGCGATTACTGGCTCGATTGGTTTGAAGCGGCTTCGGCGGTCGGTTTCGATTTCGAGTATCTCGCAAAACTCGCGCCGCTTGAGATGCGGGCTTACGAACTCATTAAACTGCTCTACTATGACCGGCATATTTTGCCGCTGAAAACCATTGCCGATGGGAAAAAACAATCTCAAAGCAGGGAAGTCGCGCTCGAAACAGATTACGAACTGTTTGCCGGATTGATGCCGATTCCGGTTTTAGAAAAGAAAACCGATATAGAAACTCAGATCAAAAATCTCTGCCGCGTTCACATCCGCCGGGGTTTTCTGCACAGCGTCGGTTTCAGGGAAAATGAGATCATTTTTACGTTCAATAAATTTTAGCTGAGCCTTTTGAGAAAAAATTATGAAAAAGACAACCGGAAGAAAGAAAAAAAAGTATTTGATTGCGCCGGAACACCTACCGACAAAACTGAAAATCATTCGCCGTCATCACAAATTGACACAGTTTCAAATGATCGAGATCGTCAATCCGCTGGACAAACCGGAAAACCGCGCGAAAATCTCGCAATTCGAGAAGGGACAGCGCGAACCGCACATCTCCGAACTGCTCAACTACGCCAGATTCGCCGGCGTGACGATTGATCATCTGGCTGATGATGAAATGGACTTGCCCGAACATTTTTGCGCGACAGTAAAGAGTCTTGGAACAACCTGATGAGTATTTATTGAAAAAAATCAAAGCCGTCGTCAAAATACGCTTCCTCGGTTTCTTCCGCTTCCTCGGTTTCCTCGATTTCTTCCTGTTCTTCATCGTCGCCGGAAACAAACTGCTGCTCCCTGAGCGGCGGTCTGCCGAGAGCGATTTCCATTTCGTTGCGAACTTTCTCCCAATAATTTAATTCTCTTTCGGTTTCCGCTACCATTGATCCTGACGCGCTTTCGGCTTCGGCAACGGGCGGCGGTGTAGTTTCTATTTCGGAAACTCTCGCCATTTCAGTTAGATTTGCCGCATTGTTTGCGTCTTGTGCAATTTGATCGGTTAAATTCGGCACGGTATCCGTCTGATTCGGCAAATTGTTGATGGCGGCTTTTATTTCCGTTACGGTCGGCTGAACCGAATTCATCAAGTTTTGCCCGATTTCCGTGATTCTTTCTTCGATTTGAGCCGATACGCTTTCGTTTCTAATAAAATTGACGGCAATTTCGGCATCTTCAAGCGAAAGATTATGAATTGCCCGGTTTCCGAATTCGATGTTTGCGAATGTTTCGGTGTGCGTCAGATTTAGCACACCGTCATCGCCGATCACTTTGATTTGGGCGTTCAATTGATCGGGCATATTCATCTCCGCCGTATTGACTGAAACATTTACTGTCCCGTCGGCAAGTTCCGTGATACCGTCAATTACGCGGTCGGCTCTCCAATTGCTTTTCGACAGATCGAGCAGTTTCTCGGCTTCGCTCGACTTGCCCGTTTCGTAAAAGCGTTTTTCGGAGAACTCTGTTACGACGTCGGCGGTTTCCGCCATTTTAATAGCGGATTCGAGTTTTGCCGGGTTCAGGCTCACGTCAATCGAGCCGTCCGCCAATTCCGTCGCGCCGTTGATGGCGTTTTCCGCTTCCCAATTTGCTCTGGCTTGGGCGAGCAGGGAATTGACCTCTTGTTTGGCGGCGGTTTCGCCGAGCCGGTCGGCGGCTTGATCGTCGCCGATAATTTCTTTGCCGTAGGCTTTTGTGAAACCGGCTTGTCCGGTCTGCTCGCTGATGCGTCCGATCTCTTTGGTTTCTTCGGCGGTCATCATCCGCGTCGGGATTTCTAATTGTCCGGCATCGGAAAATCCGTCGGCTTTTAATTTCTCGCGCAGTAATGTTTCGCGCCCGACCGCTTTCTGAACCGAATCAGCCAGCATCTCCGCTTTTTCCACGATTTCCGATGAAGGTGTTGCTTCCAACGCGGCGGCTTCCTGTAACGCTGTTTTTGCGAGCGTTCGGAGTTCACGCGCTTTCATTTTATCTTGGGCAAATCCGTGAACGGCACGGATGATCTGAACCGCTTCATTGTTTTGCAGAATCTTCAGCGGATTCAAGTGATTTTCGAGCGTTCCTTTCGGATCGGTTATCATACTCGCCTTTCCGGTTATGACTGACATCGGATTGATCTTGTTCCAAAGCGGCTGAAATGCTTTCCGGTTTGCCGAACTTCTCAATTTTTCCGCTTCCTCGCTGTTTGCTTTTGCCGATTCTTCCAATTCGGTTTGGCGGATCGCCGCGTCCGCGATGCGCCAGTTGCTGATGTTGATCTGTCCGTCGGCGTTCGGTTTGACGTTGACGATCAGTTCTTTTTTACCGCCGGGCGCGTCGGCAAGCAAATCATCGTAAGTTTTGGCGGCTTCTTTGGCTCTCATCCCGGATACGAGTTCCAAACCCCGCAGCCGTGCAAAAGCGTGATTGGTGCGCGGCAGATTCTGACGCTCGTTGATCTGTTGGAGCGCGTCGAATTCTTCATTGTCGCCGCGTTTGATCGCCAGCAGTTGATACGTCCACAAAATTTCGGGAACGACTTCCGGCACGGCATTTTGGATGAACGGGAGGGAACGTGCGATAAACCCACACAGAATCATCTGATCGGAAAATTTTGCATCGCTGTTTCGTATTCTTCCGCGACATCTGCCAAAGCCAAGTCCCTGTAAATTGCCAGACTTTTTTCTTCGGCGTGTCCGCTTAACAGTTGCAGTTTCGGGCTGATGATTCCTTTTCTGGTCAAATAGGTGATTATCTGATGGCGGAAAAGATGCGGGTAGATTCTTTTTTCGATTTCGGCGGCATCGGCATATTGTTTGATGATTTGACGGATTCGACGGGTTGAAAATGAACTCAGGCGATTTGATTCAAACAGAAATCTTGCCCCCGTGCGTTTTTGTTTTTCGATATATTGAGCCAGTTCGCCGCGGAATGACATCGGAAATAGAACGTAGCGGTCTTTTTTGCCTTTGCCCTGCTCGATGCGGACGGTGCAGTTCGTCAGATCAACGTCTTTTATTTTTACATTAGTTAATTCGGCATTGCGGATTCCCGTGTAGATGAGCAGTTTTATCATCACCAGATGATTCGTATTTCTCGCATTCCAGACGGCTTCGTAGAAGGCGATCAATTCCTGATCGGTCAGTAATTCCGGGAGACGCTTACGGCTTTTTTCAGCCGTTACTTGCAGCATTTGTCTGGTATGTTTAAAGACCTGTTTCAGATACAGATAGTCCGGGCGTTGAATCCGCAAAAGGCGCACGAGTTTTTTTGCCATTTCTTTGGGCGGCAGGCGTTTATCTCTGATCTGTTCCCACTGCTCGTCGGATAAGAGATTGATTTTATCTTCGATATTGTTATTTTTATTGTCCGATTTTTTCAACTATGCGACCTCCTTTTCCAGAAATGAGGGGCGCGTAACATCTATTTCAAACACGCCGTAGGGATTGATGTGTTCGTAGAAAAGCGGCGAAATGGCACGCAAATCTTCGACACTCAAACGATTAAACATTTTCTCTTTTTCAATCGTTTTTTCGACGAGAATCGTATTGATAAGCATCAGACAGTTTTGTAAAAGTTGAAGAGCGAAAGTCGAGATTTCCTGATGTTCGTGGCTGTTGGTAGCGAACACGCCTTGTCTGCCGTAACGGATAAAATCGTTAACACCGTTCCAACGCTCGACGACGTTCAAGCCTTCGTTTATTTCGTAACGTAAATCTATCGAAGAGAGATATTTGCACAGAAAGATGGTCTTTTCCGCCTTGCCGAGTTCGGCGAGAGCTTTGTAAGTCGGGTGCGTTTTGTTGTAGGAATTGAAACGCCGCAAAATTGATTCTGCCGAAGCCGTGCCGAGTTTCAGCGCGGCGGCGTGTTTTATCATTTCGTCATATTGGGATTCGATCAGTTTCCAACGAATCGTGCGGGTCAGCACTGTGTCCAGATTTTCAAATTCACCGCTCAATCCCTTGTCCGGCAAATATAATTTTTCATATTTGATGCGCTTGAGACGCGGCATTAACTGAAATCCGAGCAGTTTGCAGAAGGCGAAGGCGACTTCCGACTGCCCGTGCGAATCAACAAAATTCTTTTCGACGCGCATTTCCGTATCGTGGCGAATTAAGCCTTCGATCATCGCCGCGACTTCCGAAGAAGAGAACGATTTCAATTGTGAATATAAACAAACTGCATTTGTCTGAACGTGCCAGTAGATCAGAACGCCGTCGCCTTTGTAACGGTTTTTCCATTCAGAAAGCAGATTGTTTTTCCAACTGCCGAAGCGTTTGCCGTCCGATGCACAGGCATTGCCGGTTCCCCAGATGTGCGGATTCCGCAACTCCAACAGTTTATTGACGACCTTGATATTGGCGAGCCGCAAAGCCTCCGCCGAAAAATAATGTTTGCGGACATAGAGCAATTCATCGTATTTATAATGGTGGTTTGCCCGGGCGATGCGTTTTACGCCGGTGTTCGTCCCTTCGGCGAACAAGTTCAGTAAAATCAACGGTCTCAACTGTTCTTGTGAACGAATCTGTTTCGTTCCCGAATGGCGAAAACTGCTTGTAAAATCCGCCAGATTATCGGCTTCGACAAAAACATCGAGTAGATCGAGAATTCCGTATTCACGACCGATGATGTGTTTCAGATGCTCGATATTATTCGGTTCGTCCTGCGCTTCGAGTCTTTGTAGCGAAAATAATCCCTTATCGCTCGTATCATTCGGAGCGTAGATTTTGATGTGAGGATTGCGTGGGATATTCAGATTGAAATCGTGCAGAGCCTCGTGCATCTGCTCCTTCAAATCGGCGATAAACTCTTCGGCTTTCGTTTTCTGCGACAGCATTTCGTAATAGTGATGCCGCTTTGCTTCCCAATCATCCGGCAAATCTTTCTGCGGATTACGAAAAGTGTGCGCTCCTTCGATCCATACTTCTTTGCATTTGAGAGCTTTTTCGAGTTTGTGCAGAACGCACAGCTCGTAGCCTTTGCGATTTACTTTCAGTTCATCACCGACTTTTTCAAAAACCGTCGTTTTCCACGTCGGCGTAACGATGTCGGTCGGCACGTCTTCGGGAAAGTATTGATAATTCGTGCCGACATATTTTTTGATAATTTCCAACGCTTCGATGATCGGTTGTCGGCGGTTGCCGCTCCGAAAGGTGAGATTATCCAGTAAAACGGGCAAAATCCTTTGATAATGCCGCACATATTTGTTTTTCAAAAAATATCTCTGCCGGGTTCTGTAATAACTGCCGCCCGTTTCGTGTTCGACGATGATATTCTGAAAAACTTCCTCTTTGACGGTTGTAAAAATCACGTCCGAAACGCTTCCCGAAGGATTTTCCGTAACGGCGCACGCCACGCGATAGAGAATCTGCGGTTTGCCATCCACTCGTTTGAAATCCCGCACGACCTCCTTATCAACTTCCTTTTCGCTGCCGCGTTCCAACTTTTGCAAAATTGTCAGAAACATCTGTCCGAGATTGTCGGTGATTTCAGCCTTCCGCGTAAATAGAAAACAAACGAGCAGAGCATAACGAATATGCGCCGGATGACTTTTCATCTCGCCGGCTTTTTCATTTTTCGCCCGACGACTCAGAATTCTCAGAAGTTTTGGCGGAACTTTTGTCGGTAACTCGGCAGAAAAAACTACCTCTCTTATTTGTTTGAGTTTATTCGCTTCTTTTGAAAAATTCTCAACCCCGGCTTTTCCAACGGACGCTTTTAATTTATCAAAAGTGGAAAACGATTCGGAATCTTCGACAATCAGCAACTTATCTAATACTTCTTTCTGCCCGGTGGTCAGAGTATTTTCAATTTGCAGATAAATGCCTTGGAAAATAGTATTCCAAACAGTCGAAGTCAGCCGCTCCAACTCCTTTCGGCTCGGTAGTTCGATGCAAAGATATTTAAGTCTTTTTATTGCCGCTTCAAAAAGTTCTTCTTCAGAACCAATTTCACCGGCGGCTTTTTCTTCCAACCACCGAATAAGATTTTCCTTATCTTCATTGGTAGCTGAATGCCACCCGCTAAATTCCCGAATTAAAGAATAATGCCGATCTTTAGCACTCGAAAGCCAATCATATTGTTCGGTCATATCCCACAATGAATTAAGTTCGTGTGCGATAAACAACTTGACCGATTCGGGAACTTCATCAAAATCGGCGGGAAAGAAACCGAAATATTTCAAACATTTCAGCAAAATGGCAACCGCCTGCTGATTTACTTCACTACGAAAAGTTTGGACAAAGACGATCTCATCATTGGTCAGCCAGAAATGCTCGATCAGTTCGTCCTGAGTATAGCTTTCTTGAAAAGACGGATATAAGTTTTTCATAAATAATCTCAATTTAGAAATTTCCGAAAAAAGGAAGAAACGGAAATAATCACCCCAAAATAATCTGAAAACAAATCAGTTGACGAGAAATATACCATATAACTGCCAATTCTAAAAGTAAAAACGGAAATAATAAATCAAAAAAATAAACAATCCCTGTGTGGGTTTATCGCACGTTCCCTCCCGTTCGTCCAATTTACAAAACCACAGCCGGAACAGAAAGTTTTGGATTGGATGAACGATCAGATTGAGCAGACGCTATTTATGAGCGTTGTTACTATCGGTAAAATTCAAAAAGGCATTGCCGCCTTGCCAATATCCCGAAAAAAGAGAAATTTGGAAACGTGGATGCAAAGCCTTGTCTTACGATATGACCGCCGGATTATTCCGCTAGGATTGGAAGAGTTGAAAATGTGGGGCGATCTATGCGGTAAGATGGCAAGTAAAGGCGTAATGTTTCCTTATATGGATTCATTGATTGCTGCAACCGCCCTCACTCATAAAATGACTGTCGTTACACGCAACGAAAGTGAATTTAAGAGAACGGGCGTAAAATTGCTGAATATCTGGAAGTAATATCAATGACCGAAGAAGGAAAACAAGACTTGCTCGACTATTTCAAGAAAACGCCACCGATCAGCCGGAAACTTTCAAACCGCGACCGCGACATATTTTTGAAAATGCTCGATGAGCCGCCAGAGCCAAATGAAGCCTTAAAAAATGCGGCAAAAAGACACGCAAAAAGACACAATGAGTTAATAGCAAAAGATGAGTAAAAAAGCCGCTAAAGATAAAAAAGAAATCAGACAGGCAATAACAACATAAGGAATTCGCCAGCGGTATCAAAAGTGCGTAAGAACCTTTTATTAGACCACCTCAAATTTGCCAATAAATTGAAAAATTTATTTCATCAAGAAGTAACCAGCAAGAGGATAAAAATTTACCTTGACGGAAAGTTATAGCAATCGTCATTTCAAAAATTTACTATCCTTCATAAAACCAAGCCGGAGCGTTTGGTAGATTTTTCAGGCTGTATGACAGAATAGTTTTTCCTTCGTCGAGAATCGCTACCACTGTAAACCATCCCTCGGCATAAATCTCTATCTCCGCCATACCGTTCTGCGGCTTTTTATAAAGTATAGACTCCTTAAATGTCGGATGAAGCAAAAAGACAACCCGGTCATTGAGAGGTTCTCCGCTCAACCACCGAACCCGGAGTTTAATCACTAAATAGTCTTTGAGATCCGCCGCCAATTCTGCTTCTAACCTGCGCCCGTTGACCTCCTGCAAAGCATCCGGGAAAAGTTGAGGGTTGGGATCACTGTTCCAGTCCTCATCCAGCTTTTGAAATTTAGCGAGTTTATCAAGTATTTCAGCCGGTAATGTTTTTTGGACGGCATTCTCCTCAAGCGATGCCGACAGTTCCTTTGAAGGTGTTACTCCCGGGGCGACGAGTTTACCCGTGGCAAGTAATTTTGTTACGGTTTCAACATTTTGAGTGGCGGATTCCTGATTGGAAATCCTGTTGTCAAGTTCTTTCAAGATGCTCCTCAAACGCGCCGTCAAGTTTACATCGGCAATTGTTTGAAGCGGTCCGTAATATATCCGCGTCCAAAGAAAACTGGCGATAAAGCCGAAGATCAGGAAAGCCACAATGACAACCTGCGTGACGACTTCCGTGCCGGGCGGAGCATCTTTTAGTGAACCCGCAACCATACGTCCCATCGAGGCGAGTGTCCCCCCGATTTGCCTGAGTTCCACAAGCCCAACGCCGATTAAAATCTTCGTCAGCCAATCCGATACCTGTTCGAGATTAGTACTCGGGCGGTAAGTCATCGGAGCCGCCGCGTCCGTTTCCTCACTAGTCGAGGGAGCTACCATTGCGCGTGGCATACCGAAGAGAAAACCGAGCAAACTGCCCACGCTTATCGAAGCCGCTCCGACAAGCAGCTCGGTCAACAATAACGGCGGTGATGATACGCTCCAACCATACAAAACCAGGAGGACGGTTGCTGTTGTCAGGAAGATAACGAACACCAACCAGGGCGGACGGTCATGGGACTCATCCGCTTCCGGTTGGGGGTTGGGCAGCGCGTCCCCGTGTTTAATAATAGAGCCGGAATTAACCGAGTTCGACGTGGTTGTTTTCAGGTCTGTCATACTCTCTCTTTACTAAACCCTTTTTGAAACTCAGAACCCGTCAGAACCGGGGGTTCAGGTTCGCGTCGTCGTCAGTATAATGTCTTCTTCCGAAGTAATTTCGACGAAACGGGCAGTCGTGACCATTTCCTTGATCTCATCCTGGCTGAAAACATCCGCGTCACTAACGGATTTAGAAAACTTCAGATCGGCAAGCTCTTCAATTCGCTTGACCGGCACCTGATAAGTTTTGAAAGGTCCGTAACGGAATCCTTCTTTCGGCATAAGTCCTTCCTGACTCAGCACATATGCTGACGTTAGTAAGTCTTTTGAATCAGCATCGATTCCCACCACGACTTTCCAAAAATCCGTGGGAACTTGAATATTGTTGTAGCTCGGATCATCGGCTCGGAAAACGGGTCCGGTAAACACACATACTTTAAAACCTTCAGTTTTCGCATTGTCCAGCACATAGTTTTCTAAAGAAAGCCAGGTCCTCTGGTTAAGTTGCGGCATTTGCGGAATCGCATTCGTGTAGACAAAAGTATCGTCTTCGCCGAGACGGGCTTCCTGCTCGGTTTGTCCCCAGCCCGGATTTTCGCGGCGAACCATATGTCCCTTGTCGAACGGCTCCGGTCCGTAAAACTCTGTATGACCGACCTGTGCCTTTTTTGGAATCCGTGGATCAAAGCCCCAACTATCCTTACGCTTAAGCTTGATTTTTAATGCCCCATTCAGATTTTCAGCCGTGAATATCGGAAAACGACGTGATTCGCTCATCAGGATCGAAAAATGTGTGTATGGTAAGGCATCACCGTCTATATCAGTCTTTAGAACCGAATGCGAACCGCCGGGGGCGGGAAATGCGACCTTTTTGCCGAGAAAATCGGCATCGTATCCCGTCCGCTCCTTCATAGACGCAGCCGTCCGATTTGTTTCCTTAAACGCTTCGGTCGGGATATTAAGAGACTCATGAGTTACGGCAACCCAAGACCTCCGTGCGAGAAGGCTTTTTATAACGGAGGCTTTCACCGCGTAATTGGTTTTTCGGAAGCTGCCGCCGAAATGCAGCCCGACTACTTCCTGAGTTGCTAAATCGATAACGCATGAACCTGAATTCCCGCCCAGCGTCGAAGCGTCGTGTGTCAGATACCAGGTATCTGTGCCGGATGTGACGACCTCTCCGGGCGCAAAGCGTTTCACGTCGTAAATGTTCTGGAATATATCAGCCATAATCGTAGAATCGTTACGGCTGTCCTTCGCCGGGTAGCCGACGATGGCTATCTGCTGCCCAATATCCGCATTCTTGTGGGCGAGGGAAAGCGGGGCAGGTAATCCGGCATCCTTTTTAATCCGAAGAACCGCCATATCCGGGGAGGCATCAGTATCATCGGCAATCCAGAGAATCTCGGCGATGCCGAATTCTTCAGAGTCAATTCCTTTATATTCTTCACGAAAATCAACCCGCGCCCTCACCTGTTTGCCCATCTGGTTTAAGCGGTATTTGAATACTCGTCCCTGCCGCTGGGCAAAGAGCATAGCGACGTGCCGGTTGGTGACGATCAAATCCTCATCCACCCGCCACCCGGTTCCGCACCATTCGTAAGTGTCGTGGTCTGACAATTCGATACGCCCGACCGCGCTGATCGGTTTTACCAAAGCATTGCGAACACCCTTGATCTTGTTTTCAATTTCCGGCAACGGGGCGGTTTCGATAATCCCGTCGCGCACAAACAACACGGGACGACCGGCAATCAGAATAATTGCTTCGCTCATCCGGCGCGTGTCGAAAAATGCGGTATCCTCCATCGGCGAGCGGTTTTTACCGAGATGATCTGTTATTACATCGGCGGAAAATTCCAACTCGCGCCTTGAAGTTAGTTCGTGGTTATTTGCACGTTCAGCTAATGCGGAACGTATCTCCTTGGATTTCAGGACCGAAGCAATGCGGTTTTCCGTTCCGGGTAGTTCATTGATTACTTTTCGTTTCATATCAGTTTCCTCAAATATAAAAAATTTTTAATCGTTTCCACTATTTCGCTATTATTAGCCAGTTGTGGGGGTTCTATTTATATATGGAAAAAATCAGCAAAATCTTACAGATAGTTTTTATTTTTTTTTGGATGAAAGGTTTTTTCTTTTTCAGGGTGTCAAAAAAGTAATGTTTTTTGACACCTTTTTGTTTCTCTATTATTCTCATTTTATGCGAGTCGGAATTTACGCCAGAGTATCAACTCACGATCAGCAAACCTTGCCGATGCAGCTTGAGAAAATGCGCGAGTATATCGAAAACCGAAAGTGGCAATTAACCGTTGAAGTCGAAGAAATCGGATCGGGCGCAAAAACGCGCCCGAAGCGCGAGGAACTCTTAAAAATGGCAAAGCGGCGCGAGATTGATGTGATCCTTGTTTGGAAGTTGGATCGGTTCGGGCGTTCAATGGCTGATCTTGTAACAACATTAAACGAACTGCGGGAACTCGGAGTTGTTTTTGTATCTTTGACCGAATCGCTCGACTTCTCTACTCCGTCCGGCAGAGCGATGGCGGGAATGCTTTCAACTTTTGCAGAGTTTGAACGGGATATGATCCGCGAACGCGTCAAAGCCGGAATCGCCAACGCACGAGCCAAAGGAAAAAAGCACGGACGACCGAAAACGGCAGCTCTGAAAATAAAGGAAATTATTGAATTGAAAAGCGAAGGACTTAACAATTCCCAAATAGCCAGAAAATTGAAAATTTCCCGCGCCAGCGTGATCGAACTTCTCAAAGGACAAGTTATCCCGAAACCGAAAGCCAAACCTAAAACAGCAATCGTTACGCTTTGGCTGAGAGTCGAAAACAATAGTAAATTCGTCAGGGGCAAAACCCGCGTCCGCGACAATATCGAGAAGTATCATCTTTCGGATCACGGTATGAAAAAGATAGCCAATTGGGAATACGAACTCACATTCACTTATAAAAACGTCAAAGATTTGCAAAATCAAATTGACGATCTGCATCAGGAACTTCATAATGAGGCGGATTTACGCAACTGCTTTATCGAAGCGGATTTCATTGAGAAAAGTACCGAGCGTTCATTTTGAAACCGTAACATTTCGCACGAATGCTCCCGCTAGTCCTATTACCGCTTCATCTCAGATGTTTCTTGCAACTTGACTCGTATTAGATGGACTTCTTTAATTAAGTTTACTAGCAAATTCGGAAATTTTTTTTCATGTTTGCTAGACTTAATATCATAATCTGCGTCATTAATTATTATTTTCCTTTCGGTAGTATCATTTTCTTTCATGAGAATCGTTAACTTTGTTGAAACGTCAAGTGTTGGCGCAACAGTTTTATATTCCTTTTTAATATCTTTACTTTCAGTTAAATCTTCTAATAATGACTTAAACCTTCTAAATTCTTCGTCAGAGATTTTAGTGAGAGGCACTCTTTCAATAGAATATATATAACGTGGTCTTCCTGATTCATTTTCTTTGCGGGATTGATAATCAAACTCAACCGTTTCATCATCATACATTCTGAAATATAAAGATTTGCCTCTAATCGAAACCGATCCGTCAAGTTCTTCCCAGATTTCAATGAGCGGATAGCGATTCTCACTTTTAATTTCTTGAGGTTTGTCCGGCGTATCAAGATAATGACTATTTTCAGGTTCTTTTTCGTCGTCGGCAGGAGTAACCGCACTGCCGCAACCGATCAATACAAAACTGATTGAGAGTAATATGATTAAATTATGAATTAGTAGTTGTTTATTTGTCATGTTACTTAAATTGGCTTAAATCCGGGGTTACACCGAAACAATCTTTAAGGATTTTGGTAATATCTTTTTCAAAACTCCCTTCTTCTTCATGCTTAGAACCATATATATGCCTTAATTCATGAAGTATAATGAATTCTCGAATTTTAAATCTATTTAGTCCGGTTACTTTATTCCAATTGATACCTATTCCGTCTATAATAGTTTTCTTAAAGAATGACGAACCTAAACTTATTTCACCGTTGTCAAGTTGTTTTGGTTCGTATGTTTGTGCAGCATACTCTATATCCTTATCATATGGAAAACTGCCTCGATCAAAAATCCTTTTTAAGGCAACAGCCGGAGATAAATCGTATCCATTATGATTGATCGTCTTGAGACATTCTGAATTATTTTCTAATCTTGATAAAACATTTGAAACGGTTTGCTTTATAATAGTCCAACGTTTCTTTTCATCATTAACTTTCGAAGAGGAATGATGGTCCTGATTATTCATCGCATATCGCCGCCCAGCCAGCGTCGCCAGCGAAGCAATCGCCGACCAATTGCTGTAAATCGCCGTCGTCCACGTTTCATATCCCAACAAATACGATTCTCCGTCCGAACCATAACGGGCATTTGCCGGTGGTCTGCCGCCGCCGTAAATGCCGCTGTTTGTTACCAACTCCCGTCTGTGATTTTGATAGCCCGTCGGCTGGTTTGAGAAATAAAAATTTCGTTCCAATGAAGCAAACCGTCCGCTTCTCCCGAATCCATCTACAAACTGAATTCTGCCGCACAATACCGCAACGGGTCCGCCGATGTCGCACAACGCTCCGATGCCGCCGCTTCCCGTTCCGTAATAATCGGGATCGCCGCCCGGTGCGCCCGGTTCAGGCAGATTCTGTAACATTGGGATTTCGGGATCAATTGTTCCGCCGCCGCCTTGATTCGTCTGCCGTGAACGCACCTCCAAGCCTACCGGATCGAGTTCCATTGTCGCAAAATCCATTCCCGTTACAGCCGTTTCATTAGCCTTCTTTCGCGTCCGCAAATCGCTGACTCCGAACGCATCGTAGTTTTTCCACTCGACTTGCTGTTCGGTGATTACGCCATTTTCATCGTAAGTAATTTTCTGCGCGGCGATTTCCCGATTTGCCGCGATAATATTTGTTTTCAGCTTTTTGCCCGTCGCGTTTGCTTCCGTGATAACTTGACCGCCGAAGACGCTTGACGTGATGTAATAACCCGTCGGATTGTTCGTCCACGTTGCGCCGTTGTCGGTTGTGTATCGCTGGCTCTTTTTGCCGACAAGTCCGTTGCCGTCTTGTATCAGATATGTTT
>MWWI01000020.1_pt1 | contig 37276 bp, 33 predicted proteins | sample 1047321 | NCBI WGS metagenome assembly MWWI01 (sample SAMN06349966, study PRJNA376086) | soil metagenome | isolation source: FI-1 sample Antarctic (ecotone) soil | place: Antarctica | reverse complement strand
ACGAACATCTGAACATGAAAGTTGATCTCACTTTTGTCTTCATGGATCAGGTAGATAGCAGGACGGATTCACGCATCGACGTGCACTAAGTAAATACGCTGCTAGACGCGCTGTAGTGGCCGTTGTAACGCTTCTCACACCGCACATGCAACATTCATCAGCCAACAGTAACACGGCCTTTTAAAGCAATTTAAATCAGCCTCCAACACGACATAATCACTGCTTAACAACGCCCAACCATTCGGGTATTATTCGGTATGTGGTGGGTAGTACTTCTACTCCTACCCGAACCTTAAAGCTACCGTGCTTAGCAGTGCCCATTCAAAGAACCTGGCGATCCTATCCTATCGTCTCTGAAATGGGCACTCGGGCGCGGATCTGATGCGAAAAAAATGCGAAGATCACGCTGGAATCGCCTGGTTATCATCGAAGCTAACCAGGAAGGGTGAGGGTGTGTTTGTAATCACGGCGGAAGGAGTACGCTTTGTTACTCCATAAAGAAGCACACGAACGGCACGTATTTGCTGATGGAGAGTTTGATGTGCCTCTTAATGGGCCTCTTGTGTCCTGTTTCCCCCTCCTGTCGTCCTTTCGCGCATTGGGCGCTCACATCGTGACCCCACCCTCTCCGCGTAACTTCGATGATGGGGTCACGATGATGGACTGTGGTCGGGGGAAGGGTGTGGGGGAAAGGAAGGAAGAAGAAGAAATGAAGATGAAGAAGAGAGAATAGATATTATTATTTTTTTATTAGGGGAGGGTACCCGCTCTTCCACTTGTAGTTGAAAGGGAGAGGGAGAAATAAGCGTCAGTGGTTTGATAAAGGCTGTGGTAAATCCGAGGCACCAGGCGGGTACCCTCCCCTAACACCCCTCCCGGCCCCGGCGTCTGCTTCTGGGACAGAATTGACGCCGGGGCTACTTTGAAAGACAGTGCGATTACTAGAGAATTCTCTGGTAATCGCCAAAACAAAGACAAGAAGACAAAGACAAGCAAGCTGGATTGAACCTATGGCCAGAAAAGATAAAGGACGCATCTACTTAACTGAGCGCGATCGCTCGGTGCTGACCTGGATAGGGGAGCAGTACGGCACCCGCTTAGATCAGGTGCAGTTCCTCTTGGGTCGTCAGGCCCAGGCAACAACCCTTCAAGAAGGAGTAGTTGCTTTGACTACCGCTCGGCAAACAATCCAGCGCTGGTTGAAGGCTGGTTGGGCTGAGTGGGAAACCCTGGTCTATCGCGAGCCTGGCTGGGTCTGGCTGTCTCATACCGGTTTGAGGGAATTAGAGCTCTCCTACCGCTACTGGCGACCGACACTGGGAGGACTAAACCACTTTTATTGGATCAACCAGGCTCGGCTTTACGTGGAAGGGAAGCGGCCTGATTGTCTCTGGGTGGGGGAGCGGGACTTAAGGTTAGAGCGCTCCGGTAAGAAGGGCCATGTGGTAGATGCCGAGATCCATGTGGCCGAGGGCACTATCGGGGTGGAGGTGGAGCTGACGCGTAAAAGTGCTAGGGCCGTCTGGCCGATTCTGCAACGCTTGGCCCGTGATTATGGCACTGTCTGGTACTTTACCACTGATGTGACTAAGCGAGCGGTTTCTGAAGCCGTGCGTCAGCTACCCCAGGAGCATCAAGTCAGATTTAGAATTTATCACTTGGAGCAACTTGAATAATGTCCTGCCCTTATCAGCACCAAAGGAGTACCCGCTTTTCCTAGTTGTTACCGGGCTGGTTGTGCTTGTTGTAAGCCTGATTGTTCTTGGGCCTCTGGCTGCTAGCTTGAGCCTGTATGGTTATATTTACTTTAAGCGCTCTGATGGTTTAAGACGCCGGCGCTTAATGCTGGTGGGTCTGGTGAGTTTGTTGTGGGTAGGGCTGGTTGGCTTTTCCCTCCTGTCTCAGTCCAGGGAGATCACAACGGCGATCCTGGAGCAACCATTCAGGACTCAAGAGGTTCTCAAGGTGTGGATGAGCGGCTGGCTGGTGACTCTGCCGGCCGTGCCAGGCAGTATCGTGGGGTGGCTTATGTTCGAGTGGTTGGCGGATCTGTTAAAACCCAAGACCTTAGAAGAAGAAATCAAGAGGGAGCGAGAGCGATTAGCGGCTCGCGAAGCTGCGGCCAGCCAGTGGGCTATCCGAGAGGAAGCCAATGTGCCAGAAGCTATGGAGGGCTTAATCTGGCTTGGCCCATATATCTCCGGCGATCACTTTCCTAAAGGGACTGGGGTGACTCGGCGTGGAACCTGGTTGGCCCTGGATAATGCCTTGTTAAACCAGCACCTGTTTATTCTAGGCGCCACTGGTGCGGGAAAATCGGAAACTATCAAGAGAATTGTTTATGAGGTAGTCAGGAGCAGCGAGCGAGATGTTTATCTGGTGGATGGAAAAGGGGAGGAGGAGTTAAGTCATGAGGTGCGCGCCCTCCTCTATGGTAAGCGCGATCAAGTACCCGTCTTTCGTTTAGGCCAAGACCTGCCAGGGGCACGCTATCACGGCTTTCGGGGGAGTAAAACCGCCATTTACAGCCGCTTAGTTTCCATGGTGGGAGTCACGGAAGCAGAAGGCCCCAGTGCTTACTATGCCGATATTAACCGCAATATCCTCCAGCTGATCTGCAATGCCCCTGCAGGGCCACCCAGAAGCTTCCAGGAGGTCGAGGAGCGCTTAGACCTTGACTGGTTCAAAGCCACTTATGGCAGGATGCCACGGATGGTGCGTCGGGTAGAGCGACTAGATGAGGAAAAGCTCAACAGCCTCAGGGTCAGGCTAGAGCCCCTAGTGAGTGAATTCGAGGAGGTGGTGGATCCGGATGGGTTCATTCTGGAGGAGACACGAGGCGCGATCTTTTCCATTCGCACCCAGAGTATGGGGGACACCTCCAAGCGCTTTCTGAAGTTTCTAGTCGAGGACTTAAAAGACTTTTGCGGCAAGCGACAAACCCGGCCAGGGCTTCTAATCATTGATGAGTTCGGCACCTTTGGCAACGACAATATTATCGACCTCTTACAACTAGCTCGCTCGCAACAGTTAGGCGTGATTTTAGCCACCCAAGACGTCTCCACTCTGGGGGATCCTTTAACCGCGCGCCTGATCCTCTCCAATACCCGTACCAAGATTTTGATGGCCACTGATTATCCCGAGGAGATTGCGATGCTAGCCGGGACAATCAAGCAGATCGAGGCCAGTATGCAGCACAACGAAGGGGAAGCGACTGGGATGGGGAGTGCTCGGGAACAAGATGCCTTCCGTGTACCCATGAATGACGTTGCCCGATTGTTGCCAGGAGAGGCTTTTGTGATACGCTCCCGCAGTGCCACCAAGGTGAGGGTAAGTCAGGTGACAAATGTCCCTGACGTGCCCTCTGAGGTGCTGCCAGAAAGGGAAGTTAATAGCTTTGAAGCTGATAGCCCTGATGATAAGAGTGCTCCCAATGTAATCGATCTTTTCTAACCAAAAGGAAGGTGAAGTATGTGGGATGATCCTCAAGAGTCAGAGAAGCGAGGAAAGCAACTCTATCTGGCTACCCTGCTGTTGGAGATCCCGGGTTTCTTTCTCCGGTTTGTCCTGGTCTATGCCATCGGGTTTATCATCGTCTTGCCCCTGATGCTAAACAGCTTTGCCAGTGATCCCTTTGGCTTCAGTCAATCCAGGGGTTCGATGAGTTCAGAAGCCTGGTTGTGGCTGGTAAGGTTTCTGGCCTTTGTGATTGCCGGTCTGCCTTTTGTCTTTTCCATCGCCACCTTCCTGTTTGGCGGCGGCTATTACTTAACGCGCTTTGCCATGGGCGCTCGCGAGCCAAGCAAGCGAGAGCGAGAAGCGGTTTTAGCAGCCCTGGAGACAGTCTCGGCTCAAACCCCTCCAGGTACGATTGCTCCTACCAAGTGGTACGTGATTGATAATGTCACCCTGACCGCTTTTGTGGTGGGATCAACCCTCTATCTGACGCGAGAGTTGATCCAGAGCCGCTATTTAGCCCCGGTGATTGCTCACGAGCTCGGCCATATCAACAGCTTCGATGGCCGTTTAACTCTCGCCTTGAGGCGCTTGGTTCTTGCCCCAGTTCATCTCCTGGCCCAGGCTCTGGGGCAACCGGCACCCGGAAACGTGGTCATCGCCGTGCCCTATGGTGATATGACTGCCTACACTCAAGCCACCTGGGTCTGGTTACTTTCCTTTTTCATGTCTGTTGCCGGTGGAGGTCTGGGGTTACTGCTGTTAAATCCTCTCTGGGTCTGGTACTGGCGCGGGCGTGAGTATTTTGCTGATTACTTTGCGGCCCAGGTCAATCAAGTCCCAGCTCTGATCGAGTATCTAGAGCGCAATCAATTCTTCGATGTGGCCGTGCCCTACTTTATGGCCACTCATCCTTACACTGAACTTCGCATTGATAAGCTCATGGCCTATGAGCAGGGAGCTCGCTTGGGAGCACCGGCCATAGAGCCAGCACCTGTGATCGCACCCGCAGTTGAAGGTGCTGACTAACGGGGAGTTCAAGAGTCTTGGAGGCCCCGCTTAGGCGGGGCTATTGGTAGGGCCCACCTTTGGAGGCTTCCTGCAAGGGTTACGAGCTGCTGCCTACCTCTTAATGCTAGCACACGGTCAAGGGTCTTCGCTTCGCTCGATCCTGCGGATGCCCCGCTCTGGCGGGCCACCCCTGACTGCGCGTGCAGCAAAGCGGTAGTGCAGGCAGCAGCTTCAACGCCTGCAGATTATTAATAGCTTCCGGAAGGGGGTGAACACCATGGCTAGAAGAGCAAAGATAGCCAAGAATCCAATCGATGCCATACTCCAAGCAGTGACTGGGCTGATGGAAATAGGAATCAAATGGTTCTTAACCAGATCCCAGCAGGGAGTCTATAAGCTCACTGGCAAAGTGGGTGAAAGAATCGCTGCCTGGGCCAAGAAACCCAAGCAGCAAGAGTAAAAAACAATAGAGGCTGGAGGGAGAAATCCCTCTGGCCTTTTTTAGTTGCAGCCGTGCCTGGTGTGGCGCGGGCGTTTATGGAATAGGATTATATTACGCCCGCGCCACCTGTTTAAGGATTAGTTACGACAAAGAGAGCGGCTCTGGGGGTGGAGGAAGAGTGGCCTGGTAGTCTCTCTCGAACTGATCAAGCAAATCCTCTTTGTACTGTTCCAGTAGTTGATGGACTTGATTAAGGGGCATGGAGTAGATGCTAGCTAACTCGGGAGCGCACTCCAGTAGGGCCTTGTATTCGCTATTAGCATATGACTGGAGGCGCAGGGATCGAAGCTGGTGCCAGAGCCCGAATAACCACTCATGCAGCCAGGCAATAGGGGAGATGAGAGTTTGAGGATAGAACTCGATTAAGAGGTAGATGGTAAAAATAAGACAAAACCAGAGGGTTAACATGCATACAGTATACCAGTTCGAATCAAGCCTCATGCTAAAGCTCTTGAAAGAATCGTCAATTCGTACAATCGCATGATCGTACGAACGTATGAAATAGTAAAAGCAACAACAACAGGGGCGGGAACCGCCCCTAAGAGCTAGTTAAACTGAGGATTCTCAGGAGGCAAAAGGACCCGATAACTGCTCTGCCTGCCGTATTGCTTGATCAAGACGATCACCATCTCGCGACTAGGCTTGTAACTGGTGACCATCTGCTGGACATCGGTTTCATCGAAGGTCTCGATCACTTCTTGAGGCAGATAAAATAGGGGATGCCCAGCGTCAGGTTCAGGGCGACTAGTCGTATCCACCACCAGGGCACCGCGGCCGTGGGAGTGAAACTGAGCCTGGACTACGGGGCGAAGAGCAAAGAGATTCTCATGGATCCAAGCCAGGTCAGCGAAGCGTTCCCGTTGAGCCCATTCAGGGAGCTTGTCGTGCTCTTGTCCTGGTTCACCTTCGGGTAATCTTCGCATATATAATTGATTTTATCATGCCCTTTACATAATGGAAGTGCTAATTGTAGAGCGGAGTGAGGTCAAGGGCGTCCCGCTCTGGCGGGGCGTCCGAAGGATTGGAGCGAAGCGGAAACCCTTGACGGAACGGGTCTAAAAGGGACGCTCTCGATGTGTCGGTTGAACTCATGTTCAACCGACTTGCCCTGCGGCGAGCGATTCTGTCTGGTTACGGTGATATAATGGACTCATCGATCCTGACACTATCTTTGCAGTTTTTCGTTATCGTAAAGTCGAAGGGCTTTCTCAGGCCTGTTTGCCGGCTTTTCCGCCATCAAATCAGGTTCAAAGGCTCGTTCAGACCCCGTTTTGCCGCTACTTGCTTACCATAATCAAAAAGTGCAAAGATAGTGTCCTGATATGAATGAGCGAGAATCACCCCAAATTAGGGGCACCATTTTTGGTTTTGAAGATGCCCTAAGACGAGAAGGTCGGATCAGGCTGAGGATCTACGAGTTGCCCCAGAAAACAGTGGTAATCGTCACTGATCTGGATAAAGGCCCCTCGGTGACCAATGCTGCTGAGGAGATTGCTACCCAGGTGGTATCCAGTTTCGGCATTGATCCGGAGCGGCATCTTTGGTTCGAGCACTATCCCCGAGAAGATATACGTTCAGGGAAATCAAGTGGGGGAGAGGAGTATGACTTGGTGACTTTCACCTGGGATGGTGAGAAGTTCACTGATCCAAGATGGTCTTACTCGACACAACAACAGATCGAGGAGCTGATAGGAGAACGGCTATAAAAAGAGATTTCGTCCTTCATAGATCAGGTGCAACACTCCGGGAGTTAAGAGAAAATTGCCGAAGTCTGGTCTAATCAGTGACTCCCGTCTTTCTTTGCTCGAACCTTCAACACACTACATTGAAGAGGTGTGACGTCAATTAGAGAACACCCAGTAGTAGGTGCCAGCAACCTTGCCTTGTTCATCGTAGCAGACTCTTACAGATACCCACGAAGTTGATGGGAACCAGATCAGACGGATAAAGTCATTCGCCTTTTTCGATCTAGAATATAGATCGCACTCGTATTGCATCCCGGGATTAGTTTGAGGGCCAATGCGCTCAAATGGCTGGCCAAGAATATTTTCGGCCTTTTTCAAATCCATGTCGTGATGTATAGACTTGAAATTCTGGATGGAAAATTCCTTTGTATACTCTGTACTCAATGTCAGGTCCAAACCTTGTTCAGTTAACCAGACTGCTGTCAGTTCAATCAAAATGATGAAGATAAGTGCCGTGAATAAGTGGACAACCAGTTGTTTCATGGAACACATATCATAACACGAAAGATGGCTCAAGGGGGTTATTCCCTGAGCCATCTTAGTCTTTTTTCCGGAGGACTATGGTCTTAATCGAACATAGGTGCCCATCACGTCACTAAGTGAATATCTGGAGCCACCAAAGCAGAGGGTGATTCCAGGAGGTTGAATGTCGTCCGCTTGTGCTTGTGAAGAGCCCACGGGCCATGCCCAGCTGACCCTAGACCACGATGCTGCCCCGAAGCGGATTTTGGAGATGTCTGCTCTCCTCCAGCTGTCATTGTCAGTCCGGTAGAACACTCGCCAGTCCTGATCTGAGTGTCCACGGCAGCGGCCTCGTGTAGCTGAATCGGCCCACCAAGCACCTACGCCGTTTTCTCTGAGAACGCAGCCTGAGCCTGGTTCACAGGATGCTTCCGCGACAGATGTACCAACCTGCATTGCAGGGAGAAGGACAAGTGCGAGAAGCAGGGCGGTAAGAGTGATCGCAACACGTCGTTTCATCGACAACCTCCGTAGTATGCGAAGAATATGAGTTTGGAAAGGTTCATGAAGGAGTTTGGTGAACAGAAGGCCAGGAAAGTCTTTATATTTATTCGATACTCGCCTCTTTTCTGTACTGATTCTCTGTTTGCTGCTTGAGTTCAGTATACGACCAAAGGATTCTTCGCCTAGGGGGAAAAATCCCCCATATTTGACCAATAACAGGAGGTCTTACCATGGAGCCAAGAAAACGAGGTAAATATTGGCCGTTGTCAAGGCGTCAGTGGGAAGTTTTAAAGTTGCTGGCTGAGGAAGGATTAACTCGTGCGGAAATCGCGGTGAGACTGGGAATCGGGGAAAGAACTGTAAATAACTATCTCACCACGGAGCCTATCAAAGGTATTTACGAACGAATAGGGGTAACGAACCAGGCTCAGGCTATTCACTGGTTTCATGAACACTATGGGAAGACATTTGGAAAACCTGCTATTTTTGAAACGCCGCCACGGGCAATATATCCTGTTTTGGGACAAGACGAATTAACCGCCGATATCAAACAGCGAATACTGAGCAATGAACCTCATAGAACTGTCGCTCTTTATGGTAAGCCTGGTGTGGGCAAAACCACCTTAGTGCTGAATCTTGTTTATGACTCCCAAGTGTGGGCAGAATTCCCGGATGGAATTTTGTGGTCGGAACTGGGAGCAGAATCAGCTACAAAAGAGAGCGTTCTGAGACAACTGGAGGAGTGGGCAACAGTACTTGGGATTTCGAAACAGACAATCAAAGACGATCGTGATCCGGAAGTGTGGAGTAAAGCTATCAAAGATGTGGTAATTAACCGCCGCATGCTCTTTGTGATTGATGATGCGTGGTATCCCAAACGGGGACTACCGAAATATGACACTGTAGCACGTTACTTCAAGGTGGGAGGCGAAGACAGTGCCCATATCCTAACCACGAGGCTACGTGGGGCAGCTGAGACCTTTGCGGGGAGCAATGCTCTCGAAGTAGTAGAATTGAGTACAAGTGCAAGTATTGAACTGCTTAGACGAGTAGCGCGAGAGTTAGTAGATACGGATCTCACTACGGCTCAAGAGTTGGCTAATAGAGTTGGTAATTTGCCACTTTCACTAATTTTGATTGGCAATCAGTTACTCAGGATGACAAATGTGGATCCTGAAGAACGGGCGAAACAATTACTTCAGGACTTGAACCAAGTACAACTATCATTACTAGCTTCAAGTGAAACGACAGACGGCCCCTCGGTTTCATTGGAAGCAGTTATTGCAATCAGTGATGACGCTCTGGATGAAGCTGCCCAACGAGTCTTGCGAGCCTTAGCGATCTTTCCTCCTAAAACAAACACCTTTTCAGAGGAAGCCGCTTTGGTCGTGACGAGCAGTTCTCCAGCAACCTTGAGACAACTTCACGATTACTCACTCATCGAAGTCGCTGGGTCCCATCGATACACTGTCCACAAAAGCATCGTTCTTTATGCCCGGAGTACCAAGCAGCATTTATACAACAAGGAAGTTGATAGGCGCTTGGTAGAGTATTTCACTCGTTATGCAACTCAACACCAAGATGACATCACAGTACTGGCGGCAGAAGAACACAACTTCTATCGAGCTCTGAAAATCGCGAATGAGAACAATTTTAAGGATGAATACGTGGCAGGAGTGTTCTCGCTGTACCACTTAATGTCATATGGTGGCCTGCTGCACTCGCTCAAAGATTACCTCCTCCGCGCTTTAACGTTTAGTAAATCTTTAGGACATACGGATGATATTATCACCACTCTGCGGTACTTAGGGGGAGCAGAGGGCAATCTTGGAAATTTCTCTCAGGCTAAAAAGTATGGGTTAGAATCACTACAGCTAGCTGAGACATACAGTAAGCTGGAAGCTGTATGCGATGCCAAGTACTTACTCGGCGGAATAGCGATTGCGGAGGGAGAGCTTGAAGAAGCACGCCAATACTTGAATGAAGGACTGAAACTGGCCACTGAGCAACGATATGAAGCAGGAATGATTCTACTACTGCGGAATATGACATCTTTGGAGACACGGGAATCAAACTGGCCTCAAGCCGAATTCTATATTGAACAAAGCCTTGAATTAGCTAGGAAAAACAATGCCTCCGCAGAAATTGCCACCGACTTGGTTGACTTGGGGGCGGTCAAGATCAACTTAGGTCATCACCACAATGAAGAGCAGTACTTTCTTGAGGCCAAAGAGCTTCTGGAAGAAGCTCTTTCTGGTAAGCACCCAGATGCATCTAAAGAGGCTCTGGCACGTGGTTATCGTAATTTGGCAGAGGTTTTCGCAAAGTTATATGGAGGTAAAGGGGCACGAGCACTATTTCAAAAAGCTGCCAGGATTGCAGTCGAATCAAACCAATCTTTGGTCCAATGCGACGTCTTAAAGGGATGGGGAGAATTTGAATTACAACAGGGAAAGATAAAAGCTGCCTTTGAACATTTCGACCGTTTATATCAGCATAGTTTGAGAAACAAAAGCTCAGACTATGAGGCTAATGCCCTGTTTGGCTTAGCAAGGATCGACAAGGAGCAGGGAGATCTTACTGAGGCCTGTAGAAAAGCTCAGGAGAGTTGGGAGAAGTTAAAAGAAGTGCACCCATCTAGAGCATCTATCGTTAAGGACTGGAGGGAGGCCAACTGCGGGTAGATGAGGAGAAAAGGATAACTAGTTAATCCCGATCTTCTTGGACTTCCCACAGGTATTGGGCTAGAGCTACCTTATAATAGCGCAGGAGGACATCATCAGCCTGTTGTTTGACTTGTTCGTGGTCAACTAAGGCATCAACTAAGACAGGAGCCAACTCATTAAATCGACGGGCAGCTTGATTGCCATTAGCGAAAATAGCCTTGCTTTGCTGCCAATCGTCAAAGGCTTCCCGCAATTCTCGGACAAAGCTGATGCCGTCCAACTCTTTACCAGTGATTCGTTGATGGATAAATGATGTAAAGTGCCATTCATATTCTGGACGATGAGGGAAGGCATCTCTGATACGTTTTCCTAAAAGTTGCTCTGCCAAATCAAGATAATGATTTGGCAATCCTTCTTGATTCGAATCCTTCACCGCTCGTTCTCCAATAGCCCAATCAAAAAATTGTTTCGGCCGATCTTCCTTCATGGACGAATTGTAACATATCTTCTAATACACATTAGAAAATATGGTGTCCTTCTTTAAGATATTTAGCTACAAGATCCTGGATTAGTCAAAAGCCTCTGGTCCAAGAACCAGCGTTCTTAAATAGAAAAAAATGCTCTAAATCAAAAGTAAAAGCCGCAAGCGCAACATCCCCAACATATAAAATTGAAGTAACTGCCTATCTTGTTCTGTCAGGGAGAACATCAACTAGTACTGTCGTACAACCGTACGATCATTTTGTCTTTTCGGTCCAGTACCATTTAAGCCCGGTCTTGCCCCGTCCCCGTTATAAGCTCATAAAGGGGACTTACCCCTCTGGTGCAAGGATCACGATGAACGCTTTATAAGCGTCCTTGCACTATTCACCCCGCTGTGTATTTCTCCAGGTAAGGAAGGCAGATGTACCTTCCACTTTTTTATTTACCAGGGTATCTCCGTCATTGGTGTAAAAACCTGAAATAGTGCAATCGTAGAGCCGCTATGATTACGACTTGACCAGACCGCGGTTGAGGACGTATTCCCCGTACAAGAGCACATTTTCCCAGCCGATCGGGCTGATGTGCTCCAGCAGGGAGAGGTCAATGGTGGCGGTTTCCAAAGCACCCTCCAACAGCACGCGGTTAATCTCCTTCGCCTGCCAGTAGATAATGCAAGCCATGATGAGGGTTAAGCAGCTGCTGGTGTTCTTCAGCGCATGCAGGTCACGTGCGGTCAGACGACCCTGTTTACCATAGGCTACCTGTCGTGCCAGCGCGTGAACCTCTTCGCTCTTGAGTAGGCCGCGTCGGACCTGTTGCCTGGTTAGGGGGTCGGACATGTAGTGCAAGATGTACTCGGTCTTGAAAACGCGGCCCAGCTCACGGTTCGCACGGTAGAAATGGTTGGTACCACTGTAACCAGCCAGTCGTTTCAGGGCAGTTGAGGCAGTCGTGTGGCCGCTTTCCAGGGAGGCGTAGAACTGGCCCATCTTATCCCACTGCTCCACGATCCAATCGAGGTGAATCGCACGGTCCCACCGCTCCACCAGTGGCGTCAATGCCCCGTAGTCGTGCGCTTTATCAATGCGATAGATGCGCTGGTTTTTTAGATCCCGGATCCGTGGCGCAAAGCGGCGACCGAGCATGGCGAAGGCGGCGAAGTTGATCTCGGTATAGCCGTGCGTGTCCGTGTAATGTTCCTCCAGGGCCAGATCACTTTCATTGTAGAGCAGGCCATCGAGCACATAAGCTGCATCACGGTCGGTGCATTCAATCGGTACGCTGTAAAAAGGGGCATAGTTATCGGCCACGAAGGAGTAGAACTCCACCGCATAGTCACTGAAGCGGTGGCTGTAGGTGCGCTGGAGTAGTTTGCGCTTCATCCGAAAGCGCTGCCCATCACTACTGGCGGTTTTGCCCGCCCCCCACGCCTGCGTCACGTCTAGGCGGCTAATAGCGTTGACAATATCAGCCAGCGCCTGGCGCTGCGCCTCCTCTGTCAGGTGCCAATCAGTGAGCTGCTTGATCTGGTGGTAGGTGATGTCACCCACGAGGCGCGCCATCGTATACGGCCCAATATTACAACCGTAGGCCATAAGGGTGGCCACAACTGTGCATACTTGTTCGGCTTCGCGTTGGATTTGCTGTGCGGGCGGCAGGAAGTGGCGCGTGAAGTGCAAGTCGTTATCGACTTCAATCAACAGTTCGGGCAGTTTAATGTCGCGCAGATCGGCTGCCAGCCAGGCCCGCAACGCTGCTAGCCGCTCTGCGCCCGCTTCGTCCAACTGCGCCGCGGGATCAACCGACAACTGCCAACCGTCATCAGCGACACTGGCATAGCTGTTCTCCGGTAGTCCCGCCAGGAAGCGATCGAACGCGCGGTTGAGGCGGTCGGTCAGGTAGGCTGGCACATCGGCGGCATCGACGGGCAAGCCCGCTCGTTTGAAGAACGCCGCGCGCTGCGTATGCCACTGGTTATCGGAAATGAAGAAGTCGTCGAAGCAGCCAAACCGCTTGCTATCCTGCACGTAAATATTACCCGCTTTGAGTTCATCCCGGATAGCCAACAATAGGGCACACTCCCAGGCATGTTTGTTAACCTCCCCCTCCTGCTCGATGAGCGGGCGCAACTTGTGGGGGATAAAGTCTAGTGGAGCATTCTCCGGTAGTTTCCGTTTGCCTGCTTCATTCATCTCCCCCAGCAGTTGAATCGCTTCGACCAAGCTACCTGCTGCCCCTTCTGCTTGCTGGAAGGCCAAGCTGTCAAGCAGTGCGGGTGAGAACTGACGCAGGTAATAGAAACGTTGGACCACCAAGTTGAAGATATGGCTGTACTTCCCGGTCAACCAGGATTCGATGGCTGCCAGTTGTTCTGCTAGACGTTCTCTTTCCACCTCTCTAAACAGCGCTGGACGCAACTCACTGTCCGGAACGGTATCGTCGAGAACGAGGTAGCCTAACGTGTGGAATGAGTGTAAGGAATGGCGAATGAGCCGCCGTTGCCGGCGCATTTCCGCATCCACGTCTTCTTGCGCGCGGGTCTCCACTTTCAGCATTAGCTTGGCGTGCATATCCACCATATAGTCAAGGCTGTCCTGATACACCTGGCGCAGGAAGCAGACCAGTACCGCATAGCGCCGCTCTTCCTGCAACTTGCGCAGCCGGTCCGCTGAACAGCGCTGCGCGTAACGGGCCAGGGAGCGTTGGTAGTTGTTGTTCAGCCAGGCGAGGTCTATCTCTAGCACTCCCAGTTCCTGGATAGTTTTCACCTTTTCCGCTAAGCGTAACATAGAGCTAGGAGACGGCTGCCCCGGCGGTCGCTTCAAAGCATGGAAAAGCGTTAGGCGGTTGTGACCGACGACCAGCAAACCCTCCAATTGCTCTCGCAAGCGTGTCGGTAGCTGGCGGGCAATACGACCATAAATATGTTCTCTAGCTGCCTGCCGTTGCGTACCAATCAGGCGACGCAAGGTACTATCGGCCGGTAACAGGATATTGTTCTCCTTGAGAAAGGCTTTCGCCTGCACCAGGAGCGGACCCGTCTGTTCCAGCCGGCACGCTTCCGCAAAGAGAAAGGTATCTAACAACGCAACCTCCGCTTCCCCATAGCGGCGTACATCGAGATAGGCACAAATAGCTTGCTGCTGGGTAAGGATGGTGCGTGGTTGTTGTAGATAGGGCGCAAGTGCCGTATCGGGAATGTTCACTTGCAGGCTGACATACGTCAGCAACTCGTCTATGATTTCCAGCGGCTCTTGGAGCGGCAAACGATGGAACAGACGGACAAAGCTCAGTTGGTAAGCAAAGCCCAAACGGGTATGCTGGTAGCGACAGGTGTGCACCTGCGCCAGATCCTCAGCATGCAAGCGGGCGAGGTGAACCAGTTCCTGGCGCGAGAAGGTGCGCGTATTCATAGAGAAACGATCCTTTGTTTTCAACGGGTGACGCAAGGGAAACGGAAAGATTATCTGTCAGTTTCCGTTGAAAACAAGTGGCGAAAAAGAGGTTTCTTTTGCAGGAAGCGAGAATGAGGGAGAAATGCGCGTTATTGGCTACCTGCGGGTGAGTACCGACCAGCAAGATGTAGAGAAGCAACAACACTTATTACTTCAGCACGCCCAAGTCAATCAGCTGCTGATAGACGAGTTTATCCGTGCGGAAGTCTCTGCGAGGAAAGGCACCCAGGAGCGACGGATTGACGAGTTGTTGGCAAAGCTAGCGGAAGGGGACGTGCTGTTGGTCGCAGAGCTCAGCCGCTTGGGGCGCAATATGCTACAGACCCTTAACATGATTAATGAGTTGAGCGAGCGTGGGGTGCAGATTAGCTTTGTGCGGCAACCGGAGTTGTCTACCACCGGTCCCCACACCAAGCTCCTCCTGGCTATCTACAGCTATTTTGCCGAGACCGAACGCGAGTATATTTCGGTACGTACCAAGCAGGGGCTCGCCGCGCTTAAAGCGCAGGGGAAGACCCTCGGCCGACCGAAGGGGAGTCGTAATAAGGAGCGGGTACTCGACCCGCATCGCGACCAGATCCTAGCGTACTTACAGATGGGGTTGAATTTGGCCTCGGTGATGAAGATTATCAATCCGCAGTTGGAAGAGGCGATTACCTACAATTCGTATCGCTACTTTGTCCGCCAGGATGAAGCGCTGCGCCAAGCGTGGCAGGCGAGTCGTTAGCACCTTTCCTATCCATTTGCTTCCTATTTCAGGTTTTTACACCAATGTCGGAGATACCCTTTACCGGAGCACAGGGAAAGGGGGTGAAATAGATGAAGCTTTTAACCAAAGAGGTTGCCCATAAAATCCCACCGCTGTATACCACGGAGGGAGATAATGATCCTCTGGTTCAGTGTAGGTTCTTTGCCCCCTGGTCGCACTGGACCTGGTACGTAATCGAGTATGACGGCGATGATCTCTTTTTTGGTTGGGTTGATGGTGACTTTCCTGAGTTGGGTTACTTTAGAAAATCTGAGTTAGAGGAGGTCCGAGGTCCGCTAGGACTGCGGATTGAGCGGGATCGGTTTTTTAAGCCGCGGCCGCTATCAGTGATCCAGTCATCGCAATAGTCACCGTTATAAGGGGAGGCGCTGCCAGCGCTTCCCCTTATTTTTGGCAGCATGAAAATAGAGCTTTAACCGCCTCTTTTCTTCTGGATCTTCCGGCCCAGTAGATAGCAGGTGAATTGGGGGATGAACTAAGGCCGCGGGTGTGATAGAGTGGCCATATTCGGGTTATATTTGGGTTGAATCATACCGCCTGATAGCTCCTTAACAAGGCAAGAGCAGAGCGCATTTTCGCATCTGAGGTCTCACTAACGCAGCGCGATTTTCGGGTGCGGAAACCATTCTCTGCTTCTTTTCATATAAGGAGGTTGTCATGGGTTATCTGACCCACGCCGTAAAGGGGTGCCACCTGGTGCTCTTTTTTGTTGTCTCCAGGAGGCGGCCATGTTAGCGCATATCTGGAGATGCCGCTTTAACCTGGGAGGTCTCTTTGCCACTCCAGGAGCTCTGGAGGCCTTGGAGTCCAGAGACTTGCGCCCCGATCATTTCCTGGCTCGCCATGCCCTGGGTGACTGGGGAGATCTGTGTGAGGAGGACAAGCGCAGTAACGATCAGGCAGTAGACACTGGACGCAGGATTTTCTCAGCCTATCAGCTCGACGAGCATCAAAAGCTCTGGATCATCACTGAGGCCGATCGCTCAGCCACAACCCTACTCTTACCCGAGGAATACTAATAATGAACGGATTCTTCGAGGACCTGGAGGACGGATTGGAGCCGATTGAGGCCGACGACGATGACTGGCTTACCTATGGCCAGGGATGGTCTGACCCAGAGCAGCTCGATGGCGTAGAATCATCGAACGGCTATACAGAGCGTCCAGACCTGGATACCCTCATTGAATGGCTCATCGAGGATGCCGGTTGCGAAGCTACTGATGGCTGTTGGGTAGAACCGGATGGTACTTGTCCGCATGGTCATCAGAGCTGGTTGTTGGTACTCGGACTAATTTAACCTCGTCGTGGAGGATGATCTATAGGAACTAATAGTCCTTCTGAAGCAGAAGGTCCAGAGAAATACCGTAGATGGTGTTTTCCTGGACCAATCCGGCCACTTGTAGGTTTGATCCTTACTTACAAGTGGCCTTTTTATCAACAAGGTTGATGTTCGCTCTTGGAGATGCTGTGTATCATAATTTGGATGGGTAAAGTTGATTAAGACCTACTCGCACGCTGCTGATCAGAAGCTAGATCGCCAGCACTAACTGTAGCGCTGTAAGACAATTAGGTGCTCCATCACAGAGGTGACAAATGAGCCAGGACAAGAAGGAAGGGGAAATTCATAAGCTTCAAGCTGGCGATCTAGTAACTGGGGCTCCCATACTTGACCAGCCAGCACTTAATCAACGACATAATTTTGCAGTTCAGTTTCTGGTGGGAGCAGCACGTTTTGCTGAGGAGAGTAAGCAGCTAGAGCAGAGTAGAAGCCCTAATTCTTTGGATCGGCACCGAGAGTACATCGTGGCTGCTATTGTTATGGCTCACATGAGCTTGGAAGCAACAATCAATCAATACTACTTGGATGCGGTCGATGCTGTTGGCAGTGGTGCCTATCATGGCATATATGAGAAGGCTGGGCCTGAGGTTCCACAGTTGATGGCGCGTGTATGGCCAGTGCTTGAGAAACATAAGCTTCCGATTATCGATAAGTATCAAACTGCCTTGACCCTTATTGGCAGGCAGAAGCTCGATTCAAGTAGAGAGCCTTATCAATCTGTTTGGGCTCTTATCGCCCTTCGTAACGCTCTTACTCACTGGAAACCAGAATGGGAGTCGGATCAGGAAGTAAACAAGACGCTCGCGCGGAAGCTGCGCGGCAAGTTCCCTGAGAACCCCTTTGCTACAAAGAGTAGCACATTCTTTCCAACCAAATGTCTGAGCGCTGGTTGTGCAAAATGGTCCGTCAATAGTGTCTATAGTTTTGTGGACCAGTTTGCGAAGTGTTTAGGAGCAGTGTTTATCCTAGAAGAGCACAAAAACAAGTTTGGCTATAGGTAAAACAGGCGGTCACTTCAACTCTATTTTCGAGGCAGAGAGATGCCACGACGCAGCAATGAATTTCAAAAGCTCGTCTATCTCGTTAAACACCAGATCGCAGACGACGAGGCCACGGTGACAGAGTCTAAACTTCTTGTTGATCGCACTACTGGTGCCAAAAGGGAGGTGGATATCTGCATTGAGCAACGCGTCGCAGGACATTCAGTAATAATTTGTATTGAATGTAGGGATCATAAGCGTAAAGCAAGCGTCCAGTGGGTGGAGGAAATGAAATCAAAGCATGAGCGCCTTGGCACGCATGCTTTAGTTCTTGTGTCTAGGCACGGTTTCTCTCGGGAAGCAATTAAGGTTGCTCAAGGATACAGTATTGAAACGGTAGCGCTGGAAGAAGTAGATGAGAGTGTGATCTCTGACCTGCTTTCGTCCTTACTTGCGAAATCATTTAGTTTGTCGCCTTCCAGAATAATCTTCCGAGTTGAAGAAATAGAGGACATGCGGGCAGAGGACGTAGCCGTGATTCCGGACACCCTTATTTACGGAGAAGATGGGACATTGCTAGGCACAGTCTGGGAACTTATCGAACTCTTACTCCGCTTAGAATACGTTATTAAGGAAGTAGGGGCACAGGCAGAAGAAAGTCATAAAGGCTTCATGCTTCGCTGGGACAACCCTAGTACGGGTGACGGTAGTCGCCTTTGTCTTCAGAAGGAAGAGCCACTCATGTTGAGGAAGGTTGAATCAATCTACATTGAGGGAACAGCTGAAGTCTGTATATCACAATTTCACCTAAAACATGGTGCTATAGCTGGCACCTTGATCTCTTGGGGGGAAGGTAGGTTTCTGGGAGAAGAAGCTCTACTTGTTACCTCCAAAAGTGAGGAAGGTGAAACGAAGATCTCTGTTAATTTTGCCGCCCCCAAATTGTGAGCTTGTTTATTGAATTTGGTGGATAGAGGTTAATATCTTCTTCACCATCCAAAATCTCTGAGATTATTAGACCTCATTAATAGATTCCATCACTTGAGATGATGGCCATAGTATAAACAGCTAGGTGACGAGTGCCCCATCCGTAATCTAACTTGTTGTCTTGTACTGCTAAGGTTATAGTCCTGCAAGTTCTAAAATAACAAGGAGAGATCACATGGCAGAGATGAGAAAACTGGCGCGAGAAGAGGTCGAGAATCTGACACAGAGACCTAAAGTAAGTGGAGAGCGCACCCGAATCCGTGAACAGTATCAAACCTTCCTGGCGGATATAGACGAGGGGGAAGGTGGTGAAGTCACTCTGACAGATGGTGATAATCGGACGACGATTAAGAATCGGCTCAAGGCAGCAGCAAAGAACTCCGGGAAGAACCTTGTCTTTATCCGGAGCAGCAAAGATGTGGTGCGGTTTAGGATAGAAGGTAATCAAACTGAAGAAACTGGAATTCCACAAGACTAGCAGGATGAGATGATCCCCGAAGAATCCCCCACGGAGGACGCAGCGCCTAAGCGCAGCCGGCGTCGCAAGTCAACTGAATAAGACTAAACAAGACAGAGCCGCCAGCGAGGGCGGCTTACACTGGCATCGTTCTCGACATGTATTAGAACTCGACCACCCACCGTGGAATGTAGTGTTCTGGTAGTAAGCTGATCTGTTGTATTTCGTGCAGGAAGAAGCTCTTGATAGTTTGGCCGCGTGTGCGGTCGTATCCGTAAAAGTATTCTACTCCATATCCTTGTTTGGTCATCTTAAATCGGAAGGAATATGGCTCAATAGTACGATCCTTTCCCTGATACCGCATCCGTATAAGTTGCCGTTCCCTTCCAGCTTGGATGATGACCTCACGGATGCCAGACCGTATATTATAGAGGTAGTTGACTTGTGGTGTTGCTCTCACACCGATTGCGCGGAGGACCTCAGGTTCAAACAAGGCAACAATAAAGTCCTTGAATAATGCAATGGCACTGGTGGCTATGATCACAGCTGTGGTAGGACACACAATACTTTGATCCCAGCTCTGTTCTACTTGGGTGAATTTCGGTTCATATAACATCTCCTCCCTTCCTGCCGCTGGTATTTGCTTAAAGATCGTCTTTTGCAAGAAGGTTGCGAGAAGATTCGTCTTGCTTATAGGGATAGCCTTGCTCTGGACGATTTTCACCACATCAAACAAGTCCCGAGGCCGCGTCCGCTGAATCCAGCTCCTAAGCTTTTCTGCCAAGACTTCTTCCAACGAATATGCTGTTACACGCGCTAGGCAGGAGTCTGCATCAGAATAGTTGTGAAGAATGGGGTGGTGTTGAACAGGTAAGACTATCCGCTCGTACTCAGACACATCAAACTTGATCCGCATGGTGACACTGGAATCGCCAGCGAAGCCTTTAAAGTAGACTCTACCATCAATGGCCTGACTCTCAGTGTCTGGTGTTGGTTTGACCTTTACTTGTGTCCGATCAAAGTCGAACTGAATACCGACGGTATCTGATACTCTGGCACATATCCTATCTAGGTAGTGGTGGAACTCTTCTTCAGAGTACAGGCTGTAGACAGTGAAATCGAGATCGTCGGAGAATCGGGTATCAGCAAAGTAGACTTTTCTGAGACAGTTGCCACCCTTAAGAACCATGTTCCGCGCTAACATCGGGTTATCGTAGATTCCCCAGAGAAGCCAGCCCATCACATAGTCTTTCTCTATATAGGGGAGTGGCACTCCAAGACTAATAGCTAACGAATGTGCTTCCTCTGAAGTAATCATGTATCTATTTTACCCCTGCCGCTCTGTTGAAGAAACGGAATCGGTAGTACTGGCAACTAACTCTAATGCGGTGCAGCCCTCCTCTCAGCAGCTACAACAAGTCCTCTAACTGTAAAACAATCGCTACTTCCCATCTTGTCCTTGCCGTGCTAAGCTGACCTTCGTATAACGACACTTATACGAAGAACTGGGCGCATTTTTGTGTCATCTTCAACATTATTTGTCGTGATTTCTTGCTCATTATTCATCGTACAGGGAGAGTACTGAAAAAGTCGGGAATACCAGGATACAGAGAGTGTCCCATGCATCTATTTGGCTGCGGGCAACAGGACTTCGGGAGCAAATGCAGAGAACATCTGGACTTTTTCGATAGCACGTGTCCCAGCTTGATACTCCCGGCCTTTTTAGTGCTCTCCGGCGTCAGTTGGAGCTCCTGCCCTCCCATTGTGACGAGACGGCGCGCGGCGTCGAAAAGAAGATCGCCGCTATGAAAGACAGGGTCGGCACCGGGCGGGGTGGCACGGCGCAAGGCGACCCGCAGGCGCGCCAGCAGTTCCCCCACGCCGAAGGGCTTGGTCAGGTAGTCATCCGCGCCCGCGTCCAGTGCGGCGACCTTGTCCGCCTCCCGCTCGCGAACCGAGAGGATGATGGCCGGCACCTGGGACCACTCGCGGATGCGCCGGGTGACCTCGACTCCTTCCGTGTCCGGCAGGCCGAGGTCCAGGATCACCAGATCCGGGTGCTCCCGCGCGCACTGTTCCAGCGCCTGGCGCGCGGTGCCTGCCTCTGTGATAGCATAGCCGTGGGCGGAGAGGGTCGCGCGGAGAAAGCGGCGAATCGCCTGCTCATCATCCACGATCAGTACCTTCTTGCCAGCCTGGCGCATGGTGCTCCTCCTGTGGGTTACGGGTAAGAGAGCGGCAGCGTAAGCGCGACCCGTGCGCCACCTCCCGCGCGCCCTTCCGCGCGGATCCGGCCGCCATGCGCCTCCACGATTCCCCGCGCGATAGAGAGCCCAAGGCCCGTGCCACTTGCCCCAGCCGGTTGACCCTCCTCAGGAGACAGGCGGTAGAACTTCTCGAAGATGCGCTCTCGTTCCTCGGGTGGAATGCCGATCCCGCGATCCGCTACGGAAAGCTCCACCATCGCGTCTTTCACGAGCGCGCGAATCTCCAGCGGCGTTCCTTCGGGTGAGTACTTCAACGCGTTGTCGAGCAGGTTTGCGAGCACCTGCGCCACCAGCACGAAGTCCACCGGCACCATCGGCAGCCCGGGCGGAACGTCCACCACGACCTCCCGACCCGCAAGGCGATCTCCCACCTGCGCGAGCGCCACGCCGGCAAGGTCCTGCACGTCACATGGCTCGCGGACCACGCGCATGGCGCCCGCCTCCATCCGGCTCATATCCAGCAGGTTACCCACCAGCCGGTTCAGACGCTCGGCCTCGCCCAGGGCGGTGTCGAGCAGGGTCAAGCGGGTCTCCCCGTCCAGCAGGCGGTCGTCGTGCCGCAGGCTACTGAGGGCGCCAGTGATGGAGGAGAGGGGCGTGCGCAGGTCGTGCGAGATCGAATTGAGAAGCGCGCTCTGCAGCTTCTCCGTCTCGTCAAGCAGTTGAAGCTGATGCGCCCTGCGCGCAAGCTGCGCACGCTCGACCGCCAGCGCCGCCTGGCTGGCGAAGGCTGCCAGCAGCCGCTCCTGGCCCCGCGTTAGCGCGATCTCACCGACGCGGGCGCGCACCTCCAGCACCCCGAGCGCATTCTCCCCTGCCTCGAGCGGGAGATAGCGGGCCGGCGCGGCGGGGAAGGTCCCTGTACCATGCCCCGCCGGCTGGCGATGAGTCAGAGCCCAGCGGGCGATCTCCTTCTCTTCGCTCGATACCGCATCTCCTTCCCCCGCGGGCGCTAGCTCGGGCCACGAGTCGCCGGGGAGCCATAGAACGACCTTCAGATCCAACGCCTGGCGCACGTGCTGCTCGAGTACCCGCGTGATGGCATCCAGATCCGCCGCAGACGCGAGGTCCCCGCTGAGCGCGTGGAGCGCTGCCGTCTGCGCCTCCCGTTGACTCGCCGCCTCGGCCTGCTCGCGCGCCCGGGCGGCCAGGCCGCTGATTACCAGCCCGACCAGCAATAACCCCGCGAAGGTCAGCAGGTACTCGGCATCGGCGACATCGAAGGTGAAGCGCGGCGGCACATGGAAGAAATCGAACGCCAGGACCCCCAGAAGCGAGGTCAGGATGGACGGGCCGCGACCCAGGCGGACAGCCGCGATCACGACAGCCAGCAGGTAGACCATCACCAGGTTGGTCGGCGCCAGGAACGGATGCGTCAACTGGCCGACGAGAGAGACAAGGATCACGAGGAGCATCGCCTGCAGGTAGCGCCACCAGGGACGATGGGGAAGGAGATAGCTCCCGATCACCCCTGACGCCGGCTGGTCACCGCTGATGACGTAGACATCGATGTCGCCGCTCAGGCGGATGATCTGGTCCACCAGGGAACCGCGCAGGCGCTCCATCCACCCACGGTGAGCCGGTTTGCCTGCCACAATCCTGGTGACGTTGTGGGCGCGCGCGTACTGGATCACCGAGGCCGCAACGTCGCGACCGGGCAGCGTAACGACCCGGGCTCCCAGTTCCTCGGCGAGGCGGAGGCTGCGCGCCACCCGGTCGCGCGCAGCCTCCGGAAGGCGATCCGACGCGGTGGTCTCTATGTAGAGCACTAGCCATTCACTCTTCAGGGTCCGGGCCATCCGCGCCGCCGCGCGCACCAACCGCTCGCTGAGGGGGCTGGGGCTCACGCAGACCAGCAGCCGCTCGGCGGCGGGCCAGGGGCCGGCGATCTCGTGGCTCCGCATGTAGCCGCGCATCTGCTCGTCCACGCGCTCGGCCACGCGACGCAGAGCGAGCTCGCGCAGCGCGAAGAGGTTTCCGGGCCGGTAGAAGTCACGCGCTCGCGGTGCTGACAGAGCGTCGAGATGGATCTTGCCCTCCTGGAGACGCTGTACCAGTTCCTGTGGCGGCAGGTCGACAAGCTCGACCTCGTCCGCCGTCTCGAGCAGGTAATCGGGAACGCTCTCCGCCACGGCGACGCCGGTTATGCGCGTGACGATGTCCGCGAGGCTGGCGAGCTGCTGGATGTTCAGGGTGGCATAAACGTCGATTCCCGCGTCGCGTAGCTCTTCCACATCCAGGTAACGCCGCGGGTGGCGCGAGTCGTAGCTGTTTGCCAGCGCCAGGTCGTCGACGAGCACGAGGGAAGGCCGCCGCGCCAGCAGCGCCTCCACATCCAGTTCATAGCAGGTCGCGCCACCCTCCCTGCCAACCCGGGGCGGGGTTGACTCCAACCCCTGAACCAGCAATTCCAACTCCGCCTGGCCATGCGTGTCCAGGTGACCCACGACAACATCGACCCCCTCGGAGAGCCGCTGGTGAGCACTGTCCAGGAGCGCGTAGGTTTTGCCGACGCCTGGCGCGTAGCCTACGAAGAGGGTGAGCTTTCCCCGTGCAGCTACGGCGTTGCTTGTCATTGGCTCATCCTGTCCCCAGTAGCCCCTTACCTCGTGCCAGCGTGTGTCGTCATTGTAGCAAAGGCTATCAACGATAGCGTAAGGCGGTAAAGCACGAGACATCAAGAGAGCATCAAGGAAGGCGACTTTTCCATCAAGATTCCATCAAGAAAGGCAGAAAAGTAGGTGTTAGGGGTACTCGCCGTCTTGATTCTGGGGTAGGATACCGGTATACAGTGTTGTCACCCAAGGCGGCAACGGAAACCCTTAGCCCCTGAATAGTCGGATGAGCAAGATCCCAGGTACCACCCCGGATACCCTCGCGGAACCTTCATTCTTTCGCCAGCCGCCCGCCACGACCTCCGCGGCGAGTGGCGCGCGTCGTCTGATCGCAGGTTTCGCGCTCATCATCGCGATCGGGACGATCCTGCTGCGCCTGCCCATAGCCACAACGGCCCCCGGTTCTATCTCATGGGTGGACGCGTTCTTTACCTCGACCTCGGCGGTGACGGTGACTGGCCTGACAGTGGTCAGCACGGCGGAGACGTTCACGATCTTCGGCCAGCTCATAATCCTGCTGCTATTGCAGGTAGGCGGGATCGGCTTTATCTCGCTCTCGATCGTGCTGTTCATGATCGCGGGCCGGCACGTGGGCTTGCAGGAGCGGCTGCTGCTACGGCAGACGCTGGGGGTGGGCCAGGCGTCGAATATCGTCCGTTTCACGCTGTACGTGCTCGGAGTCGTGGTGGGGTTAGAGCTGGTGGGCGCGCTGCTCCTTTTCGTACGCTGGAGTGGTGTGATGGAGCCAGGCCCGGCTGCCTACCTGGCGCTCTTCCATGCAGTCTCCGCCTTCTGCAACGCGGGCTTTGACCTGTATGGCGGGACCGAGTTGCCGGTGCTCTTCGGGTTCGGGCAAGACCCGTGGTCACTGGGGGTGCTGGCGGGGCTGATTGTGATTGGGGGCATAGGGATCACCGTCGTCAGCGATCTAGTTACATGGCCGGTCGACCGTCGCTTGAGCGTCCACACGCGGATGACGCTTGTCGTCACGCTCGTCCTGACCCTGGTAGGCTCCATCATCCTGTTGGCGGACGAGCAGGTCGCGGGGCAAATTCTACCCGCCTTGCCCGTCGAGGAGCGCCTGTATACCGGGCTGTTCACTGTGATCTCCAGCCGCACGGCGGGCATCACGATCCTGCCGCTCGACCAGTTGACGCAGGCGAGCCAGTTGATCCTGATGGTGTGGATGTTCATCGGCGGTGCGCCATCCTCGATGGCAGGTGGCGTCAGCACCACGACGCTCGCCGTCATCGCGGTGGCCATGCGGGCCACGGTGGCGGGACAGCCACAGGCGGTGACCTTTCAGCGCTCGTTGACCACGGAAACGATCATGAAGGCAGTGGCGGTGATGACAGTGTCGACGCTGGTGGTGGCGAGCGTGACCCTACTCCTGGTGTTGCTGCGCGCGGGCGATTTATTTGTCGTGGGCTTCGAGACGGTGTCCGCCTTCTCGAACACCGGCTACTCGCTGGGCATCACCGGGCAACTCTCGCCCATCGCGAGAGTCGTCATCGCGTTCATCATGTTCTGGGGGCGGCTGGGGCCGCTGTCGCTGGTAGTGGTGCTGGCACAGCGCCAGCGCCCCTCGCGGCTGCACTACCCGGAGGAGAAGGTGATTCTGGGGTAGGAGGGTGGTGCGTAAAACGTAAAACGTAAAACGTAAGACGTGATGTCGGGAAGGGGAGCTATGCGAGAACGGGAAGATGTGATCGAGTTCGAGGGGGAGCGGCGAACGGGGAAGGAGTGGCTGGAGGCTGGACGCGCCCGGGCGGAGCGCGGGGAGTTGGAGCGGGCGCGAGCGTGCCTGGAGGAGGCGGTGATGGCGGACCCTCTCCTTACGGCAGCGTACGGCGAGTTGAAAGAGGTCGAGGAGGAGATGTGGCGGCAGGAGGCGGAGAGGCAACGCCACCGCCGCGCGCGCGTGGCCAGGTGGCGGCGGGTATTCCAGATAGCGGTTCTTGTCGCCCTGGTCGTGTTCTTTTTCTATGTCCTGACGAGCCCGCCGGTACCGCAGGGGGTGTAGCAGGGCATGTGCGTCCTGCGCCCGGCCGCGCGCGCGCAGCACCAGGAACTGGGGCGCGGCGCCCTGGTGGTGGACACCACATCGCAACCCCTCCCGGATGCGGGTCACCCCATCTTCTACCTCACTCAGGATGCTCTGGATGCGCTCGACGAGCCTGATATCCAGCGCATGGTGCACCGCTACAACCCGCGGCGCGAGATGGTGAATCGGTTTACAGATATTCGCTCTTATCATCCGGGCGAGGTATCTGATTTTCTCCGAACTCAGATAATATTGTCGCTGCCTACGTGGTAATGGGTATGGTCACCAAATGCAACCCCTATCCCAAACGGTAATGGCACCGACATCAGGTCACTCATGCGAGGACAAAACGATGAGCCAGGCTGAAGAAGAGCAGGTAGATACGGACTCGGAGCAGGCGGGGCATGCGCACGCGAACCCACGGGGCAGGCATCTTGGGTACCTTGCATTGGGCACGCTGGGTATCGTCTATGGAGATATTGGCACCAGCCCCCTCTATGCCTTCCGGGAATCATTTCATGAGCATTATGGGATCCCGGTGACCCCGGCAAATGTGCTGGGGATTCTCTCACTGATTTTCTGGTCCCTCATCCTTATCATCTCGATCAAGTATCTTGTTTTCGTGTTGCGTGCGGATAACCGGGGTGAGGGCGGAATCGTGGCGCTCACCGCGCTCGTTACCCCGCTGCGGCGAGTGGAACGCAAAACGGGTCGCTGGTTGCTTATCTTGCTTGGCTTGTTCGGAGCTGGGCTCCTCTACGGCGACGGCATGATCACACCAGCGATCTCCGTCCTGGCGGCAATTGAGGGCCTGGAAGTGGCCACACCCTTCTTCCAGCCGTACATCATCCCGATCACTATTGGGATACTGGTGGCGCTCTTCCTGTTCCAGAGCCGGGGCACGGCAGGGGTGGCCAGGATATTTGGCCCCGTGACCTTGGTATGGTTCACCACACTCGCCCTGCTCGGACTACGCTGGGTGGTGCGCCAGCCGGAGGTGTTCGCCGCCATCAACCCCCTGCAGGGCCTCGAGTTCTTCGTCAGAAACGGCTGGCATGGATTCCTGGTGCTGGGTTCGGTATTCCTGGTTGTGACCGGCGGCGAGGCGCTCTATGCAGACATGGGTCATTTTGGCAGGACCCCAATCCGCCTGTCCTGGTTTACGATAGTGCTGCCAGCACTCCTTTTAAACTACTTTGGGCAGGGTGCCCTACTGCTGGAGCAGCCCGAGGCAGTGATCAACCCCTTTTACCGAATGGCGCCAGAGTGGGCTCTATACCCTCTTGTATTGATCGCCGCAGCGGCTACCGTGATTGCATCCCAGGCTCTGATCACCGGGGCGTTCTCCCTTACCATGCAGGCAATTCAACTTGGATACCTACCGCGTATGGAGATCAAACATACCTCTGCCACAGCCATCGGACAGATCTACATCCCTGGTGTTAACCGCATCCTGATGGTTGCCTGTGTCACGCTTGTCATCATGTTTCGCTCGTCCAGCAACCTGGCCGCGGCGTACGGTGTGGGAGTGACCACCGACATGGTGATCACAACCATCCTGCTGTTCATGGTCGTGCGCGAGCGGTGGAAGTGGTCACTGCCCGTCGCCATTATCTTCATCGGGTTTTTTCTTATGATCGACCTCGCGTTCTGGGGCGCTAACCTCGTCAAGATTCCGCAGGGGGGTTGGTTCCCGCTCGTGGTGGGAGCTGTCATGTTCACACTGCTGACTACCTGGCGGCGAGGACGGAGCATCCTGCGGGAGAACCAGCGCGCGGGAAGTCTTCCTTTCTCCGACTTTGTGGAGAAGGACCAGCCCGTTCATATTACACGTGTGCCAGGCATAGCGATCTTCATGTACAGCGAGGCAGCCATGACGCCCCCAGCACTGCTGCGTAACCTGAAGCACAACAAGGTTGTGCACGAAACGGTGATCCTGCTCTCTATCAATACAGAGGAAGTCCCACGTGTGCCACCCTCCGAACGGGCCGAATGTCACCACTTCGGGAATGGCTTCTACCAGGTGATCCTCCACTACGGGTATATGGACGACCGGAACGTGCCGCGCGATCTTGCCCTGGTGGACCTTAATAGAATTGAGATCGATCCAATGGAGGTAAGCTATTTCCTGGGCCGCGAGCGGATATTGCCATCAGAACAGGGCATGCCTATCTGGCGCGATAATCTCTTCGCCTTCATGAGTCGCAACGCGCGTAACGCCACCGACTTCTTCGGCCTACCGCACGACCGCGTCGTCGAATTGGGTACACAGGTAGAGCTTCAGGCCGAAGAGCGAGCTACTCTGTGAGGAGGTGATTCAGCTCCACTCCAGGCGGGGCACACTAGAGTAGAATTTAGCGGGCGATCAGCGTGTGGAGTGAAGTGCTACTTCCAATTAGGCCCTGGTGGTGCTATGCTGACCTTCGTATAAGAACACTTATACGAAGAACTGGGCGCCTTTTACGCATTTTTCTGTTTAATAAGGCGCGTCAGCAGGGCAGTTATACGAAGGTAAATCTGTGACCTAAAAAACACAGGGAGCAAGGGGGGCATGATGACCGAGAATGAGGCAACACTGACCTTAGCGCAGGCATTGGAACTGTTTACCGCAGAGGGCATGCCGGCGCGCAATTTCTCAGAGCGTACCCGAGCGGTTTACCTGAGTGACTTGCAGAATGTAATCTCTCACCTTGAGTCCCTGGGGGTGACAGAGCTACGAGAGGTGGGCTTGCAGCACCTGGAATCGTACCAGGCCGAGATGGATCGCCGCGGCTATAAGCCCAGTACCCGTAACCGCAAGACCCACTCGCTCAAGACCTTCTTTGGTTACTTGGCGCGACACCACGTTATTATAAAGAATGTGGCGGCCGAGCTAATCCCACCGTCGGTTCCTGCGCAGGAGCCCCGGTACTTATCCAAGGATGAATATCAGCGTCTTCAACTAGCCTGCCGGCATCATCCCCGCGATGCGGCCATCATCGAGGTCTTCCTCCAAACTGGCATGCGCTTATCGGAACTGGCGCGGTTAACGCTGGATGACATCGAGCTGCCCACGAAGATCACCCGCGATCCGGATAACACGGGCGAGGTGCGCATCAAGCGAAAAGGCGGCAAAATCTCAAGCCTTGTTCTCAATCATAAAGCCTGTAAAGCCTTATCAATGTACTTGAAGGTGCGGCCTAAGGCCTCCTTTTCGGCTGTGTTTATAACCAAGTTCGGCAAGCCGATGGGGGTACGCTCGATCCAGCAGACGATTGAGAAGCACTTAGACGAGGCGGGTATCAAAGGGATTAGTGTGCATAAATTGCGTCACACCTTTGCCACCCACCACGCGGCTCAAGGGACTGATCTCAAGCTGATCCAGGATATGCTTGGCCATGCCAGCTTGAAAACCACATCGGTGTACCTGGCCACAGCCAAGAAAGAGCAACGCAAAGCGTTGCAGGAGAATGCGTTATAAAAGCTTAGGCTTGAGCATGGGGGTAGTCAACGGTTATAGGAAAACCTGGCTAAGAGCCCTCCATTGCTAGAGGGTTGCTCCATACGTAGTAACTTGATTGACCTCTCGGATAATATGTATTAGGTCGTCTACCTGGTCGTCCTCGAACAACCCATCTGGTCCTTTATAGTGAAGGTCGGTGAAGGGCGGTTCATAGAGTTTAGGCGGATCAAGAACGCCATTATGAGTTAAGTAGTTGATGATGTGGTTTATGAAGCTGATTTGATCAGCGCTGAAGAGCTTCTCGTCCAGGTATGCAGCGAACTTCTCTTTGGCTGCGGCGCGGTCTAACCCAACGATACGACGAATAAAGCTGCCCAGATTCTCATCTGAGACATACACTGCCTGGAACTGCTCACGGTGGCCTGTCTCATCGGCTGAGTAAAAATAATCTTCAAGAGCATCTAGATCATCAGGGGTGAGAGGGATAGCCAGCTTGATCTTTTGCACGACAGGTTGATTTTCGCTCTCGTGAATGAACCGTTCTACTTTTTCCCGATAGCGCCGGCGGTCAACACCTACAGCGAATTCCCTGAGTCGAACCTCTCGTGTCTCTCCAAAGTGGTCCTTAAAGTCTGTATAGACGATCCTCTTCTCAGATTTGTCAACGAGAGGCGCAAGTCGTCGGAGTCTAATCCGAGCGTCTTCAAGCATTTCTACAGTAACGTCTTGCCACCAACCTTGGGCCTGAATGGCTTGAAGGAGGTCCATCTGTGCAGCAATCAAAGGAATAGAAGGTTTAGTTTCAAGGTTGCTGGCGATGCTTATAACGCGATTCTGCAGGCTCTCGAAGGTGGAAACAGCTTGTAGCAACGCAAGTTGAAGCTGGAGCATCAGCAAGTCGAATCGCTTCGTCTCTTCGGGAATATCTTCGGAGGCACTTGTTGGGAGATCCGCGAGGTGCTGCCCGATTTCCGCGAGATCACTCGCATCAAGATTTTCCCATCTCTCGCGCTCTCTCAGGCGCTCAACGTGCTCACGCTTTGAGCGAACAAGGAAATTATCAAGGGGCATTTCACTGACTTCCTGATGCAATGTATCTCGTATGCTATCGGCGAGTTGTTCTTTCCCCTTCTCTTGTAGTTCTTGAAGCAGATCAAGTCGTCGCTTGAACAAGCGAGCTCTCAGAGGTTCTTGGGCAGCAGCCTCTTGGCGCTCTGGGTTGCTGTTGAAGTACTCAAAGTTCTGGCAGAAGTCGAAGATGTAAAACTCCTCCTTGTCATGACCGGGGCCAAAGAGATCCTCTCGAAGGCGGGTTCCGCGCCCAATCATCTGCTCGAATTTTGTGCGTGAATAGACTGGTTTGAAGAAAACGAGGTTAACCACCTCTGGAATGTCAATACCGGTATCGAGCATATCCACTGAGATAGCAATGTGAGGATCCCTGTCTGGCTCACTGAACTCCTCGATGAGTGATTGTGAGCGCGGCTCTTTATAGGAGATGACGCGGGCAAAGCGGCCCGCCAGGTGTGGATAATGGTGATTGAAGCGAGCTTCGATAAACTCGGCATGAGCCTGGTTTCGCGCAAAGATAATCGTCTTACCTAATCGATCACCACCCGCAACGTGAAGGCCCTGAGTCATGAGTGTCTCGAGTACCTTATCAACCGTATCCTTATTGAAGAGAACCTTGTTGATCTCTCCGGCAGCAACAACATCTGGTGGCTCTTCAGTCCCCCAGTCTATTTCATCCCAAAGGGCTCTCTCTTCCTCACTGAGCTCGTCATAGCGCAGCCCCTGACGCATGATGAAGGAAGGAACATCAAGTACTACAGGTGGCACCAAGAAACTGTCTTCAACCGCTTCTTGAAGGCCATAGCTATAGGTTGGAACTCCTACTTCGAGGTTGAAAAGCTCATACGTGTTGCGATCAATGGCAGTGCTTGGGGTGGCAGTGAGACCAAGCAGATGACTGTCAAAGTAGTCAAAGATTGAGCGAAACTTGCGAAAGACTGAGCGGTGAGCTTCATCAATAACAATGAGATCAAAGTGACCCACAGCCCACTCCCTGGTACCATCCGGCATCAGGGAATCTATTCGGTTAATGATGGTGTGATAAGTAGAGACTATGATGCGAGCGGTGCGGGCTCTATGCTTCTCGGCAGTGGGTAGCTCTAGCAGATTAACAGGATCAGCGGCTGGTAGGTGGCGCTGGAATGCTTTAGCTGCCTGCTTAACCAGCGCTTCGCGGTCTGCTAAGAAGAGGACTCTCTTAACCTGATTGGTACGCATTAGAAGGTCTACAAGACCAATGGTGGTGCGAGTCTTACCAGTGCCTGTCGCCATGACCAGGAGTGCCCGGCGCTGCTTAGAAGCAAAACGCTCAACGGTTCGATTGATCGCGGTCAGCTGGTAATAGCGGCCGCTGATGTCCTGGTTAATGTTTGCATTAGTGGGATTGGTAGCAAGGGTTCGGCGCTGAATCAGGCGCTGGAGACTGTCCTGGGTATAAAAGCCTTGCACTTGACGAGGAGGGTAACCGGAAGCTGGACTATCATCCCACAGGTAGATGTCATAGCCGTTGCTGTAAAAAATGATGGGGCGCTGGCCAGTCTGTTCCTCGAGACGGTCAGCATAGAGTTTTGCCTGTTGGCGCCCTTTAGGGGCGTTGACAGTAGTCCTTTTGGCCTCTACTACAGCCAAGGGCAGCCCATCGTCTCCCCAGAGAACATAGTCTACAAAGCCCTCGCCGCTTGCAGTGTCGGGCATGCCAGTAACTGGGTACTCGCGAACATCTTGTGCATCTGGGTTCCAGCCGGCCTCGCGAAGATTAACATCAATGATGGCTGTCCGGGTTTCGGCCTCGCTGTAGTCAAGAGTATCTGGCTCTCGCTCAGCAGCTTGGCGGATGGCAGTGATCTCGGCTTGTAGAGCCGCCAGTTGTTCATGATAAGAGGCGTTTGTGGCGAGGGCTTCACGCAGTTGTTGGTCTTGTTGCTGGAGAGTGGCTTCGTGCTCTCTTAATTCTTGAAGTGTGAGCGCTGCCACCTCGGAAGGGACTGGAGGTATAGCATCTAGGTTGAAGTTGTCTGGCACTTCCAGGTCACGGCTATAGTGCCGGGCATGCCAGCGGCAAAGCTGAAAGAGCTCCTTGAGGACCGCCAGGCTATCGCGCTGCGGTATGGTGCGGCGCCGGTGAATCGCCTGGTTGCTGGCTTTGCGAATAAAGTGGGCTTTGTCGAGGATCTGGGGTGGAACGATCCGCTGAAAGTCAGTACGACCAAGGAGAACAAAAAGCTGGCCATCGTCCGGGGGACGGTAGAGCCGCTTCTCGTAGGTGTAGAGCCAATCTACCCACTGCTCCACCGCGCGGCGTGAATAAAAAAGGCTCGCTCGCGGATCAGAGTGCACGTACTCCTCAGCCCTCGCAACAGGTTCATAGATGGTTGAAAAGGGCTGGGCTAGAAAATCAAAATTGCTCATGAGTTACCAAAGTATTATTTGAGTGTATTATAACTCTCCTCGAAATGCTCGCAGTTGGAGGGAGTGAAAGAGGTTGTCAGCCCTGTCTGCAAAATGGTTAGCATGTTGCTTGTACTGCTCAATGTGTTGTGCATTCTTAACAAATTCATCTTGTAATTCTAATGGCGGCACAGGAACGAGGAGCTTGGTTCCATATTGTGCTGCGTTAATGTTCGGCTGGGCCACTGCTCGCTGCTGAGAAGCTACCCAAGACTCATAGGCTTTTGTACGGGTAAACTGAAATAAGAACTCAGAATGCATTACCTCTTTCAGTGGACGAAATCTGATCAAATATCCAGCGTATATACAGTACCCATCCCGAGTTTTGTACAAATACGTTTTTCCAACCGTGGCGCCGGAACGAGCAAAGATGATATCTCCCTCTACTAATTTGTACTTATACCAATCACCTTGATCAGTACTTGGCGAAACAGCATTTTCGGTCAACGATCCATCAGTTTGAATATCTGTGATACGTACATAGCGCGGTTTTTGTAGGTCTAATACAGTGGATGATGCACCTGAGCCATACTGTCCTTTTTGACCACAAATCTCTTCTAATGTCTTAACCTCCCACCTCTTCGGATTTGTCACTGGATCGCCGAACATGTCAAGGAAGATGCTTTGTAGCAGATCATCGAGACGGGTGAGGGCGGCGCGGCGCTGCTGGCGCAGGGCATCTGTCTTATCAAGGATAGCGGCGATGCGGCACTGTTCAGCTAGTGGCGGCAGAGGAATTGTGAGTTCTTTTAGATTTGTGGTAGAAACACTCGCTTGATTAACCGACTTATTTGTGACTGAGAGTAATTTTCTGTTGAATTCAGGTGTTCTCAGAGAATAAAGCAGGTACTTGGGATCGACATGCTGCGGATCTGGGTGGAGACGGAGCAAATTCATACCGTGGACAAGTTGATCTGGCTCCCCTAAATAAATAGCACACTTACCGATGTGAGGCAGACTATTGATGTGACTCAGTAGAATATCGCCAGAAGTCAACAGGTGTTTACCTGCATCCTCCGGCGTTAAATCTGCAAAACCCACTCTTGTGGGATCTATCTTCGCATCCGCTATTGTTTCTATGCGGGTAATTGGAAGCCCTCCGGCATGTTCATTTTGTTGTAGCGATAGCCCATTACGCACATACGCACAAACATCTCCTATTCGCGCTGTTGACCACCTCATCCCAGCATCCCCCTCAGCTCTGCCATCCCCTGCATGATCTCCTGCTCCATCGCCTCTAGCTCGTCTAAAATCTGTTGGGGTGGGTCATGCTCGATCTCCTCATACTCGATTTCCTTGTAGCGATTGATACTCAAGTCGTAGTCATTGGCGGCAATCTCTACCTTGGGTACAAGGAAGGATTGTGCGGTACGCTTTCTACCCTGCTCCTCCTTTAGGTTCTGCCAGCGCCTGAGAATATCAGGGAGATTGTTCTGCTCGTGTGTCTGCCCTTTGCCATTTCCCAATGGAGTGCGCTTGTCGTCTAGACTAAAGCCCTCGGCCTGCATGTCATAGAACCAGACGTTGTCCGTGCCCCCGCTATCGGTGCGTGTAAAAAACAGGATGGCCGTGGAGACACCAGAGTAGGGTTTGAAGACACCAGAGGGCATGGAAATAACTGCCTGAAGCCTATGATCCTCAATAAGTAATTTGCGGAGTTTTTTGTGGGCTATGCTGCTGCCAAAGAGCACCCCGTCAGGCACAATAACAGCGGCCCGGCCACCTGGCTGGAGTAATTGCAGGAAGAGCGCCAGAAAGAGGAGTTCAGTCTTTTTTGTTTTGACCGTTTGTAGGAGCACGGGAGAGGTGCTCTCGTAATCAAGCGAGCCTGCAAATGGGGGATTTGCAAGGACGAGACTGTAGATTCCAACATCCTCACCTGTAGTCTGAGCAAGGCTGTCCTGGTTACGGATTACCGGCTGCTCAATACCGTGAAGTAGGAGATTCATACTAGCGATGCGTAGCATGGTGCTGTCAAAGTCAAAGCCGTGAAACATAGGGCCTTCAAAGCGAGTGCGCACCTCAGGTTTAGTAAGAGCCTGGGCGTGATGGTCGCGCAGGTATTCGGCAGTAGCGACGTGGAAACCGGCCGTACCGCAGGCGGGGTCACACATGGTGTCATCAGGGGTGGGCGCGGTCATCGCTACCATCAGGCGGATGATGTGCCGAGGAGTCCGGAATTGCCCGTTTTGTCCCGCCGCGGAGAGTTTGCTCAAGAGGTACTCATAGAGATCACCCTTGGTGTCGCGATCCTCCATCGGAATGTTATCGATCATCTCAACGACTTTAGCAACAAGCCCTGCTTTTTCAGGTGCGAGACCGAAGCGCGCATTTTGCATGTGACGAGTAAATGGGGTGTCTTCAGCGGTAAGTTGTGTCTTGATAAAGGGGAACACACCATTAGCGATCACATCGTACATACGCCGCGGCTCAAGGTTCTTGAAGCGCGACCACCGTAGTAGCTGATAGGGATATGCAACCGTACTTCGCTCGTCTGGTTGGAATTCCCCCTCTTCTGGAAAGATAGCATTTTCTATGGGTTGGTTAAAGCGGTTAGCCTTGCGCTCACGCAGGGTGTGCAACTCGTCAAGGCGCTTGATAAAAAGAAGGTAGGTAACCTGTTCGATGACCTCAAGCGGGTTGGAAATACCCCCAGTCCAGAAAGCGTTCCAAATTTGGTCTACTTGACTACGGATGTGTCCTGTTAGCATGATAGCCCTATCTTTCTTAGTTGTTATTCAATTTATATCGTACTCTTATTGTATCTTAAAGTTTCAATAGCCAAGGAGATCTCCTCCACCTTTAGAAAGCATTGACTCAATGTGATCAACTTCCAACTCGATAAAGCGGGTGTGTTTTAGAATCTCCAAAAACGAATCAAAACAAAACTAAAATAATGTTAATTACCATTATAATAACAGCATCTTTTCATTTATCTTTCTTAACCGCATGAGCTTATTTTACAACAGAAACCGCACCCTTTACTAAGGGTAACCTCGTCTCTTCTTTTGGCCGACTCCATCAATCACCTACTCGTTAGTGGCTGAGCGACGCCAATCCTCTAAAAACTGCAAAACTGCCTCATACTGCTCCTGCCGAATCAACTTATAACTACTCACTCCAAAGCGACGGTACAGCTCAGCGAAAACTCCTTGATAGTGATTCTTACCCCCTTCTTGGGAAGTCAGAAGCTCTGCAAGAGCCTTGACCTGCCCGGCTACTTCCTGCGCCTGGTCATCATTGATGAACGATCCCGGAGAAATGCGTGTCTCGACAGCACTCAGCCGGCGGTTCAGTGCCTTAACCACCTCGGCAGCACGATCTATCCGAGCCAGGGCGGTGGCTGCCTTAATATCCACCAACTCTACCCTCCCCTCCATCGCCATCTGCTGCTCGGCTAAGGTGGCAATGGCTAGAGCAAGACCACGGACTTGCTCTAGTGGGCTCTGGAAGTGAGAGGATGATTGTGGCTCTGGCATGGTGGTTTGAAAGGCGCGCCAGAGGACGTTGAAGCACTCTTCCCGGTAGCGGATTAGCTTCTCTTGAAGCTCCTCTTTAATGCGGCCAACCTGGATGCCAAAGAGCCAGCCAGGAAGGTACTGGAGCTCTAAACAAAGAGTGCTATAGCTCTTGCCATCAGCGGCCGTGACCTCAACCAGCTTAGAATGCCGGGAGAGCACCTCGTCGCGCTGGATGCGCTGATACTGGGGTGGCCAGGTCAACCCTAGAAACTCGGTCAAGGAGCGCAAGGGCACGTAAGCCTGCTCTCCCACCATGGCCACCACGATCGGATCACCGTAAAACTCAACGACCTGCTCGGCTTGTGGTACCAGAACGACTGACTCTTCTACCATTTCCCCTTCTCCCTAAATGCAGTCGTTATTATAACGATAACGACTGGGCTGCGAGCACCAGTGAAGGATTCGTATAGCCAGAGGCTACTCACCCCCTCTTGACAAAAGCTTAACTTAACTGCGATAATAGCGCAATCTACACAAGTAATCTAAAGGCTATATGAAAGTACTCGGACACATGGAAAAAACAGTTGGCGCCTTCGAGGTTCGGCGGAAGTTTGGGGAGCTCTTAGACGAGGTCACTCAAGGCGATAAGGTCGTAGTGGAGCGACACGGTAAAGCCGTGGCCGCGGTCGTACCCATCGAGCTCTATGAGCAGTGGAAGCGCCAGCGACAGCACTTCTTTGACACGGTGCGCGAAATCTCCGGGCGCGTGGACTTAAGTGAAGACGAGGCTATGGAACTCGCCCTTGAGGCACAGCAGGCGGTACGGGTTGGTAAATAAGTATGCGCCTGGTCTTTGATACCAATGTCATCATCAGCCGCTATCTCTCCCCTCAAGGAACACCGGCCAAACTGTTTCAGGCCTGGGAAGAAGAAGTCTTTACGCTCTTGGTCTCTGAGCCGATCCTGGCAGAGTACCAGACGGTGCTGGGATATAAGAAAATCCAGAAGCTCCACGGCTTGGATGAACAGGCCATTGAAGCAATCATCATCCAGTTTCGCAACCTAGCCGAGCTAGTCGAGGTCACTACCTCGCTTGAGGTTGTGAAGCGGGA